>Ga0153921_1000058_pt1 | contig 112786 bp, 117 predicted proteins | sample TSNJ005MetaG_FD_104691 | JGI IMG/M metagenome (GOLD analysis project Ga0153921, IMG submission 104691) | Attine ant fungus gardens microbial communities from New Jersey, USA - TSNJ005 MetaG | ecosystem: Host-associated > Fungi > Mycelium > Unclassified | place: USA: New Jersey, Brendon T.... | reverse complement strand
TTATTTAAAAAAAACAAAAAATATTAAATTTACTTAATTAACAATAATTGGTTAAAAAAAAAAAAAAAAAGACCCTGGTTTTATACCAGCGTCCTAACCTACGTAATTTACCGTAAGACTGCTAAATAAATAAAGCGAGAAAGAGCCCTTTATGCCTTTTAATTTACAATGAATGTACTCATTCGAATAGCCATATTTTTTGGCTAAATAGTTTTACTTATTCAATTTCGTGCCTTTCTACTTTTATTATTTTATATGATTCAGAACAATCCTACCGCATGTCCTTCACTATCAACATCTAGATGTAAATACAGCTCCAATACATAAAAAATAAGTATCTACGATAGGGTTCTCCAAGCCTTTTTCTACTGTCAACCTACAAGGCATAGCCAAGAATAAGTTCCCCATCTAATCATATAGTTTTTAAGAAGTCTATTAAGAGGGGGTTTTATTATGGTGATCACACCCGGCATTGAAGATCTACCTTATGTATTACAAGAAAATGGTGTGAAGTTTTTTACGTTAGTAGCAGAAGAAATCACATGGGAATTAGTCGATGGCATTTTTATCAAAGCATGGGGTTACAATGGCTCCACTCCAGGCCCAACAATTCGTGTTTATCCTGGAGATAAAGTTTGTATTAGAGTCATTAATCACTTACCTGTCCATACAAGTGTCCATTGGCACGGATTAATCGTACCTAATGTTATGGATGGTGTCCCTCCAATTGAGCCCTCCCCATTTATTGAACCTGGATATTATTATGATTATCATTTTACAATCGTCAACCCTCCTGGTACGTATATGTATCATTCCCATGTAGAAGTTTCTATACAGGACAATGCAGGGTTATTAGGTGGCTTTATTGTTGAAGACCCTGCAAATGACTACACGCCAAATTACAAAGATTATCTCTGTTTACTGCAAGAATGGGCAGTAGGCGCACTACCATGGGGAGATTTAACAAAAGGAACATATGATTTAACTTTTATTAAACCGGATTTTAATTTCTTTACTATCAACGGACGTTGTTACCCGTTAACTGAACCTTTAAAAGTCAGCTATGGCGATACTGTTAAAGTACGTTTCGGCAATATTCAAATGCACCACCACCCTATGCATTTGCATGGACATCAATTTAAAGTAGTCGGTGCAGATGGTTTTCCAATTGCCCCACAAACACAAATTTATAAAAATACGATACTCGTCGCATCAGGTGAAACCTGGGATATTAGCTTTCAAGCCAATAACCCAGGTATTTGGCCAATGCACTGTCATATGCCTCATCACGATACAAATAATGGTGTAGTTGGCTTAGGAGGTATGTTTACTACTGTAAAATATGAAGATATCCCGAATTAATGGAGTAAACCTATTTATTTCTATTCACAAAAGAAAAAGCATATAAAATGTCTCCATTTTATATGCTAAATTCTATTTAAGGCAGTTCCCAAACCTACTAGTAAACGATAGAAAAGATTTTTCTAAGTCAACTTGTAAAGGAAACTCATGGTCATTAAAACAATCCTACCGCATGTCCTTCATGATCGACATCCATACGTAAAGCAGCTGGTTGTTTCGGTAAACCTGGCATCGTCATAATATCGCCTGTTAAGCAAACTAAGAAGCCTGCACCTAGCTTTGGAATGACTTCACGAATCGTTACCGTGAAGCCTTCTGGACGTCCAAGCAAACTTGGTTGGTCAGATAATGAGTATTGCGTTTTCGCCATACAAATCGGCAAAACGTCCCAGCCGAATTTTTCGATTTGGGCAATTTGCTTTTTCGCTTGGTCTGTAAATTGGACATCTTTCCCGCCATAGACCTTTTGTACGATTGTACGCACTTTTTCTTCTATTGATTCTGTTACATCATATAAAGGTGAGAAGTTATTTTCTTCATCTAGGACTGATAATACTTGCTCTGCTAAGGCTAATCCGCCTTTGCCGCCCTCTTCCCAGACATTTGTACGCGCAATGCGAACATCATTTTCTTGACACCAGTTTAGCACTGCTTCTAGTTCTGCTTCTGTATCTGTAATAAAACGGTTTAACGCGATAATTGGTTCAACACCGAATGTACGAATCGTTTCCACGTGTTTCGCTAAGTTTTCAATGCCTTGTAACAGTGCAGGCACGTTTTCACCAACAAGTGCTGTTTTTGCTACACCGCCATGCATTTTTAATGCACGAATCGTAGCTACAATGACTACCGCACTTGGCTTGAAGCCTGCTTTACGCGCTTTTATGTTCATGAACTTTTCAGCGCCTAAATCGGACCCGAAGCCCGCTTCTGTTACAACGATATCCGCTAGCTTGCGTGCTGTTTGTGTTGCCATAATCGAGTTACAGCCATGTGCAATATTAGCAAATGGACCGCCATGAATAATAGCTGGAGTACCTTCAAGAGTTTGCACTAAGTTTGGTTTAAAAGCATCTTTTAATAGCAATGTTAGTGCGCCTTCTACTTGTAAATCACGCACAAATATTGGCTCACGCTCAAATGTATAACCGATTACAATGCTTGCTAAACGCTCGCGTAAATCATCGATGCTTGTTGCTAAACAGAATACCGCCATAATTTCAGAGGCAACTGTAATATCAAAGCCGTCCTCACGTGGCATCCCTTGTACTGGACCACCAAGACCGATAACCACTTTTCTTAGTGCACGGTCATTTAAGTCCATTACACGTTTCCAAATGATGCGGCGAGGATCGATGTTTAACGCATTGCCTTGATGGATATGATTATCTATAAAGGCTGATAGCGCATTGTTAGCTGCTGTAATGGCATGCAAGTCTCCAGTAAAATGCAGATTAATATCTTCCATTGGTACAACTTGCGCGTATCCACCGCCTGTTGCTCCACCTTTAACACCCATTACTGGGCCAAGGGAAGGCTCACGCAAGGCAACCACAACATTTTTCTTTAATTGATGAAGGGCATCTGCCAATCCGACGGTTACAGTTGATTTTCCTTCACCAGCTGGCGTTGGACTAATCGCAGTCACTAAAACGACTTTGGCATCCTGACCATTGGCAGTGATTTTTAATGGATCGATTTTTGCTTTGTAGCGGCCATATTGTTCAAGTGCATCTTCTGGAATGCCTGCTGCTTGTGCAATGTCTATAATAGGTTTCATAACCGCTTGGCTAGCGATTTCTAAGTCTGATAAAGGTTGATTTTTCGTTGTCATACGGCACCTACTTTCTATACTATTCAACTCCATTATAGACTTTATTGTGAAAGAAAACACAGTTAGTTATGCAATATTTCGACAATCAATTGACATTTGCATTTAATTCATGTATGTTCTAAGAGAAAATGCAATTTTTCATTTTTTTATCAATTGTCCCATGAATTAATTGATAGTATTTTACATTCAAGCGCATTGGAGGCGAATGCTTTATGCAACAAGGAATCGTAAAGTGGTTCAATAACGAAAAAGGTTATGGCTTTATTGAATGTGATAATGGAGAAGATGTATTTGTACATTTTACGGGCATACAAGAGGAAGGCTTCCGTACACTTGAAGAAGGACAAAAGGTTTCATTTGATGTAGTGGAAGGCAATCGCGGACCCCAAGCATCAAATGTTGTTAAATTATAAGGAAAGGAGCTGTTCAAAGCGAACAGCTCCTTATTTTTTGGACGTATTATGGGTTAAGCCAATAAAATGCATCAGGGAAAATTAATGTTTCTTTCGACCGATCACTGTCCCTCAACGTAACACCGAATGGCCCTTCACATTTACGACCAAGCATCATTTTCGTTGCGGCAGCTTCTTCATAAAAATCTAACCGGATATTAGGTAAATGTAATGCAATAAATGCTGAATGTACCTCAGGCTCCTCTAGTTGCAATACTTCCTGCCAAAGCTTTGCGGTTGCCATAGCATCTTGCACATAAAATTGCACAGATTCCATCGTAATATGTTGCGTAGTTTTAAGCGCGCCACTTGCCTCTAATTGTGCGTAGCGCTCCTCGTCCCCGTCAGCCCATTCAATAAAAAACGGAAAATCGATAGCTTGCCCTTGTTGCCCGAAATGTAATAGCTTCCATTGCACAATCGAGCCATCAGGTCGTGTCCGACTACAAGCATCCGGTCCATAAACTTCTACACCAAGCGCACGTAAACGTTGTGCCTCCGCTTCTATATTTGTCGTGCGTAAAGCAATTCTTGAAAAACCGTAGCGCTCATTGTTCTGCTTAAAGGTATAATGCAGAGAATACGGTAATTTCGCCGCCTCTTCATACAGCGCACGATCATAAACCGCTATTTGCTCAATATAACTTAAACCAAAATAGCTTAGCGTATTATATGTTCCCCACATTGTGTGCTGACCGCCATTTACGGTATGAATATGACGTTTATTTAAAAAGACTTTCATATTTTCTGGTGATGGCACTTGATGAACTAAATGATCAAAATACAAAGTCATATTTCATCCTCCTTTTTGTCCTTCCATTATATACTTTACCTGTTTGTTTTCTAGGTTTTTGTCAAAAATAAGAATTTTCAAATAGTGATATCTATCCATCCTATGAAATTATTTTATAGGATGCTATTCAAAACAGAAATCGTTTTTTATGTAATCCTTTTAAAGTTTTATGATTGTGAAAATGGGTATTTAATTATGAAGAATGTTGCAGTAGAAAGGATAAAAATATGAAAAAATGTTTATACATCAGTCTAGTCATCCTTACTTTTTCCCTATTTCCCTTTAGGAATGATGTCGAAGCGATGGAAAATCACGAAGCAGCGCGAAAGGTCATCCTCATTTCCTTTGACGGCATGAAAAATGACTATACGAATCAATATGTGCAAGAAAATAAATTACCCCATATTCAACAGCTACTAGAAAATGGCGTTACTGCAAAAAAACCTATGACAATTACCCCTTCTCTTACTGCTCCTTCACATGCAGCAATTGCCACAGGGGCTACACCTAAAGAAACAGGCATTGTCAGTAATCATTTTCACGAACCAAGTACAGCGTTAGACAAAGAAAAGAGTGGCTTCCGTGCAGAAATTGAAGTTCCCCCATTATGGGTAGAAGCGAGAAAACAAGGGAAAACAACTGCTACCGTAGCATTTCCCGGTGCTAATCCTAAAGAGGAAAAACAAGGTGATTACTCTATTTATTTCGGCGAAACATGGTCTCCTAGTCGTTTAGAAACGTTAACCTTTCATACAACGACTGCATGGAGCCAAACTCCTACAAGCTACAGTGCTATAAAGGAGGCCGAATTCTCTATTAAAATGAAAAAAGAAAGAAATCGTCGCATTTACGTTTTAGCAATTGACTCAACAAATGATCAACAACAAAACTATGACACGTTTGTATTTTCCGAAGATCGAAAGGTGGATAATACTGACTTTATAGTAAAAGGCAATCAATGGGGGGCACTTTCCTTTGAATTAAAAGACCAACAAAGTGCTGGCTTTTGGTTCAAAATGAAAGGAGATAACGAAGAGCTTAGCCATCCTGTCAAGCTGTACCGCACAGCCGTAACTTCTAGCTTAATTAGTGGTCCTAAAGGTTTTGCCGAGGAGATTGATAAGAAATTTGGTTTTTATCCAGTACAAGATGATGACAAGGCGCTTGAAAAAGGTTGGATTACAAGGAAGGAATATGAAGACATCAGTACGCGATCCGTCATGTGGGTTACAAATGTTTCACTCTATATAAAACAGCACTACAACCCGGATTTGCTTATGTTTTATGCACCACACATCGATCACGAACAACATAAATATTTATTAATTGATCCGCGACAGCCAAATTATTCAGAGGAAAAGTCTAAAAAATATATGCGTTATATCGAATGGTCGTATCTGCTAGCAGACGAAGTAGTTGGTAAAGTGTTGAACGACCTAAAAGAAGATGACGATTTATTTGTCGTGTCGGATCATGGAATGGAACCTGCCCATTCTACTCTTTCGCCTAACAAAGTATTACAAGATGCTGGCTTATTAACGGTAGATGAAAAAAATAACATTAACTATGCCAAATCAAAAGCATACGCTATTCCTAGCGGCTCAGCAGCCCATGTCTATATTAATCTAGAACACCGTGAAAAAGGTGGTATTGTCCCTTCCGAGGAATATAAGCATGTCCGCGATCAAATTATGCAAGCTTTTAAAGAGGTGGAAGTTACATATAACAAAGACGCAATGATTCAACATGATATAAAAAAATTAAAGTCTAATTTCTCGTTAACTACTGTTCAACATTATGTTAAAGATATTTGGGGCCTTCTGTTGGAACCAAGAGTTCATCCTTACGAGAGTGTTTTGAAAAATGATAATATCACCCTTTTAGAGCATCAAAATGCCGGGGATGTCGTATTAATTGGTGCGCCTGGCTACGTTATGGGAAGCGATGTCGAAAAAAATATAACGCCCCCTATTCAATTAGGGACACATGGTGGTGATGCTAGCAGAAGTATGTTAAGACCTGTATTTATGGCAACTGGCACAGACTTTTACAAAGGCAAAGAAATTAATGCCACCTCTAATTTGGATATTGCTCCCACTATTTATAATTTACTAGAGTTAGAAATCCCTTCATTTGTAGAGGGCGAAATAATTGAGGGGATTTCTAATAATCAAAATTGCGAAGAACATTCTGAATGATTAATACTACGCTTCTACTTCTTCCTTTTTGTGTGACATTTTCTGCAAATACGTTGTAGCACTCTCTAACTCGCATAATCGAACTAAAATTTCATAACTTATTTTTATCTTCAAAGCTATCATAATTTTTGACTCTACAGCGAAAATTTCTCTTGATACTAGACATAAAAACACCCTTTTAGACAAATATCATCTAAAGGGTGTTTCGTCGTCACTTATTTCGATTCTTCAATCAACCTATATCATACTTTGCAACTGCAAAGCACGATATAAAAATGCGACAAACTGCGCTCTTGTGACAGGTTCATTTGGATGGAATCTGCCACTATCACCAAGCGTAATACCTTCACGCTGGAGTACAGCAATATAACTTGTGCCCCAATGTGTACTAGCGACATCTGCAAATGTACTTGTGCCTTCTGGCGTTAAACCAAGTACTCCAACAAGCACTTTTGCTAACTGTGCACGGGTCATATTTTCTGTTGGGCGGAAAGCGCCATTTGTGCCATCAATTATTCCTGCTTTTTGTAACGCTCCTATTGCCCCATAATAAGGATGTGTTGATGGCACATCCAAGAAATCATGTATTGTTCGCACTTGTTCAAACGAAAATGCCCTTGTCAGGAGTGCTGCAACATGCATACGGTTAATTGGTGTATTGGGACGGAAAGTACCATCCTTAAAGCCTTGGATAATACCTTGCGCCGACAGTTCCTCAATCATCTCTTTTGCCCAATGCTCATCTAAATCACTAAATGTTACGATTGGCTTCGGTGGTTGTGGCTCTTGTGGTGGTTTATTTTCTTCCACTGGTAATGCCGTCCATTTGGCATAGAGCGAAGTATCTTCTTTCACAACCGTTGCTTCACGCCACTGCTTTGTCAATGCTTCGTCTTGATACCAACCTTCAAAGCGATAGCCTTCTCTTGTTGGGACAGGTAAATCACTGACTTTTGTATTGGGGGTAATTTCGATTGGCTTTATAACTGTTCCACCATTTGTATATAAGGAGATTTTCACCTTCGCTGGTGGTAATATTGGATTGTCTCCTCCACCTGTTGTTGGCGCGTTCACTGTCCATTGTGCATAAAGTGTAACATTCGCTTTACCCATTTTGAATGTTCCTTTGTCAACATAGGATATCCCTTTGCCGTCTGCTTGTATGTTCCACCCATTAAACGTATAGTTTGTTCTGGAAAGTTGGCCACTATTGCCTTGCACCGTTACGTTTTCATTTTCTTCATACGCATGGCTATCCTGTGGCACTTTACCAGCAGTTGCCCCATTTTTATCATATATGACGAAGTAAGTTGGATTCATTGCCCACTTTGCATACAATGTCATCGCCGCAGTTACGACATCTGTAGCAAAATTCCATCCATCTGTTAATGCAGTATCTTTATACCAGCCTCCAAAGATATATCCTGGTTTGGTTGGTAGTATTGGCTTTGCCAATTTTCCGTTATACGCAACATATTCTGGTGCAACGTATGTGCCACCATTTGAGTTAAATGTTACCGTGTAATTATCGGCTGTCCACTTAGCATAAAGCCTTGTATTGTCTACTACGACATCTGTCATAAAGTCCCACTCTGATGTGAGATTGGCATCTTTATACCAACCTGTTAATATATATCCTATTTTGCTTGGAGATGTTGGTTTTATTAATTTTTCACCATGGGTCATCGTAAGGCTACCAATTGCACTTCCGCCGTTAGTGTCAAATCCTACATTATATTGTTTTGGCAAAAGTGTGACTGCAGTACTTGTTAGCGACGTTACTCCAGTCGCATCAAAAGCCAACTGTGCTCCAGTCACTTCATATGAATTATTAGCACCTAAATTAGAGAAGCTGACAATTCCAGCGTTAGCTGTAGCGTTTAAGTCCCCCGTTAATGTCCATACTCCTGTATCTTTCTTCGTCACGGAAACAATTTTCGTACTATCATTCACACTTACATTCTCAAAAATATCGTATAGTGTTAGTACTGGCTGTTGAGCAAATGGCCCACCATTAATAGTTGGAGAGACAAGATCTGTTGTCAATTTCATAGTAGCTGTACTTCCTGCCTCTGGCGTTATCGTAATCAAATTAGCTATAGGCATGCTAACACCTGCTACTTCAAGTTGAATTGTCTGCGGCGTTGCTGCATTGAGCTTCAATTTCGAAATTGCTACACCGTCTATAAATAGTAAATTGACTGTTTGACTTATAGATGTCAGTGGTACCCCATTAAAACTACCTACAGAACCGTTTGGAGCTTGTTTGTAGCCACTAATTCTCACATTTTTAAATCCTTTAAACGAAGTGTCTATATTACCTAATGCATTTATGACCGAAATCGTGATGCTATTATCATAACCAACTATTGGAGTAAGTGATTCTACTGAAGCAATTATTGTTTGAGCCGGCTTAGGATCGAATTGCACACTAGTCGTTGCCGCAAAAGTTTGACCAGCAACACTTGCAACGATTGTAGCCGTACCAGCTGTCATCGGGGCAGTTAACGTTGCAGTATACATTCCGTCATTATGGTCTACTACATTGCTTAATGTTCCAAGAGTGGTTGACATTGCTACAGCCGCTCCTCCAGTCTTAATGTCATGGTCTTGAGCATCTTTCAATTTAACCGTCACCACAGTCTGACTTGATCCATCTGCTAACAAGGAACTATTGCTAACTGTAATCGTACTGTTCTGTGGTGATGGAGTGCCTGATACAAATTGTACGCTAGTCGTTGCCGCCATATTTCTACTACCAATACTTGCACTAATTGTAGCAGTACCAATTACTGTTGATGTAGTTAAGGTCGCAGAATATGTACCATTGTTATTGTCTGTGACAGCACTTACCGTTCCTAGAGTTGAGGAAATAGTCACTGTATCTCCACCTGTTAATACATCATTCCCTTGGGCATTTTTTAATTTTACAGTCACTGTTGTATGGCTGATACCGTCCGCTTCAAGGTTAGGATTACTTACAAACACTTCACTCTCGATTGGAGATATAGAATAGTCTGGAATCATATAAGTGTTGAAAGCAAAATCGTAACCAGTGGCAGGGGATGAACCTCTTGGATATGGATTGCCACCACTCATATACCAAGCAAAACCAGCACTTCCACCGTTTTCAGTAGAAAGGACCATGCGATACATCGTTTCCCTTATCAAGTAAGGTGATAGATTAGAAAAATCAATAGAAATCCAGCCTGAGCCAAATGAGGCCAACTGTGTTGAAGCAACTGGTGTTGACAAATCATCTTCTTTATAAATACTTGCTATGAGTGCCCCAGTTGAACTATTAATACCAGCTATACTAATGTCAATTTTGCTAAGATACCCAGAAATTGCTGGAGTAAATGTCTGATACTTCGAAAAGTCCTTATTCACCCAGGTATTCCCAGTTCCAATCATCTGAGATTGATCTAAAATAGGTGAACCCTCCGCTTTAACACTACCCCCGGGTGATAGTACAATACAACTCATAAATAGTAACAATATCGCGGCCCACAGTTGTATTTTTTTCATTAATTACCTCCACTCTTCATAATGTTAATTGAATGAAATAACTAGCATTACTCCATTTTGATCGTTTTCACATACTGAACTTCATCAATTCAAATGCAACTTTTTTAATGACCACCTCCATAGTTTAGGAACAGGCTTAAAGTTAAGCTGGCTCCCTTTCTCTTTTTCTATATCGCAGAATCTCCACAAAAGTGGATAATTCAACATACAAATTAATTATACTCTAGATAAAAAGTGGTAGATACTAACAAATGTTAATGGATAAAACAATTAACATTCTAAATAAAGATTAAAATCTATTTTATAATAATAAAATTTAGTGTTGGGCCTTTACCTTACATTCATCCAATCACCCCTTCTATGAGGTTCATGTTTCTCATAATAAACTTTCAAATTAATTTTTTGATAGAAATAAATACACCCCTTCATACCAATCTAAAGGGGTGTTTCTTCGCGATTTTTTCACAAACGTCTCAACTTTATTAAACATCTTATCTATATTTCAATTCTACAGAAACAACTCTATTTTCAACCTAAAAATGACTCACCTCATAGGCGAGTCATTTTAACCATCATCTACTAATTTGTAAGTATTGTACCAGCATAAATTGCGTTCGTTCTTACCCCTGGCTTAATTTCCCCATTAATCGAATAAATATTTTTATCCATTAATACTAAGCCCTCGCCACAAGGTGCATCAAACGGAATTTTACCTACCGTGCGCCAAGAATCTTTTGCTGCATTATAGATTAGTACATCCTTATTCCAATTAAATTCATATGGATCTGCCGTAAAGTATTTCGTTCTAAATGCCAATAGCTCGTCATCTTTTAAAGAACCTAAATTTTTCACCGCATCATCATATACAGCTTTATTAAAACCACCAATTACCATCATTTCATTATTATTTAATTTAACTGAGTTAGCACCTAGTAAAGATATTTCTTTCCCATTCACTTTGACAGAAGAAACTTTTGTCCATTCATTTTTCTTTATATTATATTTGTAGCCATCTGTATAAGCAATAGACCCTCCACCGCTAAATACATAAAGATCGCCATTTAAAACTTGTGCTACACTTTGATTTCGAACGCTTTCACCTGGAATAGGTGCTAGCTCTTTCGTTTTCAATGTTTTTAAATCATATTCGTATAATTTATTGCTCTCTTTCGCATTTTGCTTACCAAGCCCAATGTATAACTTGCCATCTTTCTCTACAGCTACCCCATCACTAAAAGTAAATGGTAGATCGCCTATTTTTTCTACTTGTAATTTTTTATTTTTATCAACTGTTAACAGCGTGATATCATCTGCATATTCTTTGTTAGGGCTTCCCCCAATATAATAAATCCCTTTATCAGTCGTAATGGAAGACCCATAGCCAATCTCATGATTAAGATTTGTATGTTCAACCAGCGTTAACTTATTTTTATCTTTTTTATAAACATAAATATCTGAATAATGTTGCTTAGCCCCCCCATTTAATACCGTTTCATAAGGGAAATTTGCTCCTCCACCTACAATTAAATAATCTTTATAAGAGCCAGATAATACGCCGGCAGTCCCCTTATTCTGTTCAAAACCTTTTTGAGCTTCAAGCTCTCCTGCATATTCCCATGTTATTCGTTCCACTGAATCTCCGCCTTTTGAAGCTTCTACTTTACTTCCAATACCTACGCCTAAAACCAACATTGATGTCAAAGCTGCTGCCAAAACTTTTTTCATATTTCTCCTCCTCTTCATATGGAAATTACATGAAATTTCTTATTATAGATAATGACAAAATATCTCCAATCACCTCCTTTGGGGATTGCATTTATTTCTAAATCACCTTAATAAAAATCTTAATATTCCGAATATTTAATAGTTAAAAAATTGAAAGGATCACTTACAGAGAAAAGAGGTAGCATCGACAACCTTAGTGGACTATTATCTGCGATGGATGTCGTAAAGTGAATGATTATATACATCTATGAAAAACACACGATTTTTCTTTTTAAAAAATATCTCCTTTCTAGCAATCGATTTTGAAATTCAATTGCTAGAATCAATTAGGAGATAGAATGAATAGTGTTACTAGCCTTTCAATGACTTTCTTGTTGATAAGCTAAAACCCCTCGACAAAATGTCATTTGTACATCATAATCGTTATTTAAGACAACTAAATCCGCATCTTTGCCGACAGCGATACTGCCCTTACGATGACTAATATGTAACTGCTTTGCAGGATTAATGGACGTCATTTTAATGATATCTTCCAACGTACAGTCACAATAATGAAGCATATTTTTCATGGCATCCTTTAACTTTAAAACACTGCCCGCTAACGTGCCGTTTTGTAATACAGCTGTCCCATCTTTTACAATGACTAATTGGCCACCTAAATCATAGTTGCCATTTTTCAAGCATTTTGCCCGCATGGAGTCGGTAATTAAAATAAGTTTCTCGCTTTTTTTGTTTCGATACGCTAGCTGAATCATTTCTGGACATACATGGATGCCATCGACAATTAACTCCGCATATAATTCGTCTAGAAGCAAAGCCGCACCTACAACGCCAGGCTCCCGATGATGCAAGCCTTTCATTTGATTATACAAATGCGTTACCTGTGTTGCGCCTGCACTAATTGCCTTCTTAACATCAGCAAATTTTGCATCTGAATGGCCGATTGAGACGACAACACCCTGTTGTTTGAGGAACTGAACAAGTTCTAAACCACCCTGTTGCTCAGGAGCCATCGTCACCAATTTAATCGTACCTTCAGCTAGTTGTTGCCACTTTTCAAATACGGCAATTTCCGGCTTAATAATAAACTCAACGGGTTGAGCGCCAGCCATGCTAGGATTAACAAATGGCCCTTCTAAATGAACCCCCAACACTTCCGATTGCCCTGATTTTTGATAATTTTGTATAAAATCCGCTGCATTTTTTAATGCTTTGGAAATATTATCATCTGATTGAGTCATCGTCGTTGCTAAAAAGCTTGTTGTACCTTCTTGCGGTAATGCTTGGACGATTGTTTCCAGTGTTGCAATCTCTCCATCCATAACATCAGCGCCAGAAGTCCCGTGAATATGAATATCAATCATGCCAGGTATGACTGTTTGTCCATGTAAATCGATAATATCGGATTGATCATCCACATTAAAATCGGTCATCCATCCTAGTGCCAAAATTTCCATCCCTTTTATCTTAATAAATCCATTGGGAATCATCTGATTTTCTGCGTAAATTTTTGCATTGATTAACACAATTGCTTGATTCATTTTATCGTACCCCACAATTTCCACTTCTTCTCAAGCCATCAGCCTGCTTTATAACATCTTTTCAATGACCGCTTCTGCCGTTAGTTCTTTGTTGTGAACGGATTCCTTGTTCGTTTGCTTAAAATATTCAAGGTAAAGCAAATCTAAAAGATAGAGCTGAGATATCTTTGCCGATAAACTGCCCCCTTGAAGTGGCCCTTCATTAGCCCCACAAAGCAATGTAATATCCGCAAAACTTGTCAAAGGAGATTTTGCGAATCTCGTGATTGAAATAATTTTCGCTCCACGTTCTTTTGCTACTTTTGCTACTTCAATCGTATCTTTCGTTGAGCCCGAATAAGATATGAGAACGGCTACGTCTTGATCAGTCATTAAAGCCGCAGACATAATTTGAAGATGTGAATCGATTGAACACTCCGTTTTATTCGTAATTCTCATAAACTTATTTTTTGCTTCCATCGCTGTCATCAATGATGAACCGACGCCAAAAAAGTGGATTCTTTGTGCCCTAACCAAGCACTCGACAGCATGCGCAATATCATTTTCTGATAGTAAATTAAACGTTTCTGTTAATGCATGTACGTTTGAAGATAAAACTTTTGACGATAGTTCCGCAATCGTATCTTGCATTGTAATCGCACCTAGTTGCGGTGTTTCATTATCAAGTGAAATGCTATGCGCTAAAACAATTTTAAACTCCTGATAGCCTTTAAGATCCATCGTTTTACAAAATCGAAATACACTCGATTCTCCAACGCCACATGCGTCTGCCAAATCAGTAATCGACATGTAAATGACATCTTTAATATTTTCGAGAATATAATCAGCTACCTTTTTTTCCGTGTTTGTAAATGAATTGTATCTTGAATGAATGAGTGAAAATATATCTTGATTTCCCATTATAGTACTCCTTCTATTAATCGCCTCTTAAATGAAGTGATACTGCACCAAGAACGCCGGCTTTATTTCCAAGAGAGGCTTTCATAATTTTTACATCTGAGAAACTCTCCATCGTTAACGCTTTAACTTGCTCTGCTATATTGTGGACGAGGTTTTCCTGCTCCATTACTCCACCACCTATTATAATCGCTTGAGGATTAAAAATGTGAATGAAGGAAGCTAACCCTAATGCAATTTCTAAAATCCAATCTTGATAAACTTTTTCTAAACTTTTATCTCCTTGATGCATCTTTTCAAATATGACCCTACCATTTATAAAGTCAGTGTTAATTTCCTGTGCTTTTTTAATGAAAGCGCTAGTAGATGCATACGTTTCATAACATCCTCTACTACCACAGTTACAGTTTTCACCGAAAGGATGGGTAATAACATGCCCGAATTCTGCCGCTAATCCATTATGACCTTTATAAATGTTAGAGTCTATGATTATGGCACCACCAATACCTGTACCATATGTTATACATAGAAAATCTTTAAAGTGCTTTGCTGCACCAAAATACTTTTCTCCTAAAGCAGCTGCATTGACATCATTTTCAACTTTAACAGGGACGTTAAAATGATTCTCAAGAATCGTCTTTAATTTAGTACCCGTATAGTTTGGAATATTGTCGTTGGCATAAAGAATAGAACCATCTGTACTATCAACTTGTCCTGCAGTGCTTATGCCGATTGCGTCAAAACCTTGAAATTCATTTATTATTTTAATTAGTTTTTCAACTAAATACTTTCCGCCTTTTTTACTTTCTGTATCATATTCTTTAAATACTTCGATGTGCCCATCTTTATTGACGATACCTACTTTTATCGATGTGCCACCAATATCAGCTGCTAATATTTTCACTTCAATCATCCTTTAAAACACTATTATCTTAGCCTGACAATGTCATTGACTATTGAATCGCACGTACAAATCTTTTTGTAATTTCCATTGGTCTTGTAATAGCCGTACCAACAACTGCTGTATGAACGCCCAAATCAAAAACGCGCTTTAGTTCTTCTGGCGTCCAAATACCGCCTTCAGCAATAACAGGAATCGGAAAACTTTCGACTAGTCGTTGAATCAACTCTAAATCCGGCAATTTTTTGCCATTCGTATAGGCTGTATAACCACTCAACGTCGTACCTAAGCAATCAAACCCTAACTCATAAGCCTCTTGCGCCTCTTCAAACGTAGAGCAATCTGCCATAAAAATTTGGTCTTTATATTTCGCTCTAATTGCAGGAAACTGTTCACTGATTGTCTTGCCATCTGGTCGGATCCTTTTCGTTGCATCAAGGGCAATAATATCGACCCCCTCTTGATAAAGCAACTCAACCTCTTTACACGTCGGTGTGATAAAAACGTCGGAGCCATCGCACGTCTTTTTGATAATGCCGATAATCGGTAGTTCCACCATTTCCTTAATTTCTCTAATATCTTCTATACTATTTGCTCTAATTCCTTTAGCGCCTCCAAGCATCGCAGCGTAAGCCATTTTACCCATGATAAAAGAGCTGTGAAGAGGTTCCTCTGGGAGTGCCTGACATGAAACTATCAGTTGTCTTTTAATACCATCAAATATTTTTTGTTTATTATTCATTCGCATACATCTCCATGGATAAACATATTACTTATCTGCCCCAATCGTAATTCCTTTTGTAAAATACTTCTGGAAGAAAATAAATATTAATAGCATTGGAATGGCCGCTACAGTAGCGCCAGCCATCTTATAAGCAAAGTTTGGATTTAAGTCTTGCATTAAAGTTGCAATCCCTACCATTAATGTTTTGGTATCCTTATCTTGCCCTACAACGAGTTGCCATAAATAGTCATTCCAAACTTGCACAAAATTAAGAATAAATAAAGCACCAATACCTGGTTTCACTAATGGCAGCATGATTTTATAAAAAATACGAAATTCGCTGGCACCATCGATTTTGGCTGCTTCTCTTAATGAATCTGGGATTGTATCAAAAAATCCTTTTAGTAAAAATACACCAAAAGCGGTTGCAACGTTTGGCCAAATCATGCCACTTAACGTATTGACCATATTTAGATCTTGAATAATTCTAAAGAGCGGAACGATCATAACTTCTTTTGGAATCATTAAACTTGAAATAAAAATAATGAAAATAATATTTTTCCCTTTAAATTTCAACTGTGAAAAGGCATACGCTGCAAGGGAACTAACAACGATTAAAGCAAATGTCGACATCAACGCTACAAATAAACTATTATACGTCCATGTTAGCGCAGGCTGACTATTAAATACATCTACATAATTACTAAAGTTAAAGCTTTTAGGGAACCAATCTGGTGGCATTTTGACAACGTCTGAACTGTTCTTTAAGGAACTCGTCACAAGCCAATAGAGAGGGAAAAGACTTAAAACAGCAAAGAATAAGACAATGCAATTTGTAATAATATCTAATTTTTCTCTTTTCCTCTTGTTCTTATTTCTTAACATCTCCGTCACCTCTAATCCTTCTTAAGCATAGCTCTTAGCTGTGGAGTAGATAACACTAAAGTAATGAGGAACATAATTACACCTACTGCTGAAGCAATACCAAGCTGATTATACTTAAAGGCATTATTATATAAGTAGTACATAAGCGTTGTAGAGGCATTGTTTGGCCCTCCACCAGTTAATAGCTGTATCACGACAAATATTTTAAGTACCGCAATAATGTTCATAATAATAATGTAAATCGTTGTTGGTTTAACCATTGGAATAATAATCTTAAAAATAATTTTCATTCGACTTGCGCCATCGACTTCCGCTGCTTCAAAAAGTTCTTTTTGAACGCCGATCATCGAAGCAATATAGAGAATAATCGCCTGCCCTACATTCGTCGCAAATGTTACGAAAATAATGACCGGAAGTACCCAATGGGTATCCCCTAAAAAATTGACGGAAGTTTCCATCTTTCTTGCGATAAATGGGATAAGTCCATTTGCCGGGTTTAGCAGGAAACTCCAAATCATGCTCATTACAACCATCGAAACCATTACAGGAATATAATAGGCCCCTTGTATGAAGGACACATATTTCGCATTTTTATCAAACACAGCTGAAGCAACAAACATTGCGAAAATTACCGTTAACGCAACAATGAAGACGACAAAAATAACTGTGTTGATTGTAGACTGCACAAATACAGGATCACTAAATAATTTTCGATAGTTGTCAAAGCCAACAAATATTTCATTTTGATAGTTGATTTTAAATAAACTTAAACGAATTCCTTCAATGATCGGATAAACTAAAAACACTAAAAATAGTATGATTTGAGGCCCGATAAACAAGTAGCCCGTTATATTCTCTTTTAAAGACCTTTTATTGATTTTCATCGGTATCATTTACCTTTCTACAAATGAAGCCCCAAAAACAAGGGGCTTCATTTGTTGTAAAGTTATATACGCGCAAAGCTATTTATTATAAATTACAGAGTCCGCTTTCGATTCTTCAATTACTTTATTACCGCTTGTTTGGTAACCTTTCACTGCTTCTTCTGCTGTTTTACCACCAGTATATAAAGCTTGTAATTCTGGATATAGCACTTGTCTTAATTGGCTGTAGCCAGGTACATTTCCTGTGAAGTTAAACATATATGGATCGTTTGCAGAATATGCTTCGAAGTACGGTTTTTCTGATTTAAACTCATCGGCAACAGATGTTCTTACTGGCACACCATTTTTAGAAGCCTTTACAAGTTCAGGGTCAGTTGATATAAATTTCACAAAATCTTTACTAACTTTAATTCTTGTTTCGTCTTTCGTATCAAATACAGTTGCACCTGTTACATACGTAAATGAAAGTGGATCTCCACCTTCAGATGGAATGTTTGCTAATCGAATATCAAATTTAGGCGCTTTTCCGCTTTCCATATCAGCTTTTGCATTATTGAACAAAATGGCGTTTGTAAAACTAATTGCCAGTTGTTGATTTTGGAACATTGCGTTTACATCGTTTGATGAAACAGATTCTACACCTGGGTTTGTTAAGCCATCATCATAAATTTTCTTTAACCAATTCGCAGCTTTCACACCATTCGCATCATCAAGAATGATATTGCCATTGTTATCGAAGAATTGATTGCCAAACATTCTTAAATAAGCAAGATTCCAAGTATCACCTTGGTTATTTAGGGCGTATAACCCCATTGGATAAGCATTCGAATATTTGTCTTTAGGTAAATCTGTCTTTAATTTGTTTAGAATTTTTTCATAGTCCGCTAGTGTCCAAGTTTTGATTTCATATTCTTCACCAATGTACTCTTCAAGCCCTGCCGCTTTAAACATATCAGCGTTATACGTTAAAGTACCTGGGTTGTGTGAGAACGGGAAGAAATAGACATCATCACCAAATGTCACCGTATCCCAATATCCTTGCGCAATATCTTTTTTCGATGCATCATCGACAATATCATTTAATGGTACTAATGCACCGCGATGTGCATAGTCTCCCATAGCGAATACACTTTCAAAAAATACATCTGGCGGTGTTCCACCATTTAAGCTTACATTTAGAAGTTCATCTCGTTGATCAGCTGCAATCACTTCTACATTGACCTTTACTTTGTGGTCCTTATACTCAGCAGCAAATCGCTCCCCTGCATGTTTGAAAAAGCTATCGAAATCAGCTCCATCTTCAGAAGCGTCTAGTACACCTTTCCACTGTGGTGTTAACCAAACTTTTAGTTCTACCGTATCATCAGATGAACTTGTATTAGAATTTGCACTATCATCCGATTTACTTGTACATCCTGCTAGCACAGAAATGACAAACAAAATGGCCATTGCTGTTGCTAGATAACGTCTTTTCAACATAAACTACTCCCCCTTAATCATGTTATTTAATAATGAAATGACTTTTATGAAAGACAAGCCCTGTTAGAAGCTTGTGACCTCCTTTTGTAAAAACCACATCTCATTTCAACAATTCCCTTTGTATGGAGTGATGTAATGCTTAAATTGTCAGGCCTTTATACTTGCTTGTAGCATTGTCAATTAACGCTTTAATGCCTTCAATTTTCGTTAAATCTTCACCTGATACAGGCTCTAGTGGCCCTCTGACACTGCCAATATTGACCCCGTTACATTTTAAAACTTCTTTAATCGTTGAATACATCGAACCATTTAATGAACATAACGCAACGATAATATCGTTAATATCATGTTGAATTTTCCGTGCACTTGTAAAATCTCCCTTTGCAATGAATTCCTCTGCCATTAAGAAAAGTTCTGGCATCGCTCCATACGTTCCACCGATGCCACTATCAGCACCAATGATTCTGCCTGCAACATATTGTTCATCCGGGCCATTAAAGACAATAAAATCTTCACCAGCAGTAGATTTAAATCTTTCAATATCCATAACAGGCATAGAAGAATTTTTTACCCCGATTACTTTCTTATTCTCTAGCAATTTCTTAAATAGATTGATTGATAGGTCAAAGCCTGTTGTTTGTGGAATATTGTAAATAATGAATGGCATGTTTGTTGCATCCATAATTTCTGTCCAATATTTATAAACTGAACTTTCAGAAAATTTAAAGTAAATTGGTGGAATTGCTGATACTGCATCATAGCCTAATTCCTCCGCATATTTTGCTAAAATGACGCTATCTCTTGTAGAAGGTGCGCCTACATGTGCAATCAACGTAAGTTTTCCTTTTACATGATCTGCAACATATTTTAATGTCGCTTTTCTTTCTTCAAGGTTGTGATAAATACATTCACCTGAACTTCCACCAACATATAAACCTTTAACACCTTTTTCGAGTAGATAGTTACACAATTCTTTTGTTCTGCTCTCTGATACTTCTCCTAGCTCATCATAACAAGCATAAAATGCAGGAATGATACCTTTATACTTTTCTAAATTCACTATGAACACCACCTAATTAATTTTAGTAAAACTTTATTTGCTACCTTAGTATTTGTTACATGAAACAATAAGTGTTAACGCTTACAAGTAATATTATAACAACTCACAAGGAAATGTAAATAATTTTCTTTATTTTTTAAATTTGTGGAGAAAAATTTCACCTCAAGTATGCATAAAAAAAAGAATTGCCGCATAGCGAAAAATTCCTTGATATAGTAATTAGGAAGTGCTGATGATAATAACAATTTAAAGTTTGCAGTGTGGCAATCGTTTTACAGTAAGTCATATAATTGTTTACAATCAGTACTAAAAGGAGGAAACACATGCTCGACAAACTAGAAAATTTTTTTCACACAGCTTTTACTACTACATATAATGCTAAGGATAATACAAGATATTGGTTTACAACCGAAGATGGCACGAAATTTGGCATATTGAAATCCGCTCTTTCAGATGTGGAACTCAACCTACTAATGACTTTATTTCTACCAATTGAAAATCAGTCAAACAGCCAACATCAATCTACTATTCAGCAAAAATGGTTTGAGTTTTTATTTAATGATGCAAAAGAGCTAACCTTTTTACAGGATATAAAAATCTTACGCTTTTGTTATTTCTATCTGAAACAACCAATTGATGATCTAAATAACTTTAAAGAAGCAATAACAGGTGTAATTGGGCAACCTGTCATTTTAATGATTGACGAAAGACAAGGCATCATAATAGATGAAAAACCACAAGTAATGTTTGATAAAGAATCGTTCAATCAACTAAGTGATACATTAATGAGTGATTTTTTTGTTCAAATTTATAGTTATATCGGTCAGCTACATCCAGCCGATCAATTTGTAAAAGATAAATTCCATTATGAGTTTCAGTGTTTTAAAGCGATTCACCGCTATGCGAAGCGTGAGAAGTCTATGACATTTTACGAAGCATTCCCATTATTACTGATTGATTCGCCATCCTATGTAAACAAAGACCTATTGTCTAATCTTTTAGTAGAAAGTATGCAAGCACAAGAAATGCTGCAAACGATTCAAGTCTTTTTACAATGTAATTTAAACGCTTCTTTAACTGCTAAAAAACTTTATATTCATCGCAACAGCTTGCAATATCGATTAGACAAGTTTATCGAAAACACAGGAATAGACATTCGTTCCTTTACAAATGCTGCCTTTGTTTCTCTTGCTATGTTATTACTGAAATCTGAAAATTATTAATAGTTGTTCAATGTGCCCAATCATGTTTTGTGTAATGTATACGTATACAATTTACATATTTTTCTCTTATACTCAAAAAAACACATACATATTTAAGGGAGATGACGAGAATGGCTGAATTAAAATTACAACATATTTTTAAAATCTACGATAAGAATGTTACGGCAGTAAAAGATTTCAATCTTGATATTGAGGATAAGGAATTTATTGTTTTTGTAGGTCCTTCTGGTTGTGGTAAATCTACAACATTACGTATGGTAGCTGGATTAGAAGAAATCTCACAAGGTGATTTAATCATTGATGGCAAACGCATGAATGATGTGGCACCAAAAGATCGTGATATCGCCATGGTATTCCAAAACTACGCCCTATACCCACATATGAGCGTATTTGAAAATATGGCATTTGGCTTAAAGCTACGCAAATTACCAAAAGATGAAATTAATCGCCGTGTTAACGAAGCAGCACGCATCTTAGGGCTTGAAGAATACTTAAATCGTAAACCGAAAGCACTTTCAGGTGGTCAACGTCAACGTGTGGCATTAGGACGTGCCATTGTGCGTGATGCAAAAGTCTTTTTAATGGATGAGCCTTTATCAAACTTAGATGCTAAACTTCGTGTACAAATGCGTGCTGAAATTACAAAACTTCATCAACGTTTACAAACAACGACAATCTACGTGACGCATGACCAAACAGAAGCTATGACAATGGCTACACGTCTCGTTGTAATGAAAGATGGCATTATTCAACAAGTAGGTGCACCAAAAGAAGTGTATGAGCAACCAAATAATGTATTTGTCGGCGGCTTTATCGGCTCCCCTGCTATGAACTTCTTTACGGGTACACTTACAGATGGCAAATTCCACATTGGGAATACGTCCATTACTGTTCCACAAGAAAGAATGAAAGACTTACTTGCGCAAGGCTATAACAATAAAGAAATTATTATGGGCATTCGTCCTGAAGATTTCCACGATGAACAAGCATTTATCGAAACATCTTCAGACTCCAGAGTCGATGTAACAATTGAAGTTGCAGAATTGATGGGCGCAGAAATTATGCTCTATTCGCAAATCGAAGGTCATCAATTTATTGCACGTGTAGATTCAAATGCTAGTGTTAAGCCAGGTCAAGTATTGCCACTGGCATTAGATATGAACAAAGTCCACTTCTTCGATAAAGACACGGAAAACCGTATTATTCCAGGTGGCAGTGAACGTAACAAAGGCAACGAAGGCTCTGACAAAGCAGTAGTTGTTGGCTAAGATGGTAGCGAAGTTGGTGACTCCTACTCAAAACAGCACACAATGAAAGACGGAGGCACTATGCGCATTTGCGAAGGTTACGGCTTACTGTGCTGAGCGGAAAACATCGCCACGGCGGATATTAACGGTAAATAAAAAGTGTTAGATTGATTCGATCAATCTAACACTTTTTGATTTGTTGTACTCAATGATTTATATCCGGGTTTTTAATTTTTGAATTCTTTCAATTTCGTAGCTATATCTAGTCAAATCAAGTTCTTTTACAAGAACAGTAAAAAAGACTTCAGCACGATTTAAAAAGATACCTAATAGCATTTTTTGTTCAAATTCTAACACATGATCGTCGTTATCAAATAAAAATTGTATTTTTTTATTTTTTAATTGCTTTAATTGTATTTTAACTGGTTGATCAGGAAAATAACTTTTCCCAATGCCGTCCTCTAAGTAATCTTCAATCACATTGACAATATATCCTCATAGCTCAGGGAGATAGTCCCAATATCGAACACCTAAAATTTCTTTATTATAGCATTTAATCGATAACCCACCATCAAGTCTAAGAAGACCGTCTTCTTCTATATATTTTTTTTGAGTGTTATTGATAAAGGAAACAAATTCATCCCAATTATCGTTTATGCTTATCGTATATTTATCAGGATTGTTGACTGCATCTTCCAAATCGTCGATAATTCTTTTTACAACAAATTCATTAATTGTTACTACTTCCATCATATATTCACCTCACATTAGTTTTTTGGATATAGTTGTCTAATATGCCCATCTTTAATCCCTAATACGTATTTAACACCATCTACTTGTCCTTCTACTTGGAACATTCCTTTTGTTCCTTTTTTAGCTAAAATCCCGTCATGATACCCAAGTAATAGTTAGCATTAAAAACCTCTCAAGTGTTTTTTTAATAATAATTTACCTTAATCTACTTTACAGTTACTGGATTATTTTGTAGGCTATCCATAATAGTACTAGCAAAAAATGATACAAGAACAAACAACCCGATTTTTCCATAACATAATAAGAGGTGATATGTATGACGGACAAAGTAACTGCTTTTAAACAGGCTTTAGGTAATTATCCAACAGGTGTCACAGTTGTTACAGCTTATAATGACGCGCATGAACCGATTGGCTTAACTGTTAATTCCTTTGCATCGGTGTCGATTGATCCGCTCCTAATCTTATGGTCGTTGGATAAAAAATCGCAGCTGCACCCACTTTTCAGTAATGCCGGAAAATTTGCCGTTAATATTTTAGCAAATGAACAGTCGCATTTATGTACGGTATTTTCGAGTAAAATCGCTGACCGATTTGCCCAAGTTCAATGGTCTCCTTCTGCACATGGGTTACCAATCTTGCATGATACATTAGCTACCCTGCAATGCGAAACCTATAACAAGATTGATGCAGGTGACCATACGATTTTCATAGGTCATGTGTTAGCAATCGATAATGCCCAAAAGGAACCATTGCTCTATCATCGCAGACATATTGGGCAAATTCCAACGAGTTTTTACGAATAATAAGCAATAGGTATTTCAAAAATCACTTTTGAGATACCTATTTTTTTAGTATTACATACTATTGTAGCTGGGAAAGGAGTGAAACGACTGTAATGCGTTTTTTTAAATATATACTTGTCCTTGTATTATTCGTTTTCATCATGGCAAGTTGCACCACTTTTGAACGACAAAAAATCGAAGTTCAAAAAATCAACGAAGAAGAAACTTATGAGGATTTTAAAGAAATCACCAGTTCAAAAAATGTAAAGAAAGTGAAAAAGATACTACGTAATGCCGACTGGGAAAAAAGTAAAGTTGATATGGCAAGATTACCAGACTATCAGTTTATTTTTCAATATGTCAATTCCAGCATCAATGCTAAAGCAATACCCTATTCCGTTTGGATAAATCCAAACAACAACACATTAGAAGTAGTACAAGGAGACCAGCAATACGTTCATTTAGAAGAAAAAGATGCTAGCATTTTGTTTGACGTATTAACTGAGAGTAATTTAGCAGATGTAAAATAAAGCTTAAGACCACCTTAATGGGTTGATTTAAGGTGGTCTTAAGCTTTTCTCTCTACCAGTAGGGCTTTACTTTTTCTGTGGAAATCTTTGCTTCTCAAGTCGATTAATTTGTACAATCACACCATCTTGAATGGTAATTTGCACTTCACCAAACTCTAAATTTTGAATAGCCTTCGCTATTACTTCTAATTTCTTATCATCAATCTTTGATAATTGAGACATACGATACACCCCTTCTTTTGGCATACTTTTTGAATAGAAAAGAGATCCAAACTTCCAGATGAACTGACAGCCCCTTACTCTTAGAAAACTAGCAGTCAATCACTAGCTTGCCGAGGCTTCATTGAGCTCAGCCTGTTCATCTCTCACGATAAGCGTAATACGTTTCTTGCAAATAATTCTATAATTCAGAAAACCCATTGTCAATATAAATATTACAAAACCTAGTTGAATACTTTGAAATTAAGGAAAAAGCTTTATTTTTACGCCATTATTTTATGAAGACTCCTTCTATTAGCACTTCTGTTCACAACATTTGAACCTCATACTATCTTTACTTTTATACATACTTTTACACAGCACAAATTATGAATAACAACTAAAAAAGCTGTGCAGAATGTTATCTTCTACACAGCTTGTCATTATGCGTTTTGTAAGTAATTTATCAACATTTTTGCCGTTTCTTGTTTTCCGATTACTTGGATTGGTTCACCATGTGCAGGTACAATCCAATGTGGCTCTTGCCCACCGTAAAGTGATTGTGAGCTATTAGCAACCATCCATTGTGCGTTCGCTGTTTCCATACGAAGTCGTGCACGGGACAGTAAAAATTGCTCATCATCCGTAGCTTCTAGTTTAAATCCAACTAACGTGACATTCGGTTGCCACCCTTTAATTTGACCTAATACTTTTGGTGCTTTTTTAAAATGAATAACAGGCGGCTCGTCCGACGGCATCTTCCCTGTTTCTTCCATCAAGTTACCAGATTGGTCATAAACCTTATCGATAACCCAATCAGAGCCTGCCGCTGCCATAATGACGATATCTACATGTTCATTTTGGACTGCATGACGAACCTTGTCGCCTAAATCTACAATCCCTTCAAAGCGTATTGTACGCATTTTGTCTTGATGTTCCGGCAATTGTGCAAAATAGCCGTGCATATAAATAACGTCCGCACCTACGGCTAGAGCTGCTTCAGCCAAATAACAGCCCATTGACCCCTTCGATAAATTCGTATGCCCGCGCACACGATCCCATTTTTCAAGTGTTCCCCCACTTGTAATGAGTACGGTTTTTCCTTGTAATGTCCCCACTCACACTCACCTTTTCTGTTCAAGCTATCATGAAATAATAAGTATTCTACATGTACTATTTTAACGTAAAAAGCGAAAATAACCTATTTCTTATTTTGTTCTTTTAACCATGTCCTTAAAATTTCCGCGAACTTCTTGGTCACGGGTGATGCTTGATGTTTCATTGCTAGTCCAATCGTACGATATCCACCTTGCTTTAACGGGATGGCCTTTAGTGAAGATGGCAATCGATTAATGACTAAACGCGGTAAAATGGATATGCCTAGATGGTGAGAAATCATGGAGATAATTCCAACCTCCTCTGACAGTTCAAATCGAATATGCGGTTTGACATGGTATTGCTCTAAAATGACCCTTACATCATTTGTCCCTTTATACGATGTCATTATAAATGGCATATCTTCTAGTTCAGTAATGTCAATTTCTGTTCGATTATAGAGCTCGCTTTGATTGGAGACGATACATAATAGTGGATCTTGTACTAATTCAATAAATTGAAATTGCGCCGATTTTTGACCATTTAAAAAGCCTGCATCCACTTCCCCGCTTTGCAGCCATTGTTCAATTTCATAATAATCGCCTTCTCGTAACTCTACTTGAATACCCGGAAACTGGTTATCCATAATGCCGATAATTTCGGGCATCCAGTTGGATGAAATACTAGAAATAACACCGATGCGTAATTTTCCTCGGGTTACGCCAAGAATATGTGCCGCTTCTTGTTGTAATAATTCATCTGCATCCAGAACATTTCGCATTGCCCGCAGCATTGTTTGCCCCTCGCTCGTTAACGTCACACCTGTTCGACTTCGATGAATAAGGGCAAACCCACATTCTTTCTCTAAGCTCGAAACAGCATGGCTCACAGCCGATTGTGTTAAACCAAGGGCATCGGCTGCTTTTGTAAAGCTCGAAACTTCAGCCACTTTATTCAAAATCTCATATTTAACTAAACTCATTCCCATTCCCTCTTTGTGCATGAATTTTTTTAATATTAATCATTATAAACATTCGTTTTACTAATCACAACACAAGATATATAGTAATTTTTAGTATAAAACTGTTTTAGTACACAGATAGAAGGTGCAAAATGAGTAATCAAGGAAAAGCAAATTTATTAATGGTCATTGTAACAATGTTTTGGGGATTGTCTTATACGTTTATGGTAATGGGACTGGAAACATTGGCTGTATATAACGTGGTTGCATTACGCTGTATTATCGCATTTTTTGTAGCTGGCATACTTTTTTACAAACGTATGATAAAAGTCGATTTTAAAACATTAAAATACGCAGCTATTCAAGGTTTGTTGTTATTCATTGTGTTTGCACTTAGCTTATTTGGATTAGAGACAACTTCCGTTTCCAACGCAGGCTTTATTTTAAGTCTTACAGTCGTCCTAGTGCCTATATTCAGTAGCTTTATCGACAAAAAATTACCTTCAAAGTCAGTAAGTTTTGCTATTGTATGTACGATGATTGGTATTACTGTATTAACTGTTCAACATTCTTTTACGTTCCAAACAGGCGATATATTAGTCGCAATCGCGGCACTATGTTATTCTATTTATTTGCTGTTAAACGGGAAATTTACTCGTAGTGTCGAATCAATTTCCTATGGCATTTACCAACTCGGTTTCGCTGGCTTGTATGCCCTTGTTTTAACATTACTTTTTGAAACACCTACACTCCCGAATTCTACTACTTCGTGGATTGCAATTTTAGGGCTAGGCATTATCTGTAGCGCATTTTGCTTCGTTGGGCAAACTGTTGCACAACAGTATACATCTGCTACACATACAGGGCTAATTTTCTCTTTAGAGCCGATTTTTGCGGCTATGTTTGCGATGATGTTTATCGGTGAAGGGCTAACAGTAAAACTAGTTATTGGCGGAAGCTTTATATTAATTGGAAATCTTGTTGCGCAATTGGAGCATTTACATATTTTACGATTTATGAGAAAACACGAACATGAAAAAGTGATGCATTAAGTATGCACACGACATCTGAAATATTAGAAAAAGTGAAATGGCGTAATAGCCATTTCACTTTTTTCATTGCTCATTATCTTTATAAATATCTTCCCATTTGTTCAACTTCATTTAAACGCTCTTCCGCTTTTAAACGTTCCTCACGTTGAGCCGGTGTTTCATCTACAGTCGCTTCAGGTAGCGTTGCTCGTGTATCGAACGGATCAAGTTGAGCACGTTTCGAATTTGCGAGTAGCGTGGACGTATTAGGATTGACATTGTTGTCAATATGCTCTGCATATAAGACAATGGCACCCTCCTCCACAAGTTGAGCGTAGTAAGCCGTTTGACCTTCTGTAAGATCAAAACGTTTTAAACCTTCAGTAACAGCCGTTTCACCTGTAAACCAAGATTTAATTTGGTCAAACCAATTACCTGCCTCATGTGTTTTCACATCAACATTCGATTTTACATCATCAATTTCGTGTGCTTCTTTCGAAATAATATGAATCTCATCTGTGTCATAACCTTCCATGCGCATACATTTTAAAATATGAAACATCTCTTCTCTCGTATGGGCAACTTCAATTTTTGGGTTTTGTTCATTCATCATGTTCAATTCCTCCTAATTTGTAAGGCTTACTATGTATGTACCCCCCTACTTTCTCCAAAAACCTCTTTTATGCATCCTTTATCGAACTGTAATAATTGTTACATCATTTGGCCTTCTGTTGCATTTTTGTCATATTGTTTTTGAATAGAGATAAAAAAGCACTTGGCATTGTGTTCTAAACGCCAAGTGCTTCCATTTATTATGCAGATTTTTTATCAAGAAAGGCTTTTAACATCCAAGTATGTTTTTCAAGAGATTGGTACATCGCATTCAGTAAATCTTCTGTACGGTCATCTCCTTCTTTTGCAGCTAATTGCATTGCATTATGAATAGCTTTCATCTGTTTTTCAAAGTCTGAAATAGTAGTCGCTACCATTTCATCTGCTGTTTCTGTCCCTGTTGCTTCATCTACATGTGATAACTCGAGATACTCTTTTAACGTGGCAACTGGCTCTCCACCTTTTGACAGTATACGCTCTGCCGTATCATCGAAATTCAATGTAACCTCATTATATAATTCTTCAAATTTTGCATGGAGTGTAAAAAAGGCATTACCGGTTACATACCAATGATAGTTATGTAGTTTCGTATACAGTACTGACCAAGTTGCTACTAGTTTATTCAATTCCTTGTTTAAATCTTGTGGCATAATTCCCCCTCCAAATTATTGTTTTTTATAGGTTTTAGTATGCAATAAAATAACGAACCCTGTCAAGTAGACACGTTAAATAAAATAAAAATAATGAGTGAAGTAAAATTTTCTCTTCGTAGAATATATGACAGTAAATATATTCCACTAACGCACTTTATTGTACAATGGAATAAAACCGATCCAACATAGGAGGCTTTATGAAGATTACATTAAACGAATTGGCCTATCATGAAATGGAAAATTTATATGCATTTGAGCTTGAAAACCGGGCATATTTTGAAAAAATGGTGCCTAGTCGTGGCGAGGATTATTATGATTTTACTATTTTTAAAAAGAAAAACATTATGCTACTTGACGAACAAGCGCAAAAGCTATCCTTTTTCTATTTAATTAAAAATGAACTCGGACATATCGTTGGACGTATCAATTTAACCGATATTGATATCAATCAACAGCTAGGTCATATCGGTTATAGAGTGGGGGAAAAACATATTGGTCAAGGCATTGCCAATAATGCGTTACAGTTGTTATTAGCGAACGTGGGCAATCAAGACATACGACAAATTGCTGCGAAAACGACAACAAACAATCTAGCCTCACAAAAAGTATTAGAGAAAAATGGCTTCACCTACACTGGCACAAGTAGTGAGGAGTTTACCATGCATGGACAAAATGTGAAGTTTGTTTATTATCGTTGGAGCGATGTATAGGTAATTAATGTTTATCGAGTAGGGTTCATAAAATTCCTTTTAATTAGTAAACCACCGATCAATTTTATTGGACCGGTGGCTACTGTTTAATGTTTTCATTGAATGAATAAATTACTCAAAATCAAATTTATCTACCCGTGACACTATAGGGAATATGTTTAATAAACTTTCCTAAATCAATCTTAAAATAACTTTCAATATCTTCTTTAATTTTTTTCTCTAAAGCTAAAAATTCATTAACAATATAATCTAAGTCAAAAACATTATAAACGCTAGATTTTGCCCAAATTGATTTTACCCGAGCTTTATTAGAAAACGGTATTAGCGAAAGGATAGCTCACTCTTCATAATTATCATACTCTACTGAATAATAATGAAATGGGAGTACCTCATTTTCTTTGATTCTTACTTTCCACTCATACAACGACTTATAAAATTCTAGAATAGCTAATTCTTCTTCAAAATATAACGCCTCATTTATTTTAATTTTAAAGATAGCCTCTACGCCCAAAATGAGCGAAACATTTCTTTTATCCTTATTAGAAATGTAGTCAGTTTCTCCCTCAATTTTCATTTCAAAATCAATTGTAGCTTTAACATTCATTTACCATCCCTCATCACCGGGCTTTCCTATAATTTTTTATAGATTATAAATGTTCCGATTATTAGGTAAAAAAAAACTCAAAGCGCTTTTTAGCATTTTGAGCTTTATTTTGTGAAAATTTTATTCTTCATTTAGATTTTCAGCAGGACTTTTTTGGAATGCATTACTCCCCTCCGATTGCAGACTTGCTAATTTCATCAATCGGTAAATCCGTTTATGATTAAATTGTTTATTGTATTTTTCGTTTAGATGTAGCGTCATTTTACGATAGCCATAGTTGGTTTGTCCCTGTTCATATAGCTCGCTTATTTCTTTTAAAATCTCGTCATTTTCTTGTTGTCTTGTCGTTGGTGTCCGCTGTATCCATTTATAGTAAGCAGAGCGTGCAATGCCTGCGCATTCACATAGTAGGGAGATCGATAAGTTATCGTTGTGATGTAGTGCTTGGATGGCCGTATATTTATCTAGGACATGCTTCTCCTCCTCTCGAGCTCCTCTAGCTTTTTTAATAACGCATTTTCTGTACGTAGCCGTTCATTTTCGCGTTCCAGTTGTTTGATTTCCATTTTGAAGTGCTCTGCTGATGTTCGCTCTTGTTCTTCTTTACTGCGACCACGTTTATCTTGCAGCGACCCCTCGTCACCAGCTTGATATTTTTTAACCCATTGATAAACTTGTTGGTAGGATACTTGATAGGTATCTGCTGCTAGTTGATAGTTGTTGTCGTTCTGTAAACAATAGTAAACGATTTGAATTCGTTCATCTAAAGTTGTTTTTCTTCCCTTTGGCATATGGTGGGCTGTCCTTTCGGCATATCCGTTATTTTTATACTATTATAATTGGTAAGGAAATGAATAGATATGTAAATATAAAAAACCCCCATCGTTTGTTGAGGGGGCTTTGCTTACTCAGTTTTCTCGGTATTCAATTGTTCCGCTTCTTCCACACGCTCTTCAGCTATTAACCGATTCTCTCGCTGCTGAGGTGTCTCAGCATTATCTATCGTATCAATAAATGGCTCTGGCGCTGTAACACGCGGTTCAAGCGGATTATGACGATAGGGGTTTTCTTCTTGGTCAATGGCAATCGTTACCGAAGCATCCGTTTCTCGCTCAGCAAACACGACAATCGCTCCATGCTCTACAAGCTGCGCATAATAGGCCGTTTGCCCTTCACTTAAATGAAAACGCTTGATGCCTTCTTTTACGGCAGATTCACCTGTAAACCATGATTTAAATTGATCGACCCAATTACCCGCTTCATGTGTTTTCACGTCAGTATCCCATTTAATGTCTTCGAATGGCGTGGCGTCTTTCGCAATAATATGAATATCACTTGTATGAAAACCTTGACTGTGCATATTTGTTAATATATCGAGCATTTCCTCTTTCGAGTGCGCCACTTCAATATGTGGATTTTGTTCGTTCATGCTGTTTATGTCCTCCTAATGTTAATGGCTCACTCAATACACATCGTGTCAGAGGAATTGCCTTTACCGTTGTTCTGTATGTTCGTTTTGATATTACTTATTTAGAAATGCTTTCAACATCCAAGTATGTTTTTCAAGAGACTGATACATAGCATTTAGCATATCTTCCGTACGATCATCGCCCTCTTCAGCCGCTAGCTCCATTGTAGAATTTGTCGCTTTCATTAACTTTTGGAAGTCTGAGATTGTAGATGCGACCATTTCTTCTGTCGTTTCTTTACCTGTTGCTTCTTCAATATAAGAAAGCTCCAAATGTTCTTTTAATGTGGCAACAGGTTTACCTTCTTTTGAAAGAATACGCTCCGCGATTTCATCTAAATTTAATGTGGTTTCATTATATAATTCTTCAAATTTTTCATGCAGTGTAAAAAAGGAGCTGCCCGTTACATACCAGTGGTAGTTATGCAATTTTGTATATAATACGGACCATGTTGCTACTAGCTTATTTAATTGTTTGTTTAAATTTTGTGTCATAATATCTCCTCCAATAATTCTTCATACTAGCCTTTAGTATTGGTTACTTTGTGCATTGGCTATACCTCTTATTTTCCCCACTACCACATTTTTAAACATCAAAAAAAGATGAACATGAACATTTTTTCGAAAAAAACTCACTATTACTATTGTAAATTTTATCTCTAAAATTATTTCACTTTTCGAAATAGTTTCGTTATAATGGAATCACTTACGTTAAAAGGGGTGTTCTTACATGGAAGTATTACCATTACGCAAAGATGTTGCAGTGGAAGAAACGTGGAATTTACAAGATTTACTTGAAAATGATGCTAATTTTGAACCTGCTTTAGCTCAGTTTGTCAAGGAAGCAGTAAAATTTGAAAGCACATATAAAGGTACTATTTCCAATGCACAAAAAGTAATTGAAGTACTAACAGCTTTTGAGGCATTACAAGTTGGCATTGTCCCTCTTGGAACTTATGCAAGTTTAAATATTCAGGCTGATCGCACGGATGATGTCGCGCAAATGCGTGCAGCAAAATTTAGTACGGCAGTTGGTAAAATTAGCAGCTCTATTGCATTTGTTCATAGTGAATTGCTTGCATTAGATGAAGCAGTTTTAGAGGAAGCAGCTGCATCTAGCCCACTCTATCAACGCTATATAACAGAGCTTTTAAAACAAAAACCATATCAACTACATCCTGAAGTCGAAAAAGCGCTTGCTGCCTTGAGCTCTACGTTTGATGCACCTTATGAAATTTATAACACAACAAAGCTCGTTGATATGCATTTTGGCGAGTTTGAAGCCAATGGCAAAAAGCACCCGCTTAGTTATGTGTTATTTGAAAATGATTGGGAGCTTGAAACCGATACAACGACTCGCCGTGCTGCATTCGATGCATTTTCTAACAAACTGCGTGAGTATCAACAGACAACAGCCAAAGTGTACAACACACATATTCAGCAAGAAAAAACAATCGCAGACTTACGTGGCTTCGATTCTGTTATTGACTATTTATTATTTGACCAAGATGTAGATCGTTCGCTATATAATCGTCAAATTGACTTGATTACAAAAGAGCTTGCCCCACATATGCGCCGTTATGCAAAGCTTGTGCAAAAAGCGCATGGCTTAGAAAACATGACATTTGCTGATTTAAAAATAGCGCTCGACCCGAGCTATGATCCAAAAATTACAATGGCTGAAGCAAAAGATTATGTTGAAAAATCATTAGCGGTAATGGGCAAAGATTACGAGCAAATGATTGAAAGTGCGTTTAACGATCGTTGGATCGATTATGCACCGAATAAAGGCAAATCTACAGGTGCATTTTGCTCAAGCCCATACGGCACTCATCCTTACATTTTAATGTCATGGAATGAACGTATGAATGAAGTATTTACGCTTATCCACGAGCTTGGTCACGCCGGTCATTTTGTCAATGCCCATGCACATCAATCTTATTTAAATAGTCGCCCATCTCTATACTTTATTGAGGCGCCATCGACAATGAATGAAATGTTGCTAGCAAACTATTTATTGACTCATAACGATGATAAACGCTTTAAACGTTGGGTTATTTCTAATATCGTAGCGAAAACATATTATCATAACTTCGTTACACATTTATTAGAAGCAGCCTATCAGCGCAAAGTGTATGAATTAGTAGACGCAGGTGAATCAGTCAATGCCACTGTGTTAAATAATTTAAAACGTACAGTTTTAGAAGATTTCTGGGGCGACACTGTTACTATTTCAGAAGGCGCTGAGCTAACTTGGATGCGTCAGCCTCATTATTACATGGGCTTATATCCGTACACATATAGTGCTGGCTTAACAATTTCTACCCAAGTATCCCAACGTATTTTAAAAGAAGGCGATACTGCTGTAGAAGAATGGCTAAAAGTATTACAAGCAGGTGGCACAAAATCACCTGTTGAATTAGCACAAATGGCAGGCGTGGACGTTACAACAGATCAACCGTTACGAGACACAATCGCTTACATCGGTCATTTAATTGATGAGCTTGAAAGACTAACAGCAGAAATGGAAGCTTAATAGTTTTAACGTTACCATCTACGCGCTAGTGCGTAGATGGTTTTCATTTTTTAGTTCTACGCGAGGAAACTCATACATATACTAGAATCAGGGCTCGTCCCAACAACTTTTTTGATATTTCAAAATAGATAATCATTTTTCTTCGTACAAAAGTACCGTTATTATTAAGAGTACGCAATTTATTTAGCAAAAATCCACTAACAATTTTCAAAGGAAGTGTTTCTAATTATGGTAAAACGTAATGATCCATGCCCATGCGGTAGCGGCAAAAAATACAAAAAATGTTGTGAAGGTAAACAGCAAGTTACAGTGGAAGCTGTAGCAATCGAAGAACTAGAGCGTGTACTGCAAACATTTTATCTAGAATATCCAGAACGCAAAGATGTTCGTGCTTATATCGAACATGTTGGCACATGGCAGCCTAAATTAGAGAGCGTACTACAACGTGAGCTTATCGAAGCGATTGCGTTAGACGACTTCTTCTTCCATCAAGAGCCATCTATTTGGAAAGGTTATTTAAAGAAAACGAAGAAAAAGACGGTGAGACCTTCTACGTTAAAAGTGCTAGAAGGCTGGTCACAACCAACATTATTTATCGGAACAGTGACTGTTGTTGAGGAAAAATATTTTAAAGCGAGTCATGTTTTATCTAATGAAGAAATTTATATTCGTCGCGAAAATGATAAGCCAATTCCTGAGGGAATGCATGTCTTTGCGTTCATCCTTCCTGATGGCACGAAGCAAGAAGCGCATTATTTAGCGGTGTCTACACTTATATTCTTCCCACAAGACCACGAAAAGGTATTTGTGAAACTAAAAGAAAACTTTGAAGCTTCTAAGAAGAAAGTACAAACATTCTTAAAAGAAGATCATCTTTCATTCTGGGAACTCCTTGTGTCGAATGGCTACAAAGGTGAAGAATTCACTAGCTTCGAGAACGGTGTTATTGCACAAGTGAAGGAATTCCTTGAGCAAAATGAGCGTGAAACAGCGCCAATGCTTGAATTATTGGAAGATTACTTAATCGAAGGACAACCATCTGCACGTAAAGAAGCGGCAATCGCTGCAGGTGCCATTCGTTACGGTCAGGAAAAAGAGCTATTTGAATCGCTTTCTTTAACAGTGAAAGAAATTGCAGCGACTTTCGATATTTCTCCTTCCTCTTTAACAAAATACTATCAAGACTTAAGTCAATACGCTGAAACAAAATAATAAATAGAAAAAGTGTTAGATTGATTGCATTCAATCTAACACTTTTTTGCTATGGTGGTACTTTCACCTAGTTTTGTGGCGATTCTCACGAGTTTACTGGGTATTCATGGGCTTCTATCAGCGATTTCTCTAGGTTTACCGGCGATTTATGGACTTCTATCGGCGATTTTTCTAGGTTTACCTGCGATTCATAGACTTCTATCGGCGATTTCTCATTGCCTATAAATAGAAAAAAGCTACGTATGTTATCTGCATTGCAGAACAACAAGGTAGCTTTTTCTATGGTAACCAACCATTTGTATTATTTCCGAACATATAGTTATTTATGCAAGCTCAGCACAAAATATGATTATTTTCATGTATAAAAATTTCTGATTGGGTATTTTTGTGAGAGTTTCTACCATTAAAGCTTTATTTACTATATACTTTCATAAGCTCTTCCCCTAAAAATTGCAGTCGCTCCCCTACTGTACATGCCTCAATACAAAAACGATGGGCTCCTTGTTTCCCACGTTCTTTCCGCAGTTGCTTAATGACTAAGCAATCAGCACAGTACATATCATGTAGTTCATCAATATCTTTCATAACCATCACTTTATCCATTAAGAACATTCGCCCCTTTCACGTCCAAATTTCATGTCTTTCTATTATGAAGTGAACATTGTGTACAAGCAACTATTTTGTTTATCCTTATTTAACAAAAACTGTTTCATTCTTTTGGAGGTTGTCAAACAGCACGATTGCTGTACAATAAAATGGAAGTCTAATCGCAAAGTAGGGATTTTCATGTTAGAGGTCTATATCGATGCGGCAAGTGCAGGCAATCCTGGTCCTAGCGGCATTGGCATTTTTATTAAAGGAGAAGGCCATCACGTACAAATTAGTGAGTATATCGGGCATACAAATAATCATATTGCCGAATTCACCGCATTAGTGCGTGGCCTAGAAGAAGCACAAAAGCTTGGCACAAATCTTGTCTCCGTCCGTTCAGATTCAAAAGTGGTCGTTGCATCGATAGAAAAAGAATATGTCAAAAACGAAGAATTTAAACCTTTTCTTGAGCAAGCGTTAAAACTGGCAAGCAACTTTGATTTATTTTTCATCAAATGGATCCCAGATGGACAAAATAAATCAGCAGATGCATTAGCACGCAACGCTATTCAAAAAGAAAAAAATTAGAAACAATATAGTGGGGATTGCTCGCTAAACACAAGCAATCCCCTATTCGCTTATTTTTAATTCATTGTATGTTTCTAAAAGCCCGCGATAAGAACTTTCTTCAGAAAACCAAAGTTTTTCATCGTTACAAAACTCTACAAATTTAAAAAATTCCTTTTTCAGCTCTTCTTTAAAAGGTTCAATTGGTACAAGAAAAGACTGATAACGATCAAGTTGAATTTCATAATACTGACCAATTTCTTGTATTGTAGTGTAGTAATAGGGATAATTATCTAAAAAATTTATCTCCTCTTTGCTCCCATCATATCTACTTTCTAAAATATTACTTAAACTACTCCACGTATCTAATAAGCTTTCTGTTATTTGCTCTTCGTCGAAAATCACCACATTATTATAAATCAAGCTTATAAAACCACTTAAGTAATCACCTTCGTTTTCTTCTAAAATGTTCTGTGCCTTTTCCAAAGCTAATGGATTGGTAATAGAAAAACTTTCGATTTTATAAACAGGAGCATTTAAATCTTCTTCCCCTATAAATGTTTCGATTTTTAGTTTATTCTTCATACAACACCTCACACTTATGAGTAATCCAAAAAACATCGTGGGGACTACTTGCTAAAATCAAGTAGTCTCCCAACTATATTTTAAACATTATCCTTCTAAGTCTTTTCCTCTTCATTTTTGAATTAATTCTTCGTATGTTTCTAAAAGCCCACGATAAGAACTATCTTCGGAAAACTGTAGTTTTTCATTTTTACAAAACTCCACAAATTTTAAAAATTCCTTCTTCACTTCATTTTTGAAAAGTTCAATAGGAACTAGAAAGCGTTGGTGACAATCTAGTTGAATTTCATAAAACTCACCAACTTCTTGAATTACCGTGTCATTATAGGAAGCATTATCTAAAAAAACAATTCCATGACTTCTTCCATCATAGTGATTATTATAAATATAAATTAAATCACTCCACGTTTCTAATAAACTTTCTGTTAATTGTTCTTCTGCAAAAATTTCCACATCATTATAAATCAAACTGACAAAGCCACATAAGTAATCGCCTTCGTTTTCTTCTAATATCTTCTGTGCCTTTTCCACTGCTAATGAATTGGTAATCGGGAAACTTTCGATTTTATAAACAGGAGCAGTTATATCTTCTTCCCCTATAAATGTTTCGATCTTTAGTTTATTCATACGAAGCACCACACATTTTGAAAATGATTCATGTATTAAAAGTTAAATTTATCTATCTTCATGTTGAAGTAATTCATCATATGTTTCTATAATTCCCCGATATAAACTGTCTTCGGCGAACTGTAGTTTTTCATTTTTACAAAACTCCACAAATTTCAAAAATTCTTTCTTCACTTCTTTTTTGAATGGCTCTTTAGGCAACAGATAGCACTGGGAACTATCAAGTTGAATTTCATAAAATTGATCAATTTCTTTAACTAATGCATTTCCTCTATAATTATCTAAAAAAGTAATATCGATACTTCTTCTGTCATATCTGTAATTCAAAATATAGATTAAATCACACCACGTATCTAATAAATCCTCCGTTAATTGCTCTTCTCCAAAAATCACCACATCATTATAAATCAAACTGACAAAGCCACATAAGTAATCACCTTCATTCTCTTCTAATATCTTCTGTGCCTTTTCCAAAGCTAATGGATTGGTAATAGAAAAACTTTCGATTTTATAAACAGGAGCATTTAAATCTTCTTCCCCTATAAATGTTTCAATTTTTAGTTTATTCATAGAACACCTCAGTTATGGGGACTGCTCGCTAAAAACAAGCAGTCTCCCTAATAAATTTTAGATTTTAGCCTTCTAGTTTTTATCTTCTTCATTTTGTATTAATTCATCATACGTTTCTAATAGCGCTTGATATAAACTCACTTCTGCAAACTGTAGTTTTTCATTTTTACAAAACTCCACAAATTTTAAAAATTCCTTTTTCAGTTCATTTTTGAATAATTCTTTTGGCAAGAGGAATTGGCTTGAACTAGTAAGTTCAATTTGATAAAACTGTCCTATTTCTTTAATTACTTTATCATCATAAGAAGCATTATCTAAAAAAACTATCCCATGCCTTCTTCCATCATAATGACTATCAAAAATATAGATTAAATCACACCAAGTAAATAATAAATCTTCCGTTATTTGTTCTTCACCAAAAATAACCACATCATTATAAATCAAACTGACAAAGCCACATAAGTAATCACCTTCATTCTCTTCTAAAATGTTCTGTGCCTTTTCCAAAGCTAATGGATTGGTAATAGGAAAACTTTCGATTTTATAAACAGGGGCATATATATCTTCTTCCCCTATAAATGTTTCGATTTTTAGTTTATTCATACAAAGCACCACACTTTATCTTTATTTTCCAACTGGAAAAGCTGAATTTACATGACCATATTTATTAAGCCTAACTTCATATTCAATTCCATTAACTTTTGCTCGCACATTTATACCTTGAATATCATTTAATCTTCTAGATATCGCGGATTTATTATTATTAATTACTCTTGTAACAATATTTTTAATATCATTAACCGATAAATCTGGATCAAAAAACGTTTTCCCTTCATTTCCAGTCCAATAATTTGGGTGATGATTTTCTAAAATATGTCTCATTTTAGCTTTCGTAAAGTAAACCTTTTTACCACCGCCTACATCCAAAGTGATATCTGTAAAGTTTGCTACAGCTTTTTTCGCCGCATCTTTTGATTTGCTGTAATATGAGCGTTTGCCAATTTGCAGGATTTTTTTAGTCCCGATTTTTTTTATTGTATATTGAATAATCGCACTACCGATTCTGTATACAATGGCATGTATAATCGATGCCTCTAATCTTGCAGGATTGCTTTCATACGTTTCCTGCGTTTCTAAATTCATAAAGATTGTACTATATTGGTCATCTTCCAGTTGTTGCATCGTCACACGATAATGGTTTTGCTCAACGATGCCGTTTTCTTCGATCACACTATCAATCACTATTTCTTCGCTTTCACTATCAAACTTGATGTCTAAATCGGCTTTCAAATCCTCGGACTCAAAAGTTGTTTGGACAAGTAATTCGCTATTATATATTTCAATATTGCGAATATTTATCGTACTATCATCTGAATATATAAGATTTTTATTTAATTCATCGTATAGTTCTTGTTGGTATTCTTCTGTATTAACGTCTTGTATATCATCTACGGAAATCATCACAATAGGCTCATCAGATACTACATCATCTTCCTGTGCAGCAATCAAATGGGGCCCAATATTTGCAAATAGCAACCCTGCAATAATAATAGATATGAAGTGTTTTTTCCATTTCATCGTTTCATTTCTCCTTTATTATTGTATAAATATTGTACCTTTTCCATATTCAGATTCATTCCAAAAATCTTTTGTTACAGTATATTGTTGTAAGAAAGCATTGAAATTTACTTTTGTCTCAACCTCCTTATATGTTTCTTTCAACTGAATAAATAGATGTGTTGCATAGGCAGCTGCAAAAGAGGTGCCCGTAAATTCAGATGCTTGCCCATGATGATTAATACTTTGTACATTCTCCCCGTTAAAAACATAATTAATTTTCCCAATAGCTGAAAAAGAGGAGCGTTTATTTTGTTCATTTATTGAACCAATGGACAGTACACCATCCAATTTTGCTGGATAGTCGGTTGCTAAACCATATGTATTGCCAGCTGCGGCGACAATGGTAATCCCTTGTTCTAATGCTTTGTTAATGATCGATTCTAGTTCTGCATGTGGTGTTTGAAAACCAAAACTAATATTCACGAAATCTACCTGTTTATCTATACACCAATATATAGCTTCTATTAAATGATCAATCGTACCATTGCCTTTTTCATCCAATAATTTAATATCGTATATTTTTAAATTCCTACCAAACGGAGCATTTCCTTCTCCTACGATAATTCCTGCCACTGGCGTACCATGATTAAAATCATCAACAATCTTTTCTCCAGGATGAATGAGATTAATTTCTTCAAATATGACGCCTTGAAAGAAATCCAACTCTTTATTAATACCACTATCTAGTACAGCTACTTTTATATAGTGGTTGTCACTTTTTATTGCCAATTGTCTAAGGGTAAAATAACAAAGGAAGAAAATAATCAGTGACAAAAAGACACCCAATTTTTTATTGATAGCGTTCACCACCTTGCTATGTAGTTGTTAAAATGAATTCCAACATGGATGGGCAGTTATTCTGTAGGCTTTTTCGTAGTGAAGTGATGGTCATGTTGGAAAATTAAAATAGATTTAGATAAAATCCTTTTTGGTTCTCTACAAGACAAAATGAAGTTTTCAAGAGAAGTTTTTTTAAGATTATTCTAAAATCTCACTATAAAGAGTGTCAATAAATTTACTGTAGATTTCCATGCAAATTTTACATAATGGCGATTGCTATTAGTTTCGTGGCGTTTCTTAAGGGTTTTGTGGCGTTTTCTATGGTTTTCATGGCGATTTCCGGGGGTTTCGTGGCGTTAGCTGAAGTTTTATTGGCGATTCTAGAAGGGTCATCCTAGCGTTAATGTGTGCCCGCGGAAAACCCCGCCCGTAGCGGAAATCAACGGAAGTATTTATTTCTATAAAAAAAAGACATTGTGAAGTAACTCGATGCCTTCTATTTTTGTATTCTTTTGAAGTTTAAAGTTTATCAGAGTTGATTGGAGCGAAGGGTGGCGACTCCTGCGGGAACGCACAGAACGTAAGACGCAACAATCCGCGCGTAGCGAGGGTTGTGGCTTACGGTGTGCCCGCGGAAAGCGTCCGCCCGTAGCGAAAATCAACGGCAGTATTTATCTCTATAAAAAAAGCCATCTCAAATGAGATAGCATCTATCTTATTTCAAATTCCTCTGTAAAAATGCTTTTGTCCGCTCGTGCTTTGGATTTGTAAAGAACGCTTCTGGATCGTTTGCTTCGATAATGTCGCCGCCATCCATAAAGACGACTTTGTTGGCGACTTCGCGTGCAAAGCCCATTTCGTGTGTCACAACAATCATTGTCATTTGATCTTCTGCTAAATCTTTCATCACTTTTAATACTTCGCCTGTCAGTTCTGGATCAAGGGCTGATGTCGGCTCATCAAATAATAAAATTTGAGGGTTCATCATAAGTGCACGTGCGATAGCTACGCGTTGTTTTTGACCGCCAGATAAATTCGCTGGATAAGCTTTTGCTTTGTCAGCAAGACCGATTTTTTGCAGTAAATCCTGACAGTGACGGCTAATAGCTTCAGCTGATTCTGTTTTCAGTAAGCCTGGCGCTATTTCAAGGTTTTGCTGAACTGTTAAATGTGGGAATAGATTAAAATGCTGAAATACCATACCCATTTTTGCCGTAATTTTTTTACTATCCTGTTGCTTGGCATATAGTCCATCTCGGACTAAATAATCACCATCGACACAAATGCTTCCCCCATTAATTTCTTCTAAATGAATTAAGCTTCGTAGCATAGTACTTTTACCAGATCCCGAAGGACCAATAACCGCTACGACATCGTTTTTCTCTATGTTAAATGTAATCGTCTTTAGCACCTCTAACGCGCCAAAGGATTTTTTCAAATTCGATACTTCAAGCAGTGCCATTCGTGTCACCTCTATTCAAATTTAAAACGTTTTTCAAGCCACTTAAAGAATATTGTTAAGACAAGTGTCATCACTAAATAGATAATACCTGCAATAAAGAACGGCACAATGGTAAAGTCACGGTTTACAGCTGTTTGTGCAAAATGCAATAATTCCGGTACAGCGACAGCGTAAAGAAGTGCTGTGTCCTTAATTAAAGTGACCGATTCATTCGATAAAGCCGGTAATGCTACGCGAAACATTTGTGGCAAAATAATACGTGTCGTTGTTTGCCATTTTGATAATCCTAATACTTGTGCCGCTTCGTATTGTCCTTTATCGATTGCTAATAAGCCACCACGGAAAATTTCCGCAAAATAAGCAGCGTAGTTTAAAATAAAGCCAAGACATGCCGCAACGAAACGATCAAGCACCATATATTCACCGATTACTGGTACCATCGGCAAACCGAAGCAGATTAATAACAATTGTAGCAACAGCGGTGTGCCACGCATGACATAAATATACGTATGAGCAAGCCAAGACAGTGGTTTAATACGACTTTTTGCAGCTAATGTAAGCAAGAAACCAAGTGGAATCGATACTACAATGGCGATAATGAACAGCAGCACCGTCATTTTTGCACCATCGAGCATCGGCAAAATCATTGTTTGCCAGTAATCTGCCATAACTATTTTCCCTCCAAAAAGATAAGAGTTTCACGAGGAAACTCTTATCAGATAACATTCAATTATCTTGTACTAATAAAAAAATCCCATTATTTTAATACTTTATCTTCACCGAACCATTTAGTAGAAATTTCAGCTGATGTACCATCTTCATTCATTTTATCTAAAGCGGCTTGGAGCTTTTCTAATAAAGCTTCGTTTCCTGGTTTGACACCAATACCATATTGCTCTGGAGCTAATGATTCATCTAATAGTTTGAATGTTTCAGGCTCTTGTGTCATGTAATATTCAGCTACAACGGCATCAATAATGACTGCATCTAAGCGACCTGTTTTTAAATCGGTTAAAGCTAACACATTATCTGCAAACTCAGTCACGTTTTTCACTTCTTTGTGAATTGGGTTGGTATTTAGTGCTTCCGCCGCAGAAGATTGTGCTTGAAGACCAACTTCTTTTCCTGCTAAATCGTTAAGTGTTTTAATTGATGATTTTTTTAATGTAATGACTGCTTGGGAGTTTTCCAAATAAGGCTTTGTAAATAATACCTTTTCTTTGCGCTCATCTGTAATGGTATAACCGTTCCAAATTAAGTCGATACGACCGCTTATTAATTCAGCCTCTTTCGTTTTCCAATCGATTGGTTGAAATTCTGCTTCCATGCCCATATGTTCGGCAGCAGCACGTGCTAAGTCGATATCAAAGCCTACGATTTCATTCTTATCATCACGGAATCCTAATGGCGCAAACTTGTCATCGATTCCGATAATCACTTTATCTGTTGTTTTGGATGAATCTGTCGAACTATCATTGGCACTCGACTTGTCTCCTGAGTTACCACAAGCTGCTAGAGCAAGTATCGCTGTCAGCATGAAAAGTAATGTAAAAATGCGCTTCATTATTAAATATCCCCTTACTCATTAGATTAATTGCCATATAGCAGTCACACTTTCTCTTGCTAAACTACTAATGTGTTAAAGGATATCAAAATGGTACATTGTTGTCAATATCTTAATTGAATTATTAGAATATTAGATTTGAGCATGATTTAAAAAACAGCTCAGCCAGAATGTTCCGGTTGAACTGTTTAAATGTCTTTATTATTTATGCAGTTGTTTTAACCATTCAATGGCAACATTGGCATGTAAAGCAGCTCCATATTTAAAAATGTCCTCATTTTGGCGCATACGTGGGTTGTGCACTGGAGCCTCGCCTTCTTTACCTGTCCCTAACACGACAAATGCAGAAGGTACTTCTTGTGAAATATAAGAAAAGTCTTCTGAACCACCGAGATATCCATTATCCACCACATTTTCGACACCTACTACATGTTCTAAAAACGGTGTAATGGCATCAATAAATTGTGGATTATTATAGGTTGTTGGCGTATGGAATTCAATCGTACTGTATTGTCCGCGCCATGCTTTTACAGTATGGTCAATCATCTCTGTGATGCGTTGACATAAATGATCGCGCGTTTGTTGGTCATAGCTACGCATATTGCCTTGTAAAACGGCTTTGTCTGGAATAATATTTGTCGCCGTACCACCGCTCATGGCACCTACCGAAAATGTGACACTATGATTTGGATCTGCTTCTCGTGTCATTAATAGATTTAAACTTGTATATAGTTGATTCATAATCATATTCGCATCAATTGTTTTATGCGGCTGTGAGCTATGGCCACCATTGCCTTGAATATTAACAATATACGTATCCATCGCTTGCGTTAACGTCCCTTTATGGACAGATAATGTGCCAGCTTGTTGATCGGGCATAATATGAATACCAAAAGCAGCATCTACTGTAGGGTTTTGTAGCAAACCATCATCAATCATTAGTTTGGAGCCGTAGCCCCACTCTTCCCCAGGTTGGAACATTAATTTTACTGTTCCTTGTAATTCCGCTTCATGATCCTTTAATATTTGAGCAGCCCCTAATAGCATCGCTACATGAGAGTCATGACCACATGCGTGCATCACACCCGAATTTTTTGATGTAAAATCACAGTCTACTTCTTCATCGATTGGTAGCGCATCCATATCTGCTCGCAGCAGAATACAAGGAGCTCCTTGTCCAATTGTAGCGACTACACCCGTACATTGAGCTTGTGAACCAAAACCTGCTATTTCATATTTTTTTTGAATGTCAGGTGGTACTATCCCGCATTGTTTATGTGCTATACCCATTTCATCTAAACGTTGCTGAATATATTTTTGTGTGTTTGGTAGTTCAAAGCCAATTTCCGGATATTGGTGTAAATAGCGGCGATCTTTAATAATTTGTTCTTCATATTTCTTTGAATGTTCTAAAATATTCATCCTGTAAAATCCCCTTTATTATTTAGAATGGTCCTAATCCCATATAGTGAGCAATTAATATTAAAATAAATGCTGCGAAATGTAGTAATAAGAATAATTTCATTGAAAACTTCACCCACGCCGCATAACTAACATTCGACATACCAAGCGCTGCCATTAGCCCTCCCGATGTCGGCCATAAATAATTGGTAAAGCCATCACCAAATTGATAAACGACTACCATGACTTGTTGATTAATCCCTAATATTTTCCCTAAAGGACCCATAATAGGCATTAAAATAATCGCCTTGCCACTTCCTGAAACAACGAAGAAGTTGAAGAAAATAACAACGATGAAAAGAACTAATAATGTTATAATTGTGCCCGTATTACTAAGAACATTCGATAAAGAATGCACCGCTGTATCAATAATTTGCGCTTGCGTCATTAAAATCATAACTGAACGGGCAAAGCCGATTGCTAAACCTGTAGGCAATAGTCTCGCTGCACCGACACCAAATGTTTCAGCAGCTTCACTCGGATTAAGTTTTAAAATAATGACTAAGAAGATCGCATAAATAGCATAGACAGCAGATAGTTCAGGCATGCCCCATCCAAGTTTAATAGCACCGAATGCACTACCTATTAGTACTACAACTAAACCTAATAATGCTAACTTTCTAGATAGCGTCAATTCTTCCTCTTCATACTCTGCCGTTTTTGAATTTTCCAACTCTTCTAAATATTCATCAGCTACAATACTTTTACTAGGATCCGCCTTCGTTTTATTGGCATAGCGCAAAATATAGACGATGGAAATCAGAATAAAGACGATTAACGCAACAATACGAAACGCTAGTCCAGAATAAATCGGTAAACCGACGATTGTTTGACTTACCCCTGTCGTATAGAAATTGACAACGCCCGCAGTAAAACCAATAGCTAAACCGACAGTCGGAATCGCGAAAGCCGTAATACGGTCATACCCTAAGCCCATTACAACTGCCATCGCTAGCGGAATAAATGGGATACCCCCTTCTCCAAAACCGATTGTTCCTAACACCGAGAACAATACGAGTAAAGAGACGATAATAAGCTTTTCTTTCCCTGCTGCAACACTTAATAATTTATGGATACCAGCTGCAATGGCACCAGACTTTTCAAGAATAAATAACGCTCCACTTGCAAATAGCAACATCACAATGATATCTGCTGATTGCACAACCCCATTATGTAAAGCGGTGAAAAAATCCATAAATCCGATTGGCTTCGCTTGCTCCACATACGCAAATTTCTCTGTATTGAGTTCTGTTATGCCCGTATCCGGATTGACGTTACGTTCGTACTCCCCACTTGGTACAATCCATGATAGTAACACGACGAGTAGCATAACGAGCATAAACATAATGTAAACATGCGGGAAATTAATTCCCTTTCGTTTTTGCTTTGATGACATGTGAAATCCTCCAAATCCCCTTTGCGCTTGGCAAAATTATAGTTTAATTAATGCTGTAAATAAGTCCACACCTGATTCAATTAATTCATCACGGAAATCGTATTCATGTGTATGAACATGCGGGTACTCCTCACCATTGCCAATAAAGCAATACGCTCCTTTTGTGCGCTTAGTAAAATGACCAAAATCTTCAGAACCGCGGAAAGCTTCATCCAGTTCAATTAATGCCATGCCCTCAGATTTTGCAACGGCACGAATTTTGTCTGCACTTTCTTTATGATTGTACGTTTCTGGAAATTCATCATTATAGTCAAAACTTACTTGTAATCCATATTGTTGTGCTTGCTCTTTGGCGAAATTTTCAAGGTTTTCTTGCAGTTGATTTAACTCATCTTCGTATAAAGCGCGTATTGTTAAACGAAGAGTTCCTGTCGACGCTGCAATACCAAAGGCATTTTCCCCGACATCGATTTGTACAACCGTACATAGAACAAGCCCTTTATTTCGTTGCGAGGAAGTAAATTCAGGAATTGCATTGACTAGATTGGCAATAGCAAATGCAGGGTTAATGCCCTTTTCAGGCTGACTAGCATGTGTAGGCGAACCTTGCATATGAATTGTCATCCCTTTTGAAGCACATAATGCCGTACCATCAATAATTCCTACCGTTTTATATGGTAGACCACTCATATTATGGTAGGCGAAAATTTCATCGATATTGTGCTCGTTAATGAAATCCACACATTGAATAGCGCCATCTCCTGTTTCTTCAGCAGGTTGGAATAGGAAAAAGATATTATTGTCTGCGCCATGTTGATCGACTTCCAATGCAAATCCCGCTAATGTGGCAGCGTGACCATCATGCCCACATTTATGTGCTTTTCCAGGAAATTGAGAAGCCCAAGGAATATCAATCACTTCATCCATTGGAAGGGCATCATAATCTGCACGGAAAGCTATATTTTGTTTCGCTGCTTGTGCATGGTAGATTGCATAAAACCAGTTCCCTTTATCGACAATTTCCAGCTTTGTATACGTTTTCAAAAAGTTAATTAAATGCTGTTTTGTCCATAATTCTTCGTTAGAAAGTTCAGGATGTTGGTGTAATTCATGTCGTAATTGTTTCGCTAAATCAAAGTTTTGACTGTTCATGTATATTTTCCTCCTCAAATAGTTGATTTTTCACTCTTCTAATCTCTTTATCTTATTAGGGTAAAAAAACAACTGGTTTTCTGTATATTGTATATTATATTTTATATTTTGATTTTTTCAACAAAAAAATAATTCTGCCTTTTATCAAGACAGAATTATTTTTCGTGTGTAAGCGAGCAAATTTGCACTTAAAGCGGGATAAGCTCTGCTTTATCAATATTCCAATGTACTTCCTTCATGTAACGCTCTAATTCAATGATTTCGCCTTTTTCAAACATTTCTACCATTTTGCGATGCTCGTTATTCGTTTGCGTCAGACGTTTCTTTGTCATTTCAGCCTCACCTGAGTGATCAAAGTTTTTCAAAAATTTCTTTTGTAATTGTAAAAGAAGGGTTACAAGACTTTTATTTGGACAGACGGATAGATAGACACCATGAAAAGCTTCCTGCATTTTATGATACATAGAGAAATTACCTGTATTAATAGCTAAATCAATACTTTGAATATAAAACTCCATTTCATTCATATGCTTCTCAGTTAAAAAAGGGGCGGCTAGCGCTGCAGCCAAGCCATCCAATGCGCCAATAATAAAATAAGTTTCTTTTGCTTCTTCCGTAGTCAGACTTTTAATCACAAACCCTTTTCTCGGGACATTTTCTAATAATCCTTCTGAAGAAAGCTGGATTAAAGCCTCCCTAACCGGTGTTCTACTCACATTTAAGCTTTCACTAATGGCACTTTCATTTACCTTTTTGCCGGCAATCAGATTTCCATTATTAATTTGATCTACGATATAATTATAAACATGGTCTTTTAGCGATAAATAATTATTCATAAAGGTACCTCAATATCAATTTTTTTTAATAAATCCTTTACAACTACTATACACTTTTTTCTAGTATTTTAACCATAGTCGTTGCAGATTAGTATACAAAACTAGTATTTTTCTTTCCTATTATAATTTTTTTAGTTATGTCCTATTTTCCATGTAATGCATTAATAATGCTCGATCTTCAGGAAAAGATAAATCAAGTGTCTTTAAATCTTCAAGCGTTTTCCAAGCAATATCATAAATTAAATTGTCTGGGTCTTGAATCATCCGTTCTCCCCCAATTATCTTCACAAAGAAATATTGAACTTCAATCGCTATATTATATGTACGAGCGTTGCCTTGCTTCTTCGTTATTTCCTCCACTATTTCAACAACAAAACCAGTCTCTTCCTCGAATTCTCGAAGACAACATGCTTCATATGTTTCATTATTTTCTAAACCACCAGATGGCACCGTCCAAGTTTTTTCTTCTTCTGGCTTTCCTTGTAACACCATTAATAATTCATTCTTTTCATTTATACAAATGCCTGAAGAGCCAAACCATTTTTCCATTTTTAAGCCCCCTATGTCCAAGATATTTCATTTTGATTCTTTGTTCTATAATTCCACAAAAAAAGCGTTATTCCCTTTTTAGGAATAACGCTTTCTTTAGCTGTGAACTTCGAAAGGTGACCGATCTATCACAATTCAAGACCAACACTATTTGAGCTTTGCTAAGAATGATTAATCAACAAATTCTAGATTAATATCCCCATTATTTGTGCTAGCGTCCAAAGTCTTACTACCGCCACTTTTACTTTCAGGTAGATTACTTTTCCCTTTAGAAGCATCGCTAGAAATAGAAAATACATCATATGAACCAATAATTGTTCCTGTAATATCGCCATTTTTTGTTGTCAATTTCAATGTGTCGTCTACTGCAGCTTTTTCTAATTTTATATTTCCATTTGAAATCGCTGCATCGATAGAGCCTGCTGTATTCGCTGCAGTTAAAATGATATCGTCATTTTTTGTGGTTAATTTTAAATTATCATGAACAGTTACATTAGTAACTTCTATTTTGCCATCTGAAGTTGCTGCTTCAACTGAGCCTCCAATATTTATTTTCGATAGAACAATATTTCCTTTTGAGGTAAGTATGTTGAAATCGCTGTTAATACCATTTGGAACGGCTATTTGAACAATTCGATGTTCTTTATCAGTGTCTAGCCCTACATAATCTTTCCAATTTTTATCAGTTGCTAATTTCATCACTAATTCATTTTCATCGGTAACTTTAACATCATAAAACTCCTTGTTGTTTTCAAAATATTTAATATGAATTTTATTGTCCGGTGATTCGACCAATTCAACTGTACGGCCTTTGTCTGACAAAGAAATTTGCGTAACTTTGTCTGCTTCTATAGCATAATTTTTCTCCTCAAAAGAAGTAGCATCTTTTTGTGAATTAGAATTAGTTGAACAAGCAGAAATAAAAATTACTAAAGCAAGTGTAACGATTGCAGCTGTCAATTTCTTTAACGTTATTTTCATTTTACTAACCTCTTTCTTAATAATCTTAATTTTATACTCTTCATAAACCATGTAGTAAGATTCGATAGTTTTTTTGCAACTATTTTAACTGGAGCAAAAGTAAATATGCCAATTGCTATAGAAATTAAACTTCCTAAAAACATTAGTAAATTAAAAGAAATATTATTACTAAAGTCGACTATCGAAGCAAAAACTCCAGCAATACCTACTAATACAAAGGAAATATTCAGTAAGAATAGCCCTAGAATGACTAACCAAACACCTGCATAAAAAACGACAATCAATGCAAATAACGCAAGGATTAATGGCGAGCACAAAAATAAAAGCACCATGTCTAATTTTGAAAGTGAGCCGCTAGGAATAATGAGTTTAGGAAGTGGAGTCGTATCCAATATCGCTTCCCGCGCAATTTCTTCAATGTCTCCAAGACCACATACAGCTTCTTCTTCAGTCATGCCATCTTCTAAACGGTCGTCTATTATTTCAGCATAGTAGGCCAGGAATTTATTTATTTCACTTCGTGGTAGTGAACTAAGTTGATTATCAAGGTCTGATAGAAATTCTAATTTATTCATATTGTGCTCCCTCCTTAACAAATTTATGTAATGCTAAAACAGACTCCCAGTCATTTAAAAAATCTCGAATTTTATCTTTGCCTTGTTGCTCTATTTTGTAATATTTTCGCAAACGGCTATTGTGCTCCACTGTGTATACTGTCACACAATTTTGAGCCTCCAAACGCTTTAAGATGGGATACAGTGTAGATTCTGCAATCTCAATATGTCCAGAAAGATCCTTGACTATTTTATATCCATAAGAGTCTTCTTTGGAAAGAACTGTCAATACGCAAACTTCAAGCAAACCACGTTTTAATTGTATATCCATCACATCACCCCCTAAACCAGCCCTTTAGCTAGAAGTTTAAACAATATTTCTAAGGCGTATATCATTACTTGTTCACACATTATACTACGCAACACATAGTATAACAAGAAGAACGTTTTATTATTTAGAAATATCTATTGGAACGCTTTTCTTTTCCTTGATGGACATCAGTGATTACACATCGTTGGATGAACAGGTGCATTCCTTTCCATAGCCAGCGTATATACAAAAAAGCGCCATCCCCTTTTACGGGATGAACGCCTGAACCTGCTTTTACAATTTGACTTCAATTAAATTTGATTAAAATATTTTTCTTTATAAACATTTTGCCTAACTAGCCAGCAATTGGAGAATTCCATGCTCCAATTTCGGCGATTTAATGACTATCTCATTGTCTAAAACAAATGTAAATATTTCCAAAAAATGTTGAGCTAACATAGCAAAAGGTTTAATATCAATTGTATAAACCGGATCACATACCATAGAGATCATTCGCTTTTTTACATATGAAGGAACATGATTCATATTTTCGACTAGTCATAATAATAATGACAAATGTTCACTTTCATTTACTACTTATGCCAGCACCAACATATAGCATTTAGAGGAGTGAACAAATGATTGAAACATTATCAATAACTAAACTACGGGAAGCCCAAAAGGATACAAATTTTGTCATATTAGCCCCCACACTTCCCGCTACTTATGCTATTCATAATATTTCAGTAAGAAAAGAAACGCCTACAGTCCGTTCTTCCTTACGCTTTGAACTAAAAAATAAGTCAGGTCTGATAAGAATTAAACAGTTTTTTTATGATTGGGCTACACCTGTCATTACAGCAGATACGAATCTAGTAGCTCAAGGCAAATCTTTTCAAATAGATGGCATAGTCGGATTTTTAGGAACTGATTACAAAGGAAATCAAGCAGCATGCTTTGCTAGATGGTTTACTACTATAGAGGTATCTGTTTTACAAGGGGTATTTGAGGATAAAGAAATTTTGTACATATTAAAAATGTTACAACCAATCGATCCATCCTCTATCAAAAGTTTAGGTGAACAATCCTTTTCTACAAATAGCTTTACTTCACGCTTTAAAAAACCTAGATGGAATAAGGAGGATGAAGTTACCCGCGTCGCATGGTTTCACAATGATACTACGACTCTAAATGATTGGTTAAAGGAGTTTCCTATAACTCCGCCTTCAAACTATGAGGAATATTTTTTAGACTCTATCGGCTTTCAAACTCATTCTATAGGTTCAGAATTGCATCTGCTATATAGATCTAAATCCAACTACACGGATGGATTTTGGCTGTGGATTGCCCCAAAAGCATTATCCGATCCGCTTCCAAAGCAGACCGGACATAAAATTGGCACCAGACAGAGTTGGAATATAAAAAAGATACAATGTCATGGTGAAGGTTTCCCCGTTCAAGAATTCTTACTATGTAGACAAAACACTACTTATAGTGGTTGGATGATACATTGGGAAAGAGATCATTGCACCTACCACTTATATGTAAGACCTTCTACTGGATTCACACTTAGCAAGCTTTATAAATTTTTAGTTTTATTACATTCGGAAACATCGATAGCATGAACAGGTAAGAACCTATATTGCATTCCTACCTGTTTAAAAACTAATTTAGTGAGTGATTTCAGTTAATAGTTCAATACATAATGTATAATCTGCATTTTCTCCGTTTTCTTGTTTGATTTGTCCTTCATATAATGATTTCCCTGTACGCAAATCATAGATAAAGAATAAATGACCACCCGTAGTGCTTTCGCTTATATATATTTTATCATTAGCAATCTGTAGAAAGGGTACCATTTCATTAAGAACGTCACTTGCAAGTTGAATGTGTAATGGCTTTTCCCATTGCTTCTTTTCTATATTATATCGATTCAACTGTAAATCATCCGCCGAAAAAACTGGAATAAATATTTCTGAACCCTGAAGTAATAAACTGTCTACTTTTGGAGCCAATTCCTCAGGTATAGTCAACTTTTCATTTTCATTATTTTTATTATTATAAAGATAGAGTTGACTGGAAATAAGTTTTGGTGCACCTTCTTCTTGCCTTTTATATTTATCTATCATATAGACAAAATAGTCTTTTTGATATTTATTATCATCTGTAAACGTTTTAATTGTAGAATTGGTGTCCACATCCGATGCTTCCTTTGCAAGTAATGCGTCATATAATAATGTCTTTTTATTCACATCGACTGTATATAAATGCAACTCTGATCCTCCATTACTCGGATAGCCAGTTGCTAATATTTTTATTTCACCGTTGTCTGCATAAACATTATTGACAAGTAAAAAATTATAACTTACTTGAGCTGTCGTACTAACATCAAATGATAAACTGTCATTACTCTTTTTATCGAGTATGGAGATATCCATTGTTAAAAGATTCCCTTTAAGTACATTTTCACCATTACCTGGAGCTGTTGTGTGAATTATCCGAACATCGTCTTCAAAAAAATTACCTGGAGATAAATATTTCCCTCTCATAAAATTTCGATGTTCTTGAAAATACTGTTGATACTTCGAAATTTCGTAAGGTGTATTTAAATTTGAAATAATTGAGCGTCTTTTCTGAAGCGTAGCCGCATCTTTTGTGATGTACAACTGTCGATGACTATCTCCACTCTGATAACTAGCTTGCAACATTAGATTGTCGATTTCTTTTTTATCTCCGCTAGTCGTTTCGATTGTAAAGGAAACTGCGTTTTTAGAAGCGATTGCTAATTGAATATAGTAAGAACTAATTGCAGTTATGATTGCGAAACAAATGATTATCATTATGCTATATTTTTTCATTGTATTCCCCCCTGTTAGACTCTAATTTTATATTTTAATAACTGATTCGCAATCCAAAAGGCACTTCCTAATACAATGATGCTTGTGACAAGTTCCATTAATAAAATTTCACTTGGGTAAAAATAGCTTGTATAAATACTAGATAATATAACTGGTGCAACAAGGATTCCAAATGACAGCACGCTATAAGCCACTGCTGAGAAAATGCCCTTTAAACCATAACTTCTCTCCAATAATATTGCTGTGAATATTATTGCAACAACGATTAACCCTATCCCATACATGAGGATAAATTCGATAATGGTGTTTGGATACAACCATCTCCATATTTCCACACTATAAAAATCAATTAGCGGATAAGACGTTCGGAATTCTGCTGGCACAATACGATTGAAAATGAATGTTTCAATTGGCACTAGGATGATTTGTAATGTAATTAAACCGAGTACAAAAAGCATAATAGCTGTTAATTTAGAAAAATAAATAGTAATTCTTTCGGCAGGTAACATTAATAATCTGTAAATGAATGTATTTTTTCCAAACCATTCCCGATACCAAATAAAAAAAACATAAATCATTAAGAGTGCCATACAAAAGAAAATTGGCATAGTAAACCATTCCGAATAAACGACACGTTGAAATGAAAATGGCCTATTTTCTTCAATATATTGGCTAACTGACAGTTGGTTTTCGTAAATCACTTGATTTATATAATTCATATTTCCTTTAGAGACAATAATCGTCCCCATAATCTGACTGACAACCGTCAACGCCATGATGATTAGGTACAGCTTGAAAAATCGATTTATTTCAAAGTTAACAAGTTTTAAATAGCTTTTCATCAACGGTACACCTCCCGCATAACATCAACGACTGATTTCCCTTCATTCTCGCGTATGTCCTCTACACTAAATTGCTTTATTACTTTTCCGTCATCAATCAGTACTGCTCGATCAATTAAATGTTCAACATCACTAATTTCATGGGTTGTCAAAATAACTCCACGCCCTTCGATTAAATGGCTAGTAAACACTTCCGCAATCTGCTCACGGGAGAAAATATCTATACCAGAAAATGGTTCATCCATTAGTACGTATTCTACATCCAGTGCTAAACCCAATATCATATTGACTTTAGCTAGACTCCCTTTGGATAAATTGCCAATTCGATTCGTAGATTCTAGTTTAAAAAATCGTAAAAGGTCTTCTGCTCGTTGTGAATTCCAACTTTTATAAAAATCCGCCATAAACTCAAAAGCGTCACAAATTTTCATTGTTGGCAACATTGTCGTTGTATCTGGAATAAATGTAATTTTTTCAAAGCTATCATGCCGAATTTTTTGTCCATCAATCAAAATTTCACCGCTATCAATTGGAGTGAGCGCCATAATCGCTTTCATTATTGTCGTCTTCCCCACTCCGTTTACGCCAATTAGACATGTTATTTCGCCCTTTTTCGCAGTAAAGGACAGCCCATTTAATATCTGTTTTTTGCCGTATTTTTTCTGGATATTATTAACTTCAATCATGTTAATTCCTCCACTTCTCCATTATCGGCATCGTACTTTTTCTGCACAAGGTCCAACACTTCTGCTAATGGTACATTGATGGATTTAATAGACACTAAAAATAAATCAACCGCTTCCATCATTAACTCCTCACGAACACTTTTAAGGACCAGTTCATCTTTTGTAATACAACTCGGCATATTTCCTTCTGTAAATATCAATCCTTGTTCCTCCATTTCTTTATAAGCTCGTTGGGCAGTATTTGGATTTATTTTCAGCTGATTGGCCAGTTCCCTTCTTGACGGTATCTCCTGACCCGGTTCAAAATATCCCTTGGCGATTTGCTCTTTAAAATGCCGTATAACCTGAACATAAACAGGATCTCGATTATTAAACTTTACACTCACTTCACTCAACTCCTTGAAAATCTATTCATCGTGTATTAAACACTTAATACACGATAGGCATAATAAATGACCATGAATTTTGGTTAAAGAGCTTTCTGATACCGTATTAAGCATATAATACACTCTTCGGAATGTATTATATGCTTAATACACCTTCAGGTCAACCTAATTATGGAAATAATAATAGTGATTAACAATCCCTACTCTTTTTTAGAATTTAATAAATCTTTTCTTGGTATAGTAACAATTGAACAATTTCATTGTAGAAAATCAAAATCGAAGCGTTATTCGTTATTTCGAGGAGTTTACATAGAGGATAAGAGATATCAAAATATCATTTCTTGTTTAATGATATAAGTAATCTTTCTAGAATTATTACTATGGCTATTCCCAACGATAAACATCAAAAATCCTTCAGCCTTTTATGTATATTAAAATAATATATCAATAGCAAATAAGTGATTTCAATTAAAAGAAGTATTATATATACATGTTTGTGTCCATTTTGTTAAAGATGTATTTTATATATTGCTTTAAACGTTTTTTAGGCATATAGTAAAGGCACGAAAGGACGTGTTCAACATGTTAGATCAACACACAATTAACGTTATTAAATCAACAGTACCAGTATTAGAGGTGCACGGCGTAGCCATTACAAAAACTTTCTATCACAACTTATTTAAGGATAATCCATCATTATTAAATATTTTTAATCACACAAACCAAACACAAGGTCGCCAACAAGGCGCTTTAGCCAATACAGTTTATGCAGCAGCACAGCATATCGATAATTTAGAACCAATCGTACCAGTCGTTGTACAAATTGCACATAAACACGTAAGTCTTGGTGTTTTACCTGAGCATTACCCGATTGTCGGTCAATACCTACTTGCAGCCATTAAAGAAGTTCTAGGTGATGCGGCAACTGATGAAATCATCGAAGCATGGGGTAAAGCTTATGGCGTTATTGCAGATATCTTTATTTCAGTAGAAGAAGATTTATATCAAGCAGCTGAACAAAACAATGGCTGGCGTGCATTTAAACAATTTAAAATTGCTCGCACTGTAAAAGAAAGTGATGATGTCACATCATTCTACTTACAGCCAACAGACGGCTCAAAAGTGCCTGCTTACAAACCAGGACAATATGTTTCAATTCGCGTTACTGCTCCAGGTGAAACATATTTATTAAATCGTCAATATACGTTATCACAGCCAAGTAATGAACAAGAATTCCGTATTTCCGTTAAACGTGAAAGCGAACATAACCCAAAAGGGAAAGTTTCAAACTTCTTACATGAAGCGGCACTTGGTACAACGCTTGAAGTTAGTGCGCCAGCAGGTGTCTTCACATATGAGCCAACAAATGCACCTGTTCTTTTCATTAGTGGTGGCATTGGTGTAACACCGTTAAATGCGATGTTCCAAACAATCCAAAACAAAGAAAACGTGACATTTATTCAATGTGCACGTAATGAAAATGTGCTTGCTTTCCATGAAGATATTCAAAATAAAATGAACGCTTTAAACGGCCCTACTGGTTTAAGCAAATTATTTAGTGTGTTCAAAAAAGACAGCAATGCCCATCATAAAGTGTTATATTCTGATAAAAACGAATATATTAACGCAAACGTACTACGCCCTGTTTTAACAAAAGATTCACAAGTGTACATTTGTGGACCAACGCCATTTATGGAAGCAGCGATTAACGCTTTACATGAATGCAATATCGCAGATAGTCAAATTCATTACGAATTCTTCGGTCCTGCCCTCCAATTAAATACAAAATAAAAAAAAGAACTAGCCCTGCGGTGAGCATGGCTAGTTTTTTAATACTTAAGTCTTGCATTACCCGTTTATCATTTCAATATAATATCAATTGTATCCTTAATGTTATTTTGTTGACATAGAATTGTAATATTAGCGTGTTAATATCATTATTGTACCAAGTAATACGTTTTAATGTTTTTAGGAGGATACATATTATGAAAAAAATTAAAAAAAATAAGTGGGGGATGAAATTAGCAGTATTGGCTTTAGGCTCTTCTGTACTTTTTTCAACAATCGACACAGCATCAGCTGCAACATATACAGTTAAATCTGGTGATTCCTTATGGAAAATTGCCAGTCAAAACGGCATTACTTATCAAACATTGATGAGTTGGAACAACCTGACTTCTTCCAACATTCGAGTTGGACAAAAATTAACGCTAAATAGCACTGCTAATAAGGCACCTAGCACCCCTGCTAAAACACCTGCAAACCTGATTCAAGTTGCGAAACAGCAATTAGGTGTAAAATATACATTTGGAGGCAGTAAACCGAGCACAGGTTTTGATTGCTCGGGTTATATCACGTATGTATTTAACAATGCAGGTATTCCAACAAGCCGCAAATCCGCAGCAGGTTTTTATTATGCAGCCAAAAAAGTAAGTTCACCACAAGTAGGTGATTTAGTATTTTTCGCGAACACTTATAAACCAGGTATTTCTCATGCAGGGATTTACATCGGGAATAACCAAATGATCAATGCAAGTGACGGCGGTGTTAGTATCGCAAACATTAACAGCACCTACTGGAAGAAATATTTTGTAGGTTACGGTCGTTTATAATGAACAAAAACAGTTAGGCATGTCCTAACTGTTTTTCTTTATTTTATCTGAAAAGAAATCGCCCTTTACAGTAGTTAAGGGCGATTTCTCTCGTGTTACCTGTGATTTCCGTTGTTCTATCAGCGATTCGCACAGGTTAACCCGCGATTTCCGTGGTTTTACCCGCGATTCACTCAGGTTAACCCGCTATTTTACTTCTTACGCATGTGCTACCTTTTTCGATTTTATTTTTGCCAAGCGCAATAAATAAATGATAAAGACAACGCCTAATACACCTGCACCTGTATAGTAGACAGACGTATATCCTACTTGCACTGCCACCATACCTAATATATAGGATCCAAGTGCAATGCCAAGATCAAACATTGTAAAGTATGTTGCCGTTGCATAACCACTGCGTGTATGTGCTGTTGATTGGACAGCTAGTGCTTGCAAGCTTGTTGTGACGGCTCCGTAGCCAAAGCCAACAAAAATGGCTGAAAATAAGAATAACGCTGGTCCTGAAACATTAGCAAGGAGGATTAATCCAATTGCGAAAGAAATAATACCGGGGATAATAACAAATTGCGGTCCTTTCGTATCATAGAGCTTTCCTGTATATGGTCGTGTAATTAGCATAGCTGCTGCGAACACGGCATAAAAAAGACTTGCGACTGCCATTAGATTCTTTTGCTGTGCATAGACGGATAAAAATGATAGTACACTTGCATAAGAAAATGCAACTAAGCTCGCTATAGCCGCTACTGGCAAAGCTTTACGTTCAAATAAATCATTAAACTTAAATGTTAATTTCCCTTGATGTTCCGGCTTCGGTAAATCGTCTGTATTCACCGTTACAGCAAGAATACCACCTGCTAAAACACAAATGCTCATCACAATAAATAATACATTAAAGCTACTATATTGAATAAGTAGTAACCCGATAAATGGTCCAATAACAACGGCTAAATTCGTTGACATTGTAAAATAACCTAACCCTGCTCCTTTTCGGCTCACAGGTACAATATCTGCCGCTAATGAACCAGCTGCTGTCGTAATAATACTAAAGAAAATCCCTTGTACAAAACGTAACCCTAGTAAAAGACCGAATGGATGAATAAATAAATATAAAATCGTACATAAGAAATAGCCGACAATCGCTATGACTAAAAGCTTTTTCTTACCGAATACATCTAATAATTTTCCTGAAAACGGACGTACGATGATAGCTGATAATAAGAAACCAGATAATAGTAATCCAGCTTCTTTATCTGTTTGGTGGAGTTCACCAATCGCATAAAGTGGCAACGTCGTTACCAAACCATAAAAAACAAAAAATACTGAGATATTTGTTAAAAATAAACTAATGAACCGCTTCGTCCATATTTGTGTGTTACCTTCTTGCTGCATGTCAATCAACCTTTCATTTTTTGCAATAGATTTATAAATTGCAACTGTTCTTCAACAGTAAGTGAGCCAACCATTTCTTCCTCAAATGCTAAGATCGTTTCAGTAATAATCGGCAATCTTTCCTGAGCCATTACTGATAAAGTGACAATTTTTTCTCGCTTGTCTTCTCCATCAATTCGTTCTACCCAGCCTAACGTTTCAAGCCGCGAAATAGCTCTCGTTACACTTGGCGCTTCGACATTCAAATACTTCCAAATTTGTGTTAATGTCATGGAGCCATGTGTATGTAGGCAATATAAAATTGTCCATTGTGAACTATATAATTGATGTTGTTTCAATACTTCGTTCAAACAATTTGTTAAATAGCGACTCTTTTGAAATAAAGCATGGAAAACGGGATTCAAGTCAATCACACTCCTTAATTATTTACCTAGCTAAATAAATACTATACGCCTCATTTTTTATGTTGTAAAGTAGGTTGTTTTTATTAGCGATTCTCGTAGGTTTAGTGGCGTTTTTCTCATGATTTGTGGCGATTCACATTATTTTAGTGGCGATTTCCTTGGATTTACTGACGATATCCCTGTTTCATCTGAAATTGCAGGGAATTCATAGTAAATGTCGAATACAGCTACTAGACTTAAAAAAGGGAGATGGGAACATGGGAAAAAATATTTTAATTCTTGCGGGTGACGCGGTCGAGGCATTAGAAATTTACTATCCTTATTATCGCTGTTTAGAGGCAGGCTATGATGTATCCATTGCTGCGCCGTCAGTAAAAAAATTGCAAACTGTTTGTCATGATTTTGTTGATGGTGTGGATACGTATATCGAGCGCCCAGCATATGGCTTAGACGCTACGGTTGCCTTTGCCGATATTGATCCTACCCAGTTTGATGGTTTGATTATTCCTGGTGGACGTGCACCTGAATATATTCGCTTAAATGAGCATGTCCCTGCGCTTGTGAGCCATTTCTTTGAGGCGAATAAACCAATCGCCGCTGTTTGCCATGCGGCACAAATTTTTGCAACCATTCCTGAGGTATTAAAAGGGCGTGAACTTACTGCCTATATTGCTTGCAAACCAGAAGTCCAAGTGGCAGGTGGTACGTATATCGATGCCAATCTACACACTGATGGCAATCTTGTCAGTGGTCATGCTTGGCCAGATTTACCTGGATTAATGCGTGAATTTATTCAAAAACTAGAAGGTTAATGAGGAAAGGATGCCGAATGGGCATCCTTTATTTATTTTGCGGTTTCTTGCAGCTCAATATCCACTACTTGTTGTGTTTCAGTCGTATATTTAATTCTGACATAAACACCAAATTCTTTGTCCCCCTCTTTTAACCAAAGCTTAAATTTTTCTATCGTTGCATCTTCCTTCAATTCACTGCCCTCATGCAAATAGTCAATAATTTTAGAATTAGGATAGGATGATTGTGTCTTTTCTATAGCGAGTTTCCCCCATTTAGCGTAGGCAGGCGGTACTTCAGCATAGGCCTCTGGAATTTGGGGTGGCGCTGCGTAGGAAGACATTAAAATCCCAAGTGCTATAAGCATTTTTCGCATGTTTTAAACTCCTTTCTTTATATAGAATGTGCAACAGACAAAAAATCATTATGGTTCTCTACTGTATGGAAAAACTTTAAATATGTATTGAACAGTATAACTTCTTTGCAAATACAAAAAATAAATGCTCCAGATGTTATCTTTGGAGCATTCCATATTTTAATGTCTTTTTGTAGTCGGCTGTTGAGGGTTATTATGAATTACTTTATTAAATTCAGCTGAATACTCTTCTCGATCATTTCTTTTATGTGTATCTTCTTTCTTTTTCTTTTTAAAGCTTGTTTTGCTTTTCTTTGCCATTGTTGCCGCCCCCTCATTTAGCTCTTTTTATTTGACTGTTGATTTTTATCATGGTTTGTTTTATTGTTTTTATTTTTTGCTTTGGCATCAAATTCTGCACTGAATTCTTCGTTTAAGTTATCATTTGGGTTATTGTTATTACTATTACTGTCATCAAGGTCTTTACTTTTATAAGTTCCAAAAGGATTATGCGTTCTTGCATTCATTGTTTTTTTGCTGTTTTTATTATTTCTATTGCCCATAGCTATTCACCTCCTACTTGTAATGTGCACCGCAGCGGAGGATTTATGCTTTGGGGAAAACTGCAATGACAGTACATTTATAGATGTCAATAAAAACGCTCCAGACTTTGCTCTGAAGCGCTTACTCTAAAAATATTTAATAAAACACTACGTAAGTATGCTCTTTTTAATATTTTGTGTTTCGATTGCCAAGTTTTAATATACTTGGTTTAAATGATAACACAACTAACATAATTACAATTATTGTTGCTGTTGCATTTAAAATCGTGAGCGATTGAGACAAGTCAAAAAATAAATTTAACAGTCCAACCCCTACAATTGGGATTATAAATCCTGAGTAAGATGTAAAATAATAAGCCGAAATGACACTCGAACGCTCTTCAGGTTTTGGCGCAATTCCAGCCAACTGTAGACTTGCTTGGAATGACCATCCCCCACCAATAGCTTGAATAAAGATGCCCATCCAAATGATTACAATATTCGATGATATGCCCGCTATAACCATTAACCATGCACCAATCAATTGCAGGCTTATACCAATTCTTATCCGACTGACTGGTTGATGTGGCCAGGATATTCGTTGCGCTAAACCACCTCCACCAAGAAGTAGTAAAATTAATAATCCCGAAATTGCAAGATTGGACGTGTGAAGCACGGTTTTCACATAAGTGGGAATTATCGATATAACAATCCCATTAAGTGTAAAAACAGTAAACCCAGTTAATCCAATAAAGGACCAAAAATTAGCACGAATATGTTGCGGGACCTCTATTTTTATTCGCATCGGTTGTTTTTTATTTTTCAATGATTGTTTGTCAGTAATTGTTACAAGCGAAATAGCTGCACTTATTAGCAAAACAAAAAGAACTTCAAATGGGAACCGTAGTTGTTGGACTTGGATATATTGAATAATCAAACCACTTATAGCAGGTCCCACGCCAAACCCCACCATAATGCCCATACTAGATAAAGTTAATGCTTTTGCAGTCATTCCTTTTGGACTTTTCTTAAGTAATAAAGTGGTCGCTGTGCCCATAAAAAGACCAAAGCCAATACCTTCTAATATTCTTGACAGGTAAAGCTGCCAAGCACTTGTGCCTATAATAAATAAGATGACTGACATAATTGAAGCAAAAATACCAACCATTGTTATTTTCTTTATTCCATACCTAGTTCCCAGTTGTCCCGCCGCTAATAATGATGGTAAAAGAAAAATAGCATAAACGGCAAACAGCAATGTAATTTCCAAATTGCTTAAGTGAAATTGTTCCTGATATATAGGAAAGAGTGGCGTAGGAAATGTAGTCCCAATTGCCATCATAAATATTATCCACAACATTCGTTTCATCTTTGATAACCTCTCTTAATATTTTTTAGTCAATAACCTCTTTTATACTTCCTGATGCGGTTAGTATATACTAACCCGAGGCGACCTTTTTAATATATACGGAAGACACTAGCGCAGCTAGAGAATAATGCATCATAGGATTGGCACTCCTACCATAAATACGAAATGGAAAAAAGCTAAAAACTAGATAGTAATATAAAACGGAGGATGTTAAGAAGTATGGTAACAACACGCAACAAACAGTTAGGAGAATTTTTAAAAACAAGGAGAGCAAGAATCAATCCTGAAATGGTAGGATTACCTTCAGGTGGTAGAAGGCGTACTGCTGGTTTAAGACGGGAAGAAGTAGCACAATTAGCAGGAATAAGCGTAGATTGGTACACTTGGCTTGAGCAAGGTCGAAACATTCATGTATCCACGCAAGTTTTAGAAGAAATTGCGAGAGTTTTGCAATTGACTGGTAGTGAAAAAAGACATTTGTTTTTATTAGCAGAACAAGCGATTCCAATTGAAAATAATGAAAACAAAATTCAAATAAGTTCATCATTGCAATATTTTCTTGACTATCAAAATCCCTGCCCAGCTTATGTGACAAATTCAAGATGGGACTTTGTTGCTTGGAATCAAGCTGCATGTGAAGTATTTGGAGATTACAATAAAATGTCAGATTTAGAACGCAATTCTGTCTGGCGTACTTTCACATCAACTTATATGATGAATCTGTTAGACCGTTGGGAAGAACATGCACAAAGAAGATTGGCACAATTCCGAGATTCTCACGGTAAATATATTGATGACCCTTGGTGGAATGAAATGATTGAAAATCTCTCAAAAAAGAGTGACAAATTTAAAGAATGGTGGCCACAGTATGAGATTATGGGTGCTCCTGAAGGGAACAAGGTCCTCCACCATCCTAAAGTTGGAAAAATGATTTTAGATCATATTTCTTTTCATGTGAGTGACGCACCTGATTTATTAGTTACTGTCCATTTGGCTAAAACGGAAGAAACACTTAAAAAGTTACAAAAATTGCTGACCCCATCCAAGGAAACTTGAGAAAGGTGGCTTGTTAGAGCTGTTAATAATTAAAAAAGTACGAATCTAAATAGAATTGCTAACAAAGTTAGGGAATAGCAAAGGGCATCACATACTCGCGGAAGAATAGTATGTAATGCCCTTTCAAGTTAAATGTCATCTAGACAATTGTATATTCAGTTATATTAAGTAATGCCCCAACTGCACCAGAAAAACCATGATCATTAATAAATACAGGTGTATGTTTTTTCGTGCGCGTATAATTGGCTATGACATTTGTAAGATGTTCATTATGACTTAGGGTCGATCCAATGTATACGATATGTTGCGCATTTTTTTCCTCTGCATATTGAATACTTAATGTGGTAATTACCTCTCCTACTAGTCCTTGGACAGTGGCTAGGATATCCGCTGGTGGATGCTTGACTTCCTCCGTAATCCCGACATTACCAAAATTACTGGCAGTCAGATGCCCGTCAATCGGTGTATCCATTCCTTGATAAATATCTTTAACAAGTAAATCAACACCTTCTCGATTACCTCTTGTAGCCATCTCTCGAATTTCATTGTAATCCGTAATCCCTGTTGTAAGCGCTGACAATCCTATTAACGTACCACCACCTACGCCTGTCCCGCCAACACGAATATGGCTATTTCCTTCCATATAATGAATGGAAGTTCCTGTACCAATATTGGTAATCATACTACGCTCGAAGAAATATCCTTCTTTATTTAATAAAAAACGAACACCCTTCAATGTAGCTTCAAACTCTACTATATAATGAATCGATTTCATTGTTTTTATCACATCAAGTAATTGTTCTGTACGTCCCCCCGTAACACCAATATCCTCAATATCTGGATTATTTTTAATCCACTCCATTACAGTCTGCAAATCATTAGACGGAAAAGTTGTTAACACAAGTTCATTGCGCTCATCTAAGTAAGCAACTTTCGTCAATGTGCCGCCTGCATCAATACCTATAGCCTTTGGCATACCATTCTCCTTTAACTTTATTCAGCAGAAAATTTCTACCTAAATAGATGGTTAGATGAATACTAGTTTACTCTTTTATTCAGTGGACGTCTAAACGTCGACTGATGAAAGTTCATGCCTCCGGCGATGTCGCGAATTTTGAAAGGAGTTCTTGTGTATGCACAATTCAAAATCCTGACGCACTGGTTTTACGCGAAAGCGAAACGTCAGCAAATCATTTTCGCCGAGGCGCAATTGAATATTCGCCCTCCCTAAACTTTACCGCTGTTGAAATGATTGTGCAATAACTTGGCAAGCTTTCATGAAAAAAAACACGAAAAATAGGATATTTAAAGGATAAACTCACTATATTATACCATAATATGTAAAAAAAGAGCCTCTGTCAAAACAGTAGACTCTTTTTGTATAAAAAATATTACATTGTTAAAAGCTTATCGAATTATTGTGCAGAGTATCCGCCATCAATTACAAGCTCGCCACCTGTGATGTAAGAAGCTTCATCAGATGCTAAGAATAAAATAGCGTTTGCTACTTCTTCTGGTTGGCCAAGACGACCCATTGGAGTAGCACGTACTAACATATCCATTGCTTCTTTGAATTGACCAATATTAGCAGTCATAGGTGTTTCAATTACACCTGGGAATACTGTGTTTACACGAATGTTAGAACGGCCTAATTCAGCTGCAGCAGCACGAGCGATTGCACGTAAAGAACCTTTAGATGCTGTATAAGAGTTCATGCCAGAACCGATAATAGCAGTGTATGATGATGTATTAACGATAGAGCCTTTTCCAGCTTCTTTCATGTATTTAGAAACGTGTTTAATTCCTAAGAAAGGACCGAATGAGTTAATTTTGTGCATAATAGCCCAATCTTGGTCTGTAATATCTTGTGGAGATTTTTGTGAAGAAATACCAGCATTATTGATTAAAATATCGATACGACCGTATTTTTCAACAACAGCTTTTGTAAATTCAGCCCAGTTTTCATCAGAAGAAACGTCTAATTTCATGCCTTCTACGTTTTCTAATTCAGAAATTTTAGCTAAATTTTCTTCATTGATATCAGCAGCAATTACGATTGCGCCTTCTTTAGTGAATAGTTCTGCCATAGAAGCGCCCATTCCTGATGCGCCACCTGTGATAATTGCGATTTTGTTGTCTAAACGACCCATGTTTAAAACTTCCTCTCTGTTCTATTTCGCCTAAGCGAATCAAGCCTTGTTATGTAATTTTCATACTATCAGTCGGCTTGCTCTTTAAAACGCATACAGTTATCTACTAAACTGTATATGTTTAAATAGTTTACTCATAAACTTTATCATATTTGTGAAGCGTTTTCAAAGAATATGTACGAAATTTGAACAATCTGTTTTAACTTTCCTCAATTTTGCGATACGATATACATAGTGGCTTGACTATTTGAACGGAGGAATACAATTGAAAGATCAAAAAACACTTTATAAAGAAGCGATGCAAGTTTTAAAAGAAACGAGTCGCACATTTTATATACCGATTACTTTTTTAAAAAGTGAATTGAAAATGTCAGTAGCTGCTGCATACTTAGCGATGCGTGCTATTGATGAAATTGAGGACCATGAAGAGCTTTCAAACGATGTGAAGTTCGATTTACTTTCAGCAACAAGTGAATTATTAAAGGAGGAGTTTGATGCAGCAGCTTATCGTGAATTATTAGCTCCCTATGCCAAACAACTGCCTGAAGTTGCTCTTCGCTTAGCGGATTGGCTAACATTTTGTCCAGAGGGCTCTCGAGATATTATCCAAGCATCTACAAGTGAAATGGCTTATGGTATGGCGAAATGGGCAAAAGCAAACTGGCAAGTGCATACTCGTGAAGATTTGGACGACTATACATACTATGTGGCAGGACTCGTGGGAACGATGCTGTCTGAGTTATGGGCATGGGGTGCAGGCGTTCAAACCGATCGCGATTTAGCCATTGGCTATGGGCGTGGACTTCAAGCCGTAAATATTTTACGTAATCAGCATGAGGATTTAGAAGAGCGTGGTGTAAGCTTTGTGCCTGACGATTGGACACGCGAAGACTTATTTGCCTATGCAGAGGAAAACTTAGCCAAAGCAGATCTTTATATGAAATCAATCGATAAACGAACGATTCTATTGTTCTGTCGTCTTCCACTTGCTTTAGCGCATAAAACATTGAAAGCGATGCAAGAAGGTCGCGAAAAAATGACGCGTGCTGAAGTGGAGCAAACAGTTGAAGAGGTTCAAGCGGATTAAAATGCCCTTTATAAGTGCCTGGCACACAAACAATTCGCACTATTCACTACAATTTATAAAAATTCAAAAGCCTCTGTGTTGAGAGATGTCTCGCCACAGAGGCTTTTTTATATTACGTTGACGAATTGACTAATGAGTTCATAGCTAAAATAGAGAGAAAGTATGGCTAACAGTGTAAAGACAACTTTCTCTATTTTTCCGCCTGTTTTCGTTGTGAACGGAAAGCGAACCGACATGTTGATTGGGAAAAATAGCTTCACACCTTGTTTCGTCCCCATATCCAAAATAATGTGACTCGTTATTCCTACTAAAAGTCCCGCAATGACTGACTCATATGGGATGAATGCGTGTAACAATGCCGCTACAAGAAACAAAAACAGTAAACTATGTGTAAAGGAACGATGTCCAAATAATTTGTTTACTATTTTTGAAATAATGGGAAATGTCCGTCCTATTTTACTTCCGCCGTGACAAATATCCGGTAGTAATGCACCGATCACTCCCGCTCCCACTAAAACTAATGGATTATCATTAGAAATTTGAGCAAAGGCAAGGCTTGCTGTGATGCCTCCAACGATGTGTGTATTCCCTTGCATATTTACTCCCTCTCTATGTAATAAAAATTTCACTATCCTACTGTATCATATTCCTACCAAAAAGAGAACATACATTCCAAACATATGTTTTATTTTTAGAAATAATTCACTTTCCTTGTGTATAGCTAATATAGCTAGCGAGAAAAATGAGTGTAGGAGGTACATATGAAATCATATAAAGGAATACTATTTATCTTCATAACAATGTTCGCAAGCGCGATGCTATGGACTTTTGCTACGCCCTTTGAAACAATACATGCGGTAAATAAACTTAGCCATATCGTTGGAGGCTTAGCCATTACAGGATTCTTTCTTGTATTTTTACTAGCAACAAGAAGTAAATTTATCGAACGGTGGTTTTGTGGCTTAGAACATGTATATATGTATCATAAATATTTGGCGATTTTATCATTAGGGTTCGTCATTTTACACAGTCAATTGCAGGATATGATTCCTCATCGTGAAAAAGGATTGGAGACGCCGCTCAGCGAATTAGCAAAAGACCTAGGAGAGCTTGCACAATATGGCTTTATCGGATTAATTATCATCGCCCTGGTTGCAAATTTTTTAAAATATGAGCATTGGCGCTATATTCATCGTCTATTGCTGCTCCCATATGCTTTAGGTCTTTACCATGCTTACTTTTCAAGCAAATATGATTTATTTCAAGCGACACCACTTGGTATTTTTACCGCAATCACTGCTGTTATAGGGACAATGTCATCGTTGTATATGCTGACAATGTATCAAGATATGCGTTTTAAACATAGAGGTACAATTACAGGCATACGAAAGATAGGAGCAAACGCAGTTGAAATTGCCATTACGTTAGATCAACAATTCTCCTATCGTGAAGGACAATATATTTTTTTAAAAATATTTCAAACAGGTTTAGAAAAAGCACCACACCCCTTTTCTATTTCAGGAGGAGACGGTAAAAAAATTTTTGTAACGATTAAAGCACTTGGCGATTTTACCAAAAAGGTGAATCAACATATACAATTGGAGACGCAAGTTGCCATTGAAGGTCCCTACGGTCATCTAAATTTTGATAAAGGTTACCAACAGCAAATTTGGGTAGCTGGTGGTGTTGGCATTACGCCCTTTATATCGTATTTACGATCCCGACCTATTAATAAAGATATTGAATTATTTTATTCTTTTCGTGGTCATAACCATGCGCTGTATAAAGAATTTTTACAAACATATGCAGAAAACAATCCACACTTCAAGGTTCATTTGATTGATACAACGACTATGGACAGGTTGAAATTTGAGCATTTTACTGTGCCTGCACGTACAAGTATTTTTTTATGTGGCCCTACAACAATGGTGAAACGCTTGACCAAGCATTTCAAATCCATGTCCAAAGAAATGGACATTAACTTTGAAAGTTTTAAATTTAAATAATGTATTCTGAAATCAAAAAAGAGGCTCATACCCGTGGAAGGTGTGAGCCTCTTTCAACTTATTTACAATGAATGAATGCCACGACTAAATAATTGCTTATTTTTTACGATTATGACACTTACTACAGCTAATAGCAAACCTGAAATCATAAAGACTACTCTAATTCCAAATACATCAGCGATTACGCCCATCAGTAAAGAGGAAATGCCAAATCCTCCCGTTAAAATAGCACTTAAAGCCGTATAGATCGAAGACAATTCGCTTTTTGGAACACTCGTTTGAATTACCGTATGTTGTGGGATGTTCTTTATTTGTCCAAACAGCCCAACAAAAAACGGTAAACATAAGGCGATTATCGGGATACTGTTCACACTAAACAAAATCGTTGCACAACATGTCAATAATGAACCTATAAACATTACTCTCGCTATCTTCTTGTCTATAGATGCACTATATTTTACACAATACACACTGCCCACTATTAACCCTACAAAATAGGTACCATTAATAAAGCCCCACCATTGCTTATCAACATGTAACGCGTCATTGACAAACACTAAGACTATAGCTGCAATCCAAACTGTACCTGCAATCGTTTCAAGAATATCAATCCATACAATTTGTCGTAACACAGGAGTGTGCCACAGCAATTTCCACCCCTTGACAACTTGCTTTATTTTCCCTTGTTGTTCCATTGAATGTTGGTCTATATTTTCTAATAAACATAAGACCATACTTGCTACGGCAAACAACCCTCCGACAATCCAAACGACTTGTTGGGAGCTGAGAAAAAGTAAAAATAAGCTGCCTACAAACCACATAATTGACTGGATAAATTGTGTGACTGCTTCATCAATGCCATTTGCCTTTAACAATTGTTCATCTTTTACATAATGAGGCACCAATGTCTGCCTTATTGGATTTGCACAGCCATCAAGAAATGCAATCATACTGATTACAATAAACAACAAGTAATAATTAGTAGCTGTTAGGATTAATAACAATAGCCCTAATACAAATAATAAACACGTTTTTCCTATTTGCGAACCTGCCAACAACCACTTTAAATTCACCTTGTCAAACAATAGCGGCGTCAATATACCCGACACAAACATAGACGTTGCAATCGTAAAAGGCACAAATGATGCGGCAATAGCTGATCCTGTCATAAGATAAATGACATGAATAATACTCACGATATATAAAACGTCACCGATATTTGCTAGTGACTGCCCTACAAGTAATAATGAAAAGTTTCGACCCAATTTCATAAACGATCCCCCATTTTCAAGAAATTAAATTTATTGAAATGGGTCATTTTAAATTGGACTGTTCATGTACACTTTCCTCCCCCATTTTTCACGAAGTAAAATTCATTCAAATGGGTGATTTTTAAATTGGACTGGACATACAAACTTTCCTCCCTTTGCTAGAGATAAATCTTGGGGGAATTAGATTTATCAAAAAATTAGTATGTATTTTTAATTTTCTTCTGTTATCCTACCAATTACATAATTATACCCATTTTTTATAAAAAATCATATTTTTTAATAGTAGAGCATGAAAAAGTCGATGCTTTCATAAGGTGTTAATGTTCTGAGAAAAATTTAGTCTATGCATCTAGAATTTTTTATTACTAATTTTTCAGTAAAAGATATGGCATTAACACCCTAAAATTGCTATTATTATCAAATATGTTGAAAGAGAGGTTTTTTAATGAATTATTATGATCCGTATTATAGTGATTATGATGCAGTCTTTGGTGGCTTCATGTTGTTATTCTTTTTCGTATTTTTAGTATTATTAATTATTGGGTATGTTGTTAATGCACTAATTTATTTTATGGCATCGAAAACAAACGGCTTTAGTGATGTCGCTTATATTGCATGGATACCGATTATCAATATTTATAGCCTATTTCTACTTACTGCACCAGGTGATGATGATGCCACTATTCGTGCAGCAGCGAAAAAAACTACTTTAATTTATGCAGGATTATTTATTATTTCGTTTGTTCCACTTGTCGGCTTTTTAGCTTCCATCGTTATGTTCGGCTATTGGATTTTCTACACATATCGTCTTCTGTACCGTTGGACAGGGGAGACTGGCAAAGCAGTTCTCTACATTATTTTATCCATTGTTACATGTGGCCTATTCTATGCAATCTACGGCTTAATGCGTATGAGACGCCCTTTCGTTGTTTAAATTGAATGGTAAAAGCATCTATCAATCCTCTTTTCGTCTTGCAAGACTGAAAGAGGATTTACTTATGGAATGCAGTTGAATTTCCGCTCGTTTTTCCTCATATTCCCAATAATTTTTAAAAAAGCCGTCAACACTGTCTATGACTATGCTATATTATAGTTAGAAAATTTAGACTTTCTAACTTTTAATACAAAGGAGATTTTGATTATGTATGAAAATATTTTAAGACATCCAGGACCGACACCCATTCCAAAAAAAGTGCAACTTGCGATGAACCGAGATATCTTCAGCCATCGAAGTACTGAATTTGTTGAGCTTTATCGGGAAACAATTGAACTCGTTAAACCTATTTTTGGCACGAAACAGGACATTTTATTGCTACCATCTGGAGGTACTGCCGCATTAGAAGCTGCAGCTGTCAATACCGTTAATGCGGGTGAAGATGTTGTTGTTATTACCGTTGGTGCTTTTGGGGATTACTTCGTTTCAATTTGTGAAAAATATGGCTTTAACGTACATAAGCTGGCAAAACAATGGGGACAAGCGTGCACAGCTGAAGAATTACGTACCTTTTTACAGCCATTACAACATATAAAAGCTGTTTTTATTACGTACAACGAAACGTCAACGGGTATCTTAAATCCAATTGCTGAATTAGCACAAGTTGTGCGTGAAGAAAGTGATGCGTTAATCATTGTCGATGGCGTAAGCTGTATTGGTGGTGCTCCCGCTGAGATGGATGCTTGGGGTATTGATATCCTCGTAACAGGTTCACAAAAAGCGATGATGCTGCCTCCTGGACTTTCGCTCGTTAGTGTAAGCGATCGAGCATGGAAAGTTATCGAAGAAAATAGAACGCCATCTTATTATTTAAATTTATTAAGCTATCGTGATTGGGCAGAAAAAGGGATGACGCCAAACACCCCTGCTATTACACTTATTTATGGCCTACATGAGGTGTGTAAACTAATCGAGCAAGAAGGCGGCTTTGCTCACACAGTTGCTCGTCATGAACTGATGAAAAATATGGTGCGCAATGCGATGAAAGCATTAAATATCGAGCTTTTAACTACTGATGAATATGCTTCACCAACAATTACTGCCATCATGGCACCAAAAGGAATTGCACTAGGTGAATTTTTAACACATCTTAAACAACGCTATCATTTAGACTTTGCTGGTGGACTCGGTCATTTACAAGGGGAAATTTTTAGATTTGGTCATATGGGCTACTGTTTCCCAAGCGATGTTTTACAAGCCGTTTCTTTAATGGAGGCGGCTCTGCAAGACTTTGCTTATGACTTTGAGCCAGGTGCAGGTGTTAGCGCAGCGCATAAAGTATTTTTAGCAGCACAATGTAAATAATCCTATAGACTGCTTGACGATCACATTTGTCAAGCAGTCTATTTTTTATTGGATGTATTTATCTACTATATTTCTTTAAATAGTCCTGACGCATCTCTTGCGGTACCATACTGCCCCCTGTAGCCCACACAAGATGTGTTGCTTGCTCCATCTTATCTAGTAAATGATGCTTCTGTAAAAAGTCTCGGCCGTTTGTCATTAATTGAATGGGGCCAAACATTCCCGCATGTGCAGATGGCTCTAAAAATAATCCTTCACTGTCCATCGCTAAAGCAAGCGATGTAAACAATTCTTCATCTTGCACTGTATAACAGCCGCTAATATAAGTTTCCATCACTTTGCCCACAAATTTTGAAGCCCGGCCAACCGCTAGACCATCCGCTTCTGTTTTATTGTCTAAGCCAATATCCTCTACACTGATTTCGTCGTGTAAACCTGTCATTAACCCAATGGTCATACAAGGTGATGCCGTTGGCTCAGCAAAGAAAATATATACGTGCTGACCAAACATTTCCCGTAATCCATAGGCAACCCCACCTGGCCCACCACCGACACCACACGGTAAATAAACGAACAATGGATGTTCGGCATCGACTGCAACGTCTGTCTTCTCTAATTGGACTTTTAAACGTTTTGCCGCTACTGCATAGCCGGCAAATAAATCTTTGGAATTTTCATCATCAATAAAGTGGCACATTGGATTTTGCGCAGCTTCCAGCCTTCCCTGCTCTACTGCGACACTATAATCTGCTTCATATTCTATGACCGTTGCCCCTTTTTCTCTTAACATTGCTTTCTTCCACTGTTTTGCGTCACTGGACATATGTACAACGACATTGAAACCTAATTTTTTGCCCATTATGCCAATACTGAGCCCTAAGTTACCCGTAGACCCTACTGCAATTGTATACTGCTGGAAAAATGTACGAAGTTCCGCTGAGGCCAACACTGCATAATCATCTTCCTTAGTTAACTTACCATTCGCAAGTGCCAGTCGCTCAGCATGTTTTAATACTTCATAAATGCCACCGCGCGCCTTGATAGAACCCGAGATTGGTAGTTCGTGATCACCTTTTAATAGGAGTTGACCAGGAATGGATAGATGAAACTGTTTTTCGAGTGCTGTCTTCATACCGTTCATCCGGCGAACGGAAGATTCAATAAAGCCATTACTTTCCTGTAGTTCAGGAAATGCCACTTTTAAATAGGAAGAAAAGCGTTGGAGCGTTTCTTCCGCATCCTCCACTTCCTCCATTGAAAAGGATGTTGAACTTGCCTTTTCCATCCATTTTGTATTTTCCCAAAACACAGTTTCCCTCTTTTTTATGTTTTGAAGCTTCGGAAATAGCTGAAATAATTCGTCTTTTTGTTTATTTTCCATCTGCTGTATCCTCCATTTTTTGTGCTAAAATTGCTCGTTCACAAATTTGTCGAAATTTCATTTCAAAGAACATATTGTTTTCTTTCGTTCTTTTTTTCGGTCCTTTGGTTCGTCCCCCTGCGCGTCTAATCTTTTGACCAACATGACGCATATCGAGCAAACGTTCGATATTTTCATTAGACATTTCCCTGCCATTTTGATCGATGGGATACCCCCCACGGGCTAAAACCATAGCGGCTAAACCATAATCCTGTGTAATGACAATATCGTGTTTTGAAAGCGCATTCACTAGCGTGAAATCAACCGAATCTGGACCCTTCGGCACAATTATTGTTATTACATTTTCACGTTCAACACGGTGTGATGTATCGCAAAACAAGATAGTTTCAATCTCAAACTCAGATGATATAGATAGCGCCAAATCCACGACTGGACAGGCATCAGCGTCAATTAATACCTTAACAATAAAGCATCATTCCTTTCTCATAATTAGATGAATCAAGCACTCTAATATTATTTTGATATAACATTTTCAAGACTCCGATTGCTCATTTTTTCACAAAGTCAAAAAGTATTTTATTGAATAGTGTGACAAATAGATATACGATACACCTATCAATCATTTGGAGGTTTTCATTATGACAACAACAACTGTAAGTAACGATCAATTGGCAAAAGAATATGTTGATGGCGTGTTCGAGCAACTGAAACAACAAAACAGTCATCAAGCGGAGTTTTTACAAGCAGCTGAAGAGATTTTCATTTCATTAGTGCCTGTATTTGCACAACACCCTGAATATATTAAAGCAAATATTCTTTCACGTATCGTTGAGCCTGATCGCATTATTTCTTTCCGTGTAGCATGGCAAGATGATAACAACCAAGTGCAAGTAAATCGTGGGTATCGAGTACAGTACAGCAACGTAATGGGGCCTTACAAAGGCGGACTTCGCTTCCACCCTTCCGTAAACGAATCCATTATTAAGTTTTTAGGCTTTGAACAAATCTTTAAAAACGCTTTAACTGGTCAACCAATCGGTGGTGGTAAAGGTGGATCAAACTTTAATCCTAAAGGTAAATCCGATTCAGAAATCATGCGTTTCTGCCAAGCATTCATGACTGAATTATACCGTCATATTGGTCCAGATGTCGATGTTCCTGCTGGTGATATCGGTGTAGGTGCTCGTGAAGTGGGTTATCTATGGGGTCAATATAAGCGTTTAACAAAAGCAAGCGAATCAGGTGTGCTCACTGGTAAAACACCTGGCTACGGTGGTTCATTAGCTCGTAAAGAAGCAACAGGTTACGGTACAGTATACTTTGTTGAAGAAATGTTAAAAGACGTAAATGACTCATTTGAAGGTAAAACAGTCGTCGTTTCGGGTTCCGGAAATGTATCGACTTATGCAATCGAAAAATCGCAGGCATACGGTGCAAAAGTCGTTGCTTGTTCTGACTCTTCAGGCTACATTTATGATCCAGAAGGTTTAGACCTAGAAGCAATTAAAGAAATTAAAGAAGTAAAAGGCGACCGTATTTCAACTTACGTAGAATACCGACCAAATGCTACATTTACAGAAGGTTGTACAGGTATTTGGTCCATTCCATGTGATATCGCACTGCCTTGTGCAACACAAAACGAAATCAACGGCGACGCAGCTCGTACATTAATTTCAAATGGTGTAAAAGCAATTGGTGAAGGTGCCAACATGCCATCTGACCTGGAAGCCATTAACGAATTTTTAAATGCTGGCGTATTATTCGGACCTGCAAAAGCAGCAAATGCTGGCGGTGTAGCTGTATCTGCACTAGAGATGGCACAAGATTCAAGCCGTGTATTCTGGTCATTTGAAGAAGTAGATGCGAAGTTACACCAAATTATGAAAAATATTTATGCCGATAGTAAAGCCGCTGCAGAAAAATATGGCTACCCAGGAAACTTTGTTGTTGGGGCTAATATCGCTGGCTTTGTAAAAGTTGCGGACGGCATGCTAGCTGAAGGTATCTATTAAAAAGTTTATTCGGTCTTTCTAACATCTAGTAACTAGAATGAGCGATTAAAATTTTTGAATTTTCTTATTTCATCATAAGATGATAACGAATATTCGTTATCATCTTATTTTTTTATTGAAAACAGTTTAAAAAATAAGTATAACTAAGATTAAAACGAACATTTTTTATATTAAAGATTTAAAATATTCGTGTTATAATAATAAGGTACTATGAAATATTGGAGGGTTTTTTGTGGAATTATTGTATACAGGTAAAACGAAAAATGTATTTAAGTTAGAAGATGGTCATTACTTATTGAAATTTAAAGATGATGTAACTGGTGAAAATGGCGTTTTTGATCCTGGCGCAAATACTGTTGGTTTAACAATTGATGGTGCCGGCCTAGCAGGTCTTCGCCTAACTTCTTATTTCTACTCAAAACTAAACGAACAAGGTGTCCCTACGCACTACGTAGATGCAAACTTCGACGATGCTACAATGACGGTTAAGCCTGCAACGGTATTCGGTAAAGGCTTAGAAGTTATTTGCCGCTTTAAAGCAGTCGGGTCTTTCCTACGTCGCTATGGTGCTTACATTCAAGAAGGACAACCGTTAGATTCTTTCGTAGAAGTAACAATTAAAGACGACGACCGTCTAGATCCTCCAATTTCCGAAGATGCTTTAGCGATGTTAAACCTGTTAACACATGAAGAATATGCTATTTTAAAACAAAGAACAATTGAAATTTCTCAATTTGTCGCAGCAGAACTTGCAAAAAAAGGCTTAACTCTATACGATATTAAATTAGAATTTGGCCGTGACGCTCACACAAATGAAATATTATTAATTGATGAAATTTCAGGCGGCAATATGCGTGCTTATAAAGGCGAACAATACATCGAGCCATTAGAACTTGAAAAAATTATGTTAGCTGACTAATAATAATCCCTTTCTTGGTATTCAATTGCCTAGAAAGGGTTTTTTGTTCTTCCCCAGCCTTTTTTAGCAAAGAAATAAAACTACTTCTATATATTCCTATTAATTTCCTGTAGACGATAAGCATATTTATCACGTAAGCTCAAAAAAGTCCGTTTAGATAATGGATCTCACTAAACGCATTTTTTTGAAACTTTCCGCCATTTCACTCGTATATTGAATTGGAACAAGTTTATCATCTCAGGAGGTAGTTTAATGGAAAACTATAATGAAACAACACAGCAAGAAAGGCCAAAGGTTAATCCGTTTCTGTCTACTTGGATGCATCCAAAGCAAACTGCACGCTACATGATTGACGCTAAATCAATCGGTTATGCAATCCTTATTATGTCTATCGGTTATATCGGTTCTTTGCTTTCTGGTCTTATAGATAGTAATTTCTTGCTTGACGTATCCCCATGGATTATCGTGCTATTTTGTGTGATTTTAGCACCCATTGCAGCAATAGTTGGTACTGGATTCTCTAGTCTTATCCTCTGGTTATTTGGGAAATTATTTAAAGGGACTGCAACATATCCCGAATTATTTAAAGCATTGAGCTTAACTGCAATACCATTTATCGCAGTCATTCCTTTTTATGTAATTTGGTTATTTACATCGCCTGAATCGTTAATGGATACGAACTTTATCGGATCTGCTCCATGGATTTTTTGGCTATCACTGTTAGTAACAGCCGTTACGAGTGTTTGGTCCTTTGTAACGACAGTGGCTGTTGTAGCGGAAGCACATCAAATTTCCAATTGGAAAGCATTCTTCACTATTTTTATTCCTTCAGTAATTATCGCAATCGTAGTCTTTGTGCTTATTATTATCGTCTTAATTGGAATAATCGGCATTAGCATGATGTAAAAAAACTCCCCTCTCAAGCGAGAGCGGGAGATTTTTTTGACTTTAAACAGAAAGCATTGTTTGTTGTTGGAATAACTCTGATACACCAGAGGCAACAGCAGCCCCACTAACAGCGCGTGAAACAATTTCAACGACACGCTCATCTAATGATTTTGGCACAATATATTCTTCCGTTAATTCTTCATCACTAACAAGTGAAGCAATGGCTTCTACCGCAGCTAGCTTCATATCTTCATTAATATCTGTTGCGCGTACATCTAAAGCTCCACGGAAAATCCCTGGGAATGCAAGCACATTGTTAATTTGGTTTGGATAATCTGAACGACCAGTTCCCATAATACGCACACCCCAAGCTTTAGCATTTTCGTACGTAATTTCTGGGTTCGGGTTCGCCAGTGCAAAGACAACTGGATTATCATTCATTGACGCAATATGCGCTTCTGTTAATAAATTCGCAACAGACACGCCGATAAAGACATCTGCCCCAACTAGAGCATCTTCTAACGTACCATGAATTTTATTTGGATTTGTTAAATGAGCCACTGCTTCTTTAATTGGATTCATGCCTTCTGGGCGACCTTCATAAATAATCCCTTTTGTATCACACATATAAATATTTTTATAGCCCATTTGCACAAGAATACGTAAAATGGCAATACCCGCAGCACCCGCACCGTTAATAACAACTTTCATTGTGGCTATATCTTTTTTGACAATTCGATTGGCATTAATCATGCCCGCTCCTACAACAATTGCCGTACCATGCTGGTCATCATGAAAGACAGGAATATCACATTCTTGACGTAGTCGGTCTTCAATTTCAAAACAACGTGGTGCTGAAATATCCTCTAGATTAACGGCACCAAATGTTGGCGCAAGCGCCTTCACAATGCTGACGATTTCATCCGTGCTTTTCGTATCTAAACAAATTGGAAAAGCGTCAACATTGGCAAAACGCTTTAATAAAATCGCCTTCCCTTCCATTACTGGCAATGCAGCTTTTGGCCCAATATCACCTAACCCTAACACAGCTGTACCATCAGACACAATCGCAACCATATTGCCTTTCATTGTATAGTCATAGACAAGCGATGGATTCTTTTCAATTTCAATACATGGTGCCGCTACACCTGGTGAATAGGCAAGGCTAAGATCATACGAGTCTTGCACAGGTACCTTTGAAATCACCTCTAATTTCCCACTATAATGTGCATGCATATCTAACGCCTTTTTCATAATATCCATTCAATCCGCCCCTTTTTCTATTTTTAATGTATGTCAGAATCATAATACTTTGTGAAATCATAGTCAACACAATTTCTGCAAAAAACATTTTTTCCTTTGGTACGACAGCATTTTACATCGAAAAATACAAAAATTAGTATTGTTATATATTTCACAATCTATTATTTTAAAATAATAAATATATCTTTGACTCTATTGTAAAATGCACTTATAACAGCGCTAAGCCTGTTCAACTTTTCACATAGTATTTTTCTGCAGTAAATGAGAAAAATTTCACAAACTTATGTAAGCGCATCCATTGATATAGCAACCTCAGCCACATTTTCTTCACATTTTTTCACAAACATTTTTATTATTAAACAGAAAATAATTTACGTTTTACCTTTTTCTCGATAGTGTAGGCTGTTTCTTAAAGAGTGTTTTGATAGCTATTTGGATTTATTTTGAATTTTTCAAAACTAATACTAGAGGTCATTCGTATAAGCATGAGGGGGGTGTTGAAAATATGGTATTTACATCAAGAAAAGACTTATGGATGGGGATTGTCATTTGGATATTAATCGCCGCATTTATTTGGATTTTTTATCAGTCCGCTTTTGTTCAAATGAATATTTTAGGAATTGTTGTCATGGTTGTCATGATTTATTCCCTGGGAACAGTATGGTTCAATACTCGATACAAAATCGAAAATAATACACTTCACATATCGTACGGATTTATAAAAAAGGCTATTGCTATCCAGGATATTAAATCAATTCGGAAGACAACGAATCCTTTTGTGGCTCCATCACTTTCCATTCATCGAATTGAGATTAATTACGGAAAGTATGAAACGATTCAGATTTCCCCAAAAGATATACCGGCATTTGTAGGTGAGTTGCAAAAAAAGAACCCATACATTCAACTCGCTAACTGAATTTATGAAAACGTGAAAAGCTGAACTTTACGTCAAATATAAAAAAGTCCTTTGTGTAAGGACTTTTAGTGTGGAGACAAACAGATTGAAGTAGTTTAACTCGATGACTTTGATTCAATTGAAGTTAAGTAGTGAGCGGCGACTCCTGCAGAAAAAAACACACAGTATATGTCGCAGCCTTTCCACGCACAAGTAGCGGATTACGCCTTACATGGTACCCGTGGAAGCGTTCACTTGTAATGGAAATCAGCGGCAGTTAAATGCCTAGGACTCCTGCATAAATTGCTTTGTAAATGCGGTTATAATATGTTTGGAAGACCATTGTTCCCCGGACACTTTTGTAATCGGGTAATCGCGACGAAAGATTGCTTTCGTTATTGCTTCCACAGAGTAGCCTTCATTATAGAGCTTTCGGATTTCTCCTTGCAACTCCTCTAAGTAAGCTATTTTTTCAATAATTTTCGCCCGACCATTCGCTAGAAAACCTGCGTGACAGCAATAAACTTTGTCAAAATCATAGTGTAATAGCTTCTTTAACGACGCCAAAGTATGTACAATGTTTTCCTCTTCTAGCACAACCTTTGTTTTCGTTTGAATATATAAATCACCTGTAAACATAGCACCTGTTGCGCGATGATAAAACGACAAATGGTCGGTTGTATGGCCTGGAGTTGCAATAATGTCCCATGTACCCGTTTTCGTTTCAAGTGTATCCCCAAATGGCTGTGCATTAAATGCAGGTCGCTGGCCCCATAGTACTTGACGGTAAAGTGGATAGTTCCCGTCTGCCGCACAAGCCGTAACTGACTCATGATGAACGTAAATAGGGACATCCTTTTGTTGCTGTATCCATGCGGCATTTCCCGAATGATCCTCATGGGCATGCGTTAAGGCAACTTGCTCAACTTGCAGCTTATGAAAAAAAGATTGAAACTCCTGTGCTAGTGAGCTAGAGCCTGTATCAATAAGCAAACCATCCACATAAAAGCTATAAACACTCATGCCAAATCCTTGAGTCGCCACTTTCCCTAGCGCACATTCCACACCCTCATGTTGTTCGATTTCAATACTTTTATCTAATTTATACATACTGCTCCCCCTTCCCCTTTGTACAAAAAGTGTAGCATAAAATGAATGGTGAGTCATTTTTCGGCGAATATTACGAAATGCATGGTTGATTTAATCTGTTTACTCTTTTTCCGTACATGTATGATTAATGCTATATTTGCAAAGAACAATACAAGCGCTCCAATAAATAGTAAAATCATTTGTTCAACATAGATTAGATGCATTAGGAAAGTCCAGCTAGCCAGCACAACTACGACAACCCACTTGTATTTTTTCATAAAATCAGTCGTTGTAGCGCGTAAATTATTTCGTTGCTCTATGGCCAATAGGATGTTGCCAAATTGCAGGATAATCAGTAAATCAATGACCCCTGTAAATATTAACAGCCAGTAACTAATTAGCGTATCTGCTGACACAAGCGGCACCATGACAAGCACTAGCGCAATAACAATGAAGCGCTTCGCCAATGTTTTACCGTCAAAATAAGATAAGCTCTTTAACAGTGCTCCGTAACTAAGTAATTGCTGTAAATAAAACGCATAAGGGAAGATATTTAACAAAATCAATTTTAAAATAAGTGCAGTAGTTAGCCACTTCAATAGTTTTAACTGTTGCTGTTTTTCTTGTATTTCAATCATGTGGCAAACTCTCCTCTTTTATTTTTCTGATATCAAATGGAGCTTTCTGAAGTATCCAAATTGGCAAGATCCCTTGCGGCCCGCTTATCCCAACCATCGTCTGAAGATCTATGCCAATTGCCTTGCTTTGTAACGAAATTGATACCAACTGACCTTCTTTTACAACAATAGGAAAATCTTTAACGGAGTAAGTCTTGCCGTTGACACTTATTTCTTCGAAATCGATGCTTCCTTGCAAAATTTCCGGAATAAATACATCATCAAATACTGCATTCTGCATCATTTTAAACGTCCCTTGTTGATCACCATTACTTGAGCCTGATGATGAAATCATATGATAAGCTACTTCATCAACTGGACGGTCAAAGTCCAATTGCAAAGTTGTGGACAGCTTTTCACCATCATCTAATACAAGATAGATTGCATCACTGTTTATTAATTTTTGCATTTCTTCTTTATTGCCAATAAAATAAGCTGAACGCATTAACTGGTAGCGCCCTTGTTCTGTGACATCTGCTGGATAATAAAACATAGGTTGATCTTTTGCTGGCTGTTCATAGTAGCGCGCGAATAAAGTTACTTCTCCTGCCTGTAAATATTGCACAGCGCGGTGATCGCTTTTATTTGTCACATAGTGAATAGTCAAGTCATGCCTTTCATTACCGCTGTAAAAATCATATGCAAGTGGTACTGTAATAGGCTGCGCTAATTGATTTTGCAAATAAAATGCACTATTGCCAAACAGCAAGAGCACAATAAACCCTAGTACCAGTACAAATTTCTTATCTGCACCTCGTCGAATGGCGGTTCGCACCACAAAAGCAGTTAGCAGTGATAAGCCAATGGCACAAAGCCAGTAGATTGTTGGTGAAAACGTTGACATGCCTTGCTTAAAGGTTGCAAGTTGGAATACCTTTTCTTGAACGGCAATGAAATATACCGCTCCTACTGTCATCATTTTTGGCACGATGCTCACCTCCTTTCTCTATTAAACTATAAAATAGCAAAATTAGCTTTCTTTACTAAAAATATTATCCACCTAAACGCAAATAAAAAACGCCCACTTATGTGAGCGTTTCTACCCTGCTTATTCATTTGTCCCTTTTTCAACATCATATGCAGTAATCCAATCGCTAAAACTACCCGTATAGAGCTGGATATTTTCGTAACCTTCGTCGGCCAGCACAGCATAGAGCGGAGAGGCTGTAACACCGCTACCGCAATAGACGACAACATGTTCATCACGCGCAACTTTGGCACGCAGCACATCATTTGCTTGCAATGATCCTTCAACTTTTAATTGCTCCCAATCAAAGTTTTTAGCTGTCGGAATATGCCCCGCTACTTTATCGAGCGGTTCAACCTCACCACGGTAACGAGCAGCAGCACGGGCATCTAAAAGCGTTGCTGCCTGTTCACCATCTACAATCGCTTTTACTGCTTCACGCGGTGCATAGAGATGATCTTGCCAATGAAAGTCAATTGTTGTTGGCGCATATTTCACAATATCCTTTGTGAACGTTACTTTTTGTTCAAGTGCAGGCGCTCCACCATTGACAATCACAACATTCGGGAAGCCTGCATACGTTAACATCCACCAAGCTCTTGGTGCAAAGGGGGATGCCCCTTGATCGTATACGACAATTTGATCTTCATAACGCAAGCCTAAATCTTGAAAAACAGACGTGAGCTTTTCCTTACTTGGCATCGGATGACGACCGTTTTCGCTTTCCATATCCGATAAATGCTGCTCTAAATCTACATACACCGCACCCGGTGCATGACCTGCTTCAAATGCCTGTGTGCCCGCTTCTTTATTTTGTAAATCATAGCGAGCGTCTACGAAACGGACATCTTCCACTTGGATTTCATCAATTGTTTTGAATACTTTTCCCATGTCTATCACCTCATGCGTATTGTAATTGTGCGTAAATGGATTTCCACGATGCAAGACGACTTTCTTCTTGTAATACAAGTCGTTCAGTAGCGATTTGCTCTAATGCCTGATGGTAAATATGCAGACGTAATCTTTCAGCCTCTTCACCAATAAACGCAATAGCCCAAGTCATTAACGATACTTTTTGTCCATCTAAATAGTTTTGGGCATCTGGTTTTGTTAATGCTTCTAACGCTTCACTTAACTTCATTTTTTCATTTTTCTCAAAGAACGCTTTTTGATTACGGAAATGAGATTTCACACTTGCATATTTGGAAATATCGGCAAATGGACCTTCAAATGCTAATAAATCGGCTTCTGATGATTCAAATGCTAAGAACGAGAAGCTACGGTTCATTTCTTTTAATTCACGGACTTCATCTTTAAAGCGCTGTTGCATTTTCTTGCTAATAAATTGCGATAAGCGGAAGTTTGTCACACGCATTTCTTGTGTAAAGTCAAAACGTAAACTTTGTAGTACTTCTTTTAACGCATGCTCTAGCGCTTGCTGTGCAGGCATAGCAGCAAAGGTAGACGGATTATAGCCTTCTTTAAAGAATTCAGGGTAGCGATAATACACACGTTGTAAGACGTAATACAGTAATTCATCTAATTCTTGCTTTGTTTCGCTTTCCATCATGCTTGTATTTAACACATTAAATTTAGATTGAATGTGCTGTTCAAGCGTTGTTAACTCGGCTAAACGTTCATCTTTTCGTTTTAAGTTTTCTTCTGTTTGAGCGATCAAATCACCTAAACGTTGCTCTGTTTTATCAACCTCTTCAGCAAGTGCTTGCACTGCTAATGCACTTAATTCCTCATTTAAAAATGTATGGAACGCATCTTCAAACGGTGGCATACCCGATGCAAATGATCCACCTTCTACTTTTTCTTTTAAAGCCATTAAGCTTGATACGCCGTATAGACGAGGGAAGCGAATGCCAAAGCGTTGTAATTCTGAACGAACATAGCCTTTGACATCTTCTTGCTCTTCTTCTGTCGTTGCTAAATCAATCGCATTGACGATAAAGAACATTTTATCCAGTTCAAACGCATCTTTGACACGACCTAATTGGATTAAAAACTCACGGTCGGCTTTCGCAAACGCATGATTATAATACGTAATAAATAAAATGGCATCTGCATTCCGAATATATTCAAATGCTACCCCTGTATGACGGGCATTGATTGAATCTGCTCCTGGTGTATCAACAAGCGTTACACCCATACGTGTTAGCGGACTATCATAGTAGAAGTCAATATTATCAACGAAACATGATTTATTTTCTTGTGCAACAAATTTTTCAAAGTCTTCACGCTCTACTCGTAGCACTTGACCAAGTTCCGATTTAAATGTTGGATAGCCTTCTTTATATGCACGGATAAATGATTTATGCACATTTAATCGTTCATCAGTAAGCTGTACAGCCAATCCTTCATCTGCGCGATTAAAAGCTTCTTCTAACGACGCAACACTTAAACCAATTGCCGCGTAAGAACCTTGAATGTCCTCAAGCATTTGTGCAGCTGTTTTTAACTGCACATCTGCTGTTTCATGAGGGTGCTCTGGTGTTACTGGACGAATTTTATTAATTGCTGCTGTTGTTGGGTTTGGTGATACTGGTAGCACTTTTGCACCCATTAATGCATTCGAGAAAGAAGATTTCCCAGCACTAAATGCACCAAATAACGCAATTGTAAAATCTTTTTTCTGTAATCGTTCTACTTTATTTTCTAAATAACTCGCTACTTCAGCAAAGCCTTGTACTTCTTTCACTGCATTTGCTGTATGCAATGCCCGCGTAATAACGCCATCTATAGGTAAGCTCGATGCACTAACTGCTTGCTGTGCTTCCTCTTGCTGTACAATTTCCTTTTTTAGCTTTAACATCGATTCATCAAATAATCGAATATCCGCTAAGTCTTGCTCAAATGCCTTATCCCAAAGTGTCAGTTGAGCATTCGCTTCTTTACGAATTTCATTACTTGCTTGGTGCATTACACTTGCACTGTATTGTTGATAGCCTTCGATTTCAAGCACAGCTTGAATAGCATCTACCTTGTCCTGCATGCCAGCCATTTTCAACTTTGAGGGTGCAGCCGTTTCGCTTGCCACTGCTTGTAATGTGGGAGCTTGTGCATCTTTCCACACATCTGTTTCTTGAATATAAAATCGTTTTGTTGCCTCAGCTACACGGTTGGCAAAATTCAGTACGGCATCCCCTGTTAACAGTGCGCCTGCTTGGACTTGCTGTTCAATCAGTGAAAATGGAAGCTCAAACACATAGTTATCTACAGCTGTAGCGCGTTCTTCACTTAAAGCACCGACATCTTTTAATGCCTTTTTCATAAGCCCTTTTAAGTGACCTGTAATTTGTGCATGGACAACGGTTTGATAGGCATTATACGCATCTTCTTTTCGACGATTGCGCTCTTCTTCCGTTTTTTTCTTGGCAGTAAATAATCCACCGACTTTAAATCCTTCTTGCTTACTTTCTAAGTAAAGGCGTAATTTATCCCGCACATCTGCTGGCATAATGGCTGCATTGGCAAGTAATTCTTTGCGTTCTTCTTCAAATGTTTCATTCCAAGCTTCCACTGAGAATAATTCTACTTGACGGCTTAATTTATTGTATTGCTCTAAAATATCTTGATGGTGTGCCCAATCATCGGCACTTAAAATATCCTCGTCAATCGCTAAACGGTCTTGCTTTTCTTCCATTAAGTAATTGTCATGCTCGCTTTGCAATAGACGCAGTGTATTCGTTGCTGTTTGTACAAGCTGGTCTTGCCAGTTGTTCATACTATCCATAACGATTTTTTTCACTGCTTCAAAATCATTATTTGGATGTTCTGGTTCTCTTAATGAAGTGAAAAATACACCTTTTGGTTCAACACCCCATGCAGAAAACGAATTGTGGACCGTTGCTTTAAAGTCTTCAAAACTTAATTCATTTTCCTTATGTTTATCAATCATATTGACGATTAAATAAACATTTGGATTGTATTTCATCAATTGTTTTGTAAATTGAAAGTTTAATTCAGATTGAACATGATTATAGTCCATTGTATAGAATACAATATCTGCAATATGAAGTGCCGATTCTGTAGACATACGGTGCGCATCATCTGTCGAGTCAACACCTGGTGTATCCATCACTGTTACGCCAAATGGTAAAGACGATGCACTATGGCCAATTTCAATTTGTGATACGAGATCACCATTTTTACTAAGCTCTTTCACTGTTTTAAAATCATAGCCTGCTTCAAATTTCACGGGCTTTTCGTTATGCATATAGACAATCGCAAAATCTTCTTCTGACTTATGGACCTTTACGATATTGGCACTTGTCGGAATCGGACTAGATGCAAGTAAATTCTCTCCAGATAAAGCGTTAATCATACTTGATTTCCCAGCAGAGAAGTGGCCAGCAAAGCCGATGACATACTCTTTTTGTTGTAATTTACGGGCAAATAGTGATGTCTTATCCATACGCTCTGTATCACCATTATGCTGATATATTATGTATTGTAATGAAGCTTGCTTTAAAAGCCCCTCTAGTTGTTGGTCAAATTCTTTCATAAAACGTAAACCCCTTTACCCTTTTAATTATTCACAATTAGTATTCTACCTTATTAGATATGCAAAGTATAACACTAATTTACTTTAAAAAGCATATATATCAAGGTTTCAGACGTAATAATCGTCAACAAAGTCATGTTTATCCAGTATGCGTTCGCATCATTCTTTTAAAAAATCTACTATATTTCACGTAACAATGGATGCTTAACTAAACTAGTCGTGATTTTTTTCATATTTTAAAAAGGTAGAGCTACAGTCCAAAAAAGCGATTGAAATAATAATTCCAACTTCAAGGGGCACAAATAAATAAATGGAGTGATTATGTAAATGGCAAAGCATAAATTTCGTCATCTTATGGAGCATTTAGGTGATTCCGAAGAAAAATTTAAATGGACACGTATCATTGCTCGTAATGCCCCTGTTACGACAGCCCCTCCCACCATAATTAACAATCAAACTATTTACCCTACAGTAAATAGATATTTTCATATTGTAGAGTCTGATTTGCAATTGACGAATGGGGTAACGCTCTCTGCAAAGCTATTTACCGATGATAACGGCGTGAATGGAGAAGATTTTTCCATCGTTTATCCGAATGGTTATGTCAATCTTTTTATTAATGCTGTTATGCAGGAAGGTGGGATTTACTCCGTTACGCAGAATTTCCTCATATTAAATGCGAATCATGCAACGATTTTTAGAGGAACTCCTATTATTATTGAATCGATTGGATTTTTTCCAGAGGTGATGTAAAACTTTTGAAAGGAGGTGAACTCGTGGCGCTTTCTATTATTCATCTGAATGTTAACGTCTATTGCACTTCAACAAGATTTTTCAGCATTTTAGCGACCCCACTGTCCATTACAGATGGTACAACACTTGCTGCAACATCCTTTTTAACTGATAGTGGAAATCCTGCAACTACTTTTCCGATTGTAACAAATGGCTACTACAATCTTTATATAAATGGCGTACTACAAAAAGGCGAAGCTTACTCCGTTTCCGCAACAGAATTAACGTTTAATACCGTGACAGCTTCTATTGCCGCTGGAACTCCCGTAATAATTGAAGCTGTTGAATTATCAACTACTATATAAATAGTAAGGATGTATGGATGCTCTCACTATATCACAGCATTTTGTTGAGCATCCATACAACCGTTACTTAACCTATTTGTTGTCTAAAGGCATAAATTTTCTTGGCGAAGGCTAGTGCATTTGGACCATCACCATGAATACATAATGTTTGTGCAGACAGATGAATTTTCTTTTGTTGTACTGACATTACTTCATTAGCAGTGAAAATGCCTTTGACATGGACAAGCATCTCTTCTTCTGAATGGATTAATGCATTGGGCTCTTCGCGACTAACTAACGTGCCATCCTCATTGTAATGACGGTCAGAAAAAACTTCCTCAAAGACACGTAAGCCCTTTGCCTTTGCAATGTTCACGATTTCACTACCAGCTAAACAATATAAAACGTATGCTGGATTTAAATCATATACGGCATTGACAACAGCTGTTGCTTTTTCAATATTATTTGCACTTTGATTGTAAAGTGCGCCATGTGGTTTTACATGATGCAGCACGCCCTTTTCCACAGAAACAAATGCTTGCAAAGCGCCTACTTGATAGACGATCATATTATAAATTTCTTGTGCACTAACATCCATATTGCGCCGGCCAAACCCTTCTAAATCAGGATAGCCTGGATGCGCACCAATCCGCACATTTTTACGAATAGCATTTCGGACAGTGTTATGCATGATGGTATGATTCCCTGCATGATAACCACAAGCAATATTAATTGACGTCACATAGTTTAAAATTTCTTCATCGTTTTTTAGTGCGAGAGCATCCCCGCTTTCACCCATATCGCAATTAATATCAATCGGCATAGTCATTCCTCCATTAATGCGAATTTTATTGTGTTAAACATGCGCAATTGGGCAACTTTATGTAAATCATCTTCATGTATGGTTGCAATAATTGGATAACCACCGACTGTTTGGGCATCTGCCATTAAAACAATAGGCTCACCGTTTTGTGGCACTTGTATTGTCCCATATTGGGTCGCTTCTGATAGAATATCTTTCCTGTTTTCCATATGTAAGACACTACCTTTTAAATAATAGCCCATACGATTTCCCCCAGTAAATTGATACGGACTAGTTAAAAATTGGTGCTTGCTGTCGTCTGTAAATAATTCAAAATGAGGACCTTTAAAAATTCTTACTGTAAGCGCCGTTTGAAATAACGGGCGATAAGGTGCATAAAGCCCTCTTGTATAGGGTAGCGGCTCAATAGGCTGTCCATATAACATAGAGCCAACATTTAGTGCATTTCCTGCAATTGGCATGCATGACTTACTGCCAAGTATGGATTCTGTTTGGAATCCTCCTTGAGGCGTAAGATAGACAATTGAGCCATCTTTTACATTTTTGATGGATAAAATATCTCCTGCTACTAATTGAAAGGTTTTCCACATTTCTATGGGGCTACCATTCAATAAACAATGACAAGTTGCACCAGTTAATACATAGGTTGCCTCCTTTAAAGCTTGAAATTCAAAGCCCCCTATAAACATTTCAAATGACGTTTGGTTTTGCGTATTATTTAAAATTTGGTGGGCTATTTGAAAGGAAACTTTGTCCATTGGCCCTGAAAGAGGAATACCAAAGGCACGATAGCCGAATCTCCCTTGGTCTTGCAGGCTACCATATACACCTTGTTTTTTTATCATAAGAAGTGGCTTCAATGGCTACACTCCTTTACTTTTTATTTCTAAAAACGCTTGCTTTGTAATTTCGTAAAACTGTACTTGATCGCCAAGTGAAAAGATAAATGTATCTTGCCGATGAATATCAAATAAATTGACTGGCGTCTTACCGATAATATTCCATCCTCCTGGAGAATCGAGTGGATATATGCCTGTTTGTCCCCCTCCAATACCTACTGAGCTTGCAGAGACAAACGGACGTGGTTTTGCTAATCTCGGTACGAATAATTGGCTATCTAAATCACCTAAGTAAGGAAAGCCTGGTAAAAAACCGATTAAATAGACACTATATACTTTAGATATATGCAATTTTTTTATATCTTCAAACGATAAACCCGTATAGTCGATTACACGTTGCATGTCCAAAGCAAATTCCTCATCATAGCAAATTGGAATATGTAACTGCCGACTCGCTTCTTCATCTGAAGCGTTACTTTGCATGTCTAGCCATTGTTCTTGTAGAAAGTCTACATCTATTTTGTGTTTTACATATGCGGTCACCGTATGATAGCTAGCAACGCTTTCAATAAGGTTGGACTGTAAAGTTTTTTTCAGAAACCGATTAAACTTTTGAACAATGTGAAAATTTTCTTGTGAGATTACTTCATTAAATGCAAAACGAATTGTGTTGTGGCTAATCCACATCGTATGTGGAAACTTAATGATTTGTTTCACGAATTGTTTCCTCGATACAAAGCTTAATGCCTGTTAGTAAATCTTGTATATTCCATCCTGGTATTTTACCATGCTGAATCGCCAATTCAAAAGATGCCGGAATATGAATAAAGCCAGCACGAATACCTGTATGTTGCTTCGCATAAACGAGCCCTTCATACATAATATTATTGCATAAGTAAGTACCAGCAGTATTTGAAATTTCTGCAGGATAGCCTTCTTTATTTAATCGGTCTACCATACGGCGAATAGGTAAATTTGTTAGATAGGCATCTTCCCCATCAGCAGCAATACTTTCATCGACAGGTGTATAGCCATTGTTATCTGGCTCTCCATCTTTGACATTAATGGCAATGCGCTCTGGTGTTATTTTAAAGCGCCCGCCAGCTAACCCTAAGGACAGAATGATTGTTGGCTGTATTTCCGCAATATATTGTTTCAACTGTTGCGCGGATTGCTGAAAATCAACGGATAGCGTACGTCCTACAATTTCATAGCCATCCATTATAGTGCCATGTAAAGTTTCTACAATTTGCATCGTTGGATTTATTTTATAGTCTAAAAATGGTACAAATCCTGTTAATAATATTTTCGTCATATTTTTCACCTAAATTTCTATAAGACGTTGCTTAGAACGACCTTTTAATTTTGTTTTGTTGAACAGCTATTTTCTTTTCAATTTTAACAAACAACGACCACAAATGCTCTTGATTCTATGAAATAATGTTATTTTTCAAAATTTTCTTCTTATCTAGTAAACTATCAAATTGAAGCTCGAAATTGCAAAATGGCATAAATAAAAGAGTATGACACAAGTCATACTCTTTAGGCGAATATTCATGTAAATTTAAAAACTGTTAAAACAGGAGCACTAACGAAAGCGCGATTATTTTAAATGGGCAGTCGCCTGTTTCATGACGTATTTCCCCACTCCAATATAAATAGCCACCGTTGCTCCGATCAATACGAATGCCATTGCTGACCGCTCCTTTTCTTCTTATTAGTAAGCTACAGCAAGGTATGCAGTAGCATGAAATCGTTGATTTTGAAAATCATTCTCATTAATATAATATAAATTTCGCCTTATTTCGTCAAGACATACTTTCATCTTACCCTTTTAACATGGTAAGATGTAGAAAAGTCGGAAAAAGGATGCGGTAATGATGAGTAATTCGAAGTACTTTCAAACTATTTTAAACGGGACAATCCATGCATTAAAAACGATTCTCCCTATGGATATCCAAGTAAAAGCGCCAAGTATGATTTCGGAACCCTTTCAACAACAACAAATGGGTGTATTAATTGGGCTTATTGGTGATGTAAAGGGACGTGTCATTATAGATTCCACACCTGACATATTTAGCGGTATTGGTAGTTCCATGTTCGGCATGCCACTGGAAGGTGAAATGTTAGAATCTTTTACAGGCGAATTTGGCAACATGATCGCAGGTAATCTATGTACAGCAGTAGGACAAGAAAGCTTAGAAATAGATATTACTCCGCCAACCGTTATGGTGGGCAATACGAAATTATACGGCTTTGAAAAAGCGTTTGTACTACCTGTTACAATACCAGATGTCGGTGCGCTTACGGTATTACTAACGATTGAGGAAGAAGTAATAACAGCGTAATCTTGACTCTTTCAAACTATACAATTTATGCAAAGATAGCTAGTATTTATGAATACGGAAAATCGTTATTCGCACAAAAAGGAGCAGGCTCAAATTTGAGTCTGCTCCTTTTTTATTTCACATTTTTTTCACACAATCCCTTCGGTTGTGTGATTTTTTTCACATCAAAAAGACTTGAATTTTAATATCATGACTTTAAGCAAGCTACAATGACAGCGTAGGAGGGAGTAAAAAATGGCTAACAAAAAGAAGTCAGAAGATAATCTAAAAGGTTCACTATATGGAGTTTTTGGTATCGGCTTTATTATTATTTTAATTTGGATTTACTGCTTCAATTTATTCATCGGACGTTTTTAGTTTTATAGAAAAAAGAACTATTTCATCTACAAAAAATAAGAAATACTACAGAGGAAGGATGACAGAAATATGCACATACATAAATACGAGAAATACTGGCTTGTATTTGGTGTAGCGACTTTAGTTGCATTTCTTATTATTCTGGGTATTGGTGCATTCCACCAAGGTTCACATCCAAACAGTAATAAGAAAACCATCGATTACGAAAAAGTAAAAGAAATTGCACCATTTACGAATCCAGGTGTACACAAAGTTGAAGGAAAAGAGTGGGATTACGAGGTTGTTATTTTAGCATCCGCATTCTATTACAATCCACCTGAAATTGAAGTGCCACTAGGGGCTAAAGTGAAATTTATCGCCACAAGTGAGGATGTTATTCATGGATTTGAAATTGCAGGGACAAATATTAACATGATGCTTGAACCTGGTTATATTTCTGAATATGTAGCGGAAATCAACCAAGTTGGTGAATTTTTAATAGTATGTAATGAATTCTGCGGTACAGGACATACGCTTATGCATTCTATGCTAAAGGTGGTGGATTCAAATGAGTCTAAATAATAATTTGGCTAGGGTAGATCGTCGCGATGCAAAACTAGCACTTGCCCACGTCTATGTGGCATTTATCGCACTATTATTAGGGGGTCTTGCAGGCTTATTACAAGTATTTGTACGTTCAGGACAATTTACATTACCAGCCGGTATTGGCTATTATCAAGTATTAACCGTTCACGGTGTTTTACTCGGACTTATATTAACAACGTTCTTTATATTTGGTTTCCAAATCGCAAGTGTTAGTCGTACATCTGGTACATTTACAGATAAGCAACGATTACTTGGTTGGATTGGTTTTTGGTTCATGACGATCGGTACAGTTGCTGCTGCCGTTATGGTGCTCTTAAATAAAGCAACCGTTCTCTATACTTTTTATGCCCCACTGCAAGCTCATTGGATTTTTTATCTTGGTTTAACGCTCGTGGTAGTCGGCTCTTGGATTGGTGCGGCAGGACAAATTTTACGCTATGCACAATGGCGCAAAGAACATAAAGGCCAGACATCTCCACTTTTATCGTTTATGGTTGTAGTCAATAATTTACTTTGGTTCGTAGCGTCTTTAGGTGTAGCAGTTTCTGTATTAACCCAATTATTACCTTGGTCACTTGGTCTTATTGAACGTGTGGATGTGTTACTTTCTCGTACATTGTTCTGGTATTTCGGTCACGCACTCGTATACTTCTGGTTATTGCCTGCTTATATGGTATGGTATGTAGTCATTCCAAAAGTTATCGGCGGGAAAGTTTTCTCTGACTCATTAGCTCGCTTATCATTTATGCTGTTTTTAATCTTCTCTGTACCGGTTGGTTTACATCACCAATTAACAGAGCCTGGTATTGATACAACATGGAAATTCATACAAGTTATTTTAACAATGGCGGTTGTCGTGCCTTCTTTAATGACCGCATTCTCCCTATTCGCAACGTTTGAATTACGTGGACGCGAACTTGGCGGTAAAGGGCTTTTTGGCTGGTTTAAAAAATTACCATGGAAAGATGCACGCTTTTTAGTGCCATTCATCGGTATGCTAGCGTTTATTCCTGGAGGTGCAGGTGGTATTGTCAATGCCTCTTACCAAATGAACCAACTGATCCATAATACCATTTGGGTTCCTGGACACTTCCATTTAACATTTGCAAGTGCCGTTGTCTTAACCTACTTTGGAGCAGCGTTCTGGTTAATTCCTCATTTAACAGGTCGCACGTTAACGAAGTCGTTAAATTCACTTGGTATTGTTTCAGGCGTATTATGGGGCGTAGGTATGACCATTATGTCCGGAGCTATGCATATTGCTGGCTTACTCGGTGCTCCTCGTCGTTCTGACTACTCCGAGTATGGCGGTGCTCAGCAGGCGTATGATTGGATTCCCTATCAAATTGCGCAAGCTGTCGGTGGAACAATTTTATTTATAGCAATTTTAGTCATTACATTTGTCGTGATCAAATTAGCTTGGTTTGCGCCAAAAGGTGAAGAGGAATTCCCTATTGGTCCAATCCATGAAAGCAGTGGTCCAACACCACCAATTCTTGAAAACTTTAAAGTATGGCTCGTAATTTTAGTAGCGTTAATCATTTTCGCTTACACAATTCCAATCTTCGAAATTATTTCGAATTCACCAGCGGGCTCAAAAGGCTTTAAGCTTTGGTAACGCGACAAGCGATTTCTCATTTGAGAGAAATCGCTTGTTTTTTATAGCTTCTTGCCATTTAAGCCTTCGACTGTTCCTTCATGTAATAACTCGTACGGCTTTTTCAATGTACCCTATTGATGTACTTTCTCTGTTAGCCATTCGCGAGCATGTTTCTTTCTTTACTTTAATACTCTCCCTTACTTATACCTACTTAATATTTCTGCTGGAATATGACAATAATCATTTGGAAATCTAGCTAACCTATCCTGATGTTCTTCTGCACTTCTCAAATAGTTTGTAAGAGGTAACACTTCAACAACTATAAGCTCATAATCATTTCTCTCACCAAGAAAAGCCTTCGCTTCTTTTAAGTGTTCAGGCTTTTCACTATATACTCCTGTTCTGTATTTCTCGCCAACATCCTGTCCTTGTTTATTCAAACTGTATGGATCAATGATCTCAAATAAATACCCCATTAATTCCTTGATTGTTACAACTGTCGGATCAAATTCTGTTTTTACACATTCGGCGTACCCATCATAATCACCCTCAAGTGTATGACTTGTTCCATTAGCTCTTCCCGCTTCTGTAAACTTAACTCCAGGTAGAGTTTTTATAAAAGCTTGTACTCCCCATAAACATCCACCTGCAAAATATACTACTTCCATATCGACACTCCTCTTTGTTTAAAAAATCCACTCCAAGTAACTAGAAGGAAAAATTGTAATTACTAAGTCTACTACATCTTAAAATAATGACAAATTTTTTATTCCTCATTATGGCCCGATTGTGGAAGAAAAATATATCAACTCTATTCTACTAAACTGCCTTGTTACTGCCTTGTTATTTGATGAAAAAAGAAGGATTTCCATTACTTAATAGAGACTTAGTTAAAAGAAAATGGTAGTATGGCTGAAAAAGTGCTTCACCTATCATAGAGAGAGTGGAGTAGGTCATGGTCATCGTAAATTGCTGAAAAATCGCCTTTTTTCCAACGATTTAATATATCTATATATGTTTGATAATGAGAAAAGACCGCCTTCTCTTCTTCAACTATCTGTATTAAGTTGTCCATTCGTTTTGGTGTCATTTCCATTGAACCTTTTTCTATATGTATTTCACCCTTTAGATGCGTCATATTTAGCAACACTTCTTGTACTAGTCGCTCATCAAACGTTTTATCTTCAATTTTCCAATTATCAAGCATATCGGCATGGACACCATCTACCCAAGATAAATCCCTATCCTCGTTTGCTGTAGATTCATTCCTTATATCTTCGACAAAGCTTGATTCTAATTCTTTATCATTTTTATTCATAATTAAAAACGCAATAAATACACCTACTACTATACCTATCACAAAAATACCTAATATATAACTTTTTTTCATTTTCAAACCACCTCATTTGTATTATCTCAAAACTATTAAACTCGAACAATAGCAATAAATATAGCCTACTACTAACGTAGGAGACCTCTTTCCTTTCATTACAAACCAACTTTAAAAAGGCTGTAAAGGATTTGTTGATGCTATGACATTTAGATATTTGTAAATATTTGGTATTATAATAAATCTGACCTTTAGACAAATTAATTTTGTCTACAAATATGAACTAACAGTATAATTCCTAGATAACACTCAACACAAAATCCCACTGAAAAGCTGACTTATTGGCTTTTCAGTGGGATTCTCTTTTTCATGGCAAGTGTTAAAACTTTAAACACGACTTTTTAACTTTTTTACAAAAGCACACGTTAGATTTATAAGAGCTGAGACTCAAACAATCACGCCCTATAATGGAATAACAAAAACTAATACTTTTGTTACATTATTTGTTTCTCCGAGTACTATTCATCATTTACTGGCTCAAACAATTACAAGTTTGCTTTAGTTATTTGCAGCTACTAAATGAGCCGTTCTTCACTAACCTACTCCGTTAGTAATCCGATTAGCATAATTTATTTTAGGTGACAAGGTCATCTAATCGTCTGGTAAACGAGACCTATGGCTCCAGAATCAAATGTCTTGTTTTCGATAAGTTTAAGGTTGATTTTCTCCTTGTGACCTTGGAATAACGGCAACCCGCTGCCGACCAGGACGGGAGAAACTGTAATTTTATACTCATCAATTAAATCAAGCTGCATAAGGTAGTGTGCGAATCTAGGACTACCTAGGATGACCATATCCTTGCCTGGCTGCTGTTTGAGGTTCTTGATCTCTTCCTCGACATCTTCTTTCACCAGTCTGGAATTGTTCCATTCGACTTTCTCCAGCGTCGTGGAAAAAACGATTTTGGCTGTCTTTTCGATCCACTCGGCATGATTCCGTTCGTACTGCGAAGCTGATGGGTTCGAAGGCACAGATGGCCAGTAACTGTGCATCATCTGATAAGTCCCTCGTCCCCAAATGACAGTGTCGGCAGTACTCAGAATATCTTTCGCGTGTTTCTCCAAATCAGAATCGTAGGAAACCCAGCCAATGTCCATTTCACCGTTTGGCCCTTCTACAAAACCGTCAAGCGATGCGTGCAGAAATAGAACGAGTTTTCTCATTTTCAGTTCTCCTTTGTCAATGAGGGATGTCACATTATACTTTGCAGTTTTCATTAATGTTATGTGCAGAGTCAAGTATAGCACACATAACAATCAATAATTTCTTCATTATATTTAGTCATAAAAAATCACCCCAAAAGTTAGTTTTTTACTCTAACTTTTGGGGTGCAGTACCGAATCCCGCCCGATTGTTGGATAAGCAACCAAAGTAATAGAATTACTTACTTAAAAGTCAAAAAGGTCAATTAAATTAGGAACCGCTTGATCATTCAATGTATACATTGTGTCAGAATAAAAATTGCCAGCCACAATAGAAGGGTAATACCCTAATTTAATAATCTCTTTCGACCCCTATTTAAATATCACCTCAGGTCGAATAAATTCCCTTCCGTTGTTTGGTTCTTTGAATATTCTTTTGCATTTTTCATTGCCACTTTAATTAAATTAATTTCAGCAGCGTCTTTAATTTATACGTGTACATAACTCACTTTTTAAACCTTTACCAGCTATAACTATCTCTTTTATTTCCTCAAAAAACTTAAATTCATTTTTTTGGTTGACTTTCCTCATTACAACTAATAAGAATTAGCAAAATAGATAAAAATAGAAACGAACTACGGGTGAAAACTCTAAGCCCACTGTAGAGGACATCTCCAGCTCTCGTTTGTCTAATTATTTCTCAACAACAGGAATCCACATTTCACCAAATACCAACCCGTTGCGCTGGCCCATCTCAACGGTTGCATTGGGACCGCCAACATAGGCAAAATCCTTTACTTCCGGCAAGGCCTGACCGAAGGCCATTCCAGTAAGCTTATTACTCAATTCATCAGCCGTTTTTCCTTCTCCTTTAACAACAAGATATTTTCCTTTGGGAAATTGGATAACTCTAGTTATTTCCGGTACTGATGCTTCTGTCATAACGCCTGCATAATGCATCATTTTGTTATTCACCGCTTCGTTAACAGCAAAAATGTAGTCATTTGTCGCAACGGATTTTAATGTTTCAAGTCTTCCATCCTGTTTGACTGCATCCCAAAAATCTGACTTTTCCTTGTTTATACCAGCAAAGTCTGTGTAATCACTGATCAGCTCAGTTCCAATACCTGATACAGTAAAACTGTCTTTCTCTTCGAGGATATAATTTGCCATTTTCAATACCTTCCTTTTTTAAAAATTGATCAGATGATTTCTCTTTTCATCTGATGGGTTTATAATAACCTTAAATCATGTCAAAAAATGATACTGTTTAGGAGACCGCGATGAAAAAAGTTGAACGGATTAATGTGATTATGCGCTATATCAACAACCGGGCCCATTTTACCATTACTGAAATCATGAATGAATTCAACATCTCTCGTTCGACCGCTATTCGTGATATCAGAGAAATTGAAGCAATGGGGATGCCACTTGTTGCAGAGGTTGGGAGGTCTGGTGGTTATTTTGTCATGAACAACACTGTCCTTCCAACTATCCGCTTTACTGATAATGAAATTAAGGCCCTTTTTATTGCCTTTATGGCCACAAGAAATCAACAACTACCATATTTAAAGAGCCGTCAGTCTTTAGCCGAAAAATTACTTGGTCTTATCACTGAAAACCAACAAGATGACCTGGTGCATTTAAATCAAATCTTGCTTTTTGAAGGGACCAATCCAAATAACCCCGATCTCCTTGATTTGTCAGATCTCCCACATCCGATGCTGGAAAGACTTATTCAAATGATTCTTTTGGATAACTATTTACTGATTACCATCAAAGAAGAGAAACTAATGAAATCATATCCAATTTATCTTTTGCACCTATATCATCAAAGAGGGATTTGGCTGATTGATGGTTTTGACCTGGAGAACGATAAAATACGAATTTTCCCAGTAGATAATCTCACTAGTATCGAATCGTATCCAGCAAAAAAAAGATTAAACAAGAAAGCAATTTTAGAAAAACTAAGGAAGCATGAAGAAGAAATCAACCTTGTTCTTGAACTCGGTCCAAAGGCTATTGCTCAGTTCAAAAAATATCATCCTACAAAAATTACAATTTCTTATACAAATCCTTTCCAATCTACAGCATTACTAAAAACTTTTATTAATATTAATCAGCCTGACGAATTAAAGGATATAACTAATTGGCTGCTTTTTCTGGGTGAGGATATTAAGGTCAGGGAAATGCCGGATGAAGTCTTGAAAGTTTTACAAGGAAGGTCATTCCTATACTGTACCTAGGCGATACTACTTTAAACCTATGTAGACGACTATTCCAGTTAATCATTGCTGCTATAAGTTGGAAGTAATCCTTGCATCCTAAAAATCTTTAATAAGAGGTGGATGTAATATCAACCTCTTTTTATATCTGTAACAAAATGACCCTTTAATGAAAACCACTGCTGATCCTTGTTCCAGGAAAGCGCCCGATTGTTGAAGATCGTTATTAAAGTAAAGCATTATTTTATAGTAGGAGAAAAAAGACTGTTGGTAAACTCCAAATTCATTGAGTTGGTCTGCAGTCTAAATAGTGCTCATTATTGAGCACCATTTTCTGGTTTTAATGGTTTTGTAAAATAAAATTTGATGTGCGATTTTTCTTCTTCGGGCGTTAATAAACGAATCGCTTTTCCAACTTTTCCATTTTGCATTTCCCAGATAGAATTATGGTCATCAACAGCATTTGAAAAATCACCTAACGACCATCTCTCCAATATTTTCATATATACATCGCCATTATCGTAATTTTTCATATTGAGTTTTGCTATTTCTAACAATCGATCTACTTTGGCTTGTGTTATTTGCGTATTTCCTATTTTTTCGTCATTTTCAGTTTTGACTTTTTGGTGGGACATGTTATGAATGATGTTTCTCATTTTAAATTCTTCTAAATCGTCAGGATATGGCACCTTTTCTTTTTCTTCAGAAATAGTATTATCTTCAAAAGTTACTTCAACATGGCCAATGGCTGCTTTTTCTTGTTCGGGAGTTGGATTCTCCATCTGTTCAGTGAATTTGATGTAACCAAAAAAACCTCCAAAAATGACTAATACTGCAATGATAACAATTGCCGACTTTGTTTTTCTCTGCATATTATTAAACCTCACTTATAATTTGTATGTAATTGTTTTATTTTATTTATTTTATATAATTAGGATAATAATAATAGACTATTGAAATTAAGTTCAACGGATACTCGTAGTTGCTAGGAGCACCTATATACATTTTATATAGCGTGTTAACCAACGTAAAAATGTGTCCGTTAAAATTTTTACCACCTCAGAATTGGGTTCGTTAATTTCAACTAAGCAGATGTATAATAGAGTTGCTCCACAACCGCGCCCGTATGCGGATATATGAAAATTGATTAACCCTCAACAAGCCCATAATATTTATAAAGTTTACCTTCTGATTCTACGAGTAAAATTGGTCCTCCAATTTTTTCTTTAACCGAAAAGACTTTTGCACCAACAGGCAATTTGTTCGACATTTCGTCTTCAAAGTTTGTACCTGTATCATTTTTTGTTTTTATTACTCCTACCTGCTCCTCTTTTGTTAAGGTTAATTCTTCGACCCAATCAATTCCAGTCTGATAAATCACTCCATTGAACTGAAATATATCGGCTTCAGGATCAAATTTTAAAACCTCTTCCGCATTAGGATTTCCAGTTGTATAAATTTCTACTTTTCCTATATCCGATGAATTAGAACATCCAACAGTAGTTAATAAAACGAACATAACCAAACTAAAAAATAATCTTGACACTTTCACATTATCCCTCCCTGGATTATTAGACGGATATAGGTTAATTAAGTTACCTATTTGTTCCATTAAAGGGCCTTTTAATACAAACGAACGCTGACCATTATTACAGAATCGCGCCCGATTGTGGAAGATTGCTTTTCAACTATAGTCCTCGCAAAAAGGCACGAACGTTGATTTTACAACATTCGTGCCTTTTCTGTGTGTTTCCAAACTTGCGTTTGAAAAGTAATTTAGGTTTGTTTTGTATGCTTTATAAATCTTTTTTCCACTAAAGCTTCAGTTAGTTCTAGTAAGAAACCACTTCATTCAGTGATTGATCCTCTAGAAAATTAAATGTTAAAAATTATGATACTCTTTTCAAATTGAACAAACTAACAGCGTGAACAATATATGCTCCAGTTAGTATGAACCATATAGCCATTTTGTAACTTTCAAAAGAAAATGGTGTTATAAATTCATCAATTAAATAAATAATGAACCATCCTAAAATAAATATCGGAAAAGCAATTGTGTAAGAGGTGTTTAATATATTCTTGCCTCTCTCATCCTTACTTTCTTCTCCAAATTGAAATTTTACACTAAAGAATACTGAACCAAAAAATATCAGTATATATGCAATTATGCCAATAGATAATAACACTGCCATTATAACCACTCCTCTTTTTTTTCATAATGGAATACATCATTAATTCCAACATTAAAAACATTTGCAATTTCAAAAGCTAGCACTAATGAGGGAGTATAGTTACCTTTTTCTGTAGAAATAATTGTCTGTCTACTAACCCCAACTTTCTTAGCTAAATCCTGTTGAGTCATTTTTTGCTCGGCTCTTAAAATACGAATTCGATTTGATAATAAACAACCTTTTTCTCCCACCCTAATCCTCCTTTGGAAAAAAACCCTAAGCAAATTGTAAAACAAACTTAACTAAAAGTAAAGTTTGTTTTACAATTTGTTTCAAAAAAAACCAATCAATAATTCCTATATTACTAACCTACCCATATATAATTGAATAAAAAAACGTCCCCAAAGCGTCGTTTGGAGACTTTTCATAAAAGAATGTTATTCAACAATCTGGCCCTTTAATGAAAAGGAGCGCTAATCCCTTATATAGAATTGCGCCCGATTGCTGAAGATCCAAAAATTTGACCATCATGTTTGACAGTCGAATCATTTTATTTTTGCTATTCAGGATGATTATGTCTTTTGCATCCAAACAGATAGCAAGCCCCAGTACTATAAGTTTCAAAATCTAATTGCGGAACATACCCAGATGTGATAAGCTCTATCATTTTTTTATACTGATTATTCTCTTCCATATATTCTTCAATTAATTCTTTCTTATCGTTTTCCGTCCAGTTTTCTTCTACTTCTTCTTTCTTAACGTCTTCTATTTCTTCTTCCTTCTCTTCAATGGCTTCTTGTATAACTTCATTTATACGTGAGAAGTTATTAGTTTTAAATAGGGCATAAACAAATCTACCAATCCAATAAGGACTTTTCCCGTATTCTTTGTACCCCTTTTCAAACCATTGAATCGCTTCTTTATAACAATTCAATTCAACATATAAATCAGCTACACCGATTTCCCCTACAAAATCATCAGCTTTTTCGTTAAATGCATCCAACTTCTCTTTAGCTTGAGTTGTTCGCCCTAGGTCGATTAAACATTTTACATGGTTATACATTGTATTGTCCGAATCTCCTGCGGCATGCAAGAAAAACTCCGAAGCCTCCTCCAACACTCCAAGATGATAATAAGCTACAGCTAAATTGTGATGTGCTTCATTGGATGATTGAATTGAAATGGACTTTCGTAATACTTCTTTAGCTTCTTTCCATTTTTCTTGTCTAATGTAAATTTCCCCTAGAATGTTATAAGGAAAGTATGAAGAAGGATTCATCTTAACAACTTCTTTTACTAATTCAAGCGCAATTAAATGGCACATTTGCGTAACAACCTAATACATTGAAATTTTAAGTGAATTTATTGTTACGAAATATGTTTAATTATAACACAAATTTCCAAATCGCCATTTGGGGATATTTCTTTGCTTACCGTTGTGAATCCGTATAAATCGGGCTAGATCCATTATTCCACAATATGGCCCTTTAATGAAAACGAGCGCTGATCCTTGTTCCAGGAAAGCGCCCGATTGTTGAAGATCGTTATTGAACTAAAGCCCCCGATCGTTTAAGTACATTTCTTCACAATCTTTATAACGATATTAACATAAGTATCCAACAAAAAAACCATCTCATCTCTAAGAAATCTATAGAGGAGAGATGGTTTTAAATCAAACTTTATTATAAATAATCAATCTCTTTTACAAAGCTACATCTGTATAATATTCCTCTATGTATAGTTCAGTCTATAGGTATGTTGGGTTAAATAATTAAAAAGAAACATCAGATACACTGACAAAAACATCCCCTTTAAAAATTCTTCCATCAGATGTTGTTACCACTATTGTATGGTCACCAGAAGAAGCAGCTGATTGGACCCATGTAGTAGAACCATTAGCCACTAAATTATAAGTTTGCGTGTGACCACTCTGTTGAATTTGAACTGTTACATTTGTCCCTGTATTGTTTGTAACATGAAATTTATAATCCTTCGAATCTGATGATTGCGCCCAAGACATTTTATAGATACCATTTCCTTTAAAAATATCTGTACTAGAAATAATTACACGATTTGTTGTTCCTTGAAAATCTTCAACAACATCACTGATTACGGCATCTGATTCAATGGAAATTTTATCAGTACTCTTTATAACCTGTATTTCATAAGAAATATCTTTTTTTGGTAGCTCAGATTTCTTGGAAACTAATAAATCTTCTAACTCCATTTTCAAACTTTCACTGGATAATTCACTGTACTCAGGAATAGTTAATTTTAGTATTGGTTCAGGTTCAATTGAAGGGCTGTAAAAATCCACGTCCTTATAATTTTTCTCTTGTATATAATCCCAAACAATATTTGAAACCTTATGCATAAAAAACACTGTATCCTCATCTTGTAAACTTCTTTTAGTAATTTCGATGTTGTATTCGTTCAAATCTGTTTTATTTACATTTTCCTCTAAATACTTTTTCAGTTGTACGTCACTTTTCGTGTCATCCATTACAATCGAAATTGTCTGGTCTGTATCACCTACCCCAAAACTAAATAACCCAAATTCATCCCATGCATTTTCTAGTACAGATGCAATGCGGTCCCCTCCTGACTCATCATTATTATTACGTGTATTATCATTAGAGGAGCTATCGTATTTGTTAATGCTTATATTCGTTACTATGACGACTACAACAACTATTATTAAAACAGAAACAAACTTTCTCATTACAATTCCTCCTCTCTAGATTTATTTCACCAAATTAATCCATACATTTGTTGAACTATTCTGCTTCGTTAGCTTAAGTACATTGTTTCACAAACTCACATCAAGATTAACATAAAATCCTATTTTTAATTTAGAAGTGTTATTCAATTAAATGTCCCTATAACAGAAAAGACAACCACTTTTACATGGGTGTCTTGAATTACTAAGGATTTAATTTCAAAAGTATTTACTGTAATAGTCTTGTCTTATTTTTCCGCTTAACTGAGCATATATCTTTGTAGTCTCACTCTTAGAAGAGAAATGTTGGACCTCTTTTCCAGAACAAGCTGATATAAAAAAAACTGCCAAAACCATCGAAATCAAGCTAAACTTCTTAATGATAATTACTACCCCCAACCTAATAATTGGATAATAACAAACGATTCCCTACCTATATTTTACCACAAGAATATTTTATCCTTCTTCAACTATTCTGCACATTTAGCTTAAGTATATTGTTTCACAAACTCACATCAAGATTAACATAAACCCCATTTTTAATTTAGAAGTTTTATTCAATTAAATGGCCCATTAATGGCAAAAAGCACATTCCTTATTAAAGAAATGCGCTCGATTGTTAAAATTACATACCTGACATACCGGCAATAATTACAAAAGTAGTCCATAAGAAACCCATTCCTAACGCTAAAATAGATAGTGGCCTAAATAAATTAATTGAATAGGAAAGGAATCCTTTTTTATTACCATCTCTTTTTTTCAATGATAGGATACTGAACATAACACCTAATAATCCAATTAAATAAGTAAAGGTAACTCCTACCCAATACCACGTTAATCCGTCACCCCAATAAGCCATCTCCTGAAATTTAATACTGAGATAAAATACTCCAACCGCACATAATAAAGAAAATAATGTAGATAATAATAATTTTATTTCCACCGAATTCAATAAACCTCACCTATTTTTCTAATAAATTCAAACTTGTATTTCCCTACTCCCTATCCCTATAATCTAGTCAACTTATAAAATCTTCCTCTAAATTATCTTCATTCATGCCAAATATATCTTTTTGTGTAATTTTACACTTAAAATATCTTTTGTCAATATTTCATTCTTAAGGTAAAGAAAAAAACAACAACTTTTTACTAAGTAAACCTTAGAAATTAAATTAATTTTTCCATTTCATGTTATTCCACAATATGGACCGATTGTTGAATAAAAACATATCAACACTATTCTACTTAACTGCCCCGTTTATGGGTCGAAGATAGGTTCGTAACCTGTTTTTACATCTTAATTAACCACACTTTCATTTCGTAAAAATTTCTAAATATACTTTTAATCACAAATAATAGCTAAACAATTATAATCAATAGTTTTATCTCAAATTCACCAGCAGTCTCAAAAGGCTTCAAGCTTTGGTAACGCAACAAGCGATTTCTCCTATTCGAGAAATCGCTTGTTTTTTATAGCTGATATAACTTTGTATATTTTTCTTGTAAGTAGTTTGCAAGATACTTGGCATTTAAGCCTTCCCCTGTCGCCTCTTGCAGTAGCTCAAACGGTTTTTTCAGCGCTCCGTATTGATGTACTTTCTCTGTTAGCCACTCTCGAATGGGAAGGAGCTCGCCTTTTGCCAGTAAGTCATCAAAGTTTGGAATATCTTGATCCATTGCATGTTTCCATTGCGCTGCATAAATCATCCCTAATGCATAAGATGGGAAGTAACCAAACATTCCCCCTGCCCAGTGTACGTCTTGTAATACGCCCTTCGCATCGTTATCTGGTCGGATGCCTAAATATTCTTCGTACTTAGCATTCCACACTTCTGGAAGGTCTTTTGCTTTCAAGTCTCCATTGAACAAATCACGTTCAATTTCGTAACGAATCATAATATGCAGTGGATATGTTAACTCGTCTGCTTCAATACGAATAAGTGATGGCTCCACCATATTAATGGCACGCAGAAAATCAGCTAATGGGACATCGCCAAATTGTTCTGGCGAATGCTTTTGCAAGCGCTCATAGTTTTGCTCCCAAAACTTTTCATTGCGTCCAACCAGATTTTCATAGAATAATGATTGCGATTCATGGATACCCGTTGAAGTTCCCCTTGCTAAAAGCGTACCAGCAAGCTTAGCATCAATATTTTGCTCATACATTGCATGCCCACATTCATGGATCGTGCCAAAGATGGCCGAACGGAAATCATGTTCATCATACTTCGTTGTAATACGTGCATCTCCATGATTGATGCCAATCATAAATGGATGGACACTTTCATCTGAAAACCATATAGACACTAAAACTAAATATAATTAAAATTGAACAAAAAAAATACACTGGATGCAGTAACACCAGTGTTTTAAGTAGGTTTAGTTATATTAATTTACTTTCATTAAATTTATGAACGCTAGCATGTTTTCAACTCCGCTACCACAGACATGTAAATGTCTATAAGATTCTCACTATCCACTTTAAAACCAAACCGTTCATATAAACTTTGAGCAGAGCTTCCTTGCAGGACATTTAATGTCACTCGTTTTCCTATTACATAATCTTGTTTTAGAAGATAATCTAATACCTGACTACCAATACCTTTACCTTGGTAATGGGGATGAATATAAAAATGTTCCAACAGATACCCATCTAATATCGGTTTAAAAGCTACGCAACCAACAAAGGATGAACCTACTTTAATGATCCATGTATGAACTGGGTCAAATGCATCACGAAAGCGTTGGCGTACCTTTTCTTCATTAAATCTTCTTAGTCTAGTTAAATCATCACGTAGTACAATTGCCCGTAAATTAGCAATTGTCTCAACATCGGAATTTTGGGATTGGTGAAGGGTAATCTGTTCCATCTAACAATACAACTCCTTTTTCTTGATTTTCATCAAAGAACACTTATTGCTAACGCACCCAATCGTTTAAGTGTAATTATTCATAATTTTTTTAGTTGACATTAAATAAATGGATTTTCAAAAGTATTTACTTCTTGGTGTATTACAATTGGGTCGAAACAATACCATATTTTTCATCTTCAGGGTAAGTAACAGCAATAGTTGGTTCACTACCTGCATAAAGATGAATGTCTCATGATGACCAAACTGTACATAGAAAGAAATGGGCATGTCTATCTTGCTCTACTATTTTTACATATGAACCTAAATTTCCATCTAGTGAAATAGCATCTTCAACCCTTGTTTTGTTTAAATGGTCTTCAAAATCTGCTTTTTTTCTAATGGTACTATTCCGTGCCAGGTACGTGTTATCATTCCCCTTATTTTTTAAATGAATAATTATAAATATAATTTTATAATTATTCATACATTACCATAGATCATACTTTGCCAACAAGAATTATTTTTATTTCTTATGCAACTAACCTACCCCCTAGCTCCATCAATTGTATGGCCCTTAAATGAAAAATGAACGCCTATTCTTTTTTCAAGAAAAGCGCCCGATTGTTGAAAAAGGCATAAAAAAACTCTCTTTGATGGAGAGTAAGAAAATTATCGCTATCAGTTCAAGTGAACAAAGAAATGATTATAGGGCTTACCATTAATAGAAGTGCGATTTCAATTAGTATGAACATACTAGATTCAAAAGTTAATAGTTTTCGTTCTTTCTTGATTTTTGTTAATTGCCTAAGATAAACAGTTGAAATAAAAATTAGTATTAAAATACCCAAACTTTGTAAAATCCCTACAAAGAGGTCCAAACAAACCAACTCCTTCATAAATAATTGGTAATCTAATTGTTACTCCCCTTTCATATCATCCAAAATTAATTCGATTAAATTTTACGTGGGATTTGATCGCTTTAGCTTAAGTACATTTCTTCACAGAATCTCATAAACCTTAACATAAATGTAATATTTTATAATATGTTATTCCATTAAATGGCCCTTCAATGAAAACAAGCGCTGATTCTTGTTACCGAATCGCGCCCGATTGTTGAAAATCGTTATTGAACTAAAGCTACCCGTTAGCTTGATAAGGAAAAAGAGTCTCAAAGGAAAATAAAAGACATGCTTTCTGTTAGAATTTAGGGTTCATGCCCCTTTTAAGGATTTTATTCAGTGTCTATTCTAACTTGCTTGACATTTAACGGCGTTTCTTTTTTTGATTGATTAGCGAAATGCATAAACCCTTACATACTCTCTTTGCGACAATGAAGCAAAATGAAAATCTAGGGTCTTAACATTTCTCCCTTGTCCCATGAAACAATTAATCGATTCAATCTTCTTAGCCGAGTTTCTTCTTTTTTAGCACACATTACCCACCAAATAGAATCTCTTCTGTACGAAGGTGGAAGCTGATTAAAAAATTCCCAAGAACTTGGATGTTTTCTAATTTCATCCTCACATTCTTTCGTTAAAGTAATGTTCCTATGAACGGAAGAATAACCTGTTTGATCATTTCTTTGATTGAAAACAGCCAATCCCTCAGGCCTCATTTGATTGTGTTCTATCAGTTTATGCACCTTTTGCACATTAACTTTACTCCAGAGGCTATTAGGCTTACGTGGAGTAAAGCGAATTTTATAGCAATCTACATCAACTGTTTTTCGTATCCCATCAATCCAACCAAATGACAGTGCACAATCTACTGATTCGGACCAAGTGAGACTTGCTTTATTGGTCTTTTTCTTTAAAAAAACTACCCAAATTTCACTAGCTGTTTGGTGATGAATATCTAACCAATCAATAAATTCTGTTTGATTACTAAAAAATAGCACTTCACTCATTTTTCCAGCCATTCTAAAATCATTTGATTAAGCTCTTCAGGTCTTTCTTCTTGAATCCAATGACCAGTGTTTAAACTCTTAATGTCTATATTAGGTACAAAATCTTTTATATTTGGAAGCGGCGGAATAATATCTTTTTCACCATAAATCATCAATGTTGGCTGATGAAGAATAGGAGATACTTCACCTAATAAATGCCAATTACGATTTAAATTTCTGTACCAATTGATGCTTGGAGTGAAACCTGTCTTATTGAAGGCTGTGATATAAACAGAAAGATCATCATCGCTCATAACAGGTTCACCTAACGGCTGGGTTGCTTTAGCTAGATTAATCATTTCCATCCCTTCAACAGAGCCTTGTGATGGAACATTCTTTCGATATAAGTTACGAAGAAATTGGGCTGCATTTTCGTCTAATACAGCATCTGCAACACCTGGTTGTTTGTTAAAGTGAACAAAATAGTAATCATTTCCAAAAGCTTCTTCCATAAAATCAATCCAAGGTCTCTCTCCTCGAACTTGGTAGGGCAAGCATAAGTTAATCATTTTATTAACACGTTCTGGATGTAACAAAGCCATACTCCAAACAACACTTGCGCCCCAATCATGGCCCATAAAAATGGCATCTTTGTATTGGTAGTGATCCAAAAGAGCAACAAGATCACCCGTTAAATGTTCAATATCATATTTTGTGACTTCTTTTGGACAAGAAGACTCTCCATACCCTCGTTGATTAGGAATAATAACGTGATAACCTGCTTCTACAAGAGGAGTCACTTGATGTCTCCAAGAAAAGGCATGCTCTGGCCATCCGTGGCAGAGAACGATAGGTTGCCCCCCATTTTTTTGTCCAGCTTCAAAAACCTCTAGTTCCACACCGTTACCTGAGATAAGTGTTGGTGTTGGAAATTCATAATTGTTTGTCATTTAACATCCTCCTAATTAAAATAAAAGTATCTTACAATGACAATATTATCATGGACGTTTGACAACAGTCTGTCAGCTTTGAGGAACTCACTTAATGATATTTGTCAGCCATCAATCTGAGTTTGGAAGCAATTTTTTTGCGCATTTCTTTTGGAGCTAAGACCTCTATATGCTCTCCAAAACTAAATATGAGAGAGAACAACCATTCTTTTTCGGGGAATGTAGCTGTAACAAGAAGTTCACCTGTTTCTAACACCGCAATATCTTCTTTATTAAAAACATCCTTCACACGAGACTTCATTTGAGGGGAAACTTTTAAGACAATTGTTGTCATTGTTGTTTGTTCATTTAATAATGCCATAATCTCGTGATAAGATTTTTCTCGACGTTCAAATGATTGATTTTCAATGTGAAAATCAATCATACGGGAAACTCTAAATATTCTGAAGTCTTCTTTTGAAAGACAATAAGCAAATAAATACCAAGTATAATTTTTAAATATGAGCGACATAGGCTCAACTTGTCTTTTGCTGACGATATTATCATAATTTCTGTAGTCAATAGTCAGTAAATTAGTCTGTGTAATAGCTTTCCTTAGCGTCTTAATTAATGCTTTTTGATTTGGAGAGTCTCCATAAGGATGTAAATCAATGATGATTTGTTCCATATGCAGCTTTAGATAATCTACCTTGTTTTTAGGAATGATATTTTGTAGTTTTTCTATGGATGATTCTAACTCAATGTCGTCAACTGTAAAATTAATATCCTTGAGAACAGAAAGAAGGGAGGACAGGTTATTAAGAGTTAGTACTTGATGATTTAATTTATAACTCTCATAAATGCTGAATCCACCATTGTTTCCAGAATGGGAAATGATAGGAATACCAGCTAGATTGATTGTTTCAATATCTCGGTAAATAGTCCGGACCGACACTTCAAATTTCTCAGCTAATTCATTTGCTGTTACACGATTTCTATTAAGTAACATCACAATAATGGTTAACATACGTTCTATTTTCATCTTGTTCTCCTTAAAAATATATTTTTTTATTATGTAGTAGAATCAATTTCATAATACGCACTTTTAAAAAATCATAAAGAAACAGAATTTCGATGATTTCTTAAAAAAGCGAATGAAATAGCTAATTATGCTACAGAAAGTTGTAGTTGGGAAAGCCGATCAACTGCCAGTTTGCAGGCGTTGTAAGCAAGATGAACCAAATCCTAAAATACTCTTTGCCTTGTCAACTAAAGTCCTTATCATATGAAATCCCTCATTTCTTTCGTCATTGGCAAACCTATAAATAATTTATAACTTATATGTAAGTGCAATGTTTCCCCAGTACGTTTATTAAAACTTATTAATTAGGATTTTCCAAGCAAAAGTATAAATATGGGATGACTTGCCCAAAAGATACTGGATATTGTTCTGACCTAAAAGGACATAGAGCCCTTAAAAACTCTTACTAGAATTAATAAGGGCTCAAAAGGCTTTAAGCTGTGGTAATGCAACAAGCGATTTCTCCTATTCGAGAAATCGCTTGTTTTTTATAGCTGATATAACTTTGTATATTTTTCTTGTAAGTAGTTTGCAAGATACTTGGCATTTAAGCCTTCTCCTGTTGCCTCTT
>Ga0153921_1000056_pt1 | contig 113265 bp, 94 predicted proteins | sample TSNJ005MetaG_FD_104691 | JGI IMG/M metagenome (GOLD analysis project Ga0153921, IMG submission 104691) | Attine ant fungus gardens microbial communities from New Jersey, USA - TSNJ005 MetaG | ecosystem: Host-associated > Fungi > Mycelium > Unclassified | place: USA: New Jersey, Brendon T. Byrne... | reverse complement strand
GTAGCGGTCGTCACGCAGCAGGCGCTCGGACAGGTGGTTACCGATAAAGCCGTTCACACCGAGGATCAGCACGCGGGTACGGCGCGGCTTGCGGCCGGACTCGGCGCCACGCAGCACGGAGCCGTCGACCAGGCCGAGTTCATTGGCCAGGGATGGGCCGGCCAGGTACAGGCCGTTGTCATTGCGCTGGCCGAACTTGACCACCAGCGAGTCTTCACCACAGGCGATGCGCAGCGGGTTGACGCTGATCACGCGTCCTGGCGCCAGGCCTTCATTGCCCTTCACCACCTCGGCCTGCCAGACGATCAGCTTGTGCTCGCCCACGGCGCAGAAGGCGCCCGGGTACGGTTGGGTCACGGCGCGGACCAGGTTGAACAGTTCTTCAGCCGGCTTTTTCCACTCCAACTTGCCGTCGGCAGCGGTGCGACGACCGAAGTAGGTGGCCTGGCTTTCGTCCTGGGCGGTTTCAGTCAGCTTGCCGGCGGCCAGTTGCGGCAGGGCATCACGCAGCAGGTTGCTGGCGGCGTCGCGCAGTTTGGCGTGCAGGGTCAGGCCGGTGTCGGTGCGCTCGATGGCGACCTTCTGCTGGGCCAGGATCGCGCCGGCATCGGCACGCTTGACCATGCGGTGCAGGGTCACGCCGGTTTCGGTTTCGCCTTTCACCAGCACCCAGTTGGCCGGTGCGCGGCCACGGTATTTGGGCAACAGCGAACCGTGCAGGTTGAACGCGCCTTTGCTGGCGGTGGCCAACAGGGCTTCGCTCAGCAGGTTGCGGTAGTAGAAGGAGAAGATGAAGTCCGGCTTGAGCTTGGCAATACGCTCGATCCACAGCGGGTGGTTGGCGTCTTCCGGCGCGTGCACTGGAATGCCGTTACGGGCGCACAACTGCGCGACGGAACCGTAGAAGTTGTTTTCCTTGGGGTCGTCGGCATGGGTAAACACGGCAGCAATGTCGTAGCCGGCAGCCAGCAGGGCTTCAATGCCTGCACAGCCAATATCGTGGTAAGCGAAGACAACGGCGTTTGAATTCATGACGAAACCTGATCGGAAGGAGAAGTAGAAGTGGTATGGGAAGACACCAGGCCGTCGACGACGACCACGGGTGCCGGTGCTGCCGGTTGGTTGCGCAGCACTTTTTCAATGAAGAACCGAGGGCGGGCACGCACGTCGCTGTACATGCGGCCCAGGTATTCACCCAGCAGGCCCATGCCGATGAACTGGCCACCGGTGAACACGAACAGCACGGCGAACAGCACGAACAGGCCATCACCGGCCCAGTCGGCACCGAATGCCAGGCGCATGACGATCAACGCGAAGGCGAAAAAAACCCCCAGTGCCGCCAGGCTGAAACCGACGATGGACAGCAGGCGCAGCGGAGTGGTGGTCATGCAGGTCAGCAGGTCGAACATCAGGCTGATCAGGCGCATGGCGCTGTATTTGGATTCGCCGTGCTCGCGCTCGGCGTGGTGCACCAGGATCTCGGTGGTGTGGCGGGCAAAGCCGTTGGCCAGGATCGGAATGAAGGTGCTGCGCTCGCGGCAGGCAAGCATGGCGTCGACGATGGTGCGCCGGTAAGCGCGCAGCATGCAGCCGTAGTCGGTCATGGCCACGCCGGTGGAGCGTTGCACCGCCAGGTTGATCAGGCGCGACGGCCAGCGGCGAAAGGCCGAGTCCTGGCGATTGTTGCGCACGGTGGCAACCACGTCGTAGCCCAGCGCGGCTTGTTCGACCAGGCGCGGGATTTCTTCGGGTGGGTTCTGCAGGTCGGCGTCGAGGGTAATCACCACCTCGCCCCGGCACTGCTCGAAACCGGCCATGATCGCGGCATGCTGGCCGTAGTTGCGGTTGAGGATCACCGCGACCACCTTGCTGCCGTCTACGGCGGCGGCGTCTTCCAGCAGTTGGGCCGAATTGTCGCGGCTACCGTCATCCACCAGGATGATTTCGTATTCGTAGGCCAGTTGCTGGCACGCTGCGGTGGTGCGACGCAGCAGTTCAGGCAGGCTTTCTTGTTCGTTGTAGACCGGGATGACGATCGACACGCAATGAATAGGGTAGGGTTTCAAAGATTCATGACCTCGGGGGTTAGCGCAACTTGGAGCGTGAAAACATCAATAAACAGTGGGCAAACGTCTAGACCGTAGAAGCAGGGACGGTGCTAAAGGTGAAGCGTAATCAACAGGTTAGACGGTGTTGCGCAATTTGCTATTAAGTTTCACGTTCAAGATTAAGCGCAAAAATGTTGAACAGATATGAAAGGCAGATGAAAAACTCGTTTATTTGACAGGTAGACAGCTAGGGTTCAGCTAGACATCCACGGCGTTGTCCGTTGAATTGGCTGGCGAAATAGGAACGGCCGCGCAGGTGTTTGGTTCAACGCAAACGTGCGTCCTGCGCGTTAGCACTTTATTCAAGAATCTTCTCTGCAATGCGCCCCAAGTGCCGGTAAAGTAAGCCGTCTCTTGCCAGGGTGATCGGATGAATAGCGTGCAGCTTTTACGCGGCCAGTTGCGGCCAGTGTTGATGGGATTGTTGATGACCGTGGCGTGCGTCACCACGGTGCGCGCCGACGACGGCGTGGCGCTGACCAGCATCGACCAGGTGCCGGACGGGGTGGAAGTGCGCGGCAAGCAGATCGCCGCGTATACCTGGGACGATCGCCAGGGCAAGAACCTGCTGGTGCTCGCCGAGCAAGTCAGCGAGCGCGACGATGACGGGACCCAGTCGGCCTTCGTCTACGCGGCTCAGTACCTGATCGATGGCAATCGCCCCAAACGCGTGTGGATGCTCTACGACGACGTGCAGCACTGCGAATTCGATGCCGCCCTGCGCTTCGACAGGGAGGCGACCAAGGTCACCGACCTTGCCGGCGATGGCATCACCCAGGCGACCGTGGGTTACTCGCGCACCTGCACCAGCGACGTCAGTCCCAATGAATTCAAGTTGATCATGCACGTGGGCAAGTCGCAGAAGTACCGCCTGCGCGGTGTCGACCGGGTCGGCGCCAGTTGGTGGGACGAAGAAGCGGGCGCCCTGCGCGGCATGCCGTTGCCCAAGGATTGCAGCGTGGCCGGCCAGCAGGCATTGGTCAGCCAATACAAGGAGCAAGGCACCGAGCTGCCCTTGCCGGGCTGCTACGGCGATGAGAAGGATTTTGCCAAGGCCCCCGAGGCGTACCTGACCTTTATGCGCCAGCACTGGTTCGCGCTGATGCAGAAGCAGGACACGGATTGGAGCCAGACCCAGACCCAACCGCAAGACACCACCGAGGATGACGACAGCGCCCCGTGATGTGGTGCGAGGGCTCCTGCTGGGGTAGACTCAGGCCTCGCCAATTCACTAAATACCTCGATTAAACAATGGCTTGTTCGAGGTATTTAATCCAAAGGCTGATCTACCTTGACTGAGTCTATCCGCAACCCGCTGACCCTTTACCTCACCCGCCTGGCGCCCTCCAGCCAACTGACCATGCGCTACGTGCTGCAGGACGCCGCCGACCGCCTGGGCTTCGAGGACATCAACCTCGAAGACATCGACTGGCACCTGCTGCAGCCTGAACACGTGATCGCCCTGGTCGCCGCCTTGCGCGAGGACGGCTACGCGCCCAATACCTCATCGTTGTATGTGAACGCCGTGCGCGGGGTGATGAACGAGGCCTGGCGCCTGAGCCTGATCAGCCAGGAACACCTGCTGCGCATGCGCACGGTCAAGGCCGCGCCCGGTACCCGCCTGGGCCAGGGGCGCAACCTGCGACGCACACTGATCCGCGAAATGATGGAAGTCTGCGCCGCCGACCCACGCCCACAGGGCCTGCGGGACGCGGCGGTGATCGGCATCCTGTACGGCTCGGGCATGCGCAAGTCGGAGTCGGTCAACCTTGACCTGGCGCAGATCAATTTTGCAGAGCGCAGCCTGCGGGTGATCGGCAAGGGCAACAAGGAGCTGGTCAAGTATGCGCCGGACTGGGCCTTTGCCAAGTTGCAGGCCTGGCTGGCGTTTCGGCGCGAGCAGCTCAAGGAAGGTGAGCAGGACGACAGCTTCCTGTTCAATCGCATCCGTCGCGGCAGCCATATCACCCGCGAACGCATCACAAAACACGCGATTTACTACATTGCCCGCCAGCGCGGCGAGCAGGTGGGCGTGAAGATCATGCCCCATGACTTCCGGCGCTCGTTCATCACGCGGGTGATCGAGGAACATGATCTGTCGATCGCACAGAAGCTCGCGCACCACACCAATATCCAGACCACCGCCAGCTATGACGTGCGTGACGACAATGAGCGGCGGCGGGCGGTGGATCGGTTTGATCTGTAGAGCGTTTTTTGTGGGAGCCGGGCTTGCCCGCGCTGCAGGCGCCTCGGTCTTCCTGGGAAGCCGAGAGGCCGACACCGCCGGCAAGCCAGTTGCTACAGGATGGGTTTGCCGCCGGTGACGGCATAGCGGGAACCGGAGATGTAGCTGGCTTCATCCGAGGCCAGCAGCACATAGATCGGTGCCACTTCCACCGGCTGGCCAGGGCGGCCCAGCGGGGTTTCGCTGCCAAAGCTCTGGACGTCTTCGTCGGGCATGGTTGCCACGATCAGCGGCGTCCAGATCGGCCCAGGTGCCACGCTGTTTACCCGAATGCCCTTGCTGCCGAGCAATTGCGCCAGGCCGCCGGTGAAGTTGGCAATCGCGCCCTTGGTCGCGGCATAGGCCAGCAGGGTCGGCTTGGGCATGTCGGAATTCACCGAGCTGGTGTTGATGATCGAGCTGCCGGCCTGCATATGCGGCAGTGCGGCCTTGCAGATACGAAACATCGCGGTGATGTTGATATCGAAGGTCTTCACCCATTCCTCATCCTCGATCTCTTCGAGGGTTTCATGGGTCATCTGGAACGCCGCGTTATTCACCAGCACGTCAATGCGGCCGAACTGTTCGACCGTCTTGTCGACCAATGCCTGGCAGTTGGCTTTCTGCGCGATATCACCGGGCAGCAGCAGGCACTGGCGGCCCGCTTCTTCAACCCAGCGTGCGGTTTCCTTGGCGTCCTCGTGTTCGTCCAGGTAGGCAATGGCAACATCGGCACCTTCGCGGGCAAACGCGATGGCCACCGCGCGACCGATGCCGCTGTCGGCACCGGTGATCAGGGCGATCTTGTTGGCCAGTCGGCCGGAGCCCTTGTAGCTCTTCTCGCCACAATCGGGATAAGGCTCCATTTTCTTCTGGGTGCCGGGCACGGCTTGGGCTTGAGGGGCGAAGGGTGGGCGTGGATAGTCAGTCATTTCAATCTCCATAGCGCATCAAGGGTGCTATGGGGTTAGTAGTTTTGGCGGCAGCGATAGTTGTAATGGATGGCTGGCGGGCCCGACGAATGGTCTCAACCCGTGGCGGGTAAAAACACCAGGCCCGGCAGGTCGATGGCCGGGATATGTCCGCTGAGCGCATCGCGCAAAGCCTGCACTTGCTGGGTGTGCCGAGTCTCTTTCGGCCATACCAGGTAGTAGCCATCACCGGAGGCGACAGCCTTGCCGTACGGCAAGCCGATCAACCCGTCGCGGACATCGTCGGCCACCAGGTGCAGGTCGCCGATGGACACACCGTGGCCGCGCATGGCCGCCGAGATGGCCTGGTCGAGCGTGTCGAAGACCTTGCCGCGATCCAGGTTGATCCGGGCTTCCAGCGGCAGGGCCGCCAGCCAGCGGCGCCAGTCGCGACGGTCGGGAGTGGGATGGATCAGTTCGGCGTGCGGCAGTTCGACGTCGATCTTGCCCGGCGCGCAGATGGGGATCAGCCACTCATCAAACAGCTTGTACGCCTGCACATCGGCACCGAAATGGCCGTTGCCGAGCAAAATCGCGCAGTCGTAGGGCTCGGCGTAGAAGTCCACGCTGTCGAAATCCATCCAGACACTGGCCAGTTGCACGGTCAGCTCGGCCTTGAGAAGGTCCAGCGTGTGCAGCAACCAGCGCATGGTCAGCGTGGAGGGCGCCTTCAGGCGCAAGTTGCCGGTGCCGGCACGAAACGGTGCACAGGCTTGTTCGATGATGCGAAAGCCAACCTTGAGTTCCTGCGCCAGCCGCTCACCGGCCGCGGTCAGTTGCAGCCTGGGCCCGTGCCGCTCGAACAGCCGGCAGTCAAGGATGCCTTCGAGGGTCTTGATATGGCGACTGATCGCACTTTGAGTCAATGACAGCGTAAACGAAGAAGAGCGTGCCGCGATTTCAAAGGCGCGCAGGGCATACAGTGGCGGGATGCGTTCGGCCATGGCGATCATTCATTGTGATAAATACTCATAGTAGGTCACAGGCTTTTGCGTTTTTCAACGCGTGCCTGATGCCTCACGCTGCCAGCCCCTGAACCCCACAAGGCGGCGTGCACCATGGACACCTCATTACTGCTGGTCTACCTGCTCAGCGTCTTCATGCTGATCGCCACCCCGGGCCCGGTGGTGGCGCTGATCATCACGACCAGCCAACACGCCGGCACCCGACGTGCGTTGTGGACGGCCGTGGGGACCAACCTCGCGTCGCTGACCCTGGCAGTACTGGCAGTGCTGATTTTGGCGGGCAGCCTGTCGGTCAGCCCGGCACTGTTGAACGGCATCAGTGTTATCGGCTGCCTGTTTATCCTCTACCTGGGCATCCAGGGCCTGCGTAGCCCTGCTGATCAAGCGCCTGCGGCCGGCCGTCGCGGTGGCACTGTCGGCACCGGCTTCCTGGTGGGCATCTCCAACCCCAAGGACATCATTTTCTTCGTGGCGTTTTTCCCGCAGTTCATCCAGGTAGCCGACTCGTTCAGCCGCAGCGTGACGCTGTTGACCCTGGCGTGGGTGGTCATCGACTTCCTGGTGCTGGCGTTCTACATCGCCATTGCCCGCAGGCCGTTTGCGCTGAAGTACCGCGACGGCATCAACCGGGTGGCCAGCCTGGTGTTGCTTGCGGTGGCAACAGTGGGGATCCTGCATGCAGCTGCCGTCCTGTGCAGCCACTAACGCAGGCGGCAGATTGCGGCCTTGTCGATCATGTGGTTGAGCACTGCCAGGGCAGCCTTCGACAAGGATTTCTCATTCGGGTAGACCGCGTAGAAGCCTTCGGTGGGCAGGTAGTACTCCGGCAGTACGTGCACCAGCTCTTTCTGTTCGAACTGGGTCATCACGTTGTTCAACAGCGCAATGCCCAGGCCCTGGTGCGCGGCATTGATCAGGCCGAGCATGGAGTCGGAAGAAAACCGGCCACGCACCGGCAGGCTGTAGGTCTGGTCCTGGCGCTTGAGGGTCAGCAGGTTTTCATGGGTCTTGCCCAGGTACTGCAGGTGTTCATGCCCGGCCAGGTCGTTGAGGGTCTGCGGTGTGCCTTGTCGCGCCAGATAGTGCGCACTCGCATATAAGCCCAATGTCACGTCGCGCAACTTGTGCGTGACATAACTGCTTTTTTTCGGCTTGCCCACGCGCAACAGCAGGTCGATACCGTCTTCGGTCAAGTTAGGTTCAATATCGGAGACGATCAGTTCAAGTTCGATGTCCGGGTACTTGTCCAGGAAGACCTGAAGGAAGTTGGTTTCCGAATATTCAAAGAAACTCGTCGACACGTGCACGCGGACGGTGCCGCGCGGTTCGCCATCCATGTGTTTAATCGATTCAATGGTGGCGTTAAGCGCATCAATGTTGGCGCTGCTCTGTTGATAAAGAACATCACCCGCCGGCGTGCAGCGCAGCGCGCGGGTCGACCGGAACAACAGCGGCGTGCCCATGGCCTGCTCCAGGCTTGCAAGGCGTCGGCCCAAGGTGTTGGCGGGGATGTCGAGCCTCTTGCTGGCCAGCGACAGGCTTCCGCTGCGGACGATTTGAACGAAGATAGCGACATCATCCAGCATAATTAACCTTGGCGCCCCTGCGGACCGAATTAATAATAAACACACCCAGTACGCTATAGCGGAATGGGGGAGGGTGATATATAAAACAGCGCTGTTTTGAGCGGCGCGATCTTACCGGTAGTTCTGCGGATAATAAATAACCAAATATGGATTTCACTCCTCCATATTTGGATTTATCGCAGTTTGTTTATTCTTCGTTCAGCCAATGCTATTGTTTGATGGCACTTTGACTCAAGTTTCGGCGTGCGCCTGATAACTGCGCGAGTCGTGCACCCATTAGATTAATTCCTGCACAAATCACTATCGCATTTCCGCGAGGGTGAGGCGTTTCTGCGCCGTGGGCACACTGAAACAAAGAGGCTGTTGGCTATGTCGCGTGGATTTGCATTGGAGCACCTGACCGTCCCCCGGAAACTGGGGTTGGGGTTTGGCCTGTTATTGGCGTTGGCGGTGCTGCTCGCGTTGACTGGGCTGTATGGCCTGCGCAGTGATGGGCAATCGCTCAAGCGCATCAATCGCCTCGGCAATCTGTTCGATCAGACCGTGTTCTCGCGCGATGCCAACTTTACCTACGCCTTGACCACGGACACGGCCCAACTCGCGCGCCGCGATGCGAGCCTGGAGAAGATGCAGAAAATGCTGGCGAGCATCGTCAGCGATGTCCACGACGGTGACTGGCCCCAGGAAGACCTCGGCAGGATCCGTCGCCTGGATGAGAAGCTGCACGCATACATGACCGCCCAAGGCCAGGTAGAAACCGGGGTGAATGTCGGGCCAACAGTCCTCAAGTTGAACGCCGCGCTGGCGGCGCTGCAAGGCGAGATCAACGAGCTGTACGACGCAGAAGCCGTGCGGGCCAAGCGCAGTGTCGAGGCGGTGGTGATTGTGCTGGGGTCGATCACCTTGCTCGCGCTGGTGTTCGGTGGATTGCTGGCCTGGCGCATCGGGCACCAGATCGTCGTACCGCTGCGACAGACCCTCGAAGCTGCCGAGCGTATTGCCAATGGCGACCTTACCGTCGAACTGCACAGCGAGCGCGCCGACGAACTGGGCCAGATGCTCCGTTCGATCAACCACATGAGCCACCGCCTGCGTGATGTGATTTCGCAGATCGGCACCAGCTCGCACCGGCTGGCGGCGTCCTCCAGCCAGTTCGCGGCGATTACCTTGCAGACCCGCGCGGGTATCGAGAGCCAGAAAAGCGAGACCGACCGGGTCGCGACGGCCATGACCGAAATGACCGCGACTGTGCTCGAAGTGGCCCGCAACTCGGAGTCCGCCGCGCACGCGGCGAAGGCCGCAGACACCCAGGCCAGCAGTGCGCTCGGGGTGTCACAGCAAGCGGTGCAGCAAATCGAAACGCTGGCACGCGACGTGGGCCTGTCGGCGGAATCGATGACGCGCCTGCATCAGGAAAGCGAACGCATCGGTGGTGTGCTGGATGTGATCAAGACCGTCGCCGGGCAAACCAATCTGCTGGCGCTCAATGCGGCCATCGAAGCCGCCAGGGCCGGGGAGGCGGGCCGCGGCTTTGCGGTGGTGGCGGATGAAGTGCGCAGCCTGGCCCAGCGTACGCAGCAGTCATCGGAGGAAATTGAAAGCCTGATTGCCGGGCTGCAGCGTATCGCCGCAGAAAGCTCGCGAATGATGCAGGCCAGCGTGGTGCAAACCCAGTCGACTGTCACTGGCGTGCGTGACACTGGCGCAGCACTGGCGACGATTACCGAGCAAGTGGCGGGAATCCAGCAGATGAGCCTGCTGATCGCGACCGCCGCGCAAGCGCAGAACACCGTGGCCGACAGTATCAACCACAGCGTGACGACCGTGCGTGAAGTGGCCGACCAGTCGGCCCAGGCGAGCGCCGAAATGGCCGACTCGAGCGCCGACCTGGCGCAGCTGGGGGGCGACCTGCAGCGATTGGTCCAGCGGTTCCAGGTCTAACCCCATGGGCAAGACGCTGGAACCCCACGGCTGGCTATTACCCGACGATGCCCCTTTGCGCCGCAGGGGCCTGCGCTCGCTGGCACTGCTCGGCCGGGTCTCGCTCAGTTTTGTGCTGATTCATCTGCTGGTGACGGTGCTGTTCACCGTCAGCGGTTATCGCTTCAAGGTGGCCGCTGACGAGGCGTTGCTGGGCACGCGCCTCAATGCAATTGTGCAAGCCTTGCCGGTGGTTATCGGTGATGACTACCTGCGTGAATTACTCGCGCAGGGACCGTTCGATGCACCGCGCTACGAGGCCATGCTGCAACGCCTGGACAGCTACGCGAAAAAAGCCGGGGTCGATTCGATCTATGTGCTCACCCAGCGCCAGGGCCACACCCTGTTCGTGATGGATTCAGCCAGTGCCGAGGACATCGACAGCGGCCGTTACGGCGAGCACCTGAGTGCTTACGCAAGCGCACCGCCGCAGCTGGCCCAGGTGTTTGCTGAGCGGCGCAGCGCGGTGGTCGACTATCACGATCAATTCGGCGATTTCCGCTCATTGTTCATGCCTGTCACCGGTCCCGAGGGCAGCCAACTGGTGCTTGGCGCCGATGTGAGCCTTGCGGACGTCGAGGCTGAGCGTCGTGGCTGCCTGGTGTTATTCCTGGGCATTGGGCTGGTGACCTTCCTGCTGGGCTTGCTGGTGATTGCCAATCGAGAGCTACGGATCTCGCAACTGGCGTTCGAAGACCCGTTGACCGGGTTGCCCAACCGCACGCGCTTTATCATGAACGTCAACCAGGTGATCGAGGCCGGTGACCGGCCACTGGCAGGGCTGACGGTGGCGATCTTCGACATCTGCGACGTCAAGCGCATCAACGCGCTGTACGGTTATGCCGATGGCAACGTGTTGCTGCAAGGCGTGGCCAGGCGTTTATCGGCGGTGCTGAACGCCGGCGAGTTGCTGGCGCGATTGCCCTCCGACGGTTTCGCCTTGCTGCTGCGCTGCGATGAAGAGATCTGCCTGGCGCGCCTGGCCCGCACACTCGATCAACCCTTCAGGCTTGGCGGGCAGCACTCGGTGATGGTCAAGGCGCGCCTCGGCCTGGCCCGCTACCCCGTACACGGGCGCTGCGTGCAGGACTTGCTGTGTTATGCCGAAGTTGCACTGGATGCGGCGCGCAGCCAGGCCGTCAGCCATGTGTTCTACGACCCGGAACTGGAACAGCGGCGCCAGCAGCAGATGGCGTTGCTGGATGATTTCGACCTGGCCATCGAGGCCGGGCAAATGCGCGTGTTCCTGCAACCCAAGGCCAGCCTGCAGGACCGGCGTATCGTCGCGGCCGAAGCCCTGGTGCGCTGGCAGCACCCGCGGCTGGGCCTGATTGCGCCGGGGGTGTTCCTGCCGATCATCGAGCACAACGGGCGCATCTGCGCGCTGAGCCTGTGGTTGTTGCAAGAATGCATGCAGTTGAGCCGCACGTCCGAGATCCGTATCAGTGTGAATTTAAGCGTACAGGACCTGGAGTCGGCGACATTCCCTGCCCAGGTCGAGGCGCTGCTCAAGCACACCGGCGCCAACCCGGCACTGCTGGGCCTGGAAATCACCGAGTCGAGTGCCATGCATAAGCCCGAGCAGGCCTTGGCGGCTCTGCGTGCATTGCGCCAGCTGGGTTTTTCGTTGTCGATCGACGACTTTGGCACCGGCCATTCGTCCCTGGCCTACCTGTCTCGCCTGCCGGTGGATGAGCTGAAAATCGACCGTTCGTTCATCACCCACCTGCACCAACCCGAGCAGCAGGCCATCGTCAGGGCGATTATTCAGCTGGGCCTGATCATGAACCTGCGACTGGTCGCAGAAGGTGTCGAAGACCCGCAGGCCTGCGCCTTATTGGCGGCGTTTGGTTGCCATGAAATCCAAGGTTACCTGATCGCCAAGCCGATGCCCGCGCCGCTGTTTTTCAATTGGCTGGCGGCGTGTGCGGCACGCTGGACGCCAGATGCGGGGGCAGGCGCTGCAAGGTCCACAGTGTCGTGAGCAGCGCCGCGACCGCGCACAGTGCGATGCCGATCAACATCGGTGCCGGCGTGTGGTCGGCGAACACGCCGACCAGGGTCATCGACACGGCGGCGGTTACCATCTGGATGGCGCCCAGCAGTGCCGACGCCGAGCCCGCCACCGCGCCATGATCTTCCAGGGACAATACGCCGGCGGCTGGCAACAACAGGCCGAGAAAGCCGAAGCCGATAAACAGCAGCGTCATCATCAGGGCGAGGTTGTCGCTCCACAGGGTAGTCACAGCGAGCAGGACCATCACCGCCGCGACGCTGACCACGGACCAGCGAATCAACGGCGCCAGGCCGAAGCGCGCACTGAGGCGTGCGGTGAGCTGGCTCATGGCAAAAAACGACGCGGCGTTGAGGGCAAAGCACAGGCTGAACTGGGTCGGGGTCAGGCCGAAATACTCGATGTACACGAACGGCGCGCTGCCGATAAACACAAAGAATGTCGCCAGGCCAAACCCGCAGACCACCGACAAGCCGGTGAAGACCGGGTCGTGGAGGAGGGCGCCGTAACTGCCGAACGCGCTGCCCAGGGTCTTGCCCAGACGCCGCTCGGCGGGGTGGGTTTCCGGCAGTTGTACGACAGTCATCACCAGGCAGAGCACAGCCACCACGGCGAGCACGACAAACACTTCACGCCAGCTCCACAACGAAATCACCAGGCTGCCGGCCAGCGGCGCAAGGATCGGCGAGACGCTCATTACCAGCATCAGCAAGGCCATCAGGCGCGCGGCTTCGTGGCCGGTGTACAAGTCGCGCACGATGGCCCGCGGGATCACCATCCCCGCACACGCCCCGAACGCCTGCACCGCGCGAAAGCCAATCAGCACTTCAATGCTCGGGGCCAGCGCGCAACCGATGCTGCCAACGGCAAAGATCACCAGGCCGGCATAGATCGGCAGCTTGCGCCCGAACACATCGCTGATCGGGCCGTAGAACAGTTGGCACACGCCGACGATGATGAAGAACACCGTCAGGCTCATCTGCACCGCCGCCGGCGACGCCTGCAGGCTGGCGCCGAGGGTCGGCAGCGCCGGCAGGTAGATGTCGATGGCGAAAGGTCCGACGGCGGTGATCAACCCGAGCAGGAGGGCGAGGTGGGCAATACTTCGAGACATGGAATATCCGGGGTAGGGCGTGCAAAAGAGCGTCAGCTTAAGTTTCGTACCGCTGGCACACAAGCTCGATTGACGCTGGCGAAGCGCTCGCGTTGAATGAGTCCCTTCATCAGCCTGCACTCAGGGAATTGCTGTGCTCAGAAATGTCACGGACATGGATCTGCGCCTGCTGCGCATTTTTGCCGTAGTGGTCAGGTGCGGCGGGTTCACAGCGGCCCAGGCCGAGCTGAACATGAGCCAATCGAACATCAGCACGCATATCTCCGGCCTGGAAAAACGCCTCGGTTATCGCATTTGCGAGCGTGGCAAAGGTGGCTTTCGCCTGACCGAAAAAGGCCAGCGCATCCTCAAGGCGTCCTTGGCGCTGTTTGGGGCGGTGGATGCGTTTCGTGATGAGGCCCAGGATTTGGCCGGGCGCCTGGTCGGCGATTTATACCTGGGCCTGGCGGACAACATTGCGACCTTGCCCACGGCCCGTATCGACGCGGCGATTGCGCGGTTCTATGCGCGCGAGCACGACATGCACTTGCACATCTTCGTGAACTCGCCGACGGAGCTGGAACTGGCGGTGATCGATGGGCAACTGGACATGGCCATCTCATATTTCAGCCGGCCATTGCCGACCCTGGACTACCAGCCGCTCTACAGTGAGGCGATCGGCATTTTCTGTGGCCGCACGCACCCGCTGTTCGGCGTCGATTCGCCGAGCGTGGACCAACTGCAAGCCTGTGACTGGATCAAGCATGGCTTTCTACCCGCCGACCAAGTCCTACCGGTCGTGCCCACGCGCGCGTCGGCCACTGCATACCACATGGAAGCGGTGGCCCACGGTGTCCTCGCCGGGACACACTTGGGGTATCTACCGGCGCATTACGCGGCGGCCTGGATCGCCAGCGGCCACATGCGGGCGCTGCACCCCGACACCCTGCATTACGCGGTGCAACACAGCATGATCACGCATATCGGCCACCCACGCAGTGAGGCGGTGCGCGCGTTTATCGAGGATTTACGCGTCGAGCACGAGCGCTAATTCGCCATGCACCGCGTTGCGGAAGATCTGGCTGTATTCATCGGCGCTCAAGGGACGGGCATTGGTGTCGGAGGACGAAATATCGGCCACCGCCTGCTCACCGACCCACGGCGCGGCGTCTGCCTCCAGACCGATTTCGCCGAGTGAATGGGGAATGCCCAGTTGCCTGCGTAGCTGCAGTATCCAGCGCAGGAAACCGTCGAAATCTGCTTGGGGCAGTTCCAGGTAGCGCGCCAGGCGGGCGATGTCATCACTGATCACCGCCCGGTTGGCCACCATTACATAAGGCAGCAGGATCGCATTCAACAACCCATGGTGGCGGTGGTACCGCGCACCCAGCGGATGGGCGAGGGCGTGGACACCGCCGAGGCCTTTCTGGAATGCCACCGCGGCCATGGCGGACGCGACCAACATGCCTTCGCGCGCCACCATGTCCTGGCCATCCGCGCACGCGGCGGCCAGGTGCTGCTGAATCAGGCGCACGCCCTCGACGGCGACTCCGGCCGACATCGGGTGATACAGCGGTGAGCAGAACGCTTCAATGTGGTGGGTGAGGGCGTCCATGCCTGTCGCGGCAGTGAGCGCCGGTGGCAGTCCACGGGTGAGGATCGGGTCGAGAATCACCGTGGCGGGCAACAGCTCCGGGTGGCTGATCACCTGTTTGATGTTGTGTTCGCTGAGGGTCAGCACCGCTTCCCGGCCCAGTTCCGAACCGGTGCCGGCGGTGGTCGGCAGGGCAATCAGCTTCGGCAACTCCAGGCGCGGAAAGTCCGCCAGGCTTGGGTAGCGCTCGATCACCTGGGACCACTCGAAGCGTTCGAGACCATGCCGATCGACAGCCGCGAGGCTGATGCCTTTGGCCGCGTCCATGGCACTGCCGCCGCCGAGGGCGATCAACGAATCATGGCCGCCAGCCTGGAAAGCGCTGACGCCGCGTGCGACGTCGTCCAGCGTGGGGTTGCTGTGAATGTCACTGAACACGGCGAAGGGAATATCTGCCTCGATCAGGTGCGCCTTGAGCAAGGCCAGGGGTTCCAGGGCGAGCATGCCTGGGTCGGTCACCAGCATAGGTTTGCGCATTTCGAGCAAATTGCAGCGTTGCGCCAGGACCGCCAGCGCGTCGGGCCCGCAGAAGATTTCGGTGGGGTAATTCCAATAGTGAAGGGCTGACATCTGAAACTCCGTGTCCAGTTTATTGAGCGCGCAATTGCGCGGTGACGCCGCGTTGATACGGCTTGGCCCAGAACAGGTAGATCAACCCGAGCACGGCCAGTACCGAGAACACCAGGACCACCGCCCATACCTGGAACCACGGCGCGTCTGGCGGTGCCAACGCCACCCGCGGCCAGGCCACGTTGATGCTTTCGAATATCAGCCAGGCAAAGGCCGCGACGTTGACCGGCAGGCCCCAGCGCCCAAGGCTGAAGGTGCCGGGCTCGGGTTTCCAGCGGCCGCTGAGGCGAGCGAGCAGGGCGCAGGTCACCACGATCAGGAAGACAAAGAAGAACCCGCCACTGCCGAACGCGATCAAGGTGCCCACGGCGGTTGCGTTCAATCCCAGGGCCAAACCGAAGCTGGCGAACAGCGTGCTGAAGACCATCGCGGCGAACGGAACCTTGCGTTTATCCACCCGCCGCAGCAGCGCAGACGCCGGCAGGATTTCGTCGCGTGCCATGCCAAACACGGCGCGACCGATATAGGTCTGGACCGAGACGACGCAGGCAATGAACGCCACCAATACGATCGCCACGAAGGGACGCTCGGCCCAGGCGCCGAACGCATCGACCACGGCGGGCGTGACTGGATCGATCACTTGGCCGGAGACCATGGCAGCAGTGTCGGTGTAGGACAGCGTCACGGCGAAAGCGGTGAGCATCACGGTCAGGCCGACCAGAATCATCGAGCGCAGGATCGCGCGGGGCGTCGAGGTGCGGGCGTCGGCGGTTTCTTCAGAGACTTGCGAGCACGCATCAAAGCCCAGAAACGCCCAGCCGCCGACCGCCATGGCGGTGAGGAAACCCGAGAAGTAGGTCCCGTCACTGGTCGACGTCGCGCCCAGGCCTTCCAGCAGTATCGAAAACGAATGGTTACGGAAAAACAGCAGCAACAGCACACCAATACCAATCGAGGCGATGGCTTCCGCAACGATTCCTGCGTTGACGAAATACTCAGCGGGTTGATCCCGAACAGGTTCACCCCCAGCCCCAGCAGTAACAGCACTGCGCCGCTGAACACCTGGGCATTCGCCGCCGGCGGTTCACCAGTGACGAACAGCCACAGCCAAAATCCGCCCAGATACGCCACGGTGGTCAAGGAAGCCAGGGCGGAGGCGAGGTACATGAACCCGGTAAACCAGGCCAGGCGTTCGCCAGCCAGGCGCTTGACCCACTGATAGCAGCCACCGGCCAACGGGTACTGCGAGGCAAGCTCGGCGTAAACCAACGCCACCAACAGCTGCAGGGCGAGGCACAACGGCACGATCCACACCCAGGAAGGGCCGGCATTCATGGCGCCCAGCGACATCACCGAATAGATACCCACCACGGGGGAGACCGTGGCGAAACCGACCGAAAACGACGACCACAGCGACAGGCCGCGATGCAGTTGCTGGTCATAACCCTGGCTGTGCAGCAGGCGCTCATCGGCGTTTTGCCGGTCAGACAAATGAGAGGACATAGGTATTCCTTGGGTCGGCAGACACATTATTTTTAGGATCGCCCTTGTGTTCAGGGCGTACCGACGACGCATCCTCCGTCACGGGGAGGAGTGAGGAGAGCTTAAGAGAGGCAAACATTTGGGAAAATCCATATGTTTGTAGGCTGGCATCTGGATTTGTTGATGTTTGCGCGGTGCGGGGATTGCAGCGAAGCTTGTGATTGTTTCGTAACTATATGATTTAACTCAACTAAATAGTCATTTAGTTGAGTTGGCTATCGGGGCAGGGCTCAGGCCTGGGAGAGGGCGGCGGTACGCCGTTCGCTGATGCGCTCGACCGTCTGCATATGCTCGGTACCCCAGGCACACAGCCCACCCAGCGCCGTGGCCAGGGAACGGCCGAACGGTGTGAGGGAGTATTCGACCTTGGGCGGAATCTCCTGGAAGTCGACGCGCGCAATGATTTCATCACGCTCCAGTTCCTTGAGTTGCTGAATCAAGACCTTATCGGTCACGCCCCCAATCGCACGTTTGAGCTCGCCATAGCGGTGAACATTTTGCGCCAGGTTGAACAGGACCAAGGGCTTCCATTTGCCGCCAATCACCGCCAGCGCAGCTTCAAGCCCGCAGTTGAACGAATTGTTTGCCATGAGGGTGGTTGCTCCCAAGGGGTACTTACTTAAAGGTGCATACTATTCAAAATAATAGCGCGGATCTACAGTTGGGCTTCAACATTTCCCGGAGTTCATCATGAGCAGGCTCAACGGCAAAATCGCAGTGGTTACGGGCGGCAACAGCGGCATCGGCCTGGCCAGCGCCATACGCTTTGCAGAAGAAGGCGCACAGGTTGTTATCGTGGGGCGTCGCCAAGAGGAACTGGACAAGGCGTTACAGCTGATCGGCCCTGGAGCCATAGCGATCCAGGGCGATATTTCCAACCTGGCGGACCTTGATCGCATCTATGCCCAGGTCAAAGCGACCAAGGGCCGGATCGATATCGTGTTCGCCAACGCAGGGCTCGGCGATTTCCAGCCCATCGGCGCAATCACTGAAGCGTCGTTTGATCGCACGTTTGGCATCAACGTCAAAGGCACGTTGTTCACCGTGCAAAAGGCCTTGCCACTGATGAGCGCAGGCGGCTCGGTGATACTCACCGGTTCAACCACAGCCAGCATGGGCACGCCGGCGTTCAGCGTGTACAGCGCCACCAAAGCCGCACTGCGTAATTTCGCCAGGAGCTGGGCACTGGACCTCAAAGGCACCGGCATCCGCGTCAACGTACTTTCACCCGGGCCAATCTCGACACCGGGCCTGGACCTGGCGCTTTCTGGTACAGGACAGAAAGATGCGATCATCGACGCGATGGTTGCGCAGATCCCACTGGACCGCATCGGCAAACCTGAAGAAGTCGCAGCAGCGGCGTTGTTCCTGGCGTCGGATGAAAGCAGCTTCATGACAGGCAGCGAAATGTTCGTGGATGGAGGCTTTGCGCAGGTTTGATCCAGAGAGGGGTTTTGCCCGTTGAAATCTGATGACTGCCCCTGATTGCGTAACGTAGTATTACGCATAATGTATATTATGTTAAACGACGGGTCAGGGTGGGGCTTTCTATACTTGTGCTTGAGGTCACGCGCCACCACGTTCCGATTTTTGCAGACGTTCAGGCTCTTCTCGTTGGACGTCTTTCCTGGCTTCGGTCCCTGATGTATGCGTGAAAGTTTTGCCCGTCTATACGAGAACTCCAGCCAGATATACAGATATCGCTTTTGAGGCGTTCAAGCACGCCTCATCGATACAGCCGAGCGGTTAACTGATGTCATTCGTTTGCGGCGGTAACAACCAATGTCGTTCGGTGGTCCATCCGAGAAAAACCTGAGCCCCCTCACTTTTCCGGCGGTTCAGAGTCAACGGGAGCCCGGAAGCTGCCACACGCAACCCCATAATTGCCGGTAAAAATCTCTCTCGGAATGCAATGGGTTGAGCCGCGAAATGAGCTTCGATGCTATCGATTGCGCAACGCCTATCGGCGTCATCCTGCATGGATAAATAAAACACCATCTGGCGCCAGGCATAAGCGGTATTTTTGAGCACCACCAAGCTAGAGTGATAGAACTTGATTTTCATCTGCTGCCGCATGCATATCCATTGAAAGCACTCCTGAGCAAGTGAGCCCAAGCGATGATGTAGCAGCGCTTTCAAACCGAGATCACCAAATAGAAGCGAAAGGTTTTGCGTCGTCAAAATCTGTTGTTGCTCGATGATTCTGCCGTTGGTTGCTGAATGCCATCCACCCAAGGGTGCATTAGCCCGCTGTGCGCACAGGTTCGCCAATGCATCACTGGTATCCAAGTCACGCTGGAAATAGTTTCTGTTCTTTGATTTCGGCTTATCGGGAAGGATCGCCAGTTGGTTCGTGTCGATGTCGTAATAATGGGCGTAAAGGGTGCCATCTATCAACGAGGCCGCTCGCCTGGCTGCTTCCACGAATTTATTCGAAAAGGTTCCCATGAAAATGTCCGCCGCGACCTCCTCCACAAAAGGAAGATCCAGCTTCGCCGTGACAGCAAGCGAACCAAACTCCTGAAGTAGCTTGTTCGGAAGGATTGCCTGAGGGAAAGCAGCGAGGGTTGTTGCCGAGGATTCGATCAAGGCTTGTCTGGCTCCCTCAACGGCGTCAGTGTGTGCCTCTCGCTCACCTTCAACGGCCGCCACCCAAGGCAACTCACTGATTTTGACTTGGCTCTGTAGGTTGAGCAGCAGCAATGAACGGCGTCGCCGAAAAGCACGATACGTTGCGATAGACAACGTGCGCAGTGTCGTATCGCGAAATCCAGCACTGCAGATTTCGGCCGTCATCGCTGGCAGTACTCGCGCCACGGTATCCCCAGATGTGATCAATCCCTTGTCAATCAACTGACTGATGGTTCCCTTTCGACAGCGCTCGAGGCGTCGGCGAACTGCTGGTGGAATGGCGACACCGGTTTGCAGCGAATATGCCTTCGCCTCCACATTGGTAATCGGTTCCAACAGGGACGAAAAATCAGAGATGCCTTCCGAGCTCGTATAGCTGATCAGCCGCTCAGAAACCGCCTGGGCGATCAGATGATGCTCGGGCGCGGCCACCTGATGGCGCTGTATGGCTCGGCTCTGTAGATGATCTTCGGATTCGGGATGACCATGTTTGCACACGAAATCATTGACGATCCGTCGAATACGTCCGACTTGACGCCCTGTCAGCGAGATTGGGTCAAGGGAGCAGAGCCTTAGCAACGCGTACAACTCCCCTACCCGGCCCCTGAAAGGTTCAACGTTGAGGATGTCATTGCTACCGGTGGCATCGAACTGACTACTTAGCGCATTCGCCTGCTCAAGCCAGCCTTCAGGATATTGCCGACAAGGCCAATCATCCTGGTACGTTAAGAGGAAGAGCGAGATAGCTGCATCGTAGAAAGGCAGCCGAGTCACGACCACATGTTTTTGCACCGCCAGACGCTGCTGCGCAGGGAGTTTTGAAAGCAGCTTTTTTATATCGCCGACATCGAAGATCTGCACTTCCACCGCCGCGAGCGGTAGCCCGTCAGAAGCCATTGGAAAGAAACGCAGTTGCTCAAAAAAAGGTGCGATCGACTCAATCAGTCTGCGTGCTTCCTCCATGCGCTGCTGTCCCAACAGCCAGGCCACGTACAGTAGCGCTGCCTCTTCTGGTACATCGATCCGATAGTCGCTGTTCACCAGTTGCTTTTGCAGTGCTTCGATCCCCTCATCCGTAAGGTGCCAGGTGTTGAGATCAAGTCGTTCAAAACCAGGGCGGATGCCTGGGATTGAGGCGGCCAGCCGCCGTTCGTACTCGGTCAGTGCACCACCGGCGAGATACTGTCCAGTGGCAAAACCACCCGTGACTACCTCCTGTGTGACCCATTCAGGCACATCCACGAGTGGTATACGCGAGCCATACAGCGCGGTGCCCTGCACTATGTGTTCGACTACCTGCTGCCAGCGCTCAATCCGTTCACGCGCTTTCTCAGTGTCTAGACCCGATGCGGTCAATGCTCGAGATAACTGAAAGACCGCATAACCGGCGTTTATCCCGGCCATTGCATCCGATTCCCTATCGTGCCTGGACATATGTCCTTCTGACCCTGCGATGTAGTGGGTCCGGGGGCTGGATTCGAACCAGCGCCCACCCGGTTAATAGCCGAGTGTTCTACCGCTGAACTACCCCGGAACAGAGCGCGCATTGTCTACTCGCAACGAACGAATGTGAAGACTGAAAACGTTGCCGCTCGTGACGCATACAGAGATTACTCCCGTTCGAAAATATTGGTGTAACTTCCTCCCCCCCCCCCCCGCTGCAATGCCAGAGGCAACTGGATTTGCGCAGATATCCACTGTTTGCACCGCTGCGGTCTGAACAGTCGGTCATGAACAAGTTTTGGAGAGCATGCGCTTTGTTTTTCTAATCCAAACCCTAATTTTAAAAGAACTTATTGGAGCCATGAACATCTGACATCGCCCATAAGTAAAATCATGTATCTGGTACGGTCTGCGCTCGGGCTGTTCACTTCCACTAACCCACGGTCGCCTTTCCACAAACCTCGTTTGCATGATTGGACGATCGCAAGGCACTCAGTCCGTCCCATGTGGCAGGTGCTGGGACGCTCCTCAAACCCTGCACGCACCGATCAGTTCACGCCAATCGGACAAGGCATATGGCTGACAGCCACCCGAAGACCGAAACCCAGTCCATTGCCGCCGGCGTTCGGCCTGGCATTCGAACGCTACCTTATTTACCTGAATGTTGATCCCAGCCAGCCTTTACCTGCTTCCTATCTGTTTTCCAACGAATACTCGAATGCCGACCATGACCTCACAAGCCTCTGGCGCATGATGTGCTCGGTCATCGCTACGCTTTAGCGGCTGCGTTTTTGTGACGCCGCGCCAGGACGCGAACTAAGGTAATTATCCAGCCGAAATGGCGGATGTCAGGCTTGGCTCGTTTGTTCTTGTTTGTAACAAGCTTAACGCCCGCCAGCATACCCTGCCCCCCGCACCTGCCCTACTACGGCTAGCGCCTCAAGGCTGCGCAGCCTTTCCTGGAAATACTCACCAGAGGCTCGCGCAACGAGTCCGGATCGCAAACGCTCGCTATCTCTAACTGCAATTGAATCACTGCGAGATTAAAGGGTCATCTGCTAGCAAGGCTGATTTCGCCGTGACTTTAGAGAGTCTAAGTCCGAGTTCAAGGCGGCTGGAATGGGCCATATAACGCTCTAAGTCAGCCATGCTTCAGCCGAGAATGGCCCCAGAACGAAAATGGCGTTAGCATTCCGCCTCACTCGGCTTAAACAGCCTGTTTTTTCAGATCAGGGTCGCAACGTGGAAAAGCTAAAACGCCTCCAAAGTGGAATCGAAGGGCTCGATGCTCTGCTCAAGGGAGGGCTGGTCGCAGGCGCTTCATACATAATCCAAGGCCGCCCGGGATCTGGAAAAACGATCCTCGCCAACCAACTTGGGTTCCATCATGCGCGCAATGGAGGCCGGGTTCTGGTCGCCACGCTTCTGGCCGAGTCACATGACCGCCTGTTTCAGTTTCTTTCTACACTGAGCTTTTTCGACTCGTCCAAAGTTGGCGCCGAAATTCAATTTGTCAGTGCTTTTGACACCCTGGAAAACGAAGGCCTGGATGAAGTAGTAAAGCTGCTTCGGCGCGAGATAAGTCGCCAAAAGGCCACAGTGATGGTGGTTGACGGCTTGCTCAATGCGCGCTCAAAAGCCGATTCGCACATCGACACCAAGAAATTCATTTCAGAGTTGCAAGGGCATGCGGCTTTCGCCGGTTGCACCGTCCTGTTTCTTACCAGTTCGCGACTCGATGACGGCAGCCCTGAGCACACGATGGTAGACGGCGTGATTGAGATGGGTGAAGAACTATATGGCACTCGCTCGGTGCGCCGTATTCAACTGCGTAAAACTCGCGGCAGTGGGGCAATGACAGGCCTTCATGAATGTGAGATCACCGACAACGGATTGGTGGTTTACCCTCGACTCGAAAGTCTTTACAGCCACCCGTCCGCCCCAGACAGCGCCGACATGACGCGCATTGCCAGTGGCATTGACTCACTGGACGACATATTGGGCGGAGGCCTTTACAGTTCCAGTGTGACTCTGGTCATTGGCCCATCAGGAATTGGCAAAACCACGCTGGGCCTCAAATTCCTGGCCGAATCGACGGTGGAGGCTCCGGGACTGCATTTTGGTTTCTACGAGAGCCCACAGCGGTTGCGGCTTAAAGGCCAATCACTGGGTATCGATATCAAAGGTATGGAAGACAGTGGTGCCCTGAATATTGCCTGGCAGCCGACTACCGAAGGCCTGCTGGATGGCCTGGGGGCACGATTGCTGAGTATCGTTGAAGATAAGGGCATCAAGCGTCTGTTCATCGATAGCCTCAGCGGTATGACACGCGTCTCGACAAATCCCGCGCGTATTACTGACTTCTTCAGTGCGCTGATGAACGAGTTGCGATCCAGGGGCGTTACGGTATTTGCGTCCTGGGAAATGCGCGATCTTTTTGGCTCAGAGGTCAGTGCACCGAACTCTGACCTGTCCAGCATCGTCGACAATCTGATGCTGATGCGGTTCTCTGAGAATCACTCTGAACTAAGCCGGACGCTATCCATTCTTAAAGTAAGAGACAGCTCTTACGATCCCTCTCGATTTGAGGTCGTCATCCGTGATCATGATGTTTTCCTGAAAAAGGCTTTAAGACATGAACCCTCAGTCCCCACTGATTCATGCCACGGTTCAACTTTTTAAGCTTTTGAGCAGGTTGTATTAACATGACCACCATCCTGGTCGTCGACGACGAGTATTTGATCGCTGATATTCTCTGCTTCGCGCTGGAGGATGAGGGGTTCATGGTGGTGACCGCCAGCAATGGTCAAAAAGGCCTCGAGGTGCTCAATAGAGAACAGCCAGCGTTGATCATTACCGACTTTATGATGCCGGTCATGGATGGCCTGGAATTCGCCACAGCTGTCCGAGCCCTCCCGTCCGCTGGCCATTTGCCGATTATCTTGATGAGCGGTGCTCAGGCACATATCGGTATGCAGAGATCTGATTTGTTTGATGCTGTATTGGCCAAGCCATTCAACATCGACTTGATCATCGCCGAGGTTCGAAAACTCCTGGCGAACAGGCCATGATGGTGCAGATGATCAATCACAGCTGACAACTCCGGATACGACCCAGTGCAGCCGCTAGAGGCCTCTACGATGCGGCTGCCGACGCGGCGAGCCAGCGAGATCAGCAGCGTGGATGCCTGCCTGAATCGCCTCCCTCCCCCTCTCCTGCTGGGAAGCCCTGGAGAGTCAGAGGGAAGGTTTCGGAAAAGCTATTGACGGCCTCCTCCTGGCTTAGCGCCGCAGGAGACGGTCAAGCACCAGCAGTGCTACTGCGCCGATTGCCAGTGCGGCAACAGGCTTCTCTTTAACGAACGTCGATACGCTGTCCAGTGCGTCGCCGTATGTCTGGGTCAGCTGACCCGCCGCTTGGCGTCCGGCGCCTTCGGCTTCCAGCTTCGAATCACCGAACAGTTTTCCCACGGCGCTTTGTGCCTTGCCAGTCAGCTTTTCTGCAACACCTTCTACCTGTTCACTTTTCATGATTCATAAACCTTCGTGTCAGTGGAAACTCAAATTAAGCCAACTGCTCTGGCGACCAGAGGAGTAGGCGTCTTATCGGGACAGAAAAGTTGACCGGCCGGAATGAGTGGGAGTTCCACTTTTTATGACCACCGCTGGTCATGACGCCCACAAAAAAAGAGGCGCTGCGAAAAGCGCCTCTGTGCTTAGGCTTAGTCGTCAGACGCTGAGTCAGACAACGCGAGGGTTTTGCCGAGGAAACTCCAGGCGAAAGCTCGTTCCTGATGAGCGGCTGTCTACGGTGACCCGACCGCCATGTAAGTGCATGATTGAATGCACGATGGCCAATCCCAGGCCCCCGGAATCATCCGGCTGATTGCGTGACGGGTCGCACCGGTAGAAGCGCTCGAAAAGTCGCGGTAGGTGCTCCGCGGCAATGGGCGGGCCTTGGTTGTGTACAGAAACTTCAATTCCATCCTCGCGCTCCACGCTGCGGATAATCACCTCCGCCGCGGGAGAACCGTAGCGCAGGGCATTGGCCACCAGGTTAGCCAATGCTCGACGGATCAAGGCCGGATCGGCACGCAGCTCGCCATGGGCCTGATTAATCAGGGTGACGTCGCGTTCTTGCGCCACGCCTTCGAAATACTCACACAGTTGCTCGACCAGTTCATGCAGGTTGATGAGTTCGTCCTGCACGGATGCTTGCGGCTGCTCGGTCCGTGCGAGGAACAGCATACTGTCGATCATCCGCGCCAGACGCTCATATTCTTCCTGGTTCGACACCAGCAGGTTCTGATAGTCCTCGATGGAGCGGCTGTGCCTCAAGCTTTGCTGGGTATGCCCCATCAGGTTGCTCAGTGGCGTACGCATCTCGTGGGCGAGGTCTTCCGAGAACCGTGATAGCTGGGCGAACCCGTCTTCAAGACGTGCAAGCATTTGATTAAGCGCATGGCTGAGCACTTGCAGCTCACTCAGCTCGTTGAACTCGTCCAGCCGCAGATGCAGATGTTGCACATCAATCGCGGCGGCGCGCTGAGCCAGCCTGCGCACAGGCTGCAAGCCTCGTCGACTGACCCACCCGCCGAGCACAAAAGCCAGCAGCGCGCCGACTGACAGGGCGAGCCAGAGCTTGAGACGGTACGCCGCCAGCATCTGCTCGCGCTCACTCAACAACTTGCCGGCAATCAGCGTCAAGCCGCGACCACCCTGCATGACATGCTGCCAGGCAAGCCGCACTGGCACCGAAGAGTCGCCGTCACCGAGCTGAGCCTGGGCTGCAGCCGGTAACGTGGGCAAGCGCATGCTGACGGGGTTGATTTCGATCAGTACCTGGCCGGTGTCATCGAGAATCCACAGCAGGTTGTCGCGATTGCCCAGCATGTTTTCGTAGAGCTTGGGCCGATTTCTGAGTTGCTCGACGCTGACACTGTCGTTGATCAGTGCTTGCATGCGCTCCAGGCGCCCGAGCAGCGCCTGGTCATCGCGCCACGCGATTTCTCGCTGTAGCGACTGATAAAGATAAAAACCGATGGAGCCCAGCAGCAACGCGCTGACCAACGCGAACATGACCGCCAGGCGCAAGCTCAGGGTACGCGGAAACAGTTTCAGGATTGCACCTCAAGCATGTAGCCGATGCCCCGCACGGTGTGTATCAACTTGAGCGGGTAAGGATCGTCAACCTTGGCGCGCAGTCGCCGAATGGCGACATCGACCACATTGGTATCGCTGTCAAAGTTCATCTGCCAGATCTGCGAAGCAATCGAGGAGCGAGATAGCACCTCGCCTTCCCGACTGACCAGCAGGTGCAACAAGGCAAACTCCTTGTTGGTCAGGGTCAGCCGTTCACCCTGGCGCGTGACCTTGCGGCGCAACAGGTCCAGGCTCAGGTCTGCAACCAGGAACTGCTCGACTTCACGGGGCGGCCCCCTGCGCAGCAGCGTACGTACGCGCGCCAACAACTCGGCGTAGGAAAAAGGTTTGACCAGGTAATCATCGGCGCCTGACTCGAGCCCTTTGACCCGATCCTCCACAGAATCCCTGGCGGTCAGGAAAAGCACCGGGGTTTGCCACTTGCGCCGAATGATCTGGAGCAGTTGCCAGCCGTCCAGGCGCGGCAGCATGACGTCCAGGATGATCAAGTCGAACTCACTTTCCTGCGCCAGATACTGGCCCTCCAGGCCATCCAGGGCGACTTCTACCACGTAGCCCGATTCAGTCAGGGCTTTGTGCAGGTAATCCGCGGTTTTCGCTTCATCTTCAACAACCAGGATACGCATCTTTTCCTCCAGAACTGGAGCATAGGCTAGCGCGCCTGAGCGTTTTGGCACATTACATCTTGGTAATCATCAGGCAATCATTCTGACGGCCCGCACGCGTCATCCTGCCTGACCACGACTCAGCCAGACCAAACAAAGGAAAAAGCATGCGGACAAGCCTATCGAACTTATTGCTGATGCCACTCGCAATGAGCTCTGCGCTCGCGGTTGCATCTGCGGATCAAGTTGTGCAGCGCAACGACGTATCACTGGCAATCGCCAATGATTTGCTGAATGCCGCGCTGGCAGCGTGTCATGCCGATGGTCGTACAGGTGTTGCGGCAATTGTCGACCGAGGAGGCAATTTGGTCGCCCTGCAGCGTGACGATAACGTTGGCCCACACAATACATTGGCAGCCCAACGCAAGGCCTATACCGCCCTATCGACCAAGACCCCGACACGGCTATTGGCAGAGCGTGCCCGCAGCACCCCCGATGCGGAAAACCTCAACACCCTGCATGAGCTATTGCTGCTAGGTGGCGGAGTGCCATTGCTGTTTGAAGGACAAGTCATTGGCGCCATAGGCGTGGCCGGCGCCGGTGGTGCAGCAACCGATGAAGGTTGCGCATTAGCCGCTATCAACAAAATTCTACCTACCGTCAAAAACTAAGGACATCCTCATGACTGGATTAAAATCGTTGTTCGCTGGCGTTGTATTGAGTGTCGCCTCTTCGCTGGCATTCGCGGCAGGAAACCCGCTCAGCGTGCATGTACTCAACCTGCAAGATGGTCTGCCCTCCCCGGGCGTCAATGTCACGCTGGAAAAACAGGATGGCAACAACTGGAGCCTGCTCAACAGCGCTGCGACCAACGAGCAAGGACGTATTCCCGGCCTGTACCCGGAAGGTAAGACCCTGGAGAAAGGCACCTACCGTGTAACCTTCAAAACCGGTGAGTGGTTCAAGGCTCACAAAGTCTCGAGTTTCTTCCCCGAAGTACCGGTCATTTTTGAAGTAGACGGTACCCTTGCGCACTACCACATCCCGCTACTGCTCAGTCCCTACGGTTTCTCGACCTACAGAGGCAATTGAGCGTCGCCCCAACACCGAGACAAGGCCGCCCTCACCAGATGGGCGGCCTTTGTGCCTGACACCGATTCGATCAAAAGAGTCGTTGGGAAAATGCAGCGGCATCTAAATGCCCGCGTACATCAGATGTTGAACGCTCTAGGGATATCAATAGGTGCAATAGAACTGGAAAGGACAGCAACACCACTAAGCTGCACGCTGAATAAGTTTGGAGCCATGGTATGAGTTGTGTCCCTCCCGGCAATCGCGCTTCGATAGCGCCGCTGATGATCTGCAACACTAACGACCCGATTCATGCTGCTGTGGCCCGCCGCGATAGCAAGCAGGTGTTGCAAGCGCGCATCGAAGGCATGCGCGCCGACGTGCTGGATAGCGAACGTCGCTCGCCTATCGATGTGCTGGAGAGCATGCGTGACCTGGACAAGCGCAGCCTCTCCCGCATGCGCATTGCCTTGTTGCAATCCTTAAACCCTACTGCACCTCTGGGCTACATCAAGCCCGAAGCCCTGCATGGTTCCCCCTGGGGCCTGGAAATACTGACCTCTGGCTCGCTCAAGGGCGGTGTCAATGATGCCAAGGGGGGCTCACAGTCGTTGAATGGTCGGGTATTTTTCTCTGATCGAACGCCTGAAAGTGCCACGGATGCCACGACCCGTAAAAATCTGCGCACCAAGGCCCGTACCTACTCACGAGGCCTCGGGATTGTGCCCTCTAACGCGTCATCCCGCGCCCAGCAACACCGTTTGACCCAGATCCTCACACACTCAACGGATCGAGGTTCGCCACTTTTGCTGACTTACAAGCCGGTGACGCTCGCTATAAGAGATCCCCAGGCTATTGATGCTGAGGGTAGCGCGTGGCTGCAGAACTTTCTGCATGATGCCTATATCGTTTCCGGTGCTGCCAGCAAGCTGCTCACCGCGCCCCCTGAGCACAGCGTCAACGCGGTGAAACTTCCTCGCAGCATAACGTTTAAGTTCGAGAACGCCCCCGACCGTGTGCTCGAAGGTAAAGCGCTGGAGGTCCTGTATACGCAGTGGGCTTGCAAACTACGCGAGGCGTTGGAGCAGGGTAAAGCGCCTTATTTGAGCCTGCTCAATAAAGGCACGGTAATACCGGTAGTGTTTGGTTTTGAAAAACTCAGGAATCTTTCCTCCCACCCTATTCATGACCACTCGGGCAACGCCACCAAGCTCTATTCATACCAAAATCAGAATCACCCACTGTCGGGTGGTGCAAACGGCGGCAAACTTAAGGAAATAGAAGTGCGCAGCCTGGCAGATCTGGCCACTTTACTGCTCGGATGCGAAGTTAAAAGTACTCAACTACCAGAAGAGGTGCTGGTCCGGATCAAGGGTAAGAGGGAAGACAAAGCCGAGTACCTGACGCCTGCCCAGCTTAGCCAGTTTCGGCAGAGCGTCTTGGCTCAGGCTGCCCTCCATGCCCCCCAAGGCTCAAGCCTGGCTCTGGTGTCCATGAGTCACTTGCAGCAGATCAATGCGATCGTGCGTAGCGGAAATCTCCAAAATCATTGGGTATGAGAGCGATAGGAGATATCCGGCGTGAGATACGCGCCTTATGCCAGGCGGCTGGGTGACAACCACCCTCCTCCTTGCCAACTCCCGGCTTCTTAACCATCCGTAGAACGCGTCAGTGCCTCCCAGTGGCTAATATCGCGCAGGGATTGCTCAAGTTTTTCGCGCACGTATCCCAGCGCGTCACTGCCCAGCAGCAGGTGGGCCGGTGGATTGTCGCTGGCGATCAACTGCAGCATGGCGTGCGCAGCCTTCTGCGGGTCGCCCAGTTGGTGGCCGCTCTTGGCTTCGCGCGCCTGGCGCACCGGATCAAAGCTGGCGTCGTAGTCGGCAATGCTGCGCGGCGTACGCTGCATGGAGCGGCCGGCCCAATCGGTGCGAAACGAGCCCGGCGCCACGGCGGTCACGAAGATATTGAACGGCTTGAGCTCCTTGCTCAGCGTGTCGGAGATGCCTTCGAGCGCGAATTTGCTGCCGCAGTAGTACGCGATCCCAGGCATAGTAATGGTGCCGCCCATGGACGTGATGTTGATGATGTGTCCGCGGCGACGCTGGCGGAAATACGGCACAAAGGCCTTGGTCACGGCAACTGCGCCGAACACGTTGACGTCGAACTGGCGGCGCATGTCTTCCAGCGACGACTCTTCGAAAATCCCCTCGTGGCCGTACCCTGCGTTGTTCACCAGGACGTCCACCGGGCCGTAGCGGGTTTCCATGTCGGCGACGACGCTGTCGATCCGCGCAAAGTCGGTGACATCCAGAATCACGCCGTGGGCACGTTCGGCAGACAACGCCTCGAATGCTTCAAGGGCTGCCTCATTACGCACGGTACCGATCACACGGTGTCCGGCCGCTAATGCCTCGGTCGCGAGGGCCTTGCCAAAGCCGCTGCTGATACCGGTGATGAACAGGGTTTTGTGAGTGCTCATGCATATGCCTCTCGGTTGATGAGTACTGATGGTAGTCAAGTCACCGCTGCCGACCTATGCCGGATCATCTGTGAGGCTTGCCTATTCCTATCAGCCCCGCGAGGAATGGATTGGCATTGCTGGCAGGCTGTGGAGATGCGCTGCACGTCCCCGCTGGAATGACGGCGCCTGATCTGTAGCGCCCCGCGGCTTGGCTGAACAATCATTGGTTGCAGGCCTACCCCTTTCTGCCGGCAAAATAGGGTAGAAATCTCCGGCTAACGATGGCCGGGACATGCCGCGCCGCCGGCCCCTTTCTCACAGCCAACAGGTACCTTATGCACACCTGCGTCACAATCATCGGGGCTGGCCTGGGCGGCCTCATCCTGGCGCGTGTCCTGCACGTCCACGGCATTGCCGCCACGGTCTATGAAGCCGAGCCGTCGGCAACCGCACGCGCACAAGGCGGGATGCTCGACATCCACGACTACAACGGCCAACTGGCTTTACAGGCGGCGGGCCTGACGGATGAATTCCGCGCCCTTGTCCTGGAAGGTCGCGGGGCGACTCGAGTGCTTGATTGGGACGGCACCGTTCTGTTGGACCAACCCGACGACGGCACTGGTGGGCGTCCCGAGGTCATGCGTGGCGAGCTGCGCAAGATGCTTCTCGATTCACTGCCTGCCGGTACCGTGCGCTGGGGCCACAAGGTCAATAGCGTGCGTGCCCTGGGCGCGGGCCGCCATGAGGTGACCTTCGCCGACGGCACTCACGTTGTCACCGACCTGCTGGTGGGGGCCGACGGTGCCTGGTCTAAAGTCCGCCCGCTGCTCAGCACCGCCGTCCCCGAGTACATGGGCCGCTCGTTCATTGAAACCTACCTGTATGACAGCGACACCCGCCACCCCGCCACCGCCGAGGCGGTAGGGGGCGGTGCGATGTTCGCCCTGCAACCCGCAAAAGGCATCCAGGCGCACCGTGAGGCGGGCTCCACGCTGCACACCTATGTCGCCATCACCGCACCCCAGGAGTGGTTTGCCGCCATCGATTTTGCTGACACGCCAACAGCGGCAGCACGGATCGCGCAGGTATTCACAGGCTGGTCCCCTGCCCTCACGGCACTGATTACCCACAGTGACACCGAACTGGTATGGCGCCCGCTCTTCACGCTGCCGGTTGAACACCACTGGAACCGAGTGCCGGGCGTGACGCTGGTGGGTGATGCCGCACACCTTGCAGCCCCGAATGGCGAAGGTGCCAACCTGGCCATGTACGATGGCGCCGAACTCGGCAAAGCCATCGCCTCACACCCGGATGACGTCGAAGCCGCGCTGCATGCGTACGAACAGGCGATGTTCCCGCGCAGCGCGCAAACGGCTGCAGAGTGCAATGCACTGCATGAGTTGCTGTTTGGTGACGACGCACCGCACAGCCTGGTGAGCATGTTCAACGGCGCAGGTACTTGAACACGGGACGCTTCAGTCCTATCAAACGCCTGCTGCTGGGCTCACGCTTGCACCGGTGAGTTCTTCAATCAACAAAACCATCGGCGCCGTGTACTCCACATCGGCCCGCGTCACGATTTCATAGGGCTCGCTGGTCGACTGAATGGTCAACGCCAGCTTGACCAACATGCCGTGGTCGAGTGCCATTTGCGCCACATCGTTCGGCATGACGGCGACCAGGTTCGGGTCCTTGAGCAACAGCGACAAGGTCGTGAATGTCGATGAGGTCTCGATGGCGTACAGCGGGAAGCTCAACCCCACTTGGCGAAACTCGCGTTCCAATGTCAGGCGCATGGGCATATTGACCGGGAAGACTACCCAGTGGCTGTCCATGAGGTCGGCGAGTTGCAGCGTCTGCGCGCTGGCCAGTCGATGCCCCGGGTTGGCCACCACGACCAGCGGTTCCTGTGCGCGGAAACGGGTTTGGTAAGCCGTCGGGCGTGGGCTGACGCTGGTTCGACAGATCGCCACATCCAACCGCCCCTGATCCAGCAAGCTCAATAGCCGCGAGCTGGTGTCCTCGACAATCGCAATCGACAGCTCCGGCTGTTTATCGCGAAGACGCGCCAGGCTCTCCACCAATGCCGGCACGGCTCCCATGATGGTGCCCACCGCCAGGCGTCCACCGTGTCCCTTGAGAATGCCGACCATTTCCTCGCGAAGGTGCTCGAGGTCGGTGTGTATCAAACGCGCATAACGAATCACGCAGCGGCCAAGGTCGTTGGCTTCCAAACCTTTGCTCGTGCGTTCGAAGAGGCTTGAGCCGAAGATGGTTTCGATTTCCTGCAATGCCTTGGTGGCACCGGGTTGAGACAGCGCCATGATCTCCGACGCCTTGCGCACCGAGCCGTGCTCGTCGAGGGCAATCAAGAGGCGCAATTGCTTGAGCCTCAGGCGAGATACGATGGATGAGAAGGACGGAAGCATGGGTATACCTGAAAGTTATCGCTCGGGTCGTAACTCTCATTAGGCAGCAACAGCCTGGAAATTTAAAGTGGCCCCAACGATAACAACAAGCTGAGGCTCCTCCATGCGATTAATCCAATTTGAAGACTCCACCGGCCAGCGTGGAGTCGGCGTCGTCGAAGGCGACGCGATTCAAGTCGTCAACGGTGCATCCAGCACTCGCACGCTTGCCCTCGCCGCGATTGCCAATGGTCGCAGCCTGCTCAAGGAAGTCGAGGCCAGGGGCACCACCCTCGGTCCTGAAGGTTATACCCAGGTGCTGGAAGCCCGCCGAGTCCTGCCGCCCCTCGACCATGAAGACCCCGCGCACTGCCTGATCAGCGGCACTGGCCTGACCCACCTGGGAAGCGCCTCCACCCGTGACCAGATGCACCAGCAAAAGGTCGACGACAAGGCCGCACTTACCGACACCGCCAGAATGTTCCAATGGGGCCTCGACGGCGGCCGTCCGGCGGCAGGTACGGTGGGCGCCCAGCCGGAGTGGTTCTACAAGGGCGACGGTTCCATTGTGGTACGCCCGAACCAGGCCTTCCAGTCGCCGGACTTCGCCGAAGATGCGGGTGAAGAACCAGAGCTGACCGGCCTCTACGTGATCGGCGAAGACGGCAAGCCCTACCGCCTGGGCTTCGCCTTGGGCAACGAGTTCTCCGACCATGTCATGGAGCGTCGCAATTACCTCTACCTGGCACACTCCAAGCTGCGTAACTGCTCCTATGGGCCAGAGCTGCGCGTGGGCGAGTTGCCCCGGCACCTGGCGGGGACCAGCCGGATCTGGCGCGACGGTACCGTGTTATGGGAGAAAGAGTTCCTGAGTGGCGAGGACAACATGTGCCACAGCCTGGAGAACCTTGAGTACCACCACTTCAAGTACGCCCAGTTCCTGCGTCCAGGTGACGTGCATGTGCACTTCTTCGGCACCGCCACCCTGTCGGTAGCCGATAACATCAAGACTCAGCCGGGCGACCGTTTCGAAGTCAGCATGCGTGAGTTCGGTGAACCGCTGTGCAACACCATCGAAGTGGTTGCACCCGCCTTCAGCACTGGAGAAGTACAGACGCTCTGACCGATGCGGCCCTTGATCGGGCCTCAAGCAAGGCTGCATTTCATAATAAACATAAGAGTGAGATGAAAATGACCACTGGCAATGCACAGGTCGTTACCGCTACGACAGCGAGTCCCGCCATCACCGCCCGCCCGACCACCGTACGTTGGAGGATTTTCCTGCTCCTGCTGCTGCTCTCGGCCATCAACTACATCGACCGGGCTTCACTGTCGGTTGCACTGCCGCTGATTTCAGCTGATTTCAACATGACGCCGGCGCTTGAAGGGTTGATGCTGAGTGCATTCTTCTGGTCGTACGCGCTGATGCAGATCCCCGGCGGCATGCTGCTCGACCGTTTCCAGACGCGCAATATCGTCGGCATTGCCACGGTCGGCTGGGGCCTGTTCCAGGCCTTGGCGGGCGGCGCGCACAACTGGATAACGTTGCTCATCACCCGTATCGGCCTGGGTGTCGCGGAGTCGCCGATCATGCCGGCCGGCGCCAAGCTCAACGGTGCCTGGCTGACGCCCAATGAACGCGGGCGCGGCGCCACCCTGGTTGACGGCGGCGCGCCGCTGGGCACTGCACTGGGCGCAATCCTGATCGCAGGGCTGATCACCTGGTTTGATTCCTGGCGGATCGCATTCGTCATCGCGGGCGTCGGCACCATGGTCGTGGGCATATGGGCGTGGTGGTACATCAGGAACCATCCCAGTGAACACCCGAAAGTCAATGCTGCAGAACTGGCTTACATCACCGACGCCAACGAAGCCGCGAAAAAAGCCACCGGTGGGCGCAAGGCGATCCTCAAGGACCTGCTCAAGAGTCGCTCGGTACTGGCCATGTTCGCGGGGTACGCGTGCTACAACAGTGTGTTCTACGGCCTGCTGACCTGGATGCCGAGCTACTTGCACAAAGCCCATAACCTCGACATCAAGGCCATGGGCGGCGCCACCTTCCTGATCTTCATATGCGGCTTCATCGGCGAACTGTTTGGTGGCTGGGTGTCGGATAAATGGAAGGCTGCCGGCGGCCAACCCAACACGGTCATGCGCAGCATGTTCGCAGGCTCCGCCGCGATTGCCGCGATCTGTATCCTCGCCGTCGCCTACAGCAGTGATGCCGTCGTGGTTATCTCGCTGCTCTGTGTCGCGCTGTTTTTCATTCGCTGGTGCGGCATGTACTGGTGCCTGCCCGCCATTCTCGGCGGCCAGTCCAAAGCCGGCGTGTTGGGCGGCAGCATGAACTTCTGCGGCAATATGGTCGGGGTGATCGTGCCTATCCTGATCGGCCTGATCGTGCAATTCACCGGCTCGTACTTCCTGGCGCTGATCTTCTTCGTCGTCATGGCTTCAGGATTGATGCTGTTCTCCAGCCTGATTGATTATCGCGAGCGTGGGTTGGCCTGACCTGCCCGACTCCATAGCGCTCCCTGAAAAACCGAGGCAACCGTCATGCAACTCATAACTACAACAGGCAGCGAGACCGCTGCCAATGCCGTGATCAGACTCAATGTGCTCGACGATGTATTGATCGCGCGGCAACCGCTGATCAAGGGCCTGGAGCTCAAGGCCGAAGGCATCCAGGTACTTGAGCCGGTGCCCTCCGGCCACAAAGTCGCTGCGCGTCATATCGACGTGGGCCAACCCGTGCGCCGCTACGGGCAGATCATCGGCTTCGCGAGCCAGCCGATCGAAGCGGGACAGCATGTGCACGTTCACAACGTCGCAATGGGCGATTTCTCTCGGGACTATGCCTTCGGCGTCGACGCCAAAGGCAGTCCTGCGCCCACCGCAGAGACGTTCATGGGCATAGTGCGCGCCGATGGCCGTGTCGCGACCCGCAACTACATCGGCATTCTGACCTCGGTCAATTGCTCGGCGACGGTGGCGCGTGCGATTGCCGATTACTTCCGCCGCGACATTCATCCTGAAGCGCTGGTCGAGTACCCCAACGTCGATGGTGTCGTTGCACTCACCCACGGCGTTGGCTGCGCAGTCGACCCCGGCGGCGAGGCACTGGCCATGCTGCGCAGGACGCTGGGCGGTTATGCCGTCCACCCCAACTTTGCCTCGGTGCTGCTGATTGGGCTGGGGTGCGAGACCAACCAGATCCCTGAGTTGCTCGCGGCCCAGGGCCTTGAAAGCAGCGATTCGTTGCGCACATTTACCATTCAGGGCACCGGTGGCACCTCCAAGACCATTGCCAGTGGCATTGCTCAAGTGAAGTCGCTGCTGCCCGAAGCCAACCAGGTCAAGCGTGAGCCGGTCAGCGCCAAACACCTGATTATCGGCCTGCAATGCGGTGGTTCGGACGGTTACTCGGGCATCACCGCCAACCCGGCGCTGGGCAATGCCGTGGACCGCCTGGTGGCCGCCGGCGGCACCGCGATCCTGTCGGAAACCCCGGAGGTCTACGGCGCCGAGCACTTGCTGACCCGTCGCGCCGTCAGCCAGCAAGTGGGTGAAAAACTCATCGCGCGCATTCATTGGTGGGAAGCCTACTGCAAGCGCATGGATGCCGAACTGAACAACAACCCGTCGGCGGGCAACAAGGCCGGTGGCCTGACCACCATCCTGGAAAAATCCCTCGGCGCCGTGGCCAAGGCCGGCTCGACCGATCTGGTCGACGTCTACGAATACGCTGAAACCGTCAGGGCCCACGGCCTGGTGTTCATGGACACCCCCGGCTATGACCCGATCTCCGCGACCGGCCAGGTCGCCGGCGGCGCCAATCTGATTGCCTTCACCACGGGGCGCGGGTCGGCTTATGGGTGTGCACCCTCGCCGTCGATCAAGCTCGCCACCAACAGCCGTCTGTGGGAAACCCAGGAAGAAGACATGGACGTCAACTGCGGCGGGATTGCCGACGGCACCATGACCATTGAGGAGCGCGGCGAATACATCTTTCGCATGATGCTGCGCATCGCCTCAGGCGACAAAAGCAAAAGTGAACAGCATGGCTACGGCCAGAACGAATTCGTGCCGTGGCAGATCGGTGCGATCACTTAAGGCCCTGCATTCACTTCGACACGCCGGCTCCCGTCGTCCCGCACGATGCGGAGCCGCTTTATTTTGCCGGTGTCGAGCCTGGCATTTCTCTTCATCCTCCAATCAGGAACCCTGACATGACTCAGATTCTAGGTCAGAACTACATCGGTGGTCAGCGACTTGGCGCGGGCAACGTGCAGCTGCACAGTTTCGATGCGACAACCGGCGAAGCCCTCCCGGGCCACTTCATCCAGGCCACACAAGACGAGGTCGACGCGGCGGCCAAGGCGGCCAGCGCCGCCTACCCGATTTACCGCAACCTGCCAGCCGCGCGCCGCGCCGAGTTCCTGGAGGCCATCGCTGACGAGCTGGATGCCCTCGGCGACGATTTCGTCAGCACCGTCTGCCGTGAGACCGCCTTGCCTGCCGGGCGTATCCAGGGTGAGCGTGGCCGCACCAGCGGGCAAATGCGCCTGTTCGCCAAGGTACTGCGGCGAGGCGACTTCTACGGCGCGCGCATTGACCGTGCCCTGCCGGACCGGGCGCCCCTGCCCCGCCCTGACTTGCGCCAGTTCCGGATCGCGGTGGGCCCCGTCGCCGTGTTCGGCGCGAGCAACTTCCCGCTGGCGTTTTCCACTGCCGGTGGCGACACCGCTTCTGCCCTGGCAGCGGGCTGCGCGGTGGTGTTCAAGGCTCACAGCGGCCACATGGCGACCGCTGAATGGGTCGCGGACGCGATCATGCGGGCCGCGCAGCGCACCGGTATGCCCGCCGGCGTGTTCAACATGATCTATGGCGGGGGCGTCGGCGAGTGGCTGGTGAAACATCCCGCCATCCAAGCCGTGGGGTTCACCGGCTCGCTCAAGGGCGGCAATGCGCTGTGCAAGATGGCCGCGCAACGTCCGCAGCCGATTCCGGTGTTTGCCGAGATGTCGAGCATCAACCCGGTGATCATTCTGCCCCAGGCCCTGCAAGTGCGCGGCGAGACCATCGCCAAGGAGCTGGCTGGTTCGGTGACCTTGGGTTGCGGGCAATTCTGTACCAATCCCGGGCTGATCATTGGCCTGCGATCAGCGGATTTCAGCGCCTTCCTGCAACGCTTCACCGCGCAGATGCATGACCAGCCGGCCCAGACGATGCTCAACGCAGGCGCCTTGGCCAGCTATGCCAGCGGTCTGCAACACCTGCACGCGCATCCGGGCGTGGAGCACCTGGCGGGCAATCCTCAGCAAGGGAAACAGGCCCAGCCACAATTGTTCAAAGCCGATGTCAGCCTGCTGCTCACCGGTGACGAATTGCTCCAGGAAGAAGTGTTCGGCCCTGCCACCATCGTTATTGAAGTCGCCGACCAGGCGCAACTGGTCGCCGCACTCAATGGACTGCGCGGGCAACTGACCGCCACCGTGCTTGGCGAAGCCGATGAGTTGCTCGAATACAGCTGGTTGACCGGCTTGTTGCAGGAGAAAGTCGGACGGATCCTGTTGAACGGCTATCCAACCGGTGTTGAAGTCACCGACACCATGGTGCATGGCGGGCCTTACCCGGCGACATCCGACGCGCGCGGCACGTCGGTGGGAACCTTGGCGATTGATCGCTTCCTGCGTCCGGTCTGCTTCCAGAACTACCCCGACGCCCTCTTGCCCGAAGCGCTTCAAGATGCCAACCCGCTTGGCATTGCGCGCTTGGTCGACGGCGAACACACGCGTGCGGCCCTGGGCAACTAAAGCGAGCGGGGAATAAAAACGCTTCAATAGAGAACCCGACCGCTGTGTCGGGTTTTCTGTTTATGGCGGATTGTCAGTCCATCCCTTTAAGCCTATCTTGTTAAAAACTTATACAAGGACATAGGCTATGTACAACAAATCGCAGTGGTCGGCGATGTTCTGCAATGGATAAGACTCACCGACTGTGCCTGGTCCTGGGCGACCAGTTGTCTTTTGACCTGGCCTCCTTGAAGGCGTTGGATGCCGAACACGACACGGTGTTGCTGGTCGAGGTGATGGAGGAAGCCAGCCACGTGGCCCATCACCCGCAGAAAATCGCACTGATCTTCAGCGCGATGCGCCATTTCGCCCAGGCGCTGCAACAGCGGGGCATCCGCGTGCACTACGTTACCCTCGATGATCCGCACAACAGCGGCTCGGTGCCGGGCGAGTTGCAGCGCTGGCAGTCGCTGCTGCAACCCGACTCGCTGCATCTGACCGAGTGCGGTGACTGGCGCCTGGAGCAGTCCCTCAAGACATGCGGCTTGGCCATCCAGTGGCATACCGATAGCCGCTTCCTCTGCACCCGGTCCGGATTCTCGTCCTGGGCCGCCGGCAAAAAGCAGCTGCGCATGGAGTTTTTCTACCGTGAGATGCGGCGCAAGAGCGGCCTGCTGGTCAATGGCGACGGCAGCCCGGTGGGCGGCGCCTGGAACTTTGATGCCGACAACCGCAAGGCGCTGCCCAAGCAGGTGAGAGCGCCCCTGCCGATGCGCTTTACCGCAGATGCCATCACCCAGGAGGTGCTGGCGCTGGTGGCGGAAAACTTCACCGAGCATTATGGCGACCTAGGCACCTTTGACTACCCGGTGACCCACGCCGACGCCCAGGCGCTGTGGGAGTATTTCCTCGACTGGGGGCTGGCGGCGTTCGGTGACTACCAGGATGCCATGGCCAGCGATGAACCCTTCCTGTTTCATGCCCGGATCAGCGCCGCGCTGAATATCGGCCTGCTGGATCTGCGCCAGGTGTGCCAGGACGTCGAGTCGGCGTATTGGGCGCAGAGGATTCCCCTCAACGCCGCCGAAGGTTTTATCCGCCAACTCATCGGTTGGCGCGAATATGTCCGCGGTGTCTACTGGCTGAAAATGCCGGACTACGCCAGCGGCAATCTGTTTGGCAACAGCAGGCCGCTTCCGGAGTTCTACTGGACGGGCGACACCCAAATGAACTGCATGCGCCAGGCGATCGGCCAAAGCCTGAAGCATGCCTATGCCCACCATATCCAGCGGCTGATGGTGACCGGCAACTTTGCGCTGCTGGCCGGCATCACGCCGAATCAGATTTGCGACTGGTACCTGGCGATTTACATGGACGCGTTCGACTGGGTCGAATTGCCCAATACACTGGGCATGGTCATGCACGCGGACGGCGGCTACCTGGGCTCCAAGCCTTATTGCGCGAGTGGCCAATATATAAAGCGCATGTCCGACTACTGCGGCAACTGCGCGTACAAGGTCAGTGAAAGCACCACTGACGACGCCTGTCCATTCAATGCGCTTTACTGGCACTTCCTCATGCGTCACGGCGACCTCCTGCGCAGCAATCCGCGCATGGGCATGGTCTACAAAAACCTCGACCGGATGACTGAGCCCAAACAACAAGCGCTCTGGGACCGCGGCCAGACACTGCTCGCCAGGCTCGATGCCGGGGAGTCGTTGTGAAGAAAAGCGAACTCCCGGTGAAAAAATGCGTGGTCTGCGGACTGGATTTCGCCTGGCGCAAGAAATGGGCGCGCTGTTGGGACGAAGTGCGCTATTGCTCGCAGCGTTGCCGACGACACAAGCCGTCAGCGCCGGGCAGCCACCCACCCGCCTGAACAGCGCTTGGATCGCTAGCCGCCGCGTGCAAACCGAGGAATGTCCAGCCCCAGGTTTTCACGCAATGTCGTGCCTTCGTACGCCGTGCGGTACACACCTCGTTCCTGCAACAACGGAATGACCTCCTGGGTGAACCGCTTGAATTGCTCTGGGTGCCCGATATAGAGGTTGAAACCATCCACGGCGCGCGCCTCGAACCACTCGGCCATTTTCCGCGCGACGGTGTCGGCGGTGCCCACGAAGGCACCCGGACGCAGTTGCCGACCAAACTCTACGGCCTGGCGCAAGGTAAAAGCTTTATCGCGCGCTTGATCGGCAATGCGTTTGGCTGCGGTAAAGAAGCTGCTGCGCGCAGCCTCCAGGCTTTCTTGCGGAAACGGCGCATCCAGGTCGTACTGGCTGAAATCATGCCAACCGAAGTTGCGCCCGAACTCCTTCAGCGCGAGTTCAAAACTATGGTCGACGTGATGGTAATGCTGCTCGATTTCACGCGCGTGCGCGTCGGTGTCGCCGACATAGACTTCTGCGCCGGGCATCACCAGCAGGTGCTGCGGGTCACGGCCCAACCGCGCTGCCCTGCCCTTTACATCCTGGTAAAACGCCTGGCCCTGCTCGATGCTGGCGGCGTGGGTGAAGATCACGTCGGCGGTAGCGGCACCGAGGGCGCGGCCTTGTTCCGAATCACCGGCCTGGAAGATCACCGGCTGGCCCTGGGGTGAACGCTGTATGTTCAAGGGGCCAACCACGGAAAAATGCTCGCCCTTGTGGTTCAGGCTGTGCAGTTTGCTCGGGTCGAGGAACTGGCCGGTGGAGCGGTCGCGCACGAAGGCATCGTCTTCATAGGAGTTCCACAACCCTTGCACCACCTGCACATGTTCAGCGGCGCGGCCGTAGCGGGTGTCGTAATCATAATGCTCGTCGCGGCTGTAATTGCCGGCCGTGCCGGCGTCGCCGCTGGTGACCACGTTCCAGCCGGCGCGGCCTTTGCTGATCAGGTCCAGCGATGCCAGGCGCCGCGCGACGTTATACGGCGAGTTGTAGGAGGTCGTCAGCGTGCCGACCAGGCCTAGATGCCGCGTGCTCACGGCCAGCGCCGATAACAGGGTCAACGGCTCCAGGCGATTGAGGTAATGGGAGGGCGACCCCGGTGTGATGAACTGGCTGTCGACGATAAACATCAAGTCGAACAGCGCCGCCTCTGCCTGGCGCGCGATGTCGATATACCAGTCGACGTTGACACTGGCATCGGCCGGCAGGTGTGGGTCAAGCCACAGGTTGTGGCGCCCGGGCCCACCGCAGCCCATGGTCAGGGCGCCCAGTTTCAGCTGTCTTTTGCTCATGTCAACGTATTCCAGCCCAAGTGACTAAGGGCGCATACAGTGAGCGACTCGCCCCGCCGTGTAAAATAACCACAATGCATAACCTAATTCATTAACAATGCCGAACGCGCATTTAATGCGCCTGCCGTGCCTTTGCTGCCCCAGCCACTTACATTGCGCAGCGCCCGGCACCACCTACACTCATCTGAATCCGGCAACGCCGCGCCCTTGTTACCCGGCCGGTCCGTTGCACCTGCACGCAGTGCTCGACAAAAAAAGCAGTTAACCAACTGATTAATAGAGTAACTATGAAAGAGCACCCGCGGCAGCGTGTATTCAGACCGCAACACGTGGCACACCTTCTGGCGCCCTTGAGCCTGCTATGCCTCGCCCTCGCCGGCTGTACGGTCGGGCCGGATTTCGTGCGCCCCGATGCGCCGGCGAATGCCGACTACTCTCGCGAAAAGCTCAGCACCACTGCCCAGGCCGATATCGACACCGGGGGCGCGGCGCAGCGGTTGATCGCCGGGATGGATATTCCCGGTCAATGGTGGGCGCTCTTCCGTTCGCCAGCCCTCAATGCCCTGGTTGAAGAGGCCTTGCGCGCCAACCCGGACGTGAGCGCCGCGCAAGCCGCGCTGCGCCAGGCCAACGAGTTGGTGTATGCCGACCAGGCGTCACTGTTTCCCTCGGTCAGTGGCAATGTGCAAAAAGCCCGCGAGAAAGTCTCCGGCGTCACTTCGGGGCTGCCGGAGTCGCCGATTCTCACCGTCAGTTCGGCCTCGTTGAGCGTGTCCTATGCGCCCGATGTGTTTGGCGGTACGCGCCGGCAAATCGAAGCCACCTCGGCGCAGGCCGAGTACCAGCGCTTCCAGCTGGAGGCGACGTACCTGACCTTGACCGCCAATGTGGTCAATACCGCGATCAGCCTGGCGTCGGTGCGAGACCAGATCGCCGTCACCGAGGAAATCATCCGCCTGCAGGGCGGCCAGCTCGACTTGCTGCAAGCCCAGCGGCGCCTGGGCGCCATCAGTGATGCCGACGTGCTCACGCAACAGACCGCGCTGGCACAGTCGCGCGCGACCTTGCCGCCGTTGCAAAAGCAATTGGCGCAGACGCGCAACCAGCTGATGGCCTACCTCGGTCGCTTCCCCAATCAGGATCAGGGTGAGCGTTTCAACCTGGCCTCCCTGCAACTGCCGCAGGCACTGCCGGTCAGCCTGCCTTCCGACATGGTCGCGGAGCGGCCGGATGTGCGCTCTGCACAGGCGCAATTGCACCAGGCCAGCGCTGACATTGGTGTGGCCGTGGCCAACCAACTGCCGCAGTTCAGCATCACCGGGTCATTGGGCTCCACGGTGGCGGGCGGCACCAAGCTGTTTTCGTCCGGCTCCGGCGTGTGGAGCCTGGCCGGCGCGATCACTCAGCCGCTGTTTGATGCCGGCGCGCTCGAACACCGCAAACGCGCGGCCGTGGCGGCCTATGACGAATCGGCGGCGCGCTATCGCGGCACCGTGCTGACCGCGTTCCAGGACGTGGCCAACGCGCTCCGGGCGCTGGAAGCCGACGCTGACGCACTCAACCAGCAGGTCGTGGCGGAACGCTCCGCGCAAGCCAGCCTGGATCTGGTGCAAGCCCAGTTCCGTCTCGGCGCCGTGGCGTACATCAACCTGCTCAACGCCCAGCAAACCTACCAGAACACCGCTTTGGCACGTGTCAGGGCACAGGCTGCGCGCTACAGCGACACCACCGCGCTGTTCCAGGCACTGGGTGGCGGCTGGTGGAACCGCACGGATGTGGACCCCGCGACAAAGGGCCGTCCGGATCGCTTCGGCCTGCCGTCGTGGCAGGAAATCATGCCGGCCACGAAAAAGCCTGCGCCCAGCGACTCGGCGCGGTTCGACTGAACTGAATCATTGAAACAGTGAGATTCTCCATGGCTGACGTCCAGACTGCCTCTCCCCTGCCTCCCGAGCCCAGCGCACCGGGCAGCCCACGCAAGCGCCGGTTATGGCGACCGATGCTGATCATGGTCGCGGTGGTGCTGGTGATCGTGGCGATCATTGCCGGGGTGAAATTCGTGCAGATTTCGGCACTGATCGCCCAGTCCAAGGCGCCGTTGCCCGCCGCCGTAGTGACGGCCATGCACGTGCCGTTCAGCGAGTGGCAACCCAGCGTCTCGGCCGTGGGGTCGATGAAAGCGGTTCGCGGCGTGGATGTGACCACCGAGGTCGGCGGTATCGTGCGCACCCTCGGATTCAAACCTGGCCAAGAGGTGCCGGCCCAGGCCCTGTTGGTGCAACTGAATGCCGATTCCGACATCGCGCAACTGCATTCGCTTGAGGCCACGGCCGACCTGGCGGTGATCGTGCTCAAGCGCGACAAAGCCCAACTGGCGGTCAACGCCGTGTCCCAGGCCCAGGTCGACACCGACACCGCCGACCTGAAGGCCAAGCAAGCGGCAGCGGAACAACAGCGCGCGCTGGTGGCGAAGAAAACCATTCGCGCGCCGTTTGCCGGGCGGATCGGCATTACCAGCGTCAACCCGGGGCAATACCTCAACCCCGGCGACAAAATCGCCACGCTGCAGACGTTCGACCCGATCTACATCGACTTCACCGTGCCGCAAACCCAGCTCGAAGCCATCGCCATCGGCCAACCCGTCGCAGTGACCGCCGACGGCTTGTCCAACCAGACCTTCACCGGGCGCGTCAGCACCATCGATACCCAGTTCGACTCGACCACGCGCAACGTCACCGTCGAAGCGACCGTCGAGAACCCCAGGCAAAGCCTGGTGCCCGGCATGTTCGCCCGCGCCGTCGTGACCTCCGGGACGCCGCAGCGCTACCTCACCGTGCCGCAGACCGCAGTCACCTACAACCCTTACGGCACCACCGTATTCATCGCGACGTCGGCCAAGAACGACAAGGGCGAGGACGTGCTGACGGCGCAACAGACCTTTATCCAGACCGGGCCGACCCGTGGCGACCAGGTAGCGATCCTGTCCGGCGTGAAGGAAGGCGACCTGTTGATCACCAGCGGCCAGATGAAACTCAAGAATGGCTCGCCGGTGAAGGTCGATAACAGCGCGGCACCGCTCAATGACCCGGCCCCGACTCCCCAAGAACATTAAAGGTGTCCCATGAAGCTTACCGATACCTTTATCCAGCGACCGGTGTGGGCCGTGGTCGTGTCACTGTTCATCCTGATCCTGGGGCTGCGCTCGATCTTCGAATTGCCGGTCAACCAATGGCCGCGCACCGAAAATACCGTGGTGACCATTACTACCTCCTATTACGGGGCGGACGCGTCCACGGTCGCAGGCTTTATTACCCAGCCGCTGGAGTCGGCGATTGCCCAGGCTCAGGGCATCGACTACCTGGCCTCTTCAAGCATCACCGGGATCTCGACCATCACCGCCACGCTGCGGCTGAACTACGACGCGAGCAAGGCGCTGACCGAGATCAACACCCAGGTCAACTCGGTCAAGAACCAACTGCCGGCCCAGGCCCAGGAGCCGGTGCTGACCATTGCCGTCGGGCAGACCACCGATGCGATGTACCTGGGCTTCTACAGTGACACCCTGCCGACCAACAACATCACTGACTACCTGGTGCGCGTGGTCAAGCCCAAGCTGGATTCGATCCAGGGCGTGCAGACCGCCGAAATCCTCGGCGGACGCCAGTTCGCCCTGCGCGCCTGGCTCGACCCGGACAAACTGGCGGCGCATAACGTCACCGCGCAGGACGTGTCGACGGCCCTGGCCAACAACAACTACCTGTCGGCCGTCGGCTCCACGCGCGGGCAGACCGTGACCGTGGACCTCACCGCCGGCACCGATCTGCACACGGTGGATGAGTTCAAACAGCTGGTGATCAAGCAGAAAGGCGATGCACTGGTGTACCTGGCGGACGTGGCGACGGTCACCCTCGGCGCCGAGAGCTATGACAGCAGCGTGGCATTTTCCGGCAAGCGCTCGGTGTTCATCGGCATCAAGGTAGCCCCCACCGCGAACATCCTCACGGTTGCCGACAGCGTGCGCCAGGCGTTCCCCGAGCTGCAATCGCAACTGCCCACCGGCGTGCGCGGCGACATCGTGTATGACTCCACCGCGTTCATCAACACCTCGATCTACGAGGTGGTGAAGACCCTGGTCGAGGCGATGATCATTGTCTCGGTGGTCATCTACCTGTTCCTCGGCTCTTTCCGGGCGGTGATAGTGCCCCTGGTGGCGATCCCGCTGTCGCTGGTCGGCACCTTCTTCGTCATGTACCTGCTCGGTTACTCGATCAACCTGCTGACCCTGCTCGCGCTGGTGTTGGCGATCGGGCTGGTGGTCGACGACGCAATCATCGTGGTGGAAAACGTCGACCGACATATCAAGGAAGAAGGCAAAGGTGTGCTGGAGGCCGCGTTGGTGGCGGCGCGCGAACTGGGCGGGCCGATCATTGCGATGACGGTGGTGCTGATTGCTGCGTACGTCCCCATCGGCTTGCGCAGCGGCCTGACGGGCGCGCTGTTCAAGGAGTTCTGTTTTTCGCTGGCGGGCGCGGTCACGGTGTCGGCCGTGGTGGCGTTGACGCTGTCGCCGATGATGACCTCCAAGCTGTTCAAGACCGGCCAGGAGGAAGGTCGCTTCGCGCGCCGCCTCGATCAGTATTTTGACTGGCTGCGCGGGCGTTATCACCGCGTGCTGTCCGGCGGGCTGGACATCTGGCCGGTGCTGGTGACGTTTGGCTTTGTGCTGTTCCTGCTGGTCGCCGCCAGTGGCATGACCGCCAAGAGCGAGCTGTCGCCGACCGAAGACCAGGGCCTGGTGTTCATGCAGATCAAAGGCCCGCCGACCGCCTCGCCGCAGCAGATGGAGCGGATTGCCGACCAGGCGTTCCAGATCGCCAGCAAGGAGTCCGAGTACGCGCAAATGTTCCAGCTCACTGGCCTGCCGGCGCTCAATCAAGGCCTGGGCGGCGTGCTGCTCAAGACCTGGGATGATCGGACCCGCTCCCAGGCCCAGCTGATTCTGGACCTGCAGCAAAAGTGGAACCAGGTGCCCGGCGCAACCATTGCCGCCTTTCCGTTGCCGTCGCTGCCAGGTGCCCAAGGGTTGCCGGTACAGTTCGTGATCACCACCACCGACTCGGTGGAAAACCTCAATGAGGTCGCGCAAGCGGTGATGGCCGAGGCGCAGAAGCAGCAGCTGTTCTGGTTCTCCGACATGGACCTGAAACTCGACAAGCCCCAGGCGCGACTGGTGGTCGACCGGGAAAAAATCGCTGCATTGGGCATGACCCAGGCCGATGTCGGCGCGGCGCTGTCGGCGGCCCTGGGCGGCAACTACGTCAACTACTTCTCCACTGCCGGGCGCTCGTACAAAGTCATTCCCCAGGTGCTGCAGGTCAACCGCCTCAACCCGGAGCAGATTCTCGACTACTACATTCGCACGCCCGCCGGCGCCATGATCCCCGCGCGCACCGTGGCGCACATCGAGACGTCGACGCAGCCGGAGTCGATCAACCACTTCCAGCAACTCAATTCGGCCACGCTTTCCGGCGTGAGTGGCGTGGCCCAGGGCGAACTGCTGGCCAAACTCAATACGATCCTCAACAACGTGGCACCGTCTGGCTATACCTCCGACTTTTCCGGCGAGTCGCGGCAGTTCATGCAGGAATCCGGTGGCTTCGTCGGGCTGCTGATGTTCTCGATCCTGATCGTCTACCTGGCGCTGGCCTTCCAGTTCGAAAGCTTCCGCGACCCGGTGGTGATCCTGTTCTCGGTGCCACCGGCGCTGTTTGGGGCATTGGCGTTTATTACCATGGGTTACGCCTCGATCAATGTGTACACCCAGGTGGGCCTGGTGACGCTATTGGGGCTGATCACCAAGCACGGGATTCTGATTGTGCAGTTCGCCAACGAACTGCAGCGCGCAGGCCACAGCAAACGTGAGGCCATTGAAGAAGCGGCCGCCGTGCGCCTGCGGCCGATCCTGATGACCACGGCGGCCATGGTCCTGGGCGTGGTGCCGCTGGTCTGGGCCTCCGGCGCCGGGGCTGCGGGTCGACATGACATGGGGCTGGTGATCTTTGCCGGGCTGTCGATCGGCACGCTGTTGACCCTGTTCATGGTGCCGGCGATGTACCTGTTTATCGGTGCCACGCACCATCGAGAGGTCGAACAACCGGTGTTTGAGAGTTGAGCCAGTGCACAGCCCGCTGTGCACTGGCGTGCTTACAGGATCGAGATCGGGTACTGAACGATCAGGCGGTTCTCGTTGAAGCTGTTGGTGTTACCAAAGCTTCGACGCTGCGTCGCATTGCGCCAGCGCAGGTTCAATGAGCGCAACGGCCCGCTCTGCAGCGTATAGCCCACTTCGGTTTCGCGCCCGCGTTCGCGACCATCACTCACGGCGCCGGCGTGCACATTGCTGCCCTTGATGAACCTGTTCATCAGCGTCAGCCCCGGCACCCCGACGGCCGCAAAGTTGTAGTCATGCCGCACCTGCCAGGAACGCTCGTTGGCCAGGTCGTAACTGGAGCCATAGCTGTCGTTCGCCAGGGTCGCCCCACTGGTGCCGGCGACCCGCTGCAGGCCGGTTTCACCGGTGAGACGTTGCAGACCGACGTAGAACGTGTGGCCGCCGGTCTTCAGGGAAAACAGGCCCGACAGCGTGCGGCTGTCCTCGCTGCCGGCCAGCGCGGCGCCGTCTTGCGTGCCGATGAAATAGCCAATATTGGCACCGAGGCTGATGCTCTCGGTGATCGGCTGCGTGTGCAGCAGCTGGAAGTATTGCTGCTGGTAGACGTCTTCGAGTTGGCCGTACCAGGCCGCAACCACTGTGTGTTCGTGGTTGAACGTATAGTCGCCGCCGATGAAATTGAACGCATCCGATTCGATGCTGTTCCTGCCGTGCAACACCGTGCCGACACTGTTCTGCGACAGCTTCTGCATGCTGGCGTCGTTACGCTGGCTGTTGCCGCGAAATTGACCTCCGTACAGGTTCACGTTGGGGATTTCCCGCGAGGTGATTTGCGCGCCTTCGAGGGTCTGCGGTAGCGAACGGCCATCGTCGGCACGCAGTATTGGCAGGACCGGCATCCACTCGCCGATTTTCAGCTCGGTCTTGGAAAACCGCGCCTTGCCGGCGACAGCCAAGCGGCCAAAGTCATCAGCCGGCCGGTTGCCGTCGTGGGTCGGCAACAACTGCGTGCCGTAAGTGCCCCGGCCGCCGTCGAGCTTGATCGCCAACATGCCCAGCGCATCCAGGCCAAAGCCGACGGTGCCCGAGGTAAAACCCGACTTCGCATCGAGGATAAAACTTTGTGTCCACTCCGCGGCCTGGCCATGCCCGGTAGACCCCGGCAGGGCTTTGGAGGCGCCGTTATCGACAAAGTCACGGCTCATGTAGAAGTTGCGCAGCACCAGGTTGGCCTTCGCATCCTCGATAAACCCATCGGCCTGCACCAGGCCCGAGAAGCCCAGTGCAATGACCACGACGTTGCTTTTCACACGCTGAAAATTGAGGCTCATTATTATGCTTCCCATTGTTTTTTGAGCGCAGCGATCCCGCCCCCGACCACCGTCGCCGGGGCGGTTTACACAGAAAAGGTCAGGTGTTGGCAGGCAGCGCCGCCAGTGACGAGGGGCGTCGTGGACGCCGTGCCACCCAGGACAACAGGCAGGTCAGCAGCACCGAGCCGATGGCCGCGCCGACCCACAGTTGCGAAAGGGTGTTGAAGTCGTAGAGTTTGAGGCCGGTGACCGACAGCGTGGTGCCGCGCTGGATGATGACGCCGGTGAGCATCTCGCCGGCTGCCGCGCCGATGTAGCTGACGATCCCGATCATGCCCAATGCCGCGCCAGCCGCCGCCTTGCCGGCGATATCAACGGCCATCAGGCCGCCGAGGAAGCACAGCAATGCCCCCAGCGAACTGCCGAATATCACCATCGACAGCACGTCCATCCAGTAATGCCCGGCCGGGCCATACAGAAACAACGCCAGGCCCCCTGCGTTCATGACGCCGAAGACAACCGCCAGGCCATGGCGGCGGCCGGCGAAAAAGCGATCGGAGATCAGCCCGCTCAAGCCCGTACCGGCAATCCCGCAGATGCTCGCCACGGAAATCAGCGTGGACGCGGTCAGGGTGTCGTAGTGCTTGGCGTTTTCCAGGAAGAACACGCCCCAGGAGTTGACCGCATAGCGACCGACATACATCAGGCACGACGCGAGTGCCAGCAGCCAGAGCGCCGGGCTCTTGAGCAATAACCATTGAATCGCCGCAACACTGGTGACGGTGCCTTTGATTTCCAGTGCGGGCTTGGAATTGACCGGTGCAAAGCCTTGGCTTTCCGGCGAGTCGGCCATGAACGCAAACACCAGCACGATGCCGAGCAAGCCCATGGCGGTCGCCAGCCAGTAGCCGTACTGCCATCCCCACGTGACCACGACCGCCGCGACGGCGACATACGTCAGCGCTTCGCCGAGGTTGTGCGCAATCGACCAGAAGCCGTAATAGGTACCCCGCTCCCGGTCGCCATACCAGCGCGCCAGGGACACCACGCATGGCCCGACACCCATCGACTGCGCCCAGCCATTGATGCCCCAGGCCAGGGTCAGGATCACCGCGTTGGTGGTCAAGCCCATGCAGGCGTTCACCAGCGCACTCAGGGCCAGGCCAAGCATCATGAAGCGGCGCACATTGGCATGGTCGGCGAGAAAGCCGTTGACCAATTTACCGATGGCATAGGTGAAGAACAGCGCCGAGCCGATCATCCCCAATTCGCTGGGGCTGAGGATGTCCTGGGACACCAGCGCGGGCTTGACCACGTTGAACGACAACCTGCAGACATAAAACAATGCATAACTGAGTGACATCGACAGCAAGGTTTGCAGGCGGATGCGCCTGAAGAGTTGGGGGTCGATTTCGGGCTCCAGCGCGCGCGCTGGTGCAGCCTTGAGCAAGCTCAATAGAGATTTCATAGCCGACAGTTCCTGTTTTTATTGTGCTGTACGTGCTTTAAAAGGTGCTGCTGCGATCAGGCGTCCAGGGCATTCCCAAGCATCGAGGCGACTTGGGCGTAGACCTGCGGGTTGGCCACCAGCAACGGATTGCCCTCGGTCAGGCCGTGGTTGCGCAGAAAGTCATTGCTCACGCCGCCCGCCTCCTTCACCAGTACCAGCCCGGCGAGGCAGTCCCAGCTGTTGATGTGGGTTTCGTAGTAACCGATCAGCCGGCCTGCGGCGACGTAGGCCACCATCAGCGCGCCCGATCCATTGCGAATGAAGGTACCGCCCTCTTCCAGCAACTGCGCGATAAAGGGAATGAAATGTTCCTTGCCGCGCCGGTGGGAGGTGCCTACGCCCATCACGCCGTGAGCAATGTCGGGCGCCGTGTGCACGCTCAGCCGCTGCTGATTGAGCCAGGCACCTTGGCCGTTGCAGGCATGGAACAACTCGTCGTGCACCGCGTCCGCCACGGCGCCCAACCATGGTTCGCCGTCGACCATCAAGCCGATGGACACGCACCAACTGTGCAGGCCGTTGACGAAACAGCTGGTGCCATCGATGGGATCGACCACCCAGATGCACTGAGCATCCAGGGTCGCGCCGCCTGTCTCTTCCCCCAGGAACCCATCCTGCGGAAACCGCTCGGCCAAGCGCTGCTTGATGTAGGCCTCGGTGTCCTGGTCGACGATGCTGACCAAGTCCTGGAGCTGGTCGCCCTTGTGGCTGACGACCAGGCTGTCGCGCTGCCGGTAAGGCCCGAGTGCGCGCCGCGCGGCTTGCATGGCCAGCTCCTGCGCACAGGCATAACGCTGTTGCAGGTCTTCAGGACTCAGCGGTGTGCAGCGCTGTTGGCTACTTTGCATGGGCTACCCCCTTGTTGGATGTGTGAATTTCAGCGCTTTGCACACGTGTGCAACGTGGATGCAAAAAAATGGCGGACCTGCCGCCATTCACACTGAACCGCTTTATAAGGCACGAAAAAAATATTCGTTTCAACACATTTTTAAACTATTTATTCCAACGTGCTGCGCCGTTGAATCAACTGCACCGGCACCACGAAAGGCTGCTCCACGGCCGCGTTGAGCGTGGCGGCCACTGCGTGCCGGGCCAACGCCTCGGGGTCCTGGCGGACCGTGGTCAGGGCGTAGGCATCGTGGCCCGCCTGGGGAATATCGTCAAAACCGACCACCGCCACATCCCGGGCAATCTGCAGGCCCAGCTTGAATCGCAGGGCGTCCATCACCCCCAGGGCCAGCAGATCGGTGGCGCAAAAAATCCCGTCGGGGCGCGTCGGCTGTGCAAACAGGGCCAGCGCGGCGTCCACGCCTGCAGCGTAACCCCCGACGGCCTCGTAATGTTCGGCCAAGGGCGCCAGGCCGGCCTCGGCGACGACCTGGCGAAATCCCTGCAAGCGTTGTCGTGAGCTGTAATTGCCCTCACTCTGGCCGACGAAGGCCAGGCGCGTCGCGCCGCTGCGCAGCAATTCACGCGCCGCCAACCGGCCCCCTTCGACATGATCGCTGACCACCAAGTTGGCACCCTGCAGGTGCGCATCGCAATTGATCATGGTCAACGGCACTTGCCGATTCAGGTAGCGCTCCACCTGCTCGCTCGACGCTGCCGCCGAGGTGAGGATCACCCCGGCCACTTGATAGCTCAGCAACTCCTGCATCGAGCGTTCGAGTTGTTCCGGGTCATTGGCGTTCATCAGCAGCGGCATCAAGCCGTGCAGGCTCAGATGGTGAGTCAAGGGCCCCAGCAGGCTCGCGAGGAACGGGTTTTCGAACCCGGCGGTGATGATGCCGACAAAATTGCTGCTGCCCTTGTTCATGGTCCTGGCAATCAGGTTGACCTGGTAACCCAGCGCCTCGGCAGACTTCATCACCCGCTCGCGCATGCGTGGCGACACGCTGGCGCCCGGCGTGAAGGTACGGGAGACGGCAGACCGTGAAACCCCGGCATGCAGGGCGACGGCTTCGGCGTTGATAATGTCCGGGCTAGGCATGTAGGCAAAGTCGGCCTGAAGGAGAAGGCAGCATTCTGGCAGCGCAAAAACCTGAAGTCGACGGCAACGGCGCAGTTGCTGGCAGGAAAAAACACAGGCTAACCTATGTGCTAGAGGCATAGCCCATTCTCAAACGTCATAATCCTACGTTTTCCTACATGGTAATCTCACATCCCTACCAATAGGCATTGATCGTTTGTCGACAATGGCCCCAACCAGGAAAGATCATGCCAAGAAAGTCACACTCAGCCCTGCGTCGTAATTTCCGTGAATTGCTTGCAACGCCTACGTGCGTTGAAACCGCGTCTGTATTCGACCCGATGTCGGCGCGTATCGCCGCCGACCTGGGTTTTGAGGTGGGTATCCTGGGTGGCTCCGTCGCCTCGTTGCAGGTACTTGCCGCACCCGATTTTGCCTTGATCACGCTGAGTGAGTTCGTCGAACAGGCCACCCGCATCGGTCGCGTTGCCCAGTTGCCGTTTATTGCTGACGCCGACCACGGCTACGGCAATGCCCTGAACGTCATGCGCACCGTCGAAGAACTCGAACGTGCCGGTGTCGCCGCGCTCACCATCGAAGACACGTTGCTGCCCGCGCAATTCGGGCGTAAATCCACCGACCTGATCTCCATCGAGGAAGGCATCGGCAAAGTCAGGGCAGCCCTGGAAGCACGCGTCGATCCGGAGTTGGCGATCATCGCCCGCACCAACGCCGGCGTCTTGCCCACCGAAGCCGTGATCGAGCGGACCCTGGCCTATCAAAAGGCCGGTGCAGACGGGATCTGCATGGTCGGTGTCAGCGACTTCGAGCACCTGGAGAAAATCGCCGAAAACCTCACCGTGCCGCTGATGTTGGTGACTTACGGCAATCCCAAGCTCAATGACAGCCAACGCCTGGCAAGCCTCGGTGTACGCGTGGTCGTGGCGGGTCACGGCGCCTACTTTGCTGCGATCAAGGCCACCTATGACAGCCTGCGCGCACAGCGCCAGTTGACCCACAGCACCTCCAACCTCAGTGCCACCGAACTGACGCACACCTACACGTTGCCGGAAAACTACGTGGCCTGGGCGCAAGAGTTCATGGACGTCAAAGAGTAATACCCGGGCGGAACGAGGGGGTCACCCCCTCCTCCACACCCCGCTTCAGCTGAAGAACCGGTTGCCCGGCCGTGGCAATCCCAGGTTCTCGCGCAAGGTTGCCCCTTCATACTCGCGCCGAAAAATCCCCCGCGCCTGCAACTCAGGCACGACGTGGTCGACAAAATCATCGAGTCCGCCCGGCAGCCACGGGAACATCACGTTGAAGCCGTCACTGCCCTCCTCCTCCAGCCATTGCTCCATCTCGTCAGCAATACTCTGGGCGGTGCCCACGAACGACAGGCCGGCATACCCGCCAAGGCGCTGGGCCAATTGGCGCACGGTCAGTTGCTCGCGATCGGCCAGGGCCAGCACACGTTCGCGCGAGCTCTGGCTGCCGTTGGTTTCGGGAATTGCCGGCAGGTAGCCGTCCGGGTCGAATGTGGACGCGTCCGTACCCAGCGCAACCGACAGCGAGGCAATTGCGCTCTGCTCATGCACCAGGCTGTCGAGGTGCGCACGAATGCGGCGTGCCTCTTCAAGCGTGTCGCCCACCACCACAAGGGCGCCAGGCAGGATCTTCAGGTGGTCGGGGTTGCGCTGGATCAGGCGCATGCGCCGCTTGATATCGGCATAGAAGGCCTTGCCCTCCTCCAGGTTGCCCGGCGCGACGAAGATTACTTCGGCGGTTTCTGCCGCCAGTTGCCGCCCAGGCTCGGAGGAGCCGGCTTGCACGATCACTGGCCAGCCCTGTACCGGGCGGGCAATGTGCAGCGGGCCGCGCACGTTCAGGTAGCGCCCCTTGTGATCGAGGGTGTGCAGCTTGTCGGGGTCGAAGAACACGCCGCTGTCGGCATCGCGAATAAACGCATCGTCGGCCCAACTGTCCCACAGCCCGGTGACCACATCGTAGAACTCGCGGGCACGGGCGTAACGCTGATCGTGCGAGTAGGCCTCGTCCAGACCGAAATTCAGCGCGGCATCCGGGTTGGCGGTAGTGACGATATTCCAGCCGGCGCGGCCATTGCTCAGGTGGTCCAGGGAGGCAAAACGCCGGGCAATGTGGAAGGGTTCGTCATAGGTGGTGGACGCGGTAGCCACCAGCCCGATGTGCTCTGTCGCCTGGCTCAAGGCCGACAACAGCGTGAACGGCTCGAACGAGGTTGCGGTATGGCTGCGCTTGAGTGCCTCGGTGGGCATGTTCAGCAAGGCCAGGTGGTCGGCCATGAAGAAGGCGTCGAACCGACCGCGCTCAAGGGTTTGCGCAAAGCGCTTGAGGTGCGCGAAATTGAAATTGGCGTCACGAAAAGCGCCGGGATAGCGCCAGGCGCCGGTGTGGATACTGGCCGGACGCATGAACGCGCCCAGCTTGAGTTGGCGTTGTGCAGTCATGAAGCACTCCCAGGAAATAGTCCTCAAGCATCGTCCGGCTGGACTTTTGCTGTCCAATAATCAAACGTGCTGGCTTATTCCTTGAAGTACAACCGTGCCAGTCGTGAGGTTTAGCATGCAGACCGTTTTCCACTTTGCCTTCAATGTCACCGACCTGGACCGCGCCAGGGCCTTCTACGGCGGCGTGCTCGGTTGCGAGGAAGGCCGCAGCACCGAGACGTGGGTCGATTACGATTTCTTCGGGCACCAGCTGTCATTGCACTTGGGCACACCGTTCAAGACCGAAAACACCGGGCATGTCGGCAAGCACCTGGTGCCGATGCCGCACTTCGGCCTGGCCATGGCCCTGGAAGACTGGCAAGCCACCGCCGAGCGCCTGACCCAAGCCGGCACCGACTTTGTATTGCAACCGCAAGTACGCTTTGCCGGTGAGCCCGGCGAGCAGTGGACGATGTTTTTCCTCGATCCGTTTGGCAACCCTATCGAGTTCAAGGGGTTCAGGTCGATGAGTGCGCTGTATACGCGTTGAATCCCAATTGAGCCACGCGGGGTTTAAATAGCCATTGGTTAAGTGCCGCGTTATATAAGTTATTCGACCGCGCATAAAAAATCCGCCGCAGTATCTGCGGCGGCAACCAAAGGTTTTTGTCGAAGCAGAGCGGCTAAGACAGGTCCCACGCTACACCCCTGCTTGATTAAATAGTGTGAAGTTTAATTAATCGAGTTTAATCCAGCGCCTGGCTGCAGGCCGCGTGAACTGTGCTTAGAATCAACCTCGGCAAACTCGCCGAACACAATAAGAATCGTAACGCCTCACCTGAAAAACATCTGCCAATACGCTCTTATGCGCCATCCAGTCAGTGCGATGTTTCTGTGCGCGTTAATTATTCCGGGGAAGTCACAACATGATCAAACAGTGCAGCCTGTTAGCGCTGGCGGTGTGCGCCAGTATCAGCCAATTCGCGCAAGCCGACGCCGTCTCCGACCAGGCCGATTCCAAAGGGTTTATCGAGGGCAGCAGTGTCACCGGGCTGTTGCGCAACTATTACTTTGACCGCAACCGCGAAGGCGGCAGGGCCGACAACCGCGACTGGACCCAGGGCGCGATGCTCAACTACGCCTCGGGCTTTACCCAGGGCACCATCGGTTTCGGCGTGGATGCCTACGCCTACGGCGGGCTGAAACTCGACGCTACCCATGCGGACGCCGGCACCGGCAACCTGCCGACCGACCGGCATGGCGATCCCGAAGATGCCTACGGCTCCGTCGGTGCCGCGGTGAAGATCAAAATCTCCAAGACCCAACTCAAGTTCGGTGACATGCAGCCCACTGCACCGGTGTTCGCCACCGGCGGTACGCGCCTGCTGCCCCAGACCGCCACCGGCTTTGACCTGACCAGCAGCGAGATCGCCGGGCTGGACCTGGAAGCCGGGCACTTCACCAGCACCAACAGCGGCATGACCAGCGACCATGACCACGATATCTACGCCACCTACGCCAACGTGCCGGCCAACAGCGCGAGTTTTGTCGGTGGCAAATACGCCTTCACCCCGTCCCTGAGCGCAACGCTGTACGCCAGCGAACTGGAAGATATCTGGCGTCAGTACTACACCAACCTCAACTACGTCATTCCGCTGGGCCATGACCAGTCGCTGGCCCTGGACGGCAACCTCTACCGCACCCTCGACACCGGCAGCGCCAAGGCCGGCGCGATCAACAACACCACGTATTCGGTCGCGGCGGCGTATTCGTTCCTGCAGGCCCATACGCTGACGCTGTCGTTCCAGAAAGTGCACGGCGACACGCCCTTCGACTACATCGGCACCGGCAACAACGGCGCGGGTGAAGGCGGCGACTCGGTGTACCTGGCCAACTCGGTGCAATGGGGCGACTTCAACGGCCCGGGCGAACAGTCCTGGGGGATCCGCTATGACTTGAACATGGCCAGCTATGGTGTGCCGGGCCTGAGCTTCATGGGCCGTTACATCAACGGTTCGGACATCAACGGCACCCATACGCCGGTCAACAGCGCGTATGCCGGCGACTATGGTGCCGATGGCGCTCACCACGAGACTGACCTTGAGGCCAAATACGTGATCCAGAGCGGCCCGGCGAAAAACCTGTCGCTGCGCGTGCGCGATGCGATCGTGGCGTCGAACGCCGACCAGCGCGACGGCGATTTGAACGAGTTGCGACTGATCGTCGACTACCCGTTCACCCTGCTGTAATCACTGCCGGAATGACTCCAGCCGCTCGCGCATCCCCGCGCTGGCGGCTGGACCGGCCTGCAACGTGCAGGCATCCAAGGGCACCACCTGCCCATCGGCATCGGCCATCATCGGCTGCACCAACCGCCCCGTCCCGCGCTCCACCACCTGCACGCTGGCGCCTTCCTCGGCGTAATGCCGGTTGCCCCACGCCACCAGCGACATCAGCACCATACGAAAATCCTCGCCCTTGGCCGTCGGTACGTATTCGTAGCGCGGCGGCCGTTCGCTGTAGGCCTTGCGCTCAAGCATCCCGGCGTCGACCAGGGCGGTGAGGCGGCGCGTGAGCATGTTCGGCGCAATGCCGAGGCTGCGCGAAAACTCATCGAAACGACGCAGGCCTTGCAGCGCGTCGCGCATGATCAGGATGCTCCACCACTCCCCTACCCGGTCGAGGCTGCGGGCGATGGGGCATTCGTCGCGGGTCAGGGACTTGCGTTGCATAGGGGTTCCTGTGAGTCGCTATAAAGTTGTGTGACGCCATGTTACTTTCATCATGATAGTGACGTCCATAGGGTCTGTACCCTCAACACAACCGGAGTCGATTGATCATGAGTAAACGTATCGTTGTGACGGGCATGGGCGCCCTGACGCCGCTGGGCGCCAGCGTGGAAGCGACCTGGCAGCGCCTGTTGAAAGGCCAGTCGGGCATCCGTCGCCTGCCTGAAGAATTGATTGGCGACCTGGCGGTCAGCATCGGCGGCCAAGTCCAGAGTGCGCAGCAGGATGCCGAGGCGGGTTTTGATCCTGATCGGCTGTTGGCGGCCAAGGAACAGCGCAAGATGGACCGCTTTATCCTGTTCGCCCTGGCGGCGGCCGACGAGGCGTTGAAGCAAGCCGGCTGGGCACCGAAAACCCCGGAAGAACAGGAACGCACCGCGACCATCATTGCTTCGGGCGTAGGCGGTTTCCCGGCAATTGCCGATGCGGTGCGCACCACTGACAGCAAAGGCCCACGGCGTCTGTCGCCGTTCACTATTCCGTCGTTCCTGAGCAACATGGCCGCCGGGCATGTGTCGATCAACTACGGTTTGAAAGGCCCGCTGGGCGCACCGGTGACCGCCTGTGCGGCCGGCGTGCAGGCGATTGGCGACGCCGCGCGGATGATCCGTGCCGGTGAAGTCGATGTCGCCGTGTGCGGGGGTGCCGAAGCGGCCATCCACCGGGTCAGCCTCGCCGGGTTTGCAGCGGCACGGGCGCTGTCCAGCGACTTCAACGACACCCCGGAGCGTGCCTCGCGCCCCTTCGACCAGGCGCGCGACGGCTTCGTGATGGGCGAAGGCGCCGGCATCCTAGTCATCGAGGAACTCGAACACGCCCTGGCACGCGGCGCCCAGCCGATTGCCGAACTGGTGGGCTACGGCACCAGTGCCGATGCCTACCACATGACGGCCGGCCCGGAAGACGGTGACGGCGCACGCCGGGCCATGACCCAGGCCTTGCGCCAGGCCGGAATCGAAGCGTCTGCGGTGCAGTACCTGAACGCCCACGCCACCTCGACGCCCGTGGGCGACAAAGGCGAGTTGGCCGCGATCAAGGCGGTTTTCGGCGCCACGGGCAGCCCGGCGATCAGCTCGACCAAATCCGCCACCGGCCACTTGCTGGGCGCTGCGGGCGGCATCGAAGCTATCTTCACCGTCCTCGCCCTGCGCGATCAGATCGCCCCGGTGACCCTCAACCTGGACCACCCGGACCCGCTCGCCGAGGGCCTGGACCTGCTGCGCAGTGAGGCACGGCCGATGGCCATTGAATTCGCGCTGTCCAACGGCTTCGGCTTTGGCGGCGTGAATGCCAGCGTGCTGTTCCGCCGCTGGCACTGACCCGCCGGTTTGCCCCTGTTGTGATTTTCGGGGACCATGGGCGCCTTTCCTTGACTGCCAACCAGAGGCGCCCATGGCCAACCACGACCTGTCCTACACTCCCGATCCGGATGCCGATTCGATTTCCTCCGACGTCATCGGCTTCAATGGCATCCTGGTCTCCACCCAGATCCCGACCCGCGCCGACGGCAGCCTGGAACTGGGCGATATCACCGCGCAAAGCGAATGCACCCTGCAAGCTTTGAAAGTCGCCCTGGAAAAGGCCGGCAGCTCGATGGACCGGGTGATGCACCTGACCATTTATCTGACCGACATGGCCGACCGCGCCGCCTTCAATGAAGTCTACAAACGCTTCTTCGCCAAGCCCTGGCCCGTGCGCGCGGCTGTTGGCGTCGCCGCCCTGGCGGTCGACGGCATGCGTGTGGAAGTCACCGCGATGGCCGCTCAAGCCTGAAGTGATGCCGGTCAGGCATTTCACGGCTACAATGCGCGCCTCAACCGTGACAAGCCTGACTAAAAAAACTATGTCCTTGCCCAAGCATCACCTGGAATTGCTCAGCCCTGCCCGCGATGTCGCCATCGCGCGCGAGGCTATCCTGCATGGCGCCGACGCCATCTACATTGGTGGCCCGAGCTTCGGCGCCCGCCATAACGCCTGCAACGAGGTGAGCGATATCGCTCAACTGGTGGAATTCGCCCGCCGTTACCACGCGCGCGTGTTCACCACCATCAACACCATCTTGCATGACAACGAACTCGAACCTGCGCGCAAGCTGATCCATCAGCTCTACGACGCCGGTGTCGACGCGTTGATCGTGCAGGACCTGGGCGTGATGGAGCTGGATATTCCGCCTATCGAGCTGCACGCCAGTACCCAGACTGACATCCGCACCCTGGGCCGCGCCAAGTTTCTCGACCAGGCCGGTTTCTCGCAGCTGGTATTGGCCCGTGAGCTGAACCTGCAGGAAATCCGCGCCATCGCCGACGAAACCGATGCCGCCATCGAGTTCTTTATCCACGGCGCCCTGTGCGTGGCGTTCTCCGGGCAGTGCAATATCTCCCACGCGCAGAATGGCCGCAGCGCCAACCGTGGCGATTGCTCCCAGGCCTGCCGCCTGCCGTATACCTTGAAGGACGACCAGGGCCGCGTCGTGGCCTTTGAAAAGCACCTGCTGTCGATGAAAGACAACAACCAGAGCGCCAACCTGCGCGCCCTGGTCGAGGCCGGCGTGCGCTCGTTCAAGATTGAAGGCCGCTACAAGGACATGGGCTATGTGAAGAACATCACCGCCTACTACCGCCAGCGCCTCGACGAGATTCTTGAAGACCGTCCGGACCTGGCCCGCGCCTCCAGCGGCCGTACCGCGCACTTCTTCCTGCCCGACCCGGAAAAAACCTTCCACCGGGGCAGCACCGATTACTTTGTCAGCGACCGCAAGATCGACATCGGCGCCTTCGACACTCCAACCTTCACCGGCCTGCCGGTGGGTGTGGTGGAAAAAGCCGGCAAGCGCGACCTGCAGGTGGTGACCCATGAGCCGCTGTCCAACGGCGATGGCCTCAATGTGCTGGTCAAGCGTGAAGTGGTGGGTTTTCGCGCGAACATCGCCGAGCCCAAGGGCGAGTTCGAGGAAGACGGTGAGAAGCGCTACCGCTATCGGGTCGAGCCGAACGAAATGCCGGCCGGCCTGCATCAACTGCGCCCGAACCATCCGCTGAACCGCAACCTGGACCACAACTGGCAGCAGGCCTTGCTCAAGACCTCGGCTGAACGCCGGATCGGCCTGTCATGGGTGGCGTGCCTGCGTGAAGAGCAGTTGCACGTCACCGCGACCAGCGAAGAAGGCATCAGCGCCAGCGTCACCCTGCCCGGCCCGTTCGGTGTGGCCAACAAGCCGGAACAGGCGCTCGACACCCTGCGCGATCTGCTCGGCCAACTCGGGACCACCGAATACCACGCGACCAACATCGCGCTGGATGCGCCGCAGGCGTTCTTCATCCCCAACTCGCAGCTCAAGGCGTTGCGCCGCGAAGTGATCGAGGCCCTGACCGCTGCTCGCGTCGCGGCGCACCCGCGTGGCGGGCGCAAGGCCGAAACCACGCCGCCGCCGGTGTACCCGGAAGCGCACCTGTCGTTCTTGGCCAACGTCTACAACCAGAAGGCCCGCGACTTCTATCATCGCCACGGCGTGAAGCTGATCGATGCCGCCTTCGAAGCCCATGAAGAAACCGGCGAAGTGCCGGTGATGATCACCAAGCACTGCCTGCGTTTCTCGTTCAACCTGTGCCCTAAACAGGCCAAGGGCGTGACGGGGGTGAAAACCAAGGTTGCGCCGATGCAACTGATCCATGGCGACGAAGTGCTGACCCTGAAGTTCGACTGCAAACCCTGCGAGATGCACGTGGTGGGCAAGATCAAGGGGCATATCCTCGGCCTGCCGCAACCGGGCAGTGGCGTGGCGCATTTCGACCCCGAAAACCTCATCTACCAGGGCACGCACTGACGCTGCGGGAGCGGGGCCACCACCAGCCCCGCTGCAACCCTGCCGCTGCCAGCAGAATCGCCGCCACACCCAACCATTGCAGCCAGCCGAGGCGATGCCCGAAGGCGATCCAGTCCACCAGGATCGCCGCAATCGGGTAGATGAACGACAACGCGCCGGTGATGGCCGTGGGCAGTTTCTGGATCGCGCCGTACAGCAGCACATACATCAACCCGGTATGTACCACCCCGAGCGTGATCAAGGCCGACCAGGCGTTGGTCGATGCCGGCAGGCTGTTCCAGGGCACCAGCGGCGCCAGCAGTACCGCGCCGGTGGTGACCTGAATCAACGCCATCAAATGCGGCGGCACTTCTTTCAAGCGCTTGATAATCAGTGCGGCAATCGCATACAAAAAGGCCGCGCCCAAGGCCAGGGCGATCCCGGCGAGATAGTCGCCACCACCCGACGTTTGCTCGCCATGGGCCGTGACAATCGCCAGCATCCCCAGGAACGCCACGCTCAACCAGGCCAGCTTCTGCACGGTGATCTTTTCACCCAGAAACAGCGCCGCCAACAGCACCAACATGAACGGCTGCACGTTGTACACCGCCGTGCTGATGGCGATCGACGCGTGGGAATACGACTCGAACAACAGCAACCAGTTACCGACGATGGCCACGCCGCTGAGCATCGCCAGGCCGAGTTTCGTCCAGCTGAGCAGGTCGCGCCGCAGGTAGCCCAGCAGCGCGCACACCAGCAGCAGGGCCATCCCGCCGATCACGCAGCGCCAGAACACCACTTCGATCACTGACACGCCCGACACCAATACAAACCAGCCGATGGTGCCGGAGATCAGCATGGCGGCGACCATTTCCCACGAACCGCGACGGATAGATGTGTCCACGATGGAGGCTCCTCAAATGAGGCTCAATTATGGCAATCTGCTTGGCAGCCGCTCCAGCGACTAAAAAAGGCAAAACCTCGTATTCACCTTTACTAATTAGGCGCATCCCATGATCGACACCATCGACCAGCAACTGATCGCCGCCTTGATGGACGACTCGCGGCTGTCCCTCAAGGCTTTGGCCGGCATCACCGGGTTGTCCTCGCCGAGTGTCGGCGAACGCCTGCGCCGCCTCGAGGAACGCGGCGTGCTCACCCACTACACCGTCGACATCGACCCCAGACACTTCGGCTACCTGCTGCAAGCCATCGTGCGCATCCGCCCGTTGCCGGGCAAATTGCAGGAGGTTGAACGCCAGATCCAGGCGATCCCCGAGTTCACCGAGTGCGACAAGGTCACCGGCGATGACTGCTTTATCGCACGCTTGCACGTGCGCACCATGGACCACCTCGACACCCTCCTCGACCGGCTGAACGCGTATGCCGAAACCAACACCGCGATCGTCAAGAAAACCCCGGTCAAGCGACGGCTGCCGCCGCTTGCGGATTAGTGACCAGGCGTCATCAACGCAGTGACCGGATCGCTATTCTGTCAACATTGGCCGATCTTTATGCTGGGCTCCACTCATTGGAACCACAGGTATAAAGCTCATGTACGTCATTACTGGAATCACAGGCAAAGTCGGCGGCGCCCTGGCGCATCACCTCATCGAAGCGGGCCAACCGGTGCGCGCAGTCATGCGTGACGCGGGCAAGGCGAACTATTGGGCGGAACTGGGCTGCGAGATAGCATTGGCGCGAATGGAAGATGCCCAGGCCCTGACGGAGGCCTTCCGGGGCGCGACGGGGGTGTTCATCCTACCGCCTTCGGATTTCGACCCGCTGCCGGACTTCCCCGCAGCGCGCGCGGTGATTACCGCCGTCAGCCAGGCACTCCAGGCAGCGGCGCCAAAGAAAGTGCTGTGCCTGTCCACCATCGGCGCCCAGGCCCGCGAACTCAACCTGCTGACCCAGCGCACCTTGATGGAACAGGCGCTGAGCGCTCTGGACCTGCCGGTGACCTTCCTGCGCCCGGCCTGGTTCATGGAGAACGCGCTTTACGATGTGATTGCCGCCCGGGAAACCGGCGTCATCCATAGCTTCCTGCAACCCCTGGACAAGGCCGTGCCGATGATCGCCACCGCCGACATCGGCGCCCTGGCGGCGCAGTTACTGCAGCAGGACTGGGCTGGCCGCCGCGTGGTCGAACTGGAAGGCCAATGGGTCAGCCCCAACGACATCGCCCGCAGCCTGACGCAGATCCTTGGCCGTGACGTACGCGCCGAAGTGGTCGAGCGTGACACCTGGGAAGCGTTGCTGCGTGCCCAAGGCGCAAAAAACCCAACACCGCGCATGCGCATGGTCGATGGGTTCAACGAAGGCTGGATCTGCTTCGAGCACGATCAGGTGCTCAAGGGCAGCACCTCACTGGACAGTGTGCTGCGCAAGTTGGCTGGCTGAATAGGTTTGTTGTGGTTACAACACTTTATGTGGCCAGCAGGTTTGTTGGGGTGAGCAAACGCAATGTGGCATAGGCCCTTTGTGGTGAGCAGGCCCTTTGTGGTGAACAAACTCTCTGTAGCAACCAGGCTTGTTGTGGAGAGTGGGACCTACATGGTGAGCAGGCCCTCTGTGGTGAGCAGGCTTGTCCTGCGTTGGGCTGCGCAGCAGCCCCAATACAGTCACCACATGTTTCCAGAAAGACTCAATCGTCTGGCCAAGGGGCCGCTTCGCGCCCCAACGCAGGGCAAGCCTGCTCACCACAAAGTTTTTGCTCACCACAAGATTCTGCTCACCACAGAGGGCCTGCTCTCCAAAAGGTCCTGCTGACCACAAAAGGCCTGCTCACCACATGAAACCTACCCACCACATGAAGCCTACTCCCCACTGAAGGCCTGCTCATCCCAACAACCCTGTCTATCACATGAAGCCTGCTCGTCACCTGAAATCAACTTGCCACAACAAGACCATTTGCCACGATGAAACAGACTGACACGGATCTCCCCAGGGGTAGTCCACCTCCGCTGCTAACGTGAAAGTCTCTCATCCCTGCAAGGAGCAACGGATTGTTTCGTCAGCCGAATTCTCACCTTTTACGCCGGGGCCGATACTCGGAAACCGGGCGCGCTTACCTGGTCACCGCCGTGGTCCATCCACGCTTCCCCTTGTTCAGCGACTTTCACCTGGGCCGATTGCTGGTCGCTGAACTCAAAAGAGCCCACGACAGCGGCATGGTCAATTCGTGGGCGTGGGTGATCATGCCGGATCATTTCCATTGGTTGTTCGACCTCAACGACGCGACGCTGGCGGATGTCATGCGCCAGACCAAGTCACGCAGCACATTGAGCGTGAACCGGGCGCGGCGCAGCCGGGAAAGGTTCTGGCAGCGTGGCTACCACGACCGCGCGGTTCGGGTGGAGGAAGACCTTCGCAAGATGGCTCGCTACATCATTGCCAACCCACTGCGGGCGGGTCTGGTCGAGCGTGTTGGCGATTACCCGTTGTGGGATGCGGCTTGGCTGTGACCCTGGCCCCTGGGCAAAGAAAGTGTGTTGGGGGTGAACAGCTTTGTTGGGGGGAGCACTCTTTATGGGGTGAGCAGGCCTGTTGTGTGGTGAACAGCCCTGTTATGGGGTGAGCAGGCTTTATTTGGTGAACAGCCCTTTTATGTGGTGAACAGGTTTCCTGTGGTGAGCAGGATCTATGTGGTGAGCAGGCTTGCCCTGCGTTGGGCTGCGCAGCAGCCCCATAGGGTTATCCAGACACCCCGGGGCGCTTGGACCAGGGGCCGCTTCGCGCCCCAACGCAGGGCAAGCCTGCTCACCACAAGAAACCTGCAAGCTACAAAGCCTGCTCACCACAATAAGCCTGCAAGCTACAAAGCTTGCTAATCACATGAAACCTACTTCCCACATAAAGCCTGCTCACCCCATCAATCCCGCCACCCCCCCCTCAGTCATGCAACCCCCTCGCGGCCGCAAGCAAGCCCTGAAACTTGGCATAGCGAGCCTGCAGCACCGGTTGCTGCGTCGGGTCGGGTTGATACCGGGCCTTGACCGGCAGGCCCACCGCCAACTGGGCGCCCTGCCCGATAGCCATGAACCCCAGCTTCGCCGCACCAATGCAGGCGCCCAGCTCGCTGCCGTGCAGGGTGTAGATTTCCCGCTGGAGGATATTCGCCAGCAACTGCGCCCAGTACACGCTGCGGGCGCCGCCGCCCACCAGGGCGCAGGCCGTCACGTCGGCGCCGGTCGACTGTACCGCGCGCAACGCGTCGAGCAGGCCGAAACCGACACCTTCCATCACCGCATACCCGAGCATCGCCGGGGTGCAGTCATGACCCAAATTCATGAAACCACCTCGCAACAACGGATCGTTATGCGGGGTACGCTCGCCGGCGAGGTACGGCAGAAACAACGGCGTATCCAGTGCAACCGGTTGGCCGATCGGCAACTGCGCCTGCACCTGGTCCAACAGTGTCTGTTCATCGGCCAGGCCCAGCAGCCGCGTGACCCAGCGCAAACAACTGGCACCGGCGAGCATGGCGCCCATGGTGTACCAGCGGTTCGGCAGCGCGTGACAGAAGCTGTGCACCGCACTCGCCGGGTTGCCGGCGGCGTGGTCGGTGATCGCGACAATGGCCGCGCTGGTGCCGAGGGTGATGAAGCCATCCCCCGCATTGATCGCGCCGATACCGACGGCCGCCACCGGATTGTCACCGCCACCGCCGGCAATCACCACGTCGGGCGTCAGGCCCAAGCCGGCGGCGATCAGACGACCACTCGGCGCGCCGCCTTCGATCAGCCGCGGCATCTGCGCGGGCGTCAGGCCGGTGGCGCGCAGCATCGGCTCGAACCACTCACGCTTGGCCACCTCCAGCCACAGGGTGCCGGCGGCGTCTGACATCTCGCTGACGCGCTCGCCAGTCAGGCGCAAGCGCAGGTAGTCCTTGGGCGACAGCACACAATCAATCGCCTGGAACACCTCGGGTTCGTGCCGTTGCAGCCACAGCAATTTGGGTGCGGTGAGCCCGGCCATGGGCAAGCTGCCGGTGGCGTCGGCAAACGCCACGCCGAGGTGTTCGGCCTCGGCCACGGCGCGCGAGTCATCCCACAGGATCGCCGGATACAACACGCGGTCGTCATCCCCCAGCAACACGGCGCCATGCATCTGCCCCGACAGGCCGATACACGCCACGCGGGCATACGCTGGGTGGCGGCGCAATTGCTCCAGCACTTGCAGGCACGCCTGCCACCAGTCTTCAGGGGCTTGTTCGGACCAGCCACTGTGGCGCCGCGACACGCTCAAACGCACCCCGGCATGGGCCAGCACGGCGCCGCTTGCATCCATCAGGATGGCTTTGAGTTCCGAGGTGCCGAGGTCGATGCCGAGGGAAACAGGGGTGTTCATACGCGGGTATTCCAGTCAGAGACAGCCACATGAATTACGCAGTTGCAGGCTCGGCGCCAGGCGCACCGTTTCCGGTGGTGCCTGGGGTGAAGCCATGCGTTGCAGCAGCCGGTGCACCGCGCGCGCCCCCAGCTCCTGGACCGGCTGGGCGATCAGGGTCAGGCGCGGCACAAAAAAATCCGCCCAGTCAAAATCATCGAAGCCCACCAGGGCCATCTGCCCCGGCACCTCGACCTGCGCGTCACGCAGCGCGTGCATGGCGCCGAGGGTCATCAGGTTATTGCCGGCCATGATTGCGGTAGGCGGCACCGGCAAGGCCAGTAGTTGCGCGGTGGCCACGCGGGCCGGTTCACTGTTGGAGCCGCCGTTGACCAGCAGCTGCGGATCGAAATCCACACCCGCCGCCTGCAACGCCGCACGGTAGCCGGCGACGCGTTCATCGGTGGTCCCCAGGCCCGCCCGCCCGGCGATAAAGCCAATGCGTCGGTGCCCATGTTCGATCAAATGCGTGATCAGCGCTTGGGTGGACAACGTGTTCTCGACCCCGACCTGGTCAAACTGCGGGCTCATCATGCGGTCCACCAGCACGGTCGGCACCTCATTGGCCTGCAGGTAGTGGAGCGCCAACGAGCCGGTCGACGGGGCCAGCAAAATCCCGTCGACGCGCCGGTGATGCAGCGCCGTGACCACCCGCAGCTCCTGCTCCGGGTCATCATGGGTGTCGACGAACAGCATCATGTAGCCGTGCCGGGCGCACTCGGTTTCAATCGCGTGCACGGTCTCGCTGAAGTAATGGTTGGACAGCGCCGAAATCGCCACGCCAATCGTGCTGGTACTCGAACGGGCCAGCGAGCGCGCCAGGGTGTTGGGGATATACCCCAGCTCCTGGATCGCGCGCTGCACCGCCTGCACCGTCGCCGGGCTGACCTTGCGCGTGCCGTTCAATACGTGGGACACGGTCGACGACGACACCCCGGCCCTGCTTGCCACGTCATCCATGGTGACCACGACGCTGTTCCTCTCAATGAATCAATGTTTACTCGACCAGCCGCTGTACGTGCCGACGTTGTCGCGGGTGATCAGTTTTGGCGTGAGCAGGGTAACCGCTTCGGCCGGGGCTTTGTCGTTGAGCAGGTCATTGCCGACATTCACCGCCGTCTGCGCCATGGCCCATGGGTCCTGGCTGGCGGAGGCCTGGATCTGCGAGTCGGTCTTCAGCGCGTTTTCGATATCCGGCGCGCCGTCCACCGAGGTAATGATGATACCGCTGCGCTTGAGCTGCTTGGCCGCCAGGTCGCTGCCGATGGCTTGCGGGTCGTTGATCGCGAACAGGCCGTCGATTTTCGGGAAGCGCGTCAGGTAACCCTGCATCGCGTTCAACCCGCCTTCGCGTGAACCTTTGCCGTCCTGGTCGTCGGACAGCACCTTGATGTCCGGGGCCTTGGCCAGCGCGGCCTTGCAGCCTTTGACGCGGTCGGTCACGGCGGTCACTTGCGGGCCGTTCTGGATAATCACGTTGCCCTTGCCCGCCAGCTTGTCCACCAGGTATTGGCAGGCCAGCTTGCCGGCTTCGACGTTGTCGGTCTGCACCGTGGCGTTGACGCCCTTGGCGTCCACATCCACCGCCACCACGACGATGCCGGCATCCCGCGCTTTCTTGATCGCCGAGGCCATGGCCGACGGGTCGACGGCATTGATCAGGATCAGGTCGACCTTGGACGAGATGAAGTTGTCGATCTGCGAGAACTGCTTGCTCAAATCATAGTCGGCCGACACCGAAGTGACCTTCACATTCGGGTTCAGCTCCTTGGCCCGGGCGCTGGCGCCATCGGCCAGGGTCACGAAATACGGGTTGCCCAGCGAGCCCATGCTGATGCCCAGGGCCTTGAGTTCGCGGGCTTCGACGGCTTGGGACATCAGCGCAGCCAAGGCCATGACGGGAAAGATGCGTTTAAGGTTCATGCGGGTCTCTCTTGTGATTGTTATGGGGGTGAACTCAGGTCCGTGCACCGGACTGGCGATAGCGATCCAGCGCGACCGCGCCGATGATCACGATGCCCTTGATGATGTATTGCCAGATATCCGACACCCCCAGCAGCACCAGGCCGTTGGTGAGGACCGCAATGATCAGCGCGCCGATCAAGGTGCCGCCGATAGTGCCGACGCCACCGGTAAAGCTGGTGCCACCGAGGATCACTGCGGCAATCGCGTCCAGCTCATAGGATTGTCCGAGTTGCAGGCCGTTGGCGGCGAACAGGCGCGAAGCACTCATCACCGCGCCCAGCCCGGCCAGCGCGCCGGACATGGCGTAGACGAACAGCAGCACCTTCCACACCTTGATCCCGGAAAGCCGTGCGGCTTCGGGGTTGCCGCCGACCGAATAGATCTGCACGCCCATCACCGTGCGGCGCAGGATGAACCACGACAGCGCCACCACCGCCACCGCAATGACCACCAGCCAGGGCACGCCGAGGATCGAGTCGTTGCCGATAAACGCAAACGGCAGATCGGGGTTGAATACGGTCTTGTCGTCGGCCAACAACCGCGCCAGGCCGCGCATCGCGGTGAGCGCGCCGAGGGTGACGATAAACGGCGGCAGGCGCATGAAGGCTATCAAGCCACCGTTGACCAGGCCCAGCAACAGGCCAAAACCAATGCCGGCGGCAATCCCGAACATGCCGAACTGCGGCGACATCGACGCCTGCAGCGCCACCACGGCCGAGGCCGCGAGGATCGCGCCCACCGACAGGTCGATACCTGCGGTCAGAATCACAAACGTCATGCCCGCCGCCAGCACCACGTTGACCGACGCCTGCTGGGTGATGATCGACAGGTTCTGCACGGTCAGGAAGTTCTCGCTGGCCAGGGCAAAGCCCACCAGCAGCAGGATCAGCACCGGCAGCATGCCCACCGTGCGCATCAGTTCGCGGGCGCGCTCGGCCTTGCCGGGTGTTGCAATCATCGAATCAGCCATGGGCAACCACCTGATCGCCACCGGTGGCGAGGTCAATAATACGTTCCTGGGAAATGACGTGGCCGGAGGCCCCGCCGACTTCGGCCACCAACTGGCCTTCACGCATGATCAGCACGCGGTCGCAGGTACCGATGATTTCCGGCAGCTCGCTGGAAATCACCACGATGCCCACGCCCGCCTGCGCGAGTTGATTGATAATGCGGTAGATCTCGGACTTGGAGCCGATGTCCACGCCCCGGGTGGGCTCATCGAGAATCAGCACGTGCGGCTTGACCTCCAGCAGCCGCGCCAGCAAGACCTTCTGCTGGTTGCCGCCGGACAGCGCGCCGACATTGACCTTGCCCGATGCCACGCGAATCGACAGTGACTGGATCGCAGCCTTCGCGCGTTGCGCGGCGTGGCCACGGTCCAGCACGCCCCCGGCATGCGCGTCCGGCACGCAGGCGCAGACGTTGATGTTGTCGGCCACGCTCATGTCCAGGAACAGGCCCTGGGCCTTGCGGTCTTCGGTGAGGTAGACCACGCCGGCGCGAATCGCGTCCGCCGGGTTGCGCAACTGGGTGACGGTCTTGCCGACCACTTCGAGGGTCCCGGAGGTGCGCGGGTCGGCGGCGAAGATCAGCCGCGCCAGCTCGGTGCGCCCTGCCCCGACCAGCCCGGCGATGCCCAACACTTCGCCGGCGTGCAGGTCGAAACTGCAATGGCGCACACGCTTGCCATCGGCCATGTCACGTACGCGCATCACCACGTTGCCAGGGTTGTACGCCGCGTGCTCCTTCTTGTAGAAACCGGAGAGGTCGCGGCCGACCATCATCTTCACCAGGACCTCGGCCGACAACGCGTCGCGGGTCAGTTCGCCGATGTACTGGCCGTCCCGCAGCACCGAGACACGGTCCGACAGCTCGTAGATTTCAGCCATGCGGTGGCTGATATAGATGATTGCCAGGCCCTGGCTGCGCAGTTGCTTGATCAGCGCGAACAAGCGGTCGGTCTCGCGGGATGACAGCGGCGTGGTCGGTTCGTCCATCACCAGGATCCTGGCGTGGGCGTGCAGCGCGCGGGCGATTTCCACCAACTGGCGCTCGGCAATCGACAGGCTGCTGACCGCGGTGGCCGGCGTGAACTCGGCGCCCAGGCGTTGCAACACTTCGCTGCAACCGGCCTGCATGCCCTTGCGGTCGATGGTCCAGCCACGCCGCAATTCGCGGCCCAGGTAGATGTTCTCGGCCACGCTCAGGTTCGGGCACAGGCTCAGTTCCTGATAGATCACGGCGATGCCGAGGGCTTTGGCGGTGGCGGGTGTGAAGGTGGCGACAGGCTGGCCGGCGATGCGGATTTCGCCGCCGGGGTCGGCCTGGTAAGCGCCGGAAAGGATTTTCATCAACGTCGATTTGCCGGCACCGTTCTCCCCCATCAAGGCGTGGATTTCGCCGGGGTAGACTTTCAGGCCGACATTCTTGAGCACGCGCAGACCGTTGAAGGTCTTGCTGATGCCCTGCATCTCAAGCAAGGGTTCAAGGCTCATGAATGAGCTCCTGCGTTTATTATTTTTGTAGTCGAGTGCTGCCGACTCTATGTCAGATACATTTGCTTACGCAAGCGCTTGCGTCGGCCATTTATCGGCTGGTGAAACGTTTAATCATGGCGATCTGCCAGAAACGCCTCTACTGCGTTCTATTGAGGGTAAAAGTTTCACGCGGAGTGGTTGTCGCGTCAGTCCGGGAAAGCCCGGCCTGATCGGCGCAATGGAAGACTGCTTGATCGAGAGCAGATGAGGGAGAGTTTTGGCTGAGGGAAAACGTGCGCTAGCCGACTGCTGACAGTTGGTCGCGCAGGCAATCGATCAAGCCTTGATGGGTGGCGCTCAGGCGTTCCACACCACTGACCAGCGCCAGTTCCGAAGGCGGCACTGGCGGTAGTTCGGTGCAGATGCGATGGGTCGGCAGCACCGCACTCCTGGGCAGGATGCTCAGGCCCAATCCCGAGGTCACGGCGGCTTGAATCCCGGTCAGGCTGTGGCTACCGAACGCCACGCGCCAACTGCGCCGGGCCTTGTCCAGTGTACGAATAGCCCGCTGACGATAGATACAGCCCTGGGGGAACAATGCCAGGGGCAGCGTTTCGACCTGCAGGTCCTGGCCGTGTCCGCAGACCCACACCAAGGGCTCCGGCCAACTGGCGTGACACTCGCCGCTGCCGGCTTCGCGCTTGACCAGGGCGATGTCGATTTCTCCGTTCTCCAACTGGCGGCGCAGATCGGTGCTCATGCCGCTGACTGTTTCCAGTCGCGCTTCCGGGCGCGCGCGCACAAAGCCGGATAGCATCGAGGCCATGCGCGTGGCGTCGAAATCCTCCGGCACGCCCAGACGCACCGGTACCAGGCGGGCTTCGGTGTTCAACGCATCGCGGGCTTCACGGGACAGGTTCAACAGACGTCGCGCGTACTGGGTGAGCAATTCGCCGTGCTCGGTGGCACTGACCTGCTGGCCGGAGCGATCACGCACCAGCAAGACCTGGCCGACGCTGTCTTCGAGCTTGCGAATCTGTTGGCTGACCGTGGACTGGGTGCGATGCACACGCTCGGCGGCGCGCGTGAAGCTGCCCTCGTCCACCACGCAGACCAAGGTATGCAGCAATTCGAGATCCAACATGCTGGCGCCCCTCATATCGACAATCCAACTGAGCTGGAGAGGTTAATTTAATTTCCAACTGACCGCCAGGTTTCCTAAGCTGACCCGGTCACTCACTCTTTTCGACAGGTGCCCCATGCCACTTGAACATTCCCCGCGCCCGCTCTGGCTGACCTTTGACTGCTACGGCACGCTGATCCAGTGGGACGAAGGCCTGCGCGCCGCCATTGAGCGCATCCTTGCGGGAAAAGGCGCACATTCGGTCGACCCCGACACGCTGCTCAGCGTGTATGACCGCCACGAACACACCCTGGAACAAACCCCGCCGCATCGCAGCTTCCGCACCCTGGCGGGCTTGAGCCTGCAGCTGGCCTTCAAGGAACTGGGCCTGCCCGCCAATGACAGCGACAGCGCGTTGCTCACCGACAGCATCAGTGCCATGCCACCGTTCCCGGAAGTGCCGGGCACGCTCCAGCAGCTCAAGGCGCAGGGCTACAAGCTGTGTATCGTCTCCAACACGGACGACGATGTGATTGCCGGCAACGTCGCGCAACTGGGTGGCCACATCGACCGCGTCATCACCGCCCAACAGGCCGGCGCCTACAAGCCCAATCGTCGCTTGTTCGACTACGCGCACGAGCAGCTCGGCGTCAGCCTCGACCAAGTGGTGCATATCTGCGCCAGCCCGCACCTGGATCACGCCGCCGCACGGGACATCGGCTTTCGTTGTGTCTGGATCGACCGTGGCACCGGTCGCCAGTTGCTGGCCGACTACACGCCGGACGCCATCCTGCCGACCCTCGACGGCGTGCCCGGGCTGTTCAAGTCCCTGGGGTGGTGAGCCATGGCACATACCTTTACGCCCTCCTCCCTGGGCCCGCGCGCCGGGCGCTTCAACCTCGACAGCGTGGCTGCCATCGACGCGCGGGTGGAGTTGGCCGCGTGCCTGCAACTGGCGGCGCTGCACGGTATGGAAGAAGGTATCTGCAATCACTTTTCAGCGACGGTTCCGGGGCATGACGAGCTGTTCTTCGTCAACCCGTTCGGCTATGCCTTCGAAGAGATCACCGCGTCCCAGCTGCTGGTGTGCGATTTCGCCGGCAATGTGATCGATGGCGAGGGCACGCCGGAAGCGACGGCCTTCTACATCCATGCGCAATTGCACCAGCAGCAGCCGCGCATCAAGGCCGCGTTCCACACGCACATGCCCAATGCCACTGCATTGTGCCTGTTGCAAGGCCCGCCGCTGTTGTGGCTGGGGCAGACCGCGCTGAAGTTCTACGGACGCACGGCGGTCGACGCGCACTACAACGGCCTGGCCCTGGACCACCGCGAGGGTCAACGCATCGCGGCGGCGCTGGGCGATGCCGATATCCTGTTCCTGAAAAACCACGGGGTGATGGTGGTCGCGCCGACGATCGCCGAAGCCTGGGATGACATCTACTACCTGGAGCGTGCCGCCGAAGTACAGCTCAAGGCCATGGCCAGTGGTCAACCGCTGAAGCCGATTGACCCCCAGGTGGCGCAGATGGCGTATGCACAGATGCGCGAGGGCGATCCGGCGAGCGCGCGGGCGCACCTGGACAGTGCCATGCGCCGCCTGAAACGGCGCGGCTCGCACTTCGATCTCTGATCGCTTACGGGTCCAGCACGCCGCCGCTGTAGCTGTCGGACAATCGCGTGCCGGTGAACTTGGCCACCACCGAGCCCTGGGCGACCAGGCGCTCACGGTGGCCGGTGACCATGCGTCCGCGCTGCGCAGCGTGCAGCAACACTTCGGAGCCAGGGTCGCCGGGACGCCCGATGATCCGTGCGAAGCGCTCGCCCTCTTCGACCCAATCGCCGAGGTATTTTTCGAACACCAGCACACCCGTACGTGGCGCGAGGATCGTCTCCATGCAGTCCATGTCCACCACCTCGCCCTGCCATTCGCAAATGGTCGCGACCGCATCGATCACGCCGCTGATGCACAGCCAGTTCCATAAGGCGTCGGCGTCCTGGCGAGCCAAGGCATCGCTGACATCGGCCTGCCCGCGCAACTCGAGGGTGGCGGCCAACTGCGGCGCGGCGTGGTTGATGATGGTTTCTTCGAAAGAGCCGTCGCCGCCGTCATCCCAGACGATCACCACGTCCACCTGCAACGCCGCCGCCAGCGCCAGGCCCTGTTCCGGCCAGAAGCTGCGGTGGATATAGAGGTACGGCAAGGCTTCATCGTCGGTATGCAGGTCCAGCACCAGGTCGGCGTCGGCAGCCAGTTGCACCAGGCTTTTCTGCCACTGCGCGAGGTTGCTGGCCGGGCGCTGCATGGCCAGCGAATGGTCGAAGGCGCGGTTGAAGTTCTGCCCGGTGGCCTCATGAAAACGCCCGAGTAATTTGCCCTGGCGAAACTGGCCGATGCCGAACGGGTTGGCCTGCGGCACCACTGTCACGCAGCCCCTGAGAAGGCCTTGGTCCTGACACGCCTGCAAGCGCGGCAGCAACTGGTGCAGCACCAGCATCCCGGCGATTTCGTCGGCGTGCACGCCGGCCTGCAGATGCACGCGGGGGCCACTGCCGTCGCCTTCAAAGCGCCAGGCGCCGATGTGCAGCAGATTGCCGGCATCACCGGGCACCTGCCACGAAAGGTCTTTTGCCATGCCTTGCCCTCCTCTGATCAATTAACCGCTAGAGATTGAACACATGTTCAACTAACCTGAGCCTTCTGGTCTTTCCTCAAGGGCATTGCCGTGACCACACCCCCTGCAAAATTGCGCCGTGCCGACCCTGACGAACGCCGCGACCTGCTGATTGCCGCCACCCTCACCTGCCTTGCCCGCGACGGCCACGCCGGGATTTCGGTGCGCCGGATTGCTGCCGAGGCCGGCGTGTCGGTGGGCTTGCTCAACCACCACTTCGGCAGCATCGACGCGCTGATCGCCGAGACCTACCACAAGCTGGCCAATGAGTTGACCAGCGCGCTGTGGGCACAGGTCGAACGGGTCGAAGGCGCCGCCGCGCGCCTGGATGCGTTCCTCAGCGCGTCGTTTTCGCCACGGGTCATGGACCCCGACCTGCTCGGCGTGTGGGTGGTGTTCTGGAGCCTGATCCGTCACTCGCCCCACGTGAACCAGTCCCACGAAAACAGCTACCGCGCCTACCTCGGACTGATCCAGCAACTGCTCGACGACCTGGCCCGCAGCGAGCAACTGGTGATCCACGACAGCCACCTCGCCGCCATCGGCCTATCGGCGATGCTCGATGGACTCTGGCTCGAGGGGTGCCTCAACCCCGGCACCTTCAGCCCCGCCAACGGGCTGCACATCTGCCGCTGCTGGGTACAGGGGCTGCGTCACGGAGCATTCGGCGCCGACCACGTCCTGTGACACCGGGTGCCGTGCACTGAGCATGGCCAGGGTGCCGCTGACGGCGATCAACACTGCGCCGATGATCAGCGAGATATCCATCGAGGTGCCCCAGATCAGGCTCGACAACAGGAACGCCCAGATCAGCCCGGTGTATTCGAACGGTGCGAGCAGCGTCGCGGTCGCGCGGCGGAAGCTGGCAAACAGCAGGAACTGGCCGATACCGCCGACCAGCCCCGCCGCCAACATGCCCAGCCACGACGGCAACGGCGCGGGCGTGTGGGTCCAGGGCAAGGTCACGGCCATGCACACCACAAACACCACATTGGTGATCAGCATCTGCTCCAGCACCGAGGTGGTCGGGTCGACCTGGCGCAGCTGGATATAGGTAAACGCCCAGCACAGCGCGGCCGCCAGGGTCAGCGCGATCGGCAACGGGTCGAGCATGTTGCTCGGACGACAGGCAATCACCACGCCGACAAAGCCGATCAGCAGCGAGATCCACTGGCCACGGCTGGCGCGCTCCTTGAGGATCAACGCCGCGAGCAACGTGACCATGATCGGCGCGGAGAAATACAACGTGGTCATTTCCGCCAGGGTCAGGTCCTTGGCGGCGGTGTAATACAGCAGCCAGGCGAGCAACGACAACAGCCCGCGGATGATCAGCAGCCGGCGGCTCACCGAAGTCCACGCCCGGCGCAACAAACCCATGCGCCCGGCGACCACGCACGCCGCGACCACCACCAGGCTGCGCCAGAACAGAATGGTGAACACCGAATAATCGGCCACCAGCCATTTGATCACCGCGTCCTGCAGCGCCAGGAACGCATAGGCCAGTGAGCACAGGGCAATCCCCTGCAGCGAGCGATCCGGGCTCATCCGACTGACCTGCGCAGCGGCGTGCCACGGCGTTCGGCGATGGCATAGACGCCTTCGATGAGGAAGGTCAGGCACAGGTAAACCCCGGCCACCAACAGCAACGGTTGATAGATCTGCAAGGTTTGCGCACGCACTACGTTGGCCGCGCCGAGCAGGTCGACCACGGCGATGGTCGAGGCCAGCGCGGTGGACTTGAGCAGCATCACCGTTTCCCCGGCCAGGGTCGGCAGCAACAGGCGCATCGCGCGTGGCAGGCGCACCCGCAACAAGGCCTGGCGCGGGGTCATGCCGAAGGCCGAGGCGGCTTCCATCTCGCCCTTGGGCACCGCCAGCAGGCCGCCGCGAATCACCTCACCCACATAGGCCCCCACCGACAGCACCAGGGCGAACACGATGTACCAATAGCCGTCGCGCAAGAACGGCCAGAGAAAGCTGCCCCGGATCATCGGAAACTGCGCGAACAAACTGCCTAGTCCGTAGTAGAAAATGTAGATCTGGATCAGCAGCGGCGTGCCGCGCAACACACTGGTGTAGGCCAATGCGGCACGTGCCAGCCATTTGCGCTGCGACAGGCGGGCCAACGCCACCCCCACCGCCAGGGCAAAGCCCAGCAGCGCTGAAATGACCAGCAGCGACAAGGTGGTCTGCAAGCCCTTGGCGATCAGTGCGGCGTAATAACTTATCCATTCAGGCATGGGCGGCTCACTCGACAACCGGCATCCAGCGACGAATACGTCGCTCCAGGCGCCCGGACAGGTAGTTGGAAGCCAGCGTCACCAGGTAATACAAGGCGGCGGCCGCGAGGTAGAACAGCAGGTATTGCCGGGTCGAACCGGCTGCCTGCTTGGCGGTGTAGAGCAATTCGTTGGTGCCGACCACGCTGATCAAGGCGCTGTCCTTGATCAGGTTGATCCACAGGTTGGACATGCCGGCCAAGGCGTACGGCGCCATGATCGGCAAGGTCACCCGGCGAAACAGGCCAAACCCGCTCAAGCCAAAGGCCCGCGCCGCTTCGATCTGGCCATGGGGAATCGCCAGGATCGCCGCGCGAAAGATCTCCGACGCGTACGCGCCCTGCACCAGCCCCAGCACCAGGATCGCCACCAGCGGACCGCTGATGTTCACCTGCGCAAACCCCAGCCACAGCATCAGCGCGTTCAGGCCCATGGACCCGGCGTAATACAGCAACAGGATCAGCAGCAGTTCCGGCACCGCACGAAACAGTGTGGTGTAGCCGCGCATCAGCAAGGCAATCGGCCGGGGTGCACTGAGCTTGGCGCAGGCCACCACCAGGCCGATCAACAGCCCTACCGCAAACGCGCCGGCGGAGATCTGCAGGGTCATCCACAAGCCCTTGAGCAGTGCATTGCCCCAGCCTTGATCGCTGAAGCTCAGGAGATCGAACATCGCTTACTCCACGTTTAACGAGGGTTGTGTGATTGCCCTGTGGCTATGTTTTTCTTGTGGTGAGAGGGCTCATCCATTGGCTTTGGTTTTCTGTAGTGAGGGGGCTTGTCCCCCGTTGGAGTGCGCAGCGCTCCCGCTTTTCTTGGGGCCGCTACGCAGCCCAACGGGGGGCAAGCCCCCTCACCACAAAAGCCAGCTCACTATAAAAACACCCTCACCTCCCACTTCTCCAAACCTATTGCGCATACGGGCTCTCACACACCTTGCTGACATATGCCGGCGTGTCGGTGCGTTTGCACGGGCTGACCGACAGGCCGAAGTAATGCTGGGACAGGTCGTCATAGTCCTTGCTCACCAGCAGTTCGCCGATGGCCTTGTCCAGGCGCGCCTTGAGCTCGGTGTCTTCCTTGCGCAGTCCCGCGCCGACGCCCCGGCCGATGATCGGGTCGTACGGCACACTGGCGATATGCGCCAGGCCGCTGGCTTCCGGGGTCTTGACCATCATGGCGATGGCAGTGTCGTCGGCCATCATGTAGTCGATGCGCCCGGCGATCAGGTCGGCGTTGGCCGATTCCTGGGTGTCGTAGTACTTGAGGTCAGCGATATTTTCGTAGTACTTCTTCAGGTAATTGGCGCTGACCGTGGAGATCTGCACGCCGATCAACTTGCCCTTGAGGCCCGCTGGGGAAATCTCCACTTCACTGCCCTTGGGCCCCGCCACGCCCAGCAACGAGTCGTAGTAGGCGCGGCTGAAGGCGATCTGTTTTTCGCGCTCGTCAGTGACCGACATCGACGAGAAAATCACGTCGATCTTCTTCGCCAGCAGCGACGGGATAATCCCATCCCACGCCACTTCCTTGATCTGACACTCGGCTTTCATGCCCTCGCACAGCTTGTGGATCAGGTCCACTTCAAAGCCGGACCACTGGCCGTTGCCGCCTTTCACCGTGAACGGCGGATAAGGTTCGGCCGCGACGGCAAACACAATAGGTTTCTCGGCCGCCAGCGTAAAACCTGCGGCCAACATCAATACTGCTCCGCCCAACCAGCTTGCCATGGGTTTGAATGTCATGATTTGCCCCGTCTTTTTATGGAGTTAGCGAGTTTGATGCGCGTTGACGAACTGTCGGCAACGTTCACTGCGTGGATCGATGAACACCGAGTCCGGCGAGCCGGTTTCCTCGATCATGCCTTGGTGCAGAAAAGCCACTTTGGAAGACACATCCCGGGCGAAGGCCATCTCGTGGGTGACCAGGATCATGGTGCGGCCTTCCTCGGCCAGGGAGCGGATCACCCGCAGCACTTCACCCACCAGTTCCGGATCGAGGGCCGAGGTGGGTTCGTCGAACAGCATGACTTTGGGACGCATGGCCAGCGCGCGGGCGATCGCCACCCGCTGTTGCTGTCCACCGGAAAGGAACGCCGGGTACTCGTTGCGCTTGGCGGCCAGGCCGACGCGGTCGAGCAAGGCTTCGGCGCGCTCGATGGCTTCGGCGCGGCTTTCGCGCAGCACCTGGGTGGGCGCCTCGATAAGGTTTTCCAGCACCGTGCGGTGGGGCCACAGGTTGAAGTTCTGGAACACCATGCCCAGGGTCGAGCGGATGCGCACCAGTTGCCTGGCGTCCGCCACCAGCGGCGCGCCGGGGCGGCCGTAGTTCAACTTGATGCTTTCGCCATCCACGTGAATGCTGCCCTGGTCCGGCACCTCGAGCATATTGATGCAGCGCAGCAAGGTGCTTTTGCCCGAACCACTCGCGCCGATCAGCGAGATCACGTCGCCTTCGTGGGCCGTGAGGGAAATGCCCTTGAGCACTTCGATATTGCCGAAGCGCTTATGCAGGTCGACCACTTCGATCATCTTTTTCGCTTGTGCCGGCGGCGCCACTTCGACAATGGGCGCCGGCGCGATACGCGGCTCACCCGCGAGCCGCGTGACAAACGCGGCGATGCGCCGGCAGGCGTCGGCCAGGCGCTCTTCACTCAAGGTAAAGGACAACCGCACGAACCCCTGGGCCGGCTCGCCGAATGCCGCCGCGTCCAGCACCGACACGCCCGCTTCACGCAACAGCCGCCAGGCAAAGTCCAGCGAGCCCAGGCCGGTGCCGCGCACATCCACCAGCACAAACATGCCCGCCTGCGGCGCCCGCACCTGGATCCCGGGGCAAGCGCTCAGGCCACTCACCACCAGGTCGCGACGGCGCCGGTAAATCTCGCGCATGCCCGCAGTGACCTCATCGTGGGCGAGCACCGCCGCCGTGGCGGCTTCCATCACAAACCCCGGCAGCCCGTAGAGCATGCTCAGCACCAGGGTTTCGGCGTGCACGATCAACGCGGGCGCGGCCACCAGCCAGCCAATGCGCCAGCCGGTCATGGCGTGGGACTTGGACAGGCTGCCGATCACCACGCAGCGCTCGGCCATGCCCGGCAGTGCGGCCAGGCTGTGGTATTCGCCATCGAACACGAGGCTTTCGTAGACTTCATCCACCACCACCCACAGGTCATGGGCGATGGCCAACGCGGCGATGGCCTGCAGTTCCTCGGCATTGAGGACCACGCCAGTGGGGTTGTTCGGGTTGGAGAAGAAGATCGCGCGGGTGCGCGGCGTGATGGCGGCGGCAAGCAGCTGTGCGTCGAGGCGAAAGCCGGAGGCCGGCGAGCACGGCACGCGCACCAGCGTCGCGCCGCTGGCCTTGAGGGTGGCTTCGTAGGTGACATACATCGGGTCGAGCACCAGCACTTCATCGCCGGCCTGCAACAGGCACAGCGAGGCGACGAACAGGGCATTTTGCGCACCGGCCACGGTAATCACGTTTTCCGCGTTCAAGGGCCGCGCCAGGGTCTGGCTGTAGCGCGCGGCAATCGCCTCGCGCAGTGCCGGCCGGCCAGGGATTTCGGTGTAGTGAGTGTCGCCCTCGCGCAGGGCGTCGACGGCGGCGTCAGTGATGAAGGCTGGCGTGGCGAAATCCGGATCGCCCACGCTGAGGATGATGATGTCTTCGCCCTGGCTGGCGGCTTGGAAGGCGGCGTGGTGAATGTCCCAGGCCGCTACACCCTGGCCCGCAATTCGCTCAACAAAAGGGGAAAACCGCATGCCAGAGCCTCTCGTTCAAGAAGAAACAGCGCGAACCCGTTTGTGTGCAAACGGGTGGATGCGGTCAACATAGTTGAAACTGAACAGTCGTTCAATGGATAGATTCAGGGTGATGTCGTTTATCGTGCGAACAGGTCGCGAATGCCAATCCCGCACCGAGCAAGGCTCGGAGTCTGGCCGCCGACATCGCTGGCGCAGGGCTACAACGGCGCGCCGAGCGGGTCTTTTATCGTGCTGGCGAGGATACGGTCGATATTCGTCAGGTCTTCAGGGGTCAGTTGCCAGCCAAACGCTTCTTCAAAACCGCGCAATTGCTCGGGACGCCGGGCTCCCCACAGCGCGATTGTCGGGCCTTGGTCGAGCACCCAACGCAAGGCCAGGGCCAGCACCGATTTGCCGTGGCGCTCACGCGCATAGATACCCAGCGCGGCCACCGTTTCCAGGTATTGCTCGAAACGCGGCGCCTTGAATGTCGGGTCGAGCGTGCGCACAGCGTCCCCGGTGAGAGGAGGCTGCGCATGCAGGTTGCCGCTGAGCAAGCCGCGGCACAGCGGCCCGTAGGCCAGCACCACCAGGCCATGCTGCCTGGCGTACGGCAGAATAGCGCTGTCGATGCTGCGTTCGAACCGGTTGTACGGCGGTTGCACGGTGGCCGCCGCAGTGTGCTGGCTGAAACTATCCCTGTGCGTGGAGGCATAGTTGCTCACCCCGACGGCAAGGATCTTGCCCTCGCGGCGCAGACGCTCCAACTCATCGGCGGTTTCTTCCTGGGCCACCGGCGAGTCGGGCCAGTGGATCTGGTACAGATCGATGTAGTCGGTGTCCAGGCGCACCAGCGAGTCTTCGAGCGCTTTGCGGATGCGCCGAGCCGTGGCGTTGCGCCGTGGCGGGCCGTCATCCCAATGCAGCCCGGCCTGGGTCGCGATCACGGCGCTGTGGCGCACGCCGCGCAGAGCCTTGCCGATCATCTGTTCGGATAAGCCAAAGCCATACACCGGCGCGGTGTCGATCAGGTTGATTCCGAGTGCCAACGCATGCCGAAGGGTGCGGGTCGCCTGTTCGTTGTCGGCACCGCCCCACAGGTGCCCGCCCATCGACCAGGTGCCGAGGGCTATTCGCGAGACCGGTGTATCGATACCGGCGATGCGGATGGTCTCAACGTACATGAAATAAAACCCCTGACCGTCAACATGCTTAGAAAAGCAATTACTCTAGGTCATCCCAGGTTGAATAGGGCTCAACGCCGCATTCAACCAAAGCCCCACTAAAGAGACTTGAAATGGCTGCCTTCAACCGTTCCGAATTGGCCGATCTCAACGTGTTCATGGCAATCATCCGCCGCCGCAGCTTTCGCCATGCCGCGCATGAACTCGGCGTGACCACCTCCGCGCTGAGCCACACCATGCGTAACCTGGAAACCCGCCTGGGCGTGAAGCTGCTGTACCGCACCAGCCGCGCCGTGGAACCCACCGACGCCGGCACCCTGCTGGCGGAAAAACTCAGCGTGGGGTTTGCCACGATCCAGGACGGCCTCGACACCCTGGAGCTGTACCGCGAAGCCCCCATCGGCCGGCTGCGCCTCAACGTGCCACGCGATGCCGCGGTATTGCTGCTGGCGCCGATTCTCGGGGACTTCTGCGCCGCCTACCCGCAGCTGCGCCTGGACCTGATCGTGCAGGACCAGATGATCGACATCGTCGCCGAGGGCTACGACGCCGGCATCCGCTACGGCGCCACCGTGCCCCAGGACATGGTCGCCGTGCCGCTGACGGGCGCGTTGCGCTGGATCACCGTCGCCTCCCCCGCCTACCTCGCCCGGCGTGGCACGCCACAGCAACCCAAGGATCTGCTAGAGCACGCGTGCATCCGCATGTACCTGGGCGACAAGACGCCCTACAAATGGGAGTTGGGCAATGGCCCGCGCCAGCAGCGCATCGACGTGCCAGGCCATTTCAGCGCGGCGGATACCGAAACCATCGTGCATGCCGCCCTGCAAGGCGTCGGCATTGCCTACTGCCTGGCCAACCGCGTGCAACAGGAACTGGCAGACGGCCGCCTGGTGGACGTCATGCCCGACTGGGCCTGCGTGGGCGAGCCGCTGTGCATGTACTACCCGAGCCGCCGGCAATCGCAGCCCGGACTGCGCCAATTGATGGACATGATCCGCCTGAAAACCATCGGTTCGCAGTTGATGGAATCACATTGAACCTGCGCCGGGCCGTCACTCTCAAACCTGGATAGACCACGGCCCGGTAACTGCTCGATGACTTTTATTCTATGGATGGCCGTCCTCGGCGCCGTATTGCTCACCCTCGCCCTCACCTCCTCTTACCTGCGCTGGATGCCGGTGACCGCCTCGGCCGTGTGCCTGCTGCTGGGCGTCGGCATCGGCCCGCTGGGGGTGGACCTGTTGCACCTGGATATCCAGCACTCTGCACGCTGGATGGAGCACCTCACCGAGGTCGCGGTGCTGTTTTCGCTGTTTGTCAGCGGCCTCAAGCTGCGCCTGCCGCTGCGCCATCGCACCTGGCGGATTGCGTTCGGCATGGCCGGCCCGGTGATGCTGTTGAGCATCCTCGGCATCTGCCTGGCGTTGCACTACCTGTTTGAACTGTCGTGGGGGGTGTCGCTGCTGGTGGGGGCGATCCTCGCGCCGACCGACCCGGTGCTGGCGGGCCTGGTGCAGGTCAATAACGCCCAGGACTACGACGCGCTGCGTTTCGGGCTGTCCGGCGAGGCCGGGCTCAACGACGGCACGGCGTTCCCGTTCGTGATTTTCGCCCTGGTGTTCATGCAACATGGCGGTTTCGACGGTGACTGGCTGGGCGGCTGGGTGCTGAAGAACCTGCTGTGGGCGGTGCCGGCCGGGCTGTTGATCGGCTATTGGATGGGGCGCGGCATTGGCCGCGTAACGCTATGGCTGCGCATCACCAACAGCGACAGCACGTTGTCGCCGAATGACTACCTCACTCTTGCCCTCATCGCCCTGGCCTACGTGGCGGCCGAGGCCGTTGGCGGTTACGGCTTCCTGTCGGTGTTCGCCGCCGGATTGGGGTTGCGCCAGGCCGAATTCCGCTCAACCGGCCATTCACAGACGCCGTCGGAACACCTGGCATTGCCGGTGGTGGGGCATCTGGAAGTGGAGCCGGAACGCGCACTGCAAGGCGACACCAGCGGGCTGGAAGATAGCCAGATCGCCGCCGGCGTGATGATGGGCGACATGCTCTCGTTCGGCAGCCTGGTGGAGCGCTCGATGGAGGTGTTCCTGGTGACGGTGCTGGGAATTGTGCTGATCAGCCATTGGGATTGGCGCGCACTGCCGTTGGCGGCGTTGCTGTTCTGTGTGATTCGCCCGCTGAGCGTCTTCGCCATCCCGTGGGGCAGCCTGATCGATCGCCAGCAACGCGGCTTGATGGGCTGGTTTGGGATCCGTGGGATCGGCAGCATTTACTACCTGTTCTACGCGCTCAACCATGGCTTGATCGGGACCAGCAGCGCGGTGGCGGTGAACCTGACGCTGTCAGTGATCGCCTTGAGCATCGTCGTTCATGGCCTCAGTACCCAGCCGATGCTGGCGTGGTATGAACGACGTGCCAAGGGCAAGGCTCAGTCCTGATTTTCGGTGTTGCCGACATCGGCGGCTTCATCCAGGTCATTGAGCGGCACTTCTGCATCATCCATCAACGAACCCGGGTCTTCATTGCCGGGGTCGTTGAGTTCTTCTTCCAGTTCTTTGGACATGACCGTCTCCTCTAACCACCTTGGGTGTCGATATCGGCATCGGTTTCAGGCTTGACCTCGGGCTCAGGCTTGAAGTCTGGACTGTAGTCGTTTTCCTTGGCCTTGGGATCACTGGCAGGCTTCGGATCTTTGGGCGCATCGGCCGCCGTACCTGGCGCCGGCTCGCCGCCGTCGATCGCCGGGTCGTTGCGGTTGCTGGTTTGCGGATCGTTGTCAGTGCTCATGGGTCACCTCGTTGAAAAAAACGCAGACTGCGTAAAGATAAGGTCCCGCGCAGGTTGCCGAAGTTCAACTTGCTTAGGAGCCAGGATTGTCCACCTGGATGTAAAACGCGTACGCCCCCAGCAACACCCAGAACACCATGAACAACCACGGGGCGCGCATCGAGAACAGCAGCGACTTGCGATAGCCCTTGTGGGAGGACTCCATCTCGGAAAACAGCGGCGACTCGTCATAGGCCATGCCCATCACCGGTTCGCTGCGCAGCAATTCGCTCTGCTTGTAGTGCCAATGGTCGATGATTTCGTAAGCGGCGCGAATGCCTGGCCAGGCGTTGAGGGAACTGAGGATCCCCAGCGCGGCCAGGAATACCGGCACGACCACGGTGAACAACTTGCCCCATTCCGGATTGAGGTTGCCCATGCCGGAGACGAACGCAATCACCAGGAACGACTGCGCGGTGAGGTAGGCGTCGGTGCGGTTGGCGAGAATCGTGGTTTCGTACTGGATTTCGCGCCGGTAGAAGTCCAGGCGATCCTTGGGCGAACCGAAGATCTTGGCGTTGTGTTCGCTGTGATCGGTCAGGTTCGATTCCGGGGTATCGGGTGAGATGATTCTGGGCACGTCCGTGCTCCGTGCTGGGGTGAGACTTGTTAGAAGAATCGGCAGGGGGCGAAGTTCAAGTTTGTTCATGCACCAGCGTGGTGCGCGCCCTGCCCCTTTGTGGCCGGCCATCTGAGCCAGGAAAAGCAATCTTCCTGCTGTGAGCAGGCTTCCCATCGTCAGCGGCTACCCGCCAACCGGTAAATACCCCGCGTATGCCCAATCCGGCACAGGCATTGCTTTATCCATTCATCTGCCCGGATACAGGAGCATTCGTTACCCCCCGACCCAGAGCCGACCCCATAAGAAAGTAAGGACCAGGCCCAGTGGCACCGTCAGCCACGGGCTCATAAAAAAATGCGTTTTTTAAAGCGGCAGTGCCACCCCATGCGTCCCTCGGCACTGACAAGGTACTGGAATGGCTCGATCTTTCTTTGATGAAATGAATGACGCAAACGGCGTGTGCCGTGCGCATTATCAGGATTTCTCCCGCTGGCTGGCCAACACGCCACCGGAACTGCTGGCCCAGCGCCGTCGCGAAGCCGATTTGCTGTTCCATCGCGCGGGGATCACCTTCACCCTCTACGGCGACGAACAAGACACCGAGCGCCTGATCCCCTTCGACATCATCCCGCGCAGCATTCCCGCCAGTGAGTGGAGCGTGATCGAGCGCGGCTGTATCCAACGCGTCAATGCGCTGAACATGTTCCTCGCCGACATTTACCACGACCAGCGCATCATCAAGGCCGGGATCATTCCGGCAGACCAGGTGCTGGGCAACGAGGGGTATCAGAAGGCCATGGTCGGCCTCGACCTGCACCGTGATATCTATTCGCACATCTCCGGCGTCGACCTGGTGCGCGACGGCGACGGCACGTACTACGTGCTCGAAGACAACTTGCGCACGCCCAGTGGAGTGAGCTACATGCTCGAAGACCGCAAGATGATGATGCGGCTGTTTCCCGAGGTGTTCGCCAAGCAGCGCATCGCGCCGGTGGACCACTACCCCAACCTGTTGCTCAAGACCCTGAAAAGCTCCAGCCGCCTGGACAACCCCAATGTGGTGGTGCTGACGCCGGGCCGCTTCAACAGCGCGTTTTTCGAACATGCGTTCCTGGCCAGGGAAATGGGCGTGGAACTGGTGGAAGGCGCCGACCTGTTCGTGCATGACCTCAAGGTGTTCATGCGCACCACCGACGGCCCCAAGGCCGTGGACGTGATCTACCGCCGTATCGACGACGCGTTCCTCGACCCGCAGGCGTTCAACCCCGAATCGATGCTCGGCGTGCCCGGCCTCGTAGCCGCCTATTGCGCCGGCAACGTGGTGCTGGCCAACGCCATCGGCACCGGCGTGGCGGACGACAAGTCGATCTACCCTTACGTGCCGGAAATGATCCGTTTCTACCTGGATGAAGAGCCGGTGCTGCAAAACGTGCCAACCTTCCAATGCCGCAAGCCCGACGAGTTGTCCCACGTACTCGCACACCTGCCGGAACTGGTGGTCAAGGAAACCCAAGGCTCCGGCGGCTACGGCATGCTGGTCGGCCCGGCGTCCAGCGCGGCTGAAATCGAGGATTTCCGCCAGCGCATCAAGGCGCGTCCACATGCTTATATCGCCCAACCGACCCTGAGCCTGTCCACCTGCCCGACCTTTGTCGAAAACGGCATCGCGCCGCGGCACATTGACCTGCGGCCCTTCGTGCTGTCCGGCAAGGAAACCCGCCTGGTGCCCGGCGGCCTCACGCGGGTGGCCCTGCGTGAAGGCTCGTTGATCGTCAACTCGTCGCAAGGCGGTGGAACCAAGGACACCTGGGTGGTGGAGGGCTGAGTATGTTGAGTAGAACCGCCGCAGATCTGTACTGGATGTCGCGTTACCTGGAGCGCGCCGAGAACCTCGCGCGCATGCTCGAAGTCAGTTACTCGCTGTCGTTGATGCCCCAGGCCGGGCGCAGCGATGGCCTGGATGAACTGGCAATGTCGTTGCTCAGCAGCGGCACCCTCGACAGTTACCTGGAGCGCCACACGCAGCTGGACGCCGAGCGCATGTTGCACTTCTTCGCGCTCGACGAAGAAAACCCCGCCAGCATCTACAACTGCCTGCGCGCTGCGAGGGGCAATGCCCATGCGGTACGCGGGCGTATCACCGCCGACATGTGGGAAAACCTCAACGCCACCTGGCTGGAAATGCGCAGCATCGCCGCCGGCGGCCTGGCGCGACATGGCATCAGCCACTTCTGTGATTGGGTCAAGCAGCGTTCGCACCTGTTCCGGGGCGCCACGTCCGGGACCATCATGCGCAATGACGCCTACCGGTTCATTCGCCTGGGCACCTTCGTCGAACGCGCGGACAACACCCTGCGCCTGCTGGATGCGCGTTATGAAATGTTCGGCGAGGAATCAGAGGAAGTCAGCGACCTCTCGGCCCGTGGTTACTACCAGTGGAGCGCCCTGCTCCGCGCGCTGTCATCGTTCGAGGCGTATACCGAGCTGTACCCGAATGCCTTGAACGCGCGCTCGGTGTCGGAGTTGCTGCTGTTGCGCAGTGACGTGCCGCGCTCGCTGCATGCGTGTATCGAGGAATTGAGCCATATCCTCGCCGACCTGCCCGGCAGTTACGGGCGCACGGCGCAGCGCCTGGCGGCGGAGTTCGAAGCGCGGCTGCGGTACACCGGGATCGATGAGATTCTCGAAGATGGGCTGCACAGCCGGTTGACCGAGTTTATCGACACCGTGCGCGAATTGGCGCGGGCGATCCATAGCTCGTATCTGGAAGTGGTGTAGCCACGCAGCAGATCAACAGGTGGGAGCGGGCTTGCCCGCGAAAGCGGTATGCCCGTCACAGTGGTACTGACGGGTCCAGCGCATTCGCGGGCAAGCCCACTCCCACAGGGGGTTACTGGTTTTTGACCAGCACCGGCTCGGCGCGGTACTGGTCGGGAAACAGCTTCTTGAGTTGTGCGACTTTCGGCAGGTCATTGATCACGATATAGGGGTAGGACGGATTTTCGGTGAGGAAGTCCTGGTGGTAGGACTCTGCGGGGTAAAACGCCTTGCCCATCTCGATTTTAGTCACGATGGGTTTATCGAACGACTTGGCCGCGTTCAACTGGGCGATGTAGGCCTGGGCAACTTTTTGCTGCTCGGCATTCTGCGCAAAGATCGCCGAGCGGTACTGGGTGCCGGAATCCGGGCCCTGGCGATTGAGTTCGGTGGGGTTGTGGGCCACCGAGAAGTAGATCTGCAGCAGCTTGCCGTAGCTGACTTTGCCAGGGTCGTACGTCACTGACACCGATTCGGCGTGGCCGGTGTCGCCGCCGCTGACCGACTCGTATTGGGCGGTGTTCGCCGCGCCGCCGTCATAACCGGAGACGGCGTTTTTCACCCCTTGCACATGCTGGAACACCCCTTGGACGCCCCAGAAGCAACCGCCGGCGAACACAGCGGTTTGCAGGTTGCCGGATTCGGCGGGCAGGTCCAGCGCCGGTGGCGCGATGGCGACGGCGTCTTCGGTGGCGCCGAAGGAAAAGGCCGAGCTTTGGCCCACGAACGCGGTGAAAGCCAGGGCGGGCAGGATCTTGAGCAGTTTCATCACAGTCACTCCAGTGCAACTGAATCAACGGGGTCAACCGGTGGAGCGGGCTTGCTCGCGAATACGCTGTGTCAGCTAACGCATTCGGTGATGGTTTCAGCGCATTCGCGAGCAAGCCCGCTACCACATTGACGGGGTTATCCAGTCAAAAAATCAGTTAGCCGAAGGTGAAGGCGTAGGCCGACACGTGCGGGTCGAGAAATTCGATGGTGAACGTGCGGTCCTTGACGGCGCCGGGTTGGCGCACCAGTTGGTACAGGCGTTGTTCGGTGACGGTGCCGCTGCCATCCGGGGCGACGTCGGTGCCGTGGGCATCGCCAGGTGCCTGGCCGTCGATGGTGACCTTGAAGCGCACCGGCTTGCCATCGGCGCCCGGGCCGAGCACCAGGTGCAGGTCGCGGGCATGGAAGCGGTAGACAATCCGCCCATCCGCCTGGTCGAGGGTGGCTTGCTGGCCGCCGACATTCCAGTGGCCTTCCAGGGTCCAGTTGTTCAGGGCCAGTTTGCCGGCCGCCGGGTAGTTCGCCACCTGGTTGGTGGCCAGGGTGCCGGTGGTGACAAAGTTTTCGGCGCGCTGGAAGCCCAGGTAGGTTTCCGGCGACTGCACCTCGTTCATGTCCGGCGCCTGTTGCACACCCTTGGCGTCGGCCTCGATCAGGCCACTGGCGACGTTCTGTGCGCCGGCCTCACGCAGCAACTGCTGGATCACCCGCTCCGACTCGGCATAGTCGCCTTCGCCGAAATGGTGATAGCGAATCTGGCCCTTGGCATCGGCGAAGTAATGCGCCGGCCAGTACTGGTTGTTGAAGGCGCGCCAGACCTTGTAGTTGTTGTCGATGGCCACCGGGTAGGTGATCCCCAGGTCCTTCATCGCCTGGGTGACATTGTTCACGTCGCGCTCAAAGGCAAACTCCGGCGCATGCACGCCAATCACCACCAGGCCTTGGTCGTGGTACTTCTCGGCCCAGGCTTTGACATACGGCAGGCTGCGCAGGCAGTTGATGCAGGAGTAGGTCCAGAAATCCACCAGCAACACCTTGCCCTTGAGCCCTTCGGCGGTCAGCGGTGGGCTGTTGAGCCACTGAACGGCGCCATCCAGCGAAGGCAGCGCACCTTCGATCGGCAACGTGTCGCTGTGGTTGGCGGCGGCCATCATTGCGCCCCCAGCCATCATCGCCCCGCCCTTCTGCTCAGGCTTGGCGCTCAGCGTGTTCACAAGGCTTTGCTCCAGGCCACCGGTGGACGCGGTCGACAGCCGCGCCAGCACGCCGGTGTCGAGTCCCAGTGCGATGGCCGCGACGCCGGCCAGCATCAATGCACCCAGGCCACGGCGCAGCCATTCACCGGCACCGAGCGAGCGCTTCATGAAGCCGAAGACTTTCCCGCCGACCAGCAGCGCCAAGGCCAGGGAGGTGGCAGCACCGGCGGCGTAGGCCAGCAAGAGCAAGGTAGTACCGATGCTGGCGCCCTGCAGCGCGGCGCCGGTCAGTACCAATCCGAGGATTGGCCCGGCGCAGGGTGCCAAGAGCAGGCCGGTGGCCACGCCGATCAGGAACGAGGCGCCCGGACGCGGCCTGGCATCGACCCCGGCGGCTTCCGACAGGCGACTGCCGGCCGCCACCAACGGACGCGTCAGGCGCTCGGACAGTTGCGGCAACAGGAGCGTGAGTCCGAACAGGGCCACGCACAGCAACGCGAGCCAGCGCCCGTACTGATTGACTTGCACCACCCAGCCGCCGCCCACCGCCGCCAGCGAGGCGACCAGGGCAAACGTCACCGCCATCCCCGCTAACAGCGGCAAGCCACTGCGCAAAAACGGCTGCCCGGTGCGAGCGAAGACAAAAGGCAGAACAGGCAGGATGCACGGGCTGACGATTGTCAGCACGCCGCCCAGATACGCGAGAACCAGAAGCCACATGGGATCTTCCCTTAGACAGATAAGTAAACATCGGCTTAAGCCGCAGTGAACGTCATGGCGGCACCATTCATGCAATAGCGCAGACCGGTGGGGGGCGGGCCGTCATCGAACACGTGCCCCTGGTGGCCACCACACCGGCGGCAGTGAATTTCCTTGCGCACCACGCCGTAGGAGGTGTCGGTGTGGCTGGCCACGGCGTTGTCGAGCGGTTGCCAGAAACTCGGCCAGCCGGTGTGGCTGTTGAACTTGGTTGCCGAGGAGAAGAGTGGCAGCGCACACCCAGCACAGGCGAAGGCGCCCGCACGGTGCTCGTCGTTGAGGGCGCTGGTGTAGGGGCGCTCGGTGCCCTCCTCGCGCAGGACATTGTATTGCTCGGCGGTCAGCAGGCTGCGCCATTCGGCGTCGGAGTGGTTGACCTCGAACGTCTCGGCGGCCTCGGCTGCGGTGACCAGGTTGATCTGTCTCAACAGGCCACCGGCCAGGACGGCGACACCCAGGCCGCCACCGGCCAGCAGAATTTGTCGACGTGAATACATGCTGTTCTCCTCGATCCATACCGTCCATTGGGCGACGATTACCCTGTGGTGCGCGGGCTTCTGTGGTAGCCAGGTTTCTCTCGTAGGCAGTTCTCTGTGATAAGCAGGCTCTGTGGTAAGCAGGCTTCTGTGGTGAGCGGGCTTGCCCCGCGTTGGGCTGCGCAGCGGCCCCAAAAAAAACGGGAGCGCTACGCACTCCAACGCGGGGCAAGCCCGCTCGCCACAACCACTGCCACTGCCAGAATCACTGCCACAACCACAATCCCTGCCACTGCCAAAACCAGAACCACCACAACCCACGCTCTTTCGATAGGCGGATGTTGGAGGATTTACGGTCGCGGAATCCTCACGCAGAGTTAAACAATTCGTGATAACTACACTGTTGCAAAAGCCGCACAATGCGCGAACGACAAGCGAAGGTTTCTCTTACATGGATCAGCCCAAACGTGTCCTGGTGGTCGAGGACGATGCGCATATTGCCGACCTGATCTGCCTGCACCTGCGCGATGAGCAGTTCGAGGTGGTGCACAGCGCCGACGGCGACGAAGGCCTGCGCCTACTTGAGCAAGGCGGTTGGGATGCATTGATACTCGACATGATGCTGCCCGGCGTCGACGGCCTGGAAATCTGCCGGCGCGCCCGCGCCATGACGCGCTACACGCCGATCATCATCACCAGTGCGCGCTCCAGCGAACTGCACCGCATCCTCGGCCTGGAGCTGGGCGCGGATGACTACCTGGCCAAGCCGTTTTCGATGCCGGAGCTGGTCGCGCGGGTCAAGGCACTGTTGCGCCGGGTCGATGCAATGGCGCGCAACCTGAAGATGGACGCCGGCAGCCTCGACCTCGGCCAGTTGTTTATCAACCCGCTGACCCGTGACGCGACGCTGCAAGGCCAGCGCCTGGACCTCACCCCACGGGAATTCGACCTGCTGTATTTCTTCGCGCGCCAGCCCGGCAAGGTGTTCTCGCGCATGGACCTGCTCAACGCCGTGTGGGGCTACAGCCACGAAGGTTATGAACACACGGTGAATACCCATATCAACCGCCTGCGCGCCAAGGTCGAGGCCGACCCGGCCAACCCCGCGCGCATCCTCACAGTGTGGGGCCGTGGCTACAAGTTCGCCGAGAGCCCGCCATGAAGCTGACCCTGACCCAGCGCCTGTCGGTGGTGTTCGCCGTGCTGCTGGTGATCTGCAGTGGCACCTCGGCCTGGCTGCAAGTGCGCTCCAACCGCATGCACGAGCTGGAAGTGGTGCAAGGCCTGTCCCGTGACCTGGCCGCACATATTGCCCGTGACACGCAGTTGATGGACGCCGATGGCCTCAAGCCCGACGCCGTGCGCAACCTGTTCAGCCAGTTGATGCTGGTCAACCCGAGTGTCGAGGTGTACCTGCTCGACATCGACGGCCGTGTGGTCGGCAATGCCGCACCCAGCGGCCACCTGCTGCGCGACCAGGTTGACCTGGCACCGATCCGGCGCTTCCTCAGCGGCGCCATGCTGCCGATCCTTGGCGATGACCCGCGCAGCGTCGATGGGCGCAAGGTGTTCAGCGCCGCGCCGCTCAAGGCCAACGGCCAGCAAACCGGCTTCCTGTACGTGGTGCTGCTCGGCGAAGCCCATGATGTGTACGACGCCAAGGACGCCACGGGCATGGCGCTGAAGATTGCGCTGTGGTCCATCGGCCTGGTGGCCCTGTTGTGCCTGCTGGCGGGGCTCATCGCCTTCGCGTGGATCACCCGGCCGTTGCGCCAGCTCACCGACAAGGTCGGTCAGTTCGATATCAACGGCGCGCCGAAAACCCAGGCATCGGCCACCCCGGAACTCGACAGTGGCGACGAAATCGCCGTGCTCGACCACGCTTTCGTGCAGATGGAAAACCGCCTGGGCGAACAGTGGCGGGCCATCACCCATCAGGACCAGGAACGCCGGGAAATGGTCGCCAACATCTCCCATGACCTGCGCACGCCGCTGGCGTCCCTGCATGGCTACCTGGAAACCCTGACCCTCAAGGATGCCAGCCTGAGCCCCGAAGAGCGCCGGCGCTACCTCGGCATTGCCCTGGACCAGAGTCGCAAGGTCGGTGGCCTGGCCCAGTCGCTGCTGGAGTTGGTGCGCCTGGAACACGGCTTTGTGCAGCCAGTGATCGAAGGTTTCTCCCTGCCGGACCTGGTGCAGGACATCTTCCAGAAATTCGAACTCACCGCCGAGGCGCGCGCCATCACCCTGACTGCCACCCTGCCCCCGCAGGTGCCCACCGTGCTGGCGGACCTGGGCCTGATCGAACGCGTGCTCACCAACCTGCTGGACAATGCCTTGCGCCACACACCGGTGAATGGCGAAGTCGAGGTGATCCTGTCGCCGGCCGCCGATGGCGTGGCGGTGACCGTCAGCGACAGTGGCCCGGGGATCGACGCCGAACTGCGTGAAGGCTTGTTCCTGCGTGCCTTCACCATCGGTGGCGCGCGGCGCGACGGTGGCCTGGGCCTGCGCATCGTGCACCGCATCCTGCAATTGCACGGGCGCAGCATTCGTCTGGTCGACCGCCCAGGGCACGGCGCGACCTTTACGTTTTCCCTAGAAACCCGAGCATCAACGCGTTGACCCGCTGAGCTTGCTCGTTCTGGATCCAGTGGCCGCAATTGGCCAGGACCTGCTGCTCAAGGTTCGGCACTGAATCCGGCATGCGCTTGAGGGTGTGGGCTTCAAACACGCCAACGGGGTCGCGGTCGCCGATCAGGAACAGCGTCGGTTGCAGCACCTGCCGGCCAGCCAGGAACTCGCTGCGTTGCCAGTTGCGCTCAAAGTTGCGATACCAGTTCAGCGGGCCACGAAAGCCATGCTCGGCGAAGGTCTTCACGTAGACGTCCAGGTCTTCCCGTGAACACCACGCCGGCAACGGGCCAGGGGGCTGCGCACCCTCGAACAAGCTTGAGTCGGCGGATCGTTTCTGCAAAAACAAGTCTTCATCCTGCATGAACAAGCGCAGCGTACGTTCGATATCCGCGTCCAGTTCCTGCTCGGCGACGCCAGGTTGCTGGAAGTACACGATGTAATTGAAGCGGTCGGCGTACAGCTCACGCAGGATTTCGATCACCGGCCGCCGCGCACGCCCGGCAAACGGCACCGACAACGTGATCAAGTGCGTAATGCGCTCGGGTTCGAGCAGCGCCAGGTGCCAGGCCACCACGGCGCCCCAGTCATGGCCGACCATCACCACCTGTGCATGGCCGAAGTGATCCATGGCCTGCTGGATATCGGCGCACAGCGTCAGCACGTCATAATCGGCAATCTCGGGCGGCGAACTCGATTGGCCGTAACCGCGCATTTGCGGGACAAACACCCGGAACCCAGCCGCCGCCAGCGCGGGGATCTGTTCGCGCCAGGAATGCCAGCACTCGGGAAAACCGTGGAGCAGCCAGATCGGCCGGCCCTGCTCCGGGCCGGCGATGTACACACTCAACTCAATCCCGTTGACCTGGATCCTGTCCTGCTCGATAGCGTTCATCACTGGCCTCCTTGTGTAGGTTTCACTCGGCGCTTCAGCGCGACACAGGCGCGTGGAGTGGCGCCCAGGCAGAGTGATAGAGCCACAGGATTTGCACCAGCATCATTTGCGCCAAATGCGCGGTCATCAACGCCGCCCCAACGACGGGCAGGCACATTCCCAGGCCCTGCGCTCGCGCGTGGCCAGCCGGTCAGGTTACCGTCGCCGGCGCCCACCAGCGCGGCAACAACTGGCGCACACGCGCTTCGCCGAAGCGGTCATCGATCAGCATCACCACGCCGCGGTCATGCTGGCTGCGGATCACCCGGCCCGCGGCCTGCACGACTTTTTGAATGCCGGGGTACAGATAGGTGTAGTCGTAGCCGGCGCCGAAAATTGCGCCCATGCGCGTTTTCATGTGCTCATTGACCGGGTTCAATTGCGGCAAGCCCAGGGTGGCGATAAACGCGCCGATCAAGCGGGCGCCGGGCAAATCGATGCCCTCGCCGAATGCGCCGCCGAGCACGGCGAAGCCGATGCCCTGGCTGTGCTCGGTGAACTGGTCGAGAAACGCCTGGCGCTCGGCTTCGGCCATGCCCCGTGACTGCTGCCAGAGCGCAATGTGCGGGTGTCGCTCGGCCAGCCGCTGTGCAACCTGCTGCAGGTAATCGAAGCTGGAGAAAAATGCCAGGTAGTTGCCCGGTTGCTCTGCGAACTGCTGGGCGATCAGTTCGACGATGGGTTCCAGCGAGGCGTCGCGGTGCACAAACCGGGTCGAGATGGCATCGACGATGCGCACGCGCAACTGCTCGGCCTTGAACGGTGATTCGACGTCGATCCAGGCGGTGTCCGCCGGCAGGCCCAGCAAGTCGGCGTAGAAGTGGCGCGGGCTCAATGTCGCGGAAAACAGCACGCTGCTGCGCGCCGCCGTCAACCGGGGCCGGATGAATTCGGCGGGTACCACATTGCGCAGGCACAGGGTTGAACTGCTGCGCTTGCCACTGAACTGGCGCTTGCTGATATCGAAAATGAAGTGCTCGTTGAACAGCTCGGCGACCTTGGCAAATTGCAGCGCTTCAAAGTAGAAGGCTTGCAGGTCACCCGCCAGCGCCTCGGGATGATCATTGAAATAGTCGCCCATGGCACTGGCGCACAGGCTCAGGGCCTGCAGGAGTTTTTCCGGGCGGGCGGCATAGGCCTGGTACTGCGCAAGTTGGTCCTTGTGCAGCGCATTCCATTCACGGTTCAGGCGCTGCAGCGGCTTTTTCAGGGGCTCGGGGGCGGTGTCGCGCAGGGTCTTGAGACTGTATTGCTCGAGGCTTGCGCTGTACATCGAACGGGCACGCTCCACCAGGTTGTGGGCTTCATCCACCAGCACCGCCGCTCGCCATTGGTTGAGTTGGGCGAGGCCGAACAGCATGGCGCCAAAGTCGAAATAGTAGTTGTAGTCGGCGACGACCAGGTCGGCCCAGCGCGCCATCTCCTGGCTCAGGTAGTACGGGCATACCTCATGGGCCAGGGCCACCTCGCGCAAGTTGCGCTGGTTCAACAGGCGCACCTTGGACGCGGCAGTACGCGCGGCGGGCAGTCGATCATAGAAACCCTTGGTCAACGGGCAGGAATCACCATGGCAGGCTTTGTCCAGGTGTTCGCAGGCCTTGTCCCGCGCCACCAGCTCCAACACGCGCAATTGCAGGTCGGGGCTGCTGTCGAACAGCACCTGGGAGGCGTCGAGCGCGAGTTTGCGCCCCGGAGTCTTGGCGGTCAGGAAAAACACCTTGTCCAGCTGCTGCGGCGCCAGCGCCTTGAGCAGCGGGAAGACCGTGCCGATGGTCTTGCCGATCCCCGTGGGGGCCTGGGCCATCAGGCAGCGGCCGGTGCTGACCGCCTTGTATACCGATTCGGCAAGGGTGCGCTGGCCGGCGCGGAAGTCGGCATGCGGAAAGGCCAGGCTTTGCGCCGCCAGGTTGCGCGCGTCGCGGTGCTGCATTTCCTGCTCGGCCCAGCCGAGGAACAGTGCGCATTGCCGGTTGAAGAACGGCTCCAGCTCGGCGGCCTGGAAGCGCTGGTTGAGCAGGGTTTCGCCCTCGCCGACGATGTCGAAATACACCAGCGCCAGGTCGATCTCGGTGAGGCCGAGCTTCTGGCACATCAGCCAGCCATACACCTTGACCTGGGCCCAATGCAGCTGCCGATGGTTGGCGGGCTGGGCGTCGAGATCACCGCGATAGGTCTTGACCTCTTCCAGGCGATTGGCGTCCGGGTCATAGCCGTCCGCCCTGCCCCGTACCCTGAGCTGCTGGTACTCGCCCTCCAGGGCCACTTCGTTCTGATAGTGCGCGCTGCGCCGCGAGGCCACGGTGCGATGGCCTACAATGCCTTCCTGGGCGCTGGGCGATGGGGTAAACCGCAGGTCGAGGTCGCCCACTTTGGCGGTGAACTCACACAAGGCGCGCACGGCCACGGTATAGCTCAAGCGGCGTGCTCCGCCCAGCGCACATAGCAGACGGTGACCGGCATCTGGTATTCACCGCAGAACTCCAGCCAACGCAGCTGGTTGTCCTGCAGGCGGTCGCCGGGGCCCTTGACCTCGATCATGCGGTAGGTCTTTTGCGCCGGCCAGAACTGGATGAGGTCCGGCATCCCGGTACGGTTGGCGCGGATATCCAGCAACAGCCGCTCAAACCAGTAGCGCAGGTGCTCGGCCGGTAAACAGGCCAATGCCTGCTCCAGCAACTCTTCACTGAGCAGGTTCCAGAACACGAAGGGTGACTGGATTCCCCATTTTTGACTAAAGCGCTGGCGGATGGTGGTCTTGTAGCCTTCATCCTGCAGTTGCGCAAAACACGCAGCGAACAATGCCGCGCGGCGCGGGTGGAAGTCTTCGCTGTGCAGGTCCGCCGGGCCGCGCTGGAACGGGTGGAAAAACGAACCCGGCAGCGGCGCGAAGATCGCGTCCCAGCACAACAGGCCGAACAATGAATTGATCAGCCCGTTCTCGACGTAGTGCACCGGCGCATCGGGCTCGCTCAGGTGCGCCTGCACGCAGTACTCCACCGACATCAACGGCTCGGGCAGCGCGAGGGCCAGGTCCAGGCGCGTGACAGGCCGTGGCTTGGCCTTGGGCAACGGCGGCGCGCCGAGCTTGCGCCGCAGGCGTGGCAATACGCGCAACAGGTGCTGTTGCTCGGCGGCGCTTTCCGGCGCCAGTTGCGCGGTACTCGCCAGGGCCATGGCCTGGGCGTAGTCCTCCTGGCGTTCCAATACGCGAATCAGCCGCGCGCGGGCGCCCGGATAGGCACAGCCCCGGTAGATCTGCTGCGCCAGGTCCAGTTCGGCGCTGCGCTCGCAATACTGGCCGATCTGGAACAGCAGCTTGGCCCGGCGTTTTTCCAGCCACGGGTTGTCGGTGTGCAGCGTCGCCACCTGGGCCAGCACCTGCGCCAATGCTTCGCCGGCCTCAAAGGCTTGCTGGCATTGGTGCAGGAACAGGAACCCGTGCACGTCGTCGCGGCTGCGCAAGCCCCGGGACTCGGCGCAGAACTCGACTTTTTCGTAGGTGTAGATGCCCAAGTCAGCCAGCACGAACTCGGACCAGTCCTGGTGCAGGTTGCCGAAGAACATCAGGCGCAGGCGGTCGCACAACTCCATGACGGTGAGGCTGTACAGGCGGTCGGCAAGGTCGGGGCACCAGTCGGCAAAACTGCGTGCCTCGCTGAACTGGGCGGCCAGGCCCTCCAGCCAATCGGCTTTCTTGCCCCTGGGCTGCTCGATCCAGGGCTTGAAGGCGCCCAGCAGTTCGCTTTTTTGCAGCAAGGCGAACAGCTCCTCGAAGGCCAGCAGGCATTGCGCATCCACCCAGCCGAGTTCCAGCAACGGCTCGGCGGCGGCATGCGGACAACCGACCTCCAGGTAATTGAGCTTGCCTGCTCGAAAATGCACACCTTTGCGCATCACCATGCGCACCAGCAACGCCTGGGAGGCTTGCGGCAACCTGTCAAATTGCTGAATGAAATGCTGTTCGTCAGTATCCAGCAGGTCGGCATAGCGTTGCTCCAGCCATTGCAGGACCTGGCGGAAGTTATGCAGGTAATAGAGCGGGTCTTCGAGGGGATTGGCCATGGCGCGCTTTGATCAAATACTGTTTATGCATACAGAGTGCCGTCGCAAAAGCCTGGTGGCAATCGCTAATAGATAAATGGCGCAGGCAACTTTTTGTATAAAAGTGATCAGATGGGTGAGTCGATGGCGTAACATTTGTGGCCCACGCCCCTGGCGTGGTTTTTTCAGGGTTAAAGGTAAGGGTTATGAACATGAAGAATTTGGGTCTGCCACTGGTTGCACTCACTTTTCTGCTATTGGCCGGTTGCGCGACGCAAACCGTAGTGACGCTGCAAAATGGCACGCAGTATTTGACCAAGGACACCCCCAAGACCAAGACCGCCGACGGTTTCTACGAATTCACCGACATTGCCGGCAAGCACATCCGGGTCAAGGCCGATGATGTCGCCACGGTGCGCAAGGAAGACTGAGATGAAAAAGCCCCGCAATGCGGGGCTTTTTGTTGGGACCGATCAATACCGGTAGTACGGATGGTAGTAATACGGGCGATAGTAAGGATGGTAATAGTAGGAGTGGTAGTAAGGGCGGTAGCAACATGGGCCTGGATAGGCCGGGTACACCGCACACCCACTCAACCCCAATACCACGGCACACAGCAACAATCGAAGTCGGGACATGCTCAAACCCTCGTACGGCAACAGGCGATACACCTCGCAGGTAACCGTTAAACGCATGCACCGCCGATAATCCGTCGCGCCCTCCTCAACTGATCAGCACACCCTCGCTCCACAGGCCGCCCAGCCCGACCCCGACCAGGGTCACCGAGTCGGCGCCAAAACTGAGTACCGTATCGGCCCCCACGGCCTTCGCGTGGTCGCGCAGGTCGGTGCTGCCGTCGGCGCCCTGGAATACCAGCCTGTCGGTCGGCTGGTAGCCGATAATCCGATCCTGGCCAAAATGCCCGCTGAACAAAAAGGTGTTGTGCCCGCTGTTGTCGCGGATCGTGTCATTGCCCTTGCCGCCTTCGATGAAGTCCGCGCCCTTGCCGCCCTGGATCAGGTCATTGCCGTCGCTGCCGATGATGAAGGTATTGCCCTTGTGCGGCTCGGCATTGCGGTTGAGGTCCTGGACCCAGGTGTTGGCGCGCGCCGGGTCGGACAGGTTGGCGACGATAATCGTCGAGTCACGGGTCATCTGCTCATAGAACCCCGATTCCAGCACACGCGTCATGCCGTCGCCGTAAGCGCTGGGCAAATGCGACACCCAGGTCGACAGGTTGGCGATGGAAAACGGCAGCACATTCCACAGCGTCGAGGCGTAGTGGTCGTTGAAGCTGACGATGTTGTCGGTGGTCGACTCGTGGGGCTTGTCATGCACGCCGAGGGACGACAGGTTGAAGGCGGAGCCGTCCAGCGCACGGAACACCGGGTCGTTTTCGTAGCCGATATTCAGGACCTTATCGCCGGCGCTCTGGGTGGGCGAGGCGTAGGCCAGGTAGTTGGCGTCCTTGTAGAAACCCGCCCATTTGCTGGTGCTCAGGTCGGCCATGCTGTTGACCGCCAGGCCGCCCAGGCTGTGGCCGCTGACCAGCACATCCTTGCCACTCAGGCCATGGGCGCCGGCATAGTCGGCCACCGTCTTGAGCAAGCCGCCAAACGCTTCGCCGGCATAGTTTTTTGCATAGTCCTTGGGGCCCAGTGCGGCGAGCAGGTCGCTGACCAGATCGCCGATGGAGTCGGTAATCAGGCTTTCCCGAGGGCCCGAGGTGCCACGAAAACCGATGCCGATTTCAAGCAGTTTGCCGGCGTCATCGTACTTGCCCAGCACTTCGGCCTGGGCCGTGGTGTAGCCGGCCTTCTCGCCAAAAAAAGTGCCCCGCGCATCCACCTTGCCGCCGTAGCCCAGTGCGCTGGCGCTGATTGGCGTCCAACCGGCTGCGTGCACCGCGTCCAGGGCGGCCTTTTCCGAGTCGGGGTTCCAGGGAATGCCGGGGATCACTCCCTGGGAGTCTGTGCTGCCGAGCAACGCCCCGACCAGTGTGGCCGGCAGGCCGAGACCCAAGCCATGTTGCTGATAGCCGACCGCGAAGCCGTTATCCAGGTTGTGATAGGTATACAACGTGATTGCGGTGGCATCGGCGAACAAGGTTTTGCTGGCTTCGGTGCCGAGGTTTTTGTAGTCAAATACACCCATGGTCTTGTCTCTCTTGTTGTTGGAATTGGCCGGAGATTGTGTGGTTTTATTGGGGCTGCTGCGCAGCCCAACGCGGGGCAAGCCCGCTCGCCACAGGGGGGCGGCTTGCCTCAGGAGGTTTGTCTGCAGCGGGAGGCTCGGCCCTCTTGGTGCCGAAGGCTTCGTCTACCTTGGCCAGGTCGGTGTCGCGCAAGTTGCCGGCGTAGTAATGCAGCTTGGTCCAGGCCATCAAGTAGTCATACCGCGCCTGGGCCAGGTCTCGGCGTGTGCTGTACAGCTGCTGCTCGGCATTCAACGCATCAAGATTGACCCGCTCACCGCCAAGGATGCTTTGCCGGGTCGACACCACCAACGCTTCGGCCGACGTCAGCGCCTTCTGGTACGCGCGCAACTTGCTCACCCCGGACAAGCACGCGCTGAATTGGCGACGCAGTTCGATCAAGGTCTCGCGCGTCTTGCCTTCCAGCTCGTACTCGGCCTGCTCCATGGCGCGGCTGGCCTGGCGAGTGGACGCCGAGACGCCGCCACCGGCATACAACGGCAGGCTGACTTCGACGCCGATGGTGTTGGTGTCATAGCGCTGGTTGTAGGTGTTGCCGCTGTCCGACTCCTGCTGGCGCGAACTCGCATAGGCGGTGACTTTCGGCAGGTGCCCGGCGCGGTTGCGCTCCACTTCATAGCGCGCCACTTCCAGGGCCTGGCGCTGGGACGCCAGCGTGGGGTTATTGCTGATCGCCAACTCGTGCCAGGTGTCGTAGTTGGCCGGGCTCAAGCTGAAGGCGGCGGAGCCAGGACTCAGCGGCGCCAGGTCGTCGATGTTGACGCTCTGTACTCCGATCAACGCCCCCAGCTCGCGCAGGGCGGCGTCCTGTTCGTCCAGCGCCTCGATCTCCTCGGCCGTGGCCAGCTCATAACGCGACTCGGCTTCGAGAATATCGGTGCGAGTGCCCTCGCCCTGCTCGAACAGGTGCCGGTTCTGCTGGAACTGCTGTTCGAAGGCCTTCTTCTTGGCGCGGGCGATGTCGATCTGGTCCTGGGCAAACAGCGCCTGGGTGTAATAGGTCAGCACCCGCACCAGCAGCGCCTGGCTCTTGTCGCGAAAGCTTTCATCGGCGAACAACGCCTGGGCCACGCCTTTGCGGTAGTTGGCGTAGGCCTCGTAGTCGAACAGCGGCTGCTGCAGGCTGAAGGTCGAGCCGTAACTGTTGTAGTTGCGGTCGTCGTGATAATTGCCGCCGCGCCCGTCAGGCAAGGTGGCCTGGGAATTGTTGCGGCCCTTGTTGTAGTTGTAGGACAGCTTGGGCAGCAGCCCGGCGCGGCCGATGGTGCGGTTCTCCAGGCCGGCGTCGCGCTTCTTGATGGCGCCGAGAAACACCGGATCGTTGCGCAGCGCCTGCTCGTAGACGTCGAACGGTCCCATGGCGGCGTGAGCGCTGGCGCAGCTGAATAACACGGCAATAAGCAGCGATCTCATGCTCATTCCTCGGTCAGCGCGGAGCCGGCGCGGTCCAGCAGCGGCTTGAACAGGTAATTGAGCAGCGAGCGCTCGCCAGTGCGCACGAACATCTCGGCCGGCATACCCGGTTTGATCACCAGGCCCTGCAGTTTTTGCTCGGCCGCGTCGCTGAGCGTGGTGCGCAGCACGTAATACGGCGCACCGGTTTTTTCATCGAGCATCTGGTCGGCGGAGATCAGGCTGACCTCCCCCGGCACGCGTGGTGTGCGGCTCTGGTTGAACGCGGTGAACAGGATGTCGACCGGCAGGTGCGTGCCGACCTTGTCCACCAGGTGCACCGGCAAATGCCCCTCGACTTCCAGGCGCGTGCCCTGGGGCACGATTTCCAACAGGGTTTCACCGGCGCGCACCACGGCGCCTTCGGTGTGCACGCCGAGGTTGACGGCAATACCATCGGCCGGCGCGTTGATTTCACTGTGTTGCAAGTCGAACCCGGCCGAGGTGAGTTGCTGTTCCAGCGTGAGGCTGCGCAGTTGAGCGTCGGCCAATTGGCTGCGCACTTCCTTTTGATATTCCTCGCTGTGCTGCTGCAGTTTCAGGCGCGACTCGAGAATGCCCTGCTCGACGCGGCCGCTTTCACCGGTGTTCTGCGCGAGGTCCTGCTGCACCTGGGACAGTTGGCGCTGGTACTCCATCAGGCGGTTCCGCGGTATATAGCCATTGTCGGCCAGCGGCTGCAGGTTGCTCAGTTGATCACGCAGGGATTGGGCCTGGGCGGTCAGGTCGCTGCGCGCCCGGCGCATGCCGCCGAGTTGCGCAGTGGCGCCGTCGATGTTCGCGCGGATCCCCGCCTGTTCACGGGCAAAGGCTTCGCGGCGGCTGCTGAACAGTTGGCGCTGGCCTTCCAGCACCAGGGCCAGGGCCGGATCGGGGTTGCTGCTCAGCTCCGCGGGAAAGTGGATGCTGGAACGGTTGTCGCGCTCGCTCTGCCAACGCGCCACGCTGGCCCAGGCCAGGCGGTACTGGGCTTGCAGCGACTGCACATCAGCCTGGTTCTGGGTCTGGTCGAGGCGAAACAGCGGCTGGCCTTGTTTAACCGTTTCGCCCTCGCGCACCAGAATCCGGCTGACCACGCCCGGGCTGAAGGTTTGCACCGCTTTGCGCTTGCCCGAGACCACGACGGTGCCTTGCACCGGAATGCCCTGGTCCAGCGGCGCCAGGCTGGCCCAGAGGAAAAATCCACCGGCGCCGACCACGGTCAGCAACCAGCCCAGGCGCACGAAGAACCGCGCGTCACGTTGTTCAAAAGTGAGACTGCTCATGCGCCTGGATTCCTTCCCGCTTGATACTGACGACTGAAACTCACACCGGGCCTTTCCTTCGGTGCTTCCGGCTGGCCAGACAATGCGCGCAACACTTCCTGGCTCGGGCCAAACGCCTGCAGGCGGCCTTCGTTGAGCACCAGCAATTTGTCGGCCTGGGCCAATGCCGAAGAGCGATGGGTGACCAGTACCACGCTGCTGCCTTGGGCTTTCATCTGCACAATGGCGCTGGCCAGGGCCGCTTCGCCGACGGTGTCGAGGTTGGAGTTGGGTTCATCCAGTACGATCAGGCGCGGCCCGCCATACAGGGCGCGGGCCAGGGCCACCCGCTGCTTCTGCCCACCAGAGAGGCCGCCGCCGTTGTCGCCGAGCAGCGTGTCGTAGCCGTGCGGCAGGCGCAGAATCAGCTCATGCACGCCGGCCTGTTGCGCAGCCTGCACGACCAAGGCCGGATCGGCCTGGCGAAAACGCGCGATGTTGTCGGCGATGCTGCCGCTGAACAATTCGATGTCCTGGGGCAGATAGCCAATGTGCGGGCCGAGGTCTTCGCGGTCCCAGCGATGGATGTCGGCGCCATCCAGGCGCACGGTGCCGCCCAGGGTTGGCCACACCCCCACCAGCACGCGGGCCAGGGTGGATTTGCCGGAACCGGAAGCGCCGAGCACGCCGAGGACTTCGCCGGCACCCAGGGTGAAGCTGACCTGATGCAGGGTCGGTGTGCGCCGCCCGGGCGGCCCCGCGCTGACCTGCTCGAAGCTCACCTGGCCGTGGGGCGCCGGGAGTTTCATCGGCTCGCTGTCGGGAGGGAATTCACGCAGCAGATCGTCCAGGCGTTGGTAGGCCAACTTGGCGGAACTCCACTGTTTCCACACCGCGATCAACTGGTCGATGGGGCTCAATACGCGGCCCATCAGGATGGAGCCTGCGATCATCATCCCGGCAGTCATATCGCCCTTGATCACCAGCAATGCGCCCAGGCCCAGCACCAGTGACTGCAGGCACAGGCGCAGGGATTTGCTCAAGGACGTGATCACCGAACCAGTGTCGCTGGCGGTGTTCTGCAACCCCAGAAATTGCGAATGCACGGCAAACCAGCGGTTGCGCAGGGCACCGAGCATGCCCATGGCCTGGATGGTCTCGGCGTTGTGCAAATGGCTGGTGGCCAGTTGGCTCGATTGCTGGGAATAGGCGCCCGCCTCGCCCAAGGGCTTTTTAGTCAGGTATTCGTTGAGGCACGCCAGGCCGATCAGCAGCACCGCACCCGCCGTGGCCAGGACCCCGAGCCACACGTTGAAGAGGAAAATCACCAGCAGGTAGAGGGGAAACCACGGCGCATCGAAAAACGCGAACAGCGCCGGGCCGGTGATGAACTGGCGCAACAGGGTCAAGTCGCCCAGCGCCTGGCCGGCATGCCCCTGACCGCGTTGCAGGTTGCGTTCAAAGGCGGCCTTGTACACGCGCAAGTTGAAACGGCGTTCCAACTGGCTGCCAATACGGATCACGATAAAACTGCGGATAACTTCCAGTGTGCCAATAAACGCAAAGAACCCCACGACCATCAGCGTCAACATGACCAGGGTGGTTTCATTCTGCGAGGACAGCACGCGATCATACACTTGCAGCATGTAAATCGACGGCACCAGCATCAACAGGTTAATCAGCGCGGTAAAACAGCCGACACTGATCAGGATGCTCTTGTATTCACCCAGCGCCTTGAATAAAGGCGCCACGGCAATAGGCTTGGCCATAGTGGTTTATCTTCCTTGAACCAAACGACACGCAATAGTTGCCCGCACCCCCGATCAGGAGCGGCCAACTAATAAACTTGGGTTATAGCGTTATAACGGCAACTAAGGCGCGCGGTGTAATACCACCACGACGCCGGACGCCGTGCGCCCCTGGTATTCGCCTTCTTTCTGGCGATTCAAATGGGTTATCCCGCTGCCTTCGGCGTTCATCAGCCAGATGCCGTCGGGGGTCGGCGACCAGGTCCGGGGCGTGTCCCCCAGCCATTGCGCCACGCACGCCACGTCGCCGCCCAGGGCGTTGGCCTGTTCCAGCAGGTCGAGGGCGCAGACCTGATCCGCCTGGTGCAACTGCCAGTGCCCGGCCAGTTGGGCGCTGCTGGGTAATACAAGACTGCTCGCCATTGCGTGGGCTCCTGCCGACACGACTATCACCTGCACAGCGCAGGCGATCGATTGATAAAAACCTTTCATTGAGCGGCTCCATCCTCAAAGCGCGGCGCCGAAGCGCCGCGCTCGTGCATCACGCCACGATGTCGCTGACGGCCGCCTGGCCTACGGTAGTGACGAGGAAATCCGCCACGCCGTGACCGGAGAAGTCGACCGCCAGGGTCCCCAGGTTGGTGCCTGCCGCGTAGGTCAGTACAGCATCGCCGGCATGCCCGGTGAAGGCATTGACGAAGGTCAGGCCTGCGCCTTTGGTGATGCCGCTGAGGTCGATCTTGTCTGAACCCGAGGTAAAGTCAAAGATCTTGTCAGCCGCACCCGGCTTGGAGTCGGAGCTGGCGCCGAACACAAACGTGTCATTGCCCGCGCCGCCCCACAGTTGGTCGGCACCGCCACCGCCGTAGATGATGTCGTTGCCGGCGCCACCCTTGATCACGTTGGCCGCGTTATTGCCGATGATCAGGTCGTTGCCGGCACCGCCGAACGCGTTCTCGATGGTCACGCCCTTGGCGATGGACACGTTGCCCACCAGGCCGCCAACATCGGAAAACGACGCCTCATTGAGGTTGATCTTCTGGTTCTGGGTAAAACCGGAGAAGTCCAGGGCATCGTTGCCGCCCCCGTCCCACACCGAGAACACCAGCTTGTCGGCATTCGAGGTGGCGCTGTAGAAATCACGCCCGGTGTTGGAGTTGAAGCCGTAGGTGGTGTCGCCGGCGCGGGTGTTGTAATTGGCACCGTAGAGCTTCTGGATCGCCGCAATGTCGTCCAGCAACGGGCCCGACGCATAGGCCTCGACCCCGCCTTTGCTGAAGTTCTGGTTGGTGTTGCTCTCGCTCCAGTAACTCATGACGCTGTAGCCGCGCGTGTCCTGTCCATAGGTCGCGTCGTTGTAGGTCGGGTTGCCATTCCCGGCGTTGTAGTCGCCAGGGTGAGCCAGGCCCAGGGTGTGGCCGATTTCGTGGGTCAGGGTCTGCCGGCCGTAGTTGTTCAGGTCCGGCGTCTTGTTGGGCGTGTAGCTGCTGTTGGTCAGGTACCACGAGGTGCCGTCGTAGCCCGCGCCGGTGCCGGGCAGGTAGGCGAAGGCCGCCGCGCCGTCCTGGCCGCCGCTGTAGTTGCCGAAGGTCATGTGGGTATCGCCGCCGGTGGCCTTCTCAGTGAAGGTCACGTTGGCCACGTCCGACCAGGATTGCATCGCCAGCACCGCCTGGTCTTTCTGCTGGGCGTTGAACTGGCTGAAACCCGAGATCCCGTGTTTGTTCAGGGTGCTCGAGGAGGCCGAGGTCAGGAAGGTGTAGGTCAGGTCGATCTTGCCGTTACCGTTCACGTCCCGGTATGCAGCGCCGTCGCGCAGCAGCTGGGTGGCTGCCTGATCGACGGAATAGGACGGTTTGCCATTGACCGTGAGGTTGCCGCCACGGTCATACAAATGGCTGAAGCTATCGATTTGCGAATACGCCGTGCTGACTTGCGCCGCGGACACAATAGCCTGCTCTTTTACTTTTGACATAAACGTACTTCCTTGTTTGCAAATGCATCAGTTTTGATCGATAGGAACCCCGCGGGCGAGATCGTCCTATCACTCGCCTCTTTTGAAGGCGTAAGAAAACTGACACAACTTGAAATCTTTCGTCCACTTGTATTTCTTTGGCAAAACAGTGGCACGCCAGCAACTTTCAGAAGTTCAAGGCCGTATTTATTGGGCCGGCGAGTTTTTGTCGGACAAAAGACAGCGCCGGTTATTTAAATATTAAATAGCAGTAAAGCCGCCCAACTTGGGCGGCCCGCTTAATTAATGGATCCAATATATTGGCAGGGTGTCATTCACAACACTAAATCGCCATTACCTTAACGTATTAATCCTGTGTGTCCCGTATTACCGGGGCAGACGCCAGCCGGTCTTGCTGAGTGCTTCCAACAGTGTGTCGGCGCCCAGTCCAGGCACTTTCACGCCGGCGTCGGTCAGCATGTCCTCCCCGGCCAGGATCGCGTTGATGATGGCTTCCTCCACCGCCTCGGCGGCCGCGCTGAACAGCGGCGAAATATGATCGTTGTTGACCATCTGCAGTGCGCTGCTCAGCGGCAGGTCCTTGCGCGCGTAATCGGCGGGCGGCAAATCGTGGTTGCCGGTGGCGAACGCCAGGAACAGGTCGCCGCTGGAATCCTCGGTACCGCCGCCGGTGCGCGCGATGCCGATGGATGCGCGTTGCGCCAGGCGCTGGCACTGATGCGGCAGCAAGGGTGCGTCCGTGGCGATGATCACCACAATCGAGCCCATCCCCGGTGTGCCGCGCTCGGCAAACGGCGAGGGGATATCCAGCAGCTGGCGCCCCACCGGGTAACCGTCGACGCGCAATTCCTGGCGTTTACCATGGTTGGCCTGCACCAGCACGCCGACGGTCCAGCCACCCTGCTCCGCCGGCAAGCAGCGCGAGGCGCTGCCGATGCCGCCCTTGAATTCATGGCAGATCATCCCCGTACCACCGCCGACGGCACCCTCCTGCACCGGGCCACCGGCGGCGTTATCCAGCGCCTCGCGCACATGCGCAGGCTTTACGTGCTGGCCCCAGATGTCATTGAGCAGGCCATCGTAGGTTTCCATCACCACCGGCATGCACCAATACACCGCCGGGTCCGCCAGGCGCTCGCGCTCCAGGGCGATCAAGGTGTCGCGCACAATGCCGATGCTGTGGGTGTTGGTGATGGCCAGCGGCGTGGTCAACAGGCCCGCCTCGCTGATCCACTCCAGGCCGGTGGCATCGCCATTGCCGTTGAGCACGTGGTAACCGGCGAAGCACGGTTGCTGGCGCGCCTCCCCGGCCCGTGGCTGCACCACGGTCACCCCGGTGCGCACCTGCTTGCCATCAATGCGCGTGTTGAGCGTACTGTGGCCGACCCGCACCCCGGGTACATCGGTGATGGCATTCAATTCGCCGGGGACACCCAGCCCCAAAGTGATGCCTAGTTGACGTGCACGCATAACCACTCCTTACAATTTCTGGAACGCCGGACTCAACCGGCCACTGATGCAATACAGAATCACCGACAAGGCCAGCAAGCCGATGATGATCATGATGTCGCGCACCGAGGCTGCCACCAGCAAGGTCACCAACAGGTACCCGGCGCCCAGCACGGCCACCAGCGCCGGCAGCGGCCACAGCGGCATGCGATAAGGGTGCTCGCGGTCGCGCAGCAGTACGCGGCTCATCAACGCGCTCAACGCCACCACCAGGTACACCAGCATGATCAGCAGCACGCTGAACGAGGTGAGATCGGCCAGGTTGGAGCTGAAGCTCAGCAGCGCCGACGGGATCGCCAGGAACAGCGTGGCCAGCCAAGGCGAATCCCAGCGCGGATGGATGCGGGTGAACAGCTTATTGATGGTAGGCGTCCACAGCGCATCCCGCCCGCTGCTGAACACCACGCGACCGATCTGGATCACGATGGCGACGATGGCATTGAACACCGACAGGAAGATCCCCGCGCTGACCAGTCGCGACAGGGTTTCGTTGCCATGGCTGGTCAGCAGATAGCCGATCGGGTCCGGGCTGCTGATCATCGCGCTCAGCGACGGCGCGCCGATCAACAGCGCGGTAATCGGCACCAGCTCGATCACGACCACCAGCCCCAGGGACCACAACACCGCCTTGTGCACGCCCTTGCCGCCGCACTTCATGTCTTCGGCGAGCAACACCGCCGGGCCATAGCCGTTGTAGGAAAACAGACCAATGCCCACCGCGCCGATCACCAAGGCCCAGGGCGCCAGGTGCAACACGCCGTTTTCGACGATCTGCGGTTGGAACAGCACACTGGCGGGCTGCACCGGGTTGCCAAAGCCGATCACCACGATCACCAGCAACGCCGCGACTTCCAACAGCAGACACGTGCCGGTGATCCAGGCATTGAGCTTGATATTGAGGATCCCCAGCGCGTAACTGCACACCACAATCACCAGCGCGACGGTCTGTGCATCGAAATGCGTGCCCAGCGCGTTGTTCAGGTAGGTCGCGGCGCCCGTGGCCAATACCGGCGGGATAAACAGCAGCATCACCAGCACCGTCAGAAACGTCGCATAGCCGGCCATCCCCCCAAACACCCGCTTGGCATACACATATTCACCGCCCGCACTGTTGTGGGCGCGGCCCAGTTCGGCGTAGCAAAAGGCGAACATCAGCGCCAGCAGCCCGGCCATCACGAACGCCAGGAACACCCCGCTGCCGGCCTGTTGGATGGCAAAGGGCGCAATCACGAAGACGGAACTGGCGGGCGTCACCGCTGACACGGTGATGGCCACCACATCGAAGACACTCAGGGTCGGTTTCAGCACGCCGTCGGGCGTGGGTGAAGTGCTCATATCGTTATCCTCTGTCGTTGTTCTTGGTGTGAGGCAGAAACGAAAAGTCTGAATATCGCGGGATATGTTTCCCACTGGATAATGGCGAAGGTAAACGCTGGGTTTATGTCAGCCAATTCCCCTATTGGCGTACTCCCCTTGACGGCACCCGACAAAAGCCGAACCCTTGGCCGATCTTTTGCTGGCGGGAGCCTGTTACATGAGCCTGTTCCGGGAAGTCGGCATGCATGCAGGGCTGGGCCGAACCGTCGCGCACATCGGCACCGAGCGCTTCTGGAAACAGCTGGTGCTGTTGCTGCACCAATGTTTGCCGTTCGATAACGCCCTGGCGATTTACTATCCCGTGGAGGGCGCCCCCCAGGCCCTGGAAGAATACGACGCCCAGCCCAGCAGCAAGCCGGCGTCGATGCTGGTGTACCTCAATGGCTTGTACCTGCTCGACCCGTTCTTCCAGGCTTGCCGCGAAGGCTACGCCAGCGGCGTGTACCGCCTGGAAGAAGTGGCGCCGGACCATTTTCGCCAGAGTGAATACTTCCTCAACTACTTCCACGACAACGTGCTGGAAGACGAGGTGCAATTCATCCTGCAACTGCCTGGGGCGGGCACGTTGTCGTTGTCGCTGGGGATGCAAAGGCGCTTCAGCGCCGATGAGACCGGGCTGATGACCACCTTGGCGGCGTGGGTGTTGCCATTGATGCAGCAGCACTGGCAGCAGAGCACCCAGCGCGCGCCGGCCATGGACAGCCAGATCCGCGATGCACTGAGCCAGTTCGGCTGCGGCGTGCTGTCGGACCGCGAACTGGAAATCGCCCGCCTGGTGCTGCGCGGGTTCTCCTCCAAGGCCATGGCGGAAAGGTTGAACATCTCGCCGGACACGGTGAAGGTGCACCGTCGGCATCTGTACGCGAAGCTGGATATTTCGTCACAGCCGGAGCTGTTTTCGTTGTTTATACAGTCGTTGGGGCATGATCTGGAAAATCCCTGAGCCGGAGGGCTCAGGGATGAATGGGCGGGGTGTTGTGTGAGGTGGGGTTTGATGGTGGCCCTATCAGAAGCTGGCTTTTCCTTTCTTTTGTGGTGAGCGGGCTCGTCGAATCGTCGCACCGCCCGCGTTGGGCTGCGAAGCAGCCCCAAAACCAGCCTCAGAGGAGTACCTGATACACCGCATGCTCACTGAATGGGGCTGCTGCGCAGCCCAACGCGGGGCAAGCCCGCTCGCCACAACAACCCGGTTCACCACAACGAGCCGGTTCACCACAGCAAATGGGTTCACCCCACCAAACAGGCTTGCCGCAGTAGCCCCTCCACCCCCAATCTTCAGCGCCCGGTACGAATGGTGTTCCACACCCGCGTCCGAATCCGGTCGATGTTCAGCGGCATGGCTTCCAGCGCGAACAGCTTGCCCATCATCTCGGGGCTCGGGTAGACCTTGGTGTCGGCCTTGATCGCCGGGTCCACCAGGCTGTCGGCGGCCTGGTTGCCGTTGGCGTAGTGCACGTAGTTGGTGATGCTGGCCATCACTTCCGGGCGCAACAGGTAGTTCATGAACGCATAGCCGGCTTTTTCGTCGGGCGCATCGGCGGGCATGGCGACCATGTCGAACCAGATGGCGGCGCCTTCCTTGGGAATGTTGTAGCCGATGTTCACGCCGTTCTTGGCTTCCTTGGCGCGGCTTTCGGCTTGCAGGATGTCGCCGGAGAAACCGACGGCCACGCAGATATCGCCATTGGCCAGGTCAGCGGTGTATTTCGAGGAGTGGAAGTACGCCACGTAAGGCCGCACTTTCATCAGCAGGTCTTCGGCTTTCTTGTAGTCTTCGGCCTTCTTGCTGTGGTGCGGCAAGCCCAGGTAATTCAGCGCGGCGGGCAACAATTCCGGGCCGTTATCGAGGATCGCGACCCCGCACTTCTGCAACTTGGCCATGTTCTCGGGCTTGAAGATCAAGTCCCAGGAATCCACTGGCGCGTTATCGCCCAGCACCGCCTTGACCTTGTCGATGTTGTAGCCGATGCCGGTACTGCCCCACAGGTACGGGAAGCCGTGGGCATTGCCCGGGTCGTTGTTTTCCAGGGCCTTGAGCAGCACCGGGTTGAGGTTCTTCCAGTTCGGCAACTGGCTCTTGTCGAGCTTCTTCAGCGCGCCGCCCTGGATCTGGCGGGCCATGAAGTGGTTGGACGGAAACACCACGTCGTAGCCGGATTTACCGGTCATCAACTTGCCATCCAGGGTCTCGTTGCTGTCGTAGACGTCGTAGGTAAAACCGATGCCGGTTTCTTTCTGGAAGTTCTTGGTGGTGTCCGGCGCGATGTAGTCCGACCAGTTGTAGATTTTCACCGTCTCGGCGGCCTGGCTGATAGAGGCCACCAACATCAAGGGCAACAGGGCAATGG
>Ga0153921_1000054_pt1 | contig 119363 bp, 94 predicted proteins | sample TSNJ005MetaG_FD_104691 | JGI IMG/M metagenome (GOLD analysis project Ga0153921, IMG submission 104691) | Attine ant fungus gardens microbial communities from New Jersey, USA - TSNJ005 MetaG | ecosystem: Host-associated > Fungi > Mycelium > Unclassified | place: USA: New Jersey, Brendon T. Byrne... | reverse complement strand
TAGCTCAAATTGTTTTGCTGGCATCAATTTTGATGTCCAAAATTTTTGTTTCATTCACTAACGTAAGTTAGCTCAGAAACTATATTGATTACGTTTTGCTTGTTCAGTTTTCAAGGTTCATTTCGTCACCGTTTGTTTTCAGCGACTTTTATATAATAACATTTTCGATTTTCGTTGTCAACAACTTTTTTAAAGTTTTTTCTTCTTGTTAAGAAGCGACAACTTTTATATCTTATCACTTCATCGTGTTGATGTCAACACTATTTTGTGATGTTATTATTTATGTTTTAGTACTTCATGTTGCGTCGTCTTAGCGACAAGTAATAATTTATCATGTTTCAACAACCTACGCAAGTGTTTTTCTATAAAAAATATCATTTTATAATAAAAAATTTGCTAGCAAGCGATTAAAGTAAGCTTGTTTTAGACTAAAACTATGAAAACTTTCCTATTTAATAGTTTTCATAAATTTTATTGTTTATTAATTTCATTTACATATGGCTACAATTGAGTTTACTAGTTCACTTTAAGACCGAAACCTTCATACAAACAATTATGGGCTCTTATAAAATTACAAATCCCTTCATTTCATCACTTTACAAATTCCGATTTTCTTCTACTATTGTCAATCACCAGAGGGGTACTTAATAAAAATAGCTATTTACTTTCCGCTGTAGTTTAGCTAAACCTACAGCGGAAAGCAGTAACCTTCTGAAAAGAACAAAATAACTTTTTTTAAAACGGGAAGAAAAACGGAACTGCTAGCATCATCACAATAAACATAACAATTTGTAGTGGTACACCGATTTTTACAAAATCCATAAATTTATAACCACCCGCTGTCATAACTAACGCATTTGTTGGTGAGGCGATTGGTGTGGCAAACGCCATACTTGCCGCTACGGCTACTCCAATCATAAAAGTTGTAGGATTCGCATCCATAGCAATCGCCGCATTCATGGCAATCGGTGCAAACAGAACAGCAGTTGCCGTATTACTAATAAATTGGCCAAATATTACGGTTAACACATAGATACCTATCAGCACACCATAAGGGCCATAGCTACCGAGCGCATCAATAATACCATTCGATAAAATAACCATGCCACCAGTTTTCTCTAAAGCTGTCGCCATTGGAAGCATCGCCGCCACGAGCACTATACTTTCAAAATTGATATTGTTATAGGCATCTTCCATATTCCGCAAACAGCCAGTTAATAACATTAATACGGCTCCTATCATTACTGAAATAACAGCTGGGAAAACCTCAAAGGCCATTAGCCCTATCATCAACAACATGATCGCACCAGCAATACCAGCCTTACCCGTAGCTGCCGCAACACTCGCATGCTCCTTCGGCTGACCAACTACAACAACATCCTGCGTCTCTTTGGCAAGTACTAAGATTTCATCCCATGCGCCCTGTACTAAAATAGCATCCCCGAATTTCAGCTTATGTGTCACCATATCCTGCAATTTATAGCTACCTCTATAGTTAATACCTATAATATTAAGATTGTACTTTTCACGGAATCCAAGTGAGCTTACCGTTTCATTAATAAAACTAGAGTTTGGTGTTAATAGTACTTCCGCAATGCCAAGATGTTTTGTTACTAATTCATCTGCTTCATTCTCAGTCAATTCCTGCATCACTAAGCTGAAATCTTTAGCCAAACAAGCAATATTCTCTTCCTCTCCTTGCACATAAAGCTCATCTAAAGCATGAATAACACTTTTCGGCCCAGCCATTTCTTGATATGTCATCGGGAGTAAGTTAATACCGTCTTGTGATTTACGATGAATTTTCATCATACAGAGGGCGTATTTTGCAGGAAGCTTCAATTCCGCTAGTGATGTGCCAATAATCGGAGAGTCTTCCGGCACAAACACTTTAAACAGTCGATTGTTTAAATCATATTGCTTAACAATTTTCTTCGGTGAAAGTTTATAACCAGTCGATGTTTGGGTTTTGTTTTTATCACGCGGCAACAATATATTGCGCACAAGTACCAAATATAAAATACCAGCAATCATGCCCACGATACCAATAGGTGTCACCTCAAAAAAGCCCAGTTTCGGATAACCACGCTCGACCAATAGCTGACTAACTATTAAATTTGGCGGTGAAGCAATTAATGTCATTAAACCCGATAAACTCGCGACATAAGAAAGCGGTAGTAAAAACTTTGAAGGACTTTCCTTCATACTAATTGCAATACTAACAACAATCGGCATCATTAAGGCAACCGTTCCAGTATTACTCATAAAAGCGCCGACTGAGGCAACAATAATGAGCAATAATACAAATAACTTAAGCTCACTATTCCCTGACCACTTTAATAGTAGTTGTCCAGCCATTGCCGCTAGCCCGGTACGCAAAATACCCGCACCTACAACAAAAAGCCCAGCAATCATGAGCACAACCGAGTTTGAAAAGCCCGCTAAAGCCTCAGCAGGTGTTAAAATATTGGTCATAACAAATGCGAGTAGTGACACAATAGCAACAAAATCAGCACGCACTCGATTTGTCATAAATGCAATAATCGTCATTCCTAAAATAAGAAATGTTAATGTAAGTTGCACGGTAAACATTCCCTTCTAACTATAATCACAACTATATTCTATACGAAAAAAAGCATAAATAACGGATTTCTCCCTATTTATGCTTAATCTGTAATATTTAATTTGTAAATCATTCCACCATCACGAAGAATCAAGATGAAAAGACAGCAGAGTATGTGACCTATTACAAAAGAATACTATCACGCACTACTACCCGCCCACTTTTAATAACTGTATGCGTATGGTTCATGCCATAAAAATATTGTAGTTGCTTATAATTAGCAACATCCAATAGAACGATGTCCGCTTGTTTACCCGCTTCAAGCGTACCGATTTCATGGGCTCTGTTCAGTGCATATGCAGCATTAATCGTCGTCGCCGTTAACACTTCTTCCAATGTCATCCCCATATGCATACAAGCTAAATTCATAATAAACGGCAAACTCATTGTTGGCGATGAGCCTGGATTAAAGTCTGTTGATATTGCAACAGGTACCCCTTCATCGATCATTAGTCGCCCTCTCGCAAATGGCGCACGTAAGAAGAAGGCAGTTCCGGGTAGCAACACTGCAATCGTACCAGCTTTAGCCATATTTTGAATACCTTCATCTGAGGCTACTAGCAAGTGCTCTGCTGAGATTGCGCCCACTTCAGCCGCTAACTCCGCACCATTATATGGCTCGATTTCATCAGCGTGGATTTTCGGTGTTAGCCCAAGCGCTTTACCCGCCTCTAAAATACGTCTAGATTGCGCTGGAGTAAATACGCCTTTTTCACAAAATACATCATTAAATTCCGCAAGCTTAAGTTCCGCCACTTTTGGCAACATCTCACGAATGACAACATCAACAAATTCATCTTCATGCCCTTTATATTCACGCGGTACTGCATGAGCGCCCATAAAAGTACTGACGACGTCTACAGCATGTGTGTCTTGTAGCTTTTTGGCTACCTCCAATTGTTTCTTTTCCGTTTCCCAATCAAGACCATAGCCTGATTTTGCTTCAACAGTTGTCACACCATGCTTTAAAAAAACATCTAAATGTTGCATCGTTTTTTCATACAACGCATCAAAGCTCGTTTCTCGCGTTCGCTTTGTTGTGGCATGAATACCGCCACCTGCATTCATAATTTCCATATAAGTGGAACCGTTCAGTCGCATATTAAATTCTTGCTCGCGCGTACCACCGTGCACTAAATGTGTATGACAGTCTACTAGCCCGGGCATTACAATCTTACCTGAGGCATCAATAACTTTTGCTACATCAACTAAGCTGGGGAACTCTTGCGCTAATTGCTCATAAGTTCCAACAGCAACTATGCGTTCTCCTTCTATTAACACACTGCCCTTTTCTATTACTGCAATGTCACGCATCTGTTCCTTTATCCGAGGCCCCGGCACTGCATTTTTCAGCGTAATCACTTCATTAGCATTTTTAATTAAAATGGTCACTTCGCATCATCCTTCAACATTGGCATATGGACACCCTTGTTCTTGGCAGTATTAATTGCGATTTCATAGCCTGCATCTGCATGGCGCACAATGCCCATTCCTGGATCTGAAATTAAGACGCGTGCAATCTTCTCAGCTGCTAGCGCTGAGCCATCCGCTACTAACACTTGACCGGCATGCTGAGAATAGCCCATCCCTACACCACCGCCATGATGAACACTTACCCAACTTGCTCCACTTGCCGTATTGACTAGCGCATTTAAAATCGGCCAATCCGATACAGCATCTGAACCATCTAACATTCCTTCTGTTTCCCGATTTGGCGATGCCACCGAGCCAGAGTCTAAATGATCTCGACCAAAAACAATTGGTGCAGATAACTCACCACTTGCTACCATTTCATTGACCTTTAGCGCAAAGCGATGTCGATCGCCATAGCCTAACCAGCAAATACGTGCAGGTAGCCCTTGCCATTTCACCATTTTTTGCGCCATATCAATCCAATTGACAAGACCTTCATCCTCTGCAAACATTTCTTTCGCTAATGCATCTGTTTTATAAATATCTTCAGGGTTCCCAGAAAGCGCAGCCCAACGGAATGGTCCTTTGCCCTCACAGAACAATGGACGAATATAAGCTGGAACAAAGCCTGGGAAGTCAAAAGCATTTGTCACACCCATCTCTTTCGCATAAGCACGGATATTATTACCGTAATCAAATACTTCGGCACCTGCCTGTTGAAATTCAAGCATTGTACGAACATGTTCTGCCATCGTTTCTTTAGCCTTTTGCTCATATGTTTTGACATCTTTTTTACGTAGTTCTAGTGCTTCTTCAAACGTCATTCCGTTCGGCACATAGCCATTAATCGGGTCATGTGCCGATGTTTGGTCTGTTACAAAATCCGGAATAATGCCTCGATTCAGCAGTTCTCGATTAATATCCGCACAGTTGCCAACAAGACCGATAGATGCAGGCTCCTTTTGAGCACGCAATTGATTGACTAGCGCAATTGCCTCATCTACTGTCTCAACAAGATAATCACAGTAGCCCTCTTTTATTTTACGTTCAATGCGTGCGCGTTCCACCTCAACGACTAAAATAACTGCGCCAGCCATTTTCCCAGCTAAAGGCTGTGCACCACTCATGCCGCCCATACCGCCAGTAAGAATAAATTTCCCCCGTAAATCCGCACTACCGAACACTTTCTTCCCAGCCTCAACAAATGATAAATACGTTCCTTGTAAAATGCCTTGCGCGCCAATATATATCCAGCTACCTGCCGTCATTTGACCATACATCATTAAATCGCGGTCCTCTAGCTCATAGAAGTGCTCCCAATTCGACCATGCAGGCACTAAGTTGGAATTGGCAATTAAGACGCGCGGTGCATGTTCATGTGTACGAAACACAGCTACAGGCTTACCTGATTGAATAAGAAGTGTTTCATCATTCTCTAATTGTTTTAACGAAGCTATGATTTGCTCGTAGCTTTGCCAATTCCGCGCCGCTTTTCCTATTCCTCCATAAACGATAAGCTCATCAGGATTTTCCGCAACTTCAGGATCTAAATTGTTCATTAACATACGCATTGCTGCTTCCTGTGTCCAGCCTTTACAAGAAAGTTCTGTTCCTCTTGGTGCACGAATCGTTGTTGGTGTTTTCATAGTGCCATCCCCTTTGCTTTTATTTCGCTAACTCTACTAACTTATCACTTGCCAATAAGTACTTCGCTAACGCTTCAATTTCATCCCCGATAGGTTGATCTGCTAATAAAGGCGGACAAAATTCACGCACTTTTTCTAAATACATTTTTGTAGTAGGCGATAGTTGTGCCTCCGCCTTATCTAAGTGAATCGCTTGTGAAGCACAAATCATTTCTATGGCAATCACCCGTGCGGCATTATGGACGATTTGTCGCACTTGTCGAGCAGATGTCGTCCCCATGCTGACATGGTCTTCTTGATTCCCCGATGTTGGAATCGAATCGACACTTGAAGGATGTGCCAGCACCTTATTTTCAGAAACTATCGAGGCTGCTGTATATTGCGCAATCATAAGTCCACATTCAAGGCCCGGATTTGTTGCTAAAAATGGTGGTAAACCGTCATTAAGTTGCGGATTAACCATACGCTCCGTGCGTCGTTCTGAAATATTCGCCCATTCACTAACCCCAACTTTTAAAAAGTCCATCGCTAATGCAATTGGTTGACCATGGAAATGCCCACCCGATATAACTTCTCCATTTTCTAAAACAATTGGATTGTCTGTTGTCGCATTCATTTCAACTTGTACCCGCTGCTCAGCATAGAAAAATGATTGCCACGATGCACCATGAACTTGTGGAATACAGCGCAGTGAATACGCATCTTGCATCCGAACTTCTCCCTGCTTTGTCACACGCTTACTACCGTCAAGCCACTTACGAATACGCCCACCTACAAGCTCTAATTCCGGATGTGGTCGTACAGCTAAAAGTGCAGCATCAAATGCATTAGTAATACCTTTTAACGCTTCTAACGACAGACTCGCCGCCATATCTGCAGCAAGCCCAATACGTTCTGCCTCGTTCAATGTCAACACGCCAAGTCCCGTCATTGCTTGTGTACCATTTACGAGTGCTAAGCCTTCTTTCGCTTGTAGTCTTACAGCTGTTAAGCCCGCCTTTTGCAACGCGATATTCCCCGCCATAAGCTCCCCGTTGAACTCCGCTTTCCCTTCACCTACAAGCACTAATGCTAAATGTGATAATGGCGCTAAATCGCCGCTTGCTCCAACTGAACCTTGCGACGGCACGATTGGATGGACACCTTTATTAATGCAGTCTAGTAATAGTTGCAATGTTTCTTGTCGAATACCTGAAAATCCACGTGCTAAAGCATTGGCACGTAAAATCATCATCGCACGCACTACGTCAGTCGGAAACGGCTCGCCAACACCTGTTGCATCTGAGCGCAGTAAATTTAACTGTAATAACTCAATATCCGATTCTTCAATTTGTATGTGACTGAGCTTACCAAACCCTGTGTTAACACCATAGATTACTTGCCCCTCAGCTAAGCGTTTTTCAATCCGTTCTCTACTCAATTGAACACGTTCCGTACTTTCAGCAGATAGTGCAACCGTTGCCTGACCTTTTACGATTTTTTCAATTTGTTGTCTTGTTAACGTATTGCCATCTAATTCAATGATATTTTGCATACGATATCCCCCTATTCCTAACAACTTATGTAAAGTACAGTGTGAAAAATAGAATTTCTCTATATCCATTGTACAAACTACCTTTTTCAGAAAATATAGAATTTTAAAAGAGAAAACAGGAATTATTTCAGTTTTTTATGTTATTTTTAATAATATAATCGTATTTTTTTACGAAACTAGAATATTTTAAGAAAGGCTGATTGCATGCGACTATTATTAATTGATCGAGATCAAACTGAACTTTCGGGTATTCGTTGGTTTTTACATACATACTTTCCTGGAGATTTATCAATTGAGATGTGTACGTCTGTTTCCGAAGCTGCTCAAAGCATCCAGCGATTTGCGCCAGAAGTCATTTTATTAAATATCGATTTGCTGCCTAGCAATCGCTTAACAGCTCTGTACGGACTTTTACAAAAGTATGCAGGCAAAATACTGGCGATCACGACAGAGCCGCTATTTAAAAATGCCTTAAAAGCAATTGATTTACAGGTAGTACACCTTTTTGTAAAACCCATTGATTTAGAAGTATTAAAGCAAAAGCTCTCTGCTATTTCACTGCATACTCCTGAACTACAAAAAGCTAGTAATGATGCTAAAGACGACTCTTTTTACTATCAATTATTTTTAGAAAGCACAACCAATTCAGCGGCAGAAATCCAATTTACGATGTTTGAGCCGGAGCATGCTGAATCATTACATAAACTGTACATATGGCTCCAACAAACACCTATTTTTTATCAAACGAGCATTTATCCATTAGCAGATACAATCATCTGCTTATTTCAAACAAGCGATTTAAAAATTATTGAAAAAGATATTCGTACATTATTAAAAGAATGGCAGATAACAAATAGTGGTGGTTTGAATATCAGTATTTACGATGGCCCACCTACGACCTTAAAAGAAATGTTTGCTGTAACAAAGCGCGCTCTTCTGCAAAGTTTTTATGAAGGCTTCGGTCATATTTTTTATGCGACTAAACAATATCAAACACAGTCTCTAGACCCTTTACTCACACCAGAAGAGCAGCAACTACTTATTAAAAGCTTAGAGGAAGGTAATGTTGAAGCAGTTAAAGTGTTCCTATATCGCTTATCAAATGGAGGTATTTATTACGAGCAAGATGATTTACGCATTCATCTAACAAGCGTCTTGGCGCAAATCCGTCGCTTTATGTTGAAATATAAACTGCACGAAAAAGCCGTTATCGAACAGAACTACCGTCAGCTTTTTCATTTAATTATTGAACACCCTATACTCTATACAATTCTTAACGGCATTATTGTATTCACCCAAAGACTTATTGATTTAGCTCGCGAGGCGCGTATGGAGAAAAAAGCAGACTATGTTGAATTAGCTTTAGAAATAATGGATCATCACTATCACAACAGTGAATTATCCTTACCCTTTATCGCCCATAAATTAGGGATTAGTGCGAATTATTTAAGTACGATCTTTTCAAAGAAGCAAGGACAGCCATTAAAACGCTATTTACAGCAAGTCCGCATTCAAAATTCGACCAAAATGTTAATCGAAACAGATTTTGCCGTGAGTGAAATTGCGCTGTTGAACGGCTTTGAAGACCCTAATTATTTCAGTAAATTGTTTAAACGACTAATAGGTACTACACCCAATCGATATCGCAAAGGTTGGAAAATATAAGGAGGTATTGTAGTAAAGTAATTTTCAATTAGAGCATCTCATTTTCAATATGAATATAAAAATTAGCGAAGCATTCCTAACACACAGAGTTTAAACCTATATAATAGCAAATCACTATTTCCTTCAAAAAGGACTGTTAACACTACAAATATAGTGAAAATATTTTAAAAAACTATGTCTATTTGTTGAAATCCGCGCATATATTATACTTTATATCTTGCTAGATAAATTCTTTAACGATAATTATTATAATGTACTAGAAATTCTATTTTATTTTTGTTATAGTAATAGCGAGGAGTTTGACTCACAATATTTTTCAGGAGGTAAACTAATATGACAAACGCAAATGATCGTAGCCGTCGTTTTACAACAGCAGGTGGTGCTCCAGTAGTAAGCAACCACGACTCTATGTCAGCAGGTCCTCGTGGTCCACTTTTACTTCAAGATGTATGGTTAGTTGAAAAATTAGCAAACTTCAACCGTGAAGTTATTCCAGAGCGTCGTATGCACGCAAAAGGTTCAGGTGCATTCGGTACATTCACTGTAACGCATGATATTTCTCAATATACGAAAGCAAAAATCTTCTCTGAAATCGGGAAGCAAACGCCGATGTTCGCTCGTTTCTCTACTGTAGCAGGAGAACGCGGTGCTGCAGATGCAGAGCGCGATATTCGTGGTTTTGCGCTGAAATTCTATACTGAAGAAGGTAACTGGGACTTAGTTGGTAACAATACACCTGTATTCTTCTTCCGTGATCCGTTACACTTTACAGATTTAAACCACGTTGTAAAGCGTGACCCACGTACAAATATGAAAAACGCAAATTCTAACTGGGATTTCTGGACGCTATTACCAGAAGCGTTACACCAAATCACAATTGTAATGTCTGACCGTGGTATTCCAACTGGTTATCGTAATATGCATGGTTTCGGCTCACATACGTATAGCTTTATCAATGCTCAAAATGAGCGCGTATGGGTGAAATTCCACTTCCGCACAGAGCAAGGCATTAAAAATTTAACTGGTGAAGAAGCAGCTGAAATTATCGGTAAAGACCGTGAATCTTCACAACGTGACTTGTACGAAGCAATCGAAAGAGGCGATTTCCCGAAATGGAAAATGTACATTCAAGTTATGACAGAAGAACAAGCGCGTGAATTACCATATAACCCATTCGATTTAACAAAAGTTTGGTATAAAAAAGATTTCCCACTAATTCCAGTTGGCGAATTCGAGTTAAATAAAAACCCTGATAACTACTTTGCAGAAGTAGAACAATCATCGTTTGCACCATCTAACATTGTGCCTGGTATCAGCTACTCTCCAGACAAAATGTTACAAGCTCGTATTTTTGCATACGCAGATGCAGCTCGCTATCGCTTAGGCGTAAACCACCACATGCTGCCTGTTAACGCACCAAAATGCCCATTCCGTTCGTTCCACCGCGATGGCGCTATGCGCTTTGATGGCAACCTTGGTTCTACATTAAGCTATGAACCAAACAGCTATGGTGAATGGGAGCACAATCTTGACTACAAAGAGCCACCATTACGCATCGATGGTCATGCTGATATTCACGACTTCCGCGAAGATGACAATAACTACTTCGAGCAACCAGGTAAGTTATTCCGTCTATTATCTGCAGAAGAGCAACAACGCTTATTCGAAAATACAGCAAATGATATGGCTTCTGTTGAGGAATTCATTAAACGTCGTCACATCTTACACTGCTACCTAGCTGACCCTGCATATGGTGAAGGTGTTGCTAAAGCTATGGGTCTTTCATTAGACAACATGGATCTGTCAAACCCATACGTTAAGAATCAACAAGAAGTAAAACAAGTAGCAAATATTTAATATTCCACTCTATTGATATCCAATCATACTTGTCATTATCGGCAAGTAGACAAAAGGTAGCGAGAATTCATTTCTCGATGCCTTTTGTCATTTTTTCTTCGTTTTTTGCTAGTTTTAAATAAGCCTATCCAATTCGATAAGATCCCCTGAACCAAATGAGATAACAAGTAAAAACTCGAGGGACAAGAAAAGATTATTCAATCTAAGGTGGCTGATTTAGACAAACGTATCCAAAAGGACGGTACCCAAACCGTAGCAACCGGTCAGGAAACCTTTAGGACCATTCTAAATTTCATCTATTAAAGACAACAAAAAAGTGTTAGATTGACTGCCATCAATCTAACACTTTTGCCATGCCTTCACTATCTACTACGGCATCCTGTTTGGGCTATCCTTACTGATACAATCGGCTGCCAGCATTTTTAAATTCTTGCGCCTTTTCCTGCATCCCTTGGTGGATCGCTTCCGTCGTAGTTAAATCTTTTTCTTTAGCATAATTACGAATATCTTGAGAAATTCTCATACTGCAAAACTTAGGACCGCACATTGAGCAAAAATGGGCGGTTTTTGCTCCTTCTGCCGGCAATGTTTCATCGTGGTATTCTACAGCTCGCTCAGGATCTAGCGATAAATTAAATTGATCACGCCAGCGGAACTCAAAACGCGCCTTCGAGAGCGCATCATCTCGTTGCTGTGCTCCTGGATGCCCCTTCGCCAAATCAGCTGCATGCGCCGCAATTTTATAGGTAATGACCCCTACACGAACATCCTCTCGATTCGGTAACCCTAAATGCTCCTTCGGTGTTACATAGCACAACATTGCTGTGCCAAACCAACCTATCATTGCCGCACCAATGGCAGATGTAATATGATCATAGCCTGGCGCAATATCCGTAGTAAGAGGCCCTAGTGTATAAAACGGTGCTTCTTTACACACTTCCAATTGCTTGTCCATATTTTCTTTAATGAGATGCATTGGTACGTGTCCTGGCCCCTCTACCATTACTTGTACATCATGCTTCCAAGCAATTTGGGTTAACTCTCCTAGCGTTTCTAGTTCTGCAAACTGTGCCTCGTCATTGGCATCTGCAATGGAGCCAGGACGTAAACCATCCCCTAACGAAAAAGCAACATCATATGTTTTCATAATTTCACAAATTTCTTCAAAGTGCGTATATAAGAAATTTTCTTGATGATGGAATAGACACCACTGTGCCATAATGGAGCCTCCACGCGACACAATGCCTGTTACGCGCTTCGCTGTTAATGGTACATAACGCAGCAAGACACCCGCATGAATCGTAAAGTAATCAACCCCTTGCTCTGCTTGCTCGATTAACGTATCACGATACACTTCCCATGTTAAATCCTCCGCTACGCCATTGACCTTTTCAAGTGCTTGATAAATCGGCACTGTTCCTACTGGTACAGCGGCATTACGAATAATCCACTCGCGCGTTGTATGAATATGCTTACCAGTAGATAAATCCATAATATTATCCGCACCCCACCGTGTTGCCCACGTCATTTTTTCCACTTCCTCAGCGATGGAAGAAGTGACAGCCGAATTACCGATATTGGCGTTGATCTTCACATGGAAGTTACGACCGATTATCATCGGCTCAGCCTCTGGATGATTAATATTCGATGGCATAATGGCACGTCCTGCAGCAATTTCGGCACGTACAAATTCTGGCTTAACATGTTCACGAATCGCCACAAACTCCATTTCCGGGGTAATAATCCCTTGCCTTGCATAATGCAGTTGGGTCACATTGCGGCCCTTTTTCGCACGTAAAGGTTTGCGAGAGAGCTGAGGAAAAACATTTTCATACATTCGTGGATCATCCGCTTTACGGAAACCATTATCTTCAGGTTTTATAGTGCGTCCCTCATATTCCTCTACATCCCCGCGTTCTTTAATCCACGCACTACGCAAAGCCGGTAAGCCTTTCGTAATATCAACTGTATACGATGGATCGGTATAAGGGCCACTCGTATCGTAAACGCGAACAGGTGCATTATCCTCTTCTCCAAAGTTACCAGTTGTCGGGCTTAACATAATTTCACGCATCGGCACTAAAATATCTGGGCGTGTTCCTTCTACATATACTTTTTTACTGCCACCAAAGCTCGCCATAATGTGCATATTTTTTTCGCTAATTGTTGTCATTCACTATTCCGCTCCCTTTTTTAGTATTTTTTACAGGGACCGAATCTAGCTCACGCCAATAAGTAGCACTACAAATAAAAAGCCGAATCCAAAAATATTGGATCCGGCTGTACATGTAAGGTTTATTTATCGCACAGTTCAAAAGTTCAAGGAGTGCGATGTTCATTAACTTTCCCACGCTGGTATGAGCCAGATCAGGTCCAAAGGGTCAAGAAACCTCCATGCGTTTCCCTCTCAGCCCGACTCATCGGACTCCCCTAGTTAAGCTATTCAGTTTGATGTTAGTGTAACAGATAATGCTAATAGATGGAAGTCCATTTACGTAAAGAGTATTTCCGCTATATAAATTACTACTGTAACGGTAATACAGCTAACGATTGTTGAAAATAGCACTGTTTGTGCAGCCGTTGCCGACTCGATATCATATTCTAGCGCTAAACTGGAACTATTGCGCGACGTCGGAAAGGCACTTGCAATGAAGAGCGATTGTGCCACCACACCATCTAAGCCAAGCGCAAAAATAATAAGCAATGCTACAGCTGGACCTACAACAAGACGCGTAATGCAACTGACAAACACCGTTTTATTAAACATCGATTTGATTTCAAGCTGTGACAGTTGTGCGCCGAGTGTAATAAGTGCTACTGCAATAAAGCCATCCGCCACGTGGTCAATTGGAATACGGATAAATTGTGGAATGCGGATATGGAAAAAATTCATAGCCACACCGATTATCAGAGCATGTATAATCGGCATTTTTAGGAAGTCCTTCATAATCGCCATCCCTGATTTAGTGGAAGAGATTAAGTTATATAAACCATATGTATAAGTCGTCATATTTTGAAAAATAACGAGAAGTACTTGAATTGCCACCCCTATTGGCTGTGCCGCGAAAATCATTTGTGCTACCGGAATGCCATAGTTTCCAGAGTTGATGAGGACAACACTATTTTTAAATACTGCCGTCTCCGTTTTCGCTAGCCCAAGTGCCTTTGCTAAAAAGTGACTAAGTACCATTTGACTCCCGATAAAAAGTACAATAAATAGTGCCACTTCGCCAAGCACCGCTATCTCCACAGTCGTTTCATATAAATTAACAAATACCGCTGCCGGCATAAAACAATACGTAATGAGCTGAGATAACGCTTTTAAATTAAAACAAAATTTCTTTTGCAGAAATGCACCAAGTACAAGCAACACCAAAATAGGCGCAACAATGTTAAAGAAAATCATACCAAGATACATCATGGAGGCGACCCCCTTTCATCTCTTTCTATAGTAAAACTGTTCATGTATCGGGTCAATGCTTGCTTATAACACCTCATCTATAACAGCTTTACATAAAAAAGACTGTCCAATTAATTGGACAGTCCAAAAACTACTATTAATGCCAGCAGATGTGCACTGCTTCGCGGAATTACCTCTCTGCTTCGCGGGATTCTACCCTTGCTTCGCGGAATTACCCCTCTGCTTCGCGAAATTCTACCCTTGCTTCGCGGAATTCTACCCTTGCTCCGCGGGATTCTTGCCCTGCTTCGCGGAATTCTTGCTCTGCTTCGCGGAATTACCTCTCTGCTTCGCGGAATTACCTCTCCGCTCCGCGGGATTCTACCCTTGCTTCGCGGATTTACCTCCCTGCTTCGCGGAATTCTACCCTTGCTCCGCGGGATTCTACCCTTGCTTCGCGGAATTACCTCTCTGCTCCGCGGGATTCTACCCTTGCTCCGCGGGATTCTACCCTTGCTTCGCGGAATTCTTGCCCTGCTTCGCGGAATTACCACCCTGCTCCGCGGGATTCTACCTCTGCTCCGCGGAATTCTACCCTTGCTTCGCGGGATTCTACCTCTGCTTCGCGGAATTACCACCCTGCTCCGCGGGATTCTACCTCTGCTCCGCGGAATTCTAACCTTGCTCCGCGGAATTCTTGCCCTGCTTCGCGGAAATACCTCTCCGCTCCGCGGGGTTCTACCTCTGCTCCGCGGGATTCTACCCTTGCTTCGCGGAATTACCTCTCTGCTTCGGGGGATTTACATCGCCTTAATTAAGCAAGCTTAAAGCGATTTACAACCTCTTGCAGTTCTTTAGAAATTTGGTTCATATTATGAATTGATTCCGCGACCTTCTCCATTTCTGCTTGCTGATCCACAGCCGATGCGCTTACTTGCTCTGCAGAGGCAGCTGTTTCCTCTGACACGGCAGAAATACTTTGAATCGCAGTAATCGCTTGATCTTTTTGCTCCAACATTTGTGAAAGATTCGACAACAGCTCATTAATAGCTGTTGCAATAGAATGAGACAACTCATTATTATCTTTGAAAGCTAACTCTGTATTTTGTACTGATTCATTTTGAGCTTGCATCAAGCTTGCATTCGAAGTAATGACCGAAACCGTTTGATTAGCATCTTCTAAAATACTCGTAACAGTTTTCTTAATAACTTCTGTTTCGGTCTTAGATTGCTCTGCCAGTTTGCGAACTTCTTCTGCTACTACCGCAAAACCTTTCCCATGCTCCCCTGCTCGAGCAGCCTCAATACTTGCATTTAAGGCTAATAGGTTGGTTTGTTCAGTAATTCCTTGAATGGATACGATAATTTGATTGATATTGTTGATATTGCTAGCTAAAGATTCCATTTGCTGTTGTATACGACCATTCATTTCATTTGTTTCCGCATTACGGTCGCGCAAACTTTCAACTTCTTTCATACCTTGCTCTGTAGAAGCTTTTGTTTTCAATGATAGCTCATCCATTTGCTTTGAAAGCATTGTAATAGCGTCAATTTGGTCGGATAAATCAATCATTCGATAATTTGTTTCTTCTGTATCTTCCGATTGTTTCGATGCACCTTGCGCAATTTCATTGATGGCTACAGATACTTCCTGATTGGAAGCAACAATTTCATTAAATGCCTCGTTCACATCGTCTGAAGATTGATTAAGTAATGTTGAAGAATTTAATACCGTATGTATGGCATCGTTCGTTTTGTCCAGCATATTATTATAAGCGACTGCAACAGCACCAATTTCATCGGGTTTAATGAATTTTTCATCGATTTTTGATGTTAAATCACCCTCGGCTGCTTTTTCAATAGATGCACGTAAAACCTTCAGAGGCTTTAACTGCTTATAAATAAACATAGCACTTGCCGCAGCCATTAAAATGACCATTACAATTGCTGCTCCAATCGTAAATAAAAGTACTTTATTATATGTTTCTAGTATTTTAGATTTAGGTAATACTAATTGCACTGACCATACTTCATCAATATTTTCTAACGTCATTGGCGCAAAAGCATTGAATGACTTTTCACCAAGTTGCTTAGAGTCTACATAAAGACTATCTGATACCCCATCTTCCATTGATTTTTTCATACTTGTCCAATCAATAGCATCTTGCATATTTGTGCCGTCTAGTTTTTCGTTAATACTATTTACCGTTAAAATGCCTTGATCTGTGATGATACCTGCGTAACCACCCTCAGGCTCAATCGATTCAGCTAATTCTTTCAAAAAGTCGATTGTGATAGTGGCCGACAGCACACCAAAATATGTACCTTTATTATCAACTAATGGTATAGCAATAGTTGTCATTGAAATCGTATTACCGTTGACCTCAAATTCATACGGTTCCGTTAACATTGCACGACCTTCTTCTTTTGGTATACGATACCATTCTGCACCATTCTTCTCGTCAAGTCCTACTACAGGATTAATAATAACCTTGTCTTTACCTCTTGTTAAATAAGGAATAAAACGATTTTGTTGGTCAATTAAAGCCGTATCTGTCGTCGGCCCAACTTTTACCGTGTTCTTTTCTAAAATAGCCCCTACACCAAGTAAATCCTTATTATCGTTTAGGTTATTATCTAGTATCTCCATTACATCCTCTGTTGATAATTCACCTTTACTTTGCAATGATTGCACAATACGTTTTGTCGTTTGTAACGTATCATTTACTTTCTTAAAGCGTTCACTCATCTTTGCAGCCGACAATTCTGCATTTTGAAGTGTTGCTTTTTCTGAATCATGCACACTTTGCGTGTGTAGAATAGTGCTTGTTACCAAGGTATAGGTAATAAATAACACTAAAAATACTCCTAAAATTAGCGAGCAAAGTTTTAAAGCTATACTTCTCGTTTTCCCCATGACAATACCTCCATTTTTATTAAACAATAATAATGGAAAGACCTATGTTTCTCAACAATTAACACTCTGAATTTCCCAAGTTCATTAAAATTTTCTAGTAAAAATTACATTTAAAAGACAATATTTTGATACACTTACCCATTTTTACTAAATTTTATGAAAATATGTTATATTTACTAGTAATACTTTAATGGGAGTGAATAACTTGAAAAATAAAGCGTTAACTACATTAATGGCAACTGCCATTACAACCTCTTTGGTATTACCTTTGTCAAATGCAAGTGCTGCTTCTAGTGAAACAACTGTTAATCAATCACATTACAATGCTCAAACTGAGGGCGTTGCGGCATCGATCCTTTCCGGGGAAAAGTCACTGAAAATAACGAATGTGACATCTGATTCAGTCCGTACTTCCCTTGGACAATTTAAAATTAGCAGTGCTCTTAAGCCCATTTTTAAAGCATCGAATCGTCAAGCTTTAATGAATGCGGATGCGACTGTTATTGTAAAAAATGACGAGATTACAAGCATTACTTCATTAACTTTAAAAAATGCAGGCACGAACAGAAAAGCAGTCATTTTTGATGGTGGCGATGCTAATATTGCCGGCGATGTAACGGTAAATGCTGATTACATCAAAATTTTAAATGTAAATATTGCAAATGACCTAACTGTAACGAATCGAGTAAAAAAAGCAATTACAATTGATAATGTTAAAATTGGGGATACAATTACTTTCCAACCGTTAGCAACTAGAAAAATAGAATGGCTAAAAGTCTCCCTATATGATATTGAAACACCAGAAATCATCGTACAACGCACGAAGTTAAACATTGCTGCTGACAATCCGATTTCTTCGATTGCTGTGAAAGACAAAGTGACTTCACTGGAAGTAATGGCTGATGTCAAAAAAATGGTGATCGATGTTGAAAATGATTTTAGCCTATATGGAGAAGGTAAAATCGAGCAAGTGATTGTCAAACAAGGAGCAAGAATCGGCTTAGATTCAGGTCATCAAATTAACAAAGTTCAAGTGGACGCTAAAAATGCGAAAGTAACACTTCCAGCTGTGAACAAAACGGAACTAAGTAAATTAATCGCTACCCCTCCATATGTTGCTGTATCCATTAATGGCAATGAAGTTTTAATTTCTGATAAATGGACGACACAAGCTGAACGAACAGCATTCGATTCTGCTGTAACGAGCGCAAGAACGGTAGCCAATAATACAAATGCATCCCAAGACCAAGTGCTTAATGCCATTACACAGTACAAAAATGCACTAGCAAACTATCAAGCCGTGCAAAAATACGGTAAAAAATATGCTGCTGGCGACAAAACAACGCTTACAACATTAATTAATTCTGTACAGTATGTAACAGTTTCTTATAACGGATATGAAGTACCATATAATACACCTTGGACATTGCAAAGTGAGAAAGACACGTTACAGTCTGTAGTCACATCAGCTCAAAATGTCCTATATAATTACTATGCAACGCAAACAGACATTTCCAATGCCATTACAAATTTAGAAAATGCCATTTGGAATTATAAAAATGCTTATAAATATGGTACGAATGGATACAATGTTGATAAAACTTCATTGACGACACTTATTAATTCAGTTGCATATGCATATGTTCCAGTTTCTCTAAACGGCGATGGGACTGATATCTCAATATATCAAAAGTGGACAACACAAGAAGTTAAAAACTACTTTGATTATTATGTTCAACAAGCTCAAAATGTTTCCTATGATGCTTATGCAACACAACAAGATGTGACAAATGCCCTTAGTAATTTGCAAAGTGCTATTTATTATTATGAAAATGCAAAAAGACAAGGCTTAAGCCAATAGTAATTGAAAAAACTCTAGTCAACAAAAGGCATCAAGTTCAACTTGATGCCTTTTGTCATTTCATTACACTACTAATTTGTTCAGCTGCTTAGAGCGAAGGGCGGTGACTCCTGCGGCTTACGCTGTGCCCGCTGAAAGCAACGTCCCCCGCCTTCATAACAAATACTTAATGGCCGGTAGCTAAGATACATCATACAATAAAAAATCATCGGACCTTTTTACCTATTCAACTAAAAAATGCATAAAAAATCCCTAATCTATGATAAAATTAACTTTAAAAGAATAGGAGGTTTGCCTGTATGAAACATAAAAGAAGCCTAGCCTTGCTTGCACTTGTAGCCGTTCCTTCACTTATTTATACAACGCCTATAACAACTGCATCTGCTGCCGATTATTCGACACATGCAAAAACATCATACATATATAATAATACATACTACTATAATGCTAACGTTGCGAATGTTGTGCAGCTTATATCGAATATTAATGATACATCATTTGCTTTTCAGGCATACTTAGAGGCAGCACTCAAAGCCTACAATGCGTTAACAGAGACAGAAAAACTATACGTTACGAATTATGCGACATTATCCAATCACCAGCAAACAAGACTACAGTATCGTAAACTAGCAGCTCAAATTGAAGAAAAATTGGCTTCGGTGGCCTCTACTTCAGTCAATTATTATCAAAATGTTATCGAAACGCGCGATTGGTACAACACGTTAAATGCCGCGCAAAAAACGTTTGTCAGCGCTGAAACACAAAAAATACTGACATCGGCGATTACACCGAATACTTCTGTCGATAAAGTGGTCAATAAAATTCAATTATTAAATTCATCTCGCCTTAACTTCCACAAGGATGTGGAAGAAGCCCGCGCTGAATACAATGCCTTACGAAAATTTTCTAACGTCTCTTTGCCTGCAGGTATTGAACAGCTTTTACTAGATGCTGAACAGGTTGTGAAGATGGATAAAGCGGCTGCGAAAGAAGTGGAAAATGCGATTACCGCTTTATCGCCGAAAACATCTACAACGCATGATGTACAAGCTGCGAAAAATGCTTTTGAAGCATTAACGCCCGTACAACAACAACTTGTTCCAAATGTTTGGAAATTAGTAGACTATGTAAAGGGAAAATATAAATTACCAAATAAAGGTAATACAATTACGACACCAGAGTTTTCAGACTCCGCCGCAGTGCCTGGTAAAAATACGCTGATGTCGAAAAGTCGCAACACCTATAAAGCAAAAATCAATGTTGACGACTCTGAACATAACAATGAGCGTTTTGTATTAACAACGAAAGCGAACATGGCTGTCATTATTCCACCATTAAATACGCTTATCAATGAAGATTTAGGCGTAATGGACATTCAACTTTCAAGAAATTTAAATCGTATTACATTCCAAGCCGTATTAAATAAAATGCCGGCTAAATTTGAAGCTAATATCGAAATTATTTTAGAAAACATTCCCGACAATTCATCTATCGTACGAATCAATGAGTTCGGTGACCAAGAGCCGGTGTCATACACAGTTAATGGCAATCAATACATTATCGAAACCCAAACGTCTGGTACGTTTCAAATTGTTAGGAATTAAATAATAAAAATCCCACCCTTTTTGGAGTCACTTCACTTTGACCTTTAGAGTGTGGGATTTTTTTATGAATTAAATATATAGAAAATAAAAAAGATGCTCTCTGCAAAATACAGAAAGCACCTTTATCTAGTTATCCACTTTCAAAAAAATTGTTTATAAAAAAATATTAAATATTATTTAAAACCAACTCTTTCATAGAATTTGCTTAAATTACCATATTTATCTTCCAATACTATAGTCAGCCAGTCCCCTTCAACAAATCCTACTGAATGCTCTAATATTGGTTTAGCACGTCCGCCATCTGTTCCGACTGTTCCTGTATCTTTAGCCAAACTAGTATCTGTGCCCTTCGTAACTATATTAATCACATCAGCAGGTGTTCGTTTTTCAATATCTTGTTCGTTAGTTAGCTTAGATTCTGATAAATAATAATACTTTAAAATTTCACCAGCATCATAATTACCTTGTGAAGGTATTAAATCGAACATAGCTTCCACTTTTTTAGCACCAGGTAGAAGCTCGATTTTTAGGAATGCTCCCTCTAATTTTCTATATTTATACTCACCAGTATTAATGAATTTATGTCCCTCATAGCCGTCAATGACAAAGTCACGAGTTTCATCTTTCATTGTAATTTTAATTGATTCCTTCGCTTGATACGGTGGGATTGCTTTAATAATCAACTTACTTTCTTTAGTTGTGTCTGTTCCGACTGTATAAGACACTGCTTCAAATTGCCCTGTTACATCAACATCAGTATTATTTATATTTTTGGATGTAATAGTTAAAATATTTTCCAAATTCACTTTACCGCCAGCACCAACAATTGTTGATTTCCCATCTTTATCACGCATAATAGTCTCACTAAACGTGATCGTAAAGGTATCATCATTGTTACGGTAAATCAGGCCCGGATATTTTTTATTATCCATAGGGGATGTCATACCAATGCTTGGTGCTGTACCATCCGAATAGAAGTTTTGTTTCATTAAACCTGCGGAAGATTTATCATGATCATTATAAGATGTGTTCGCCTTATAAATGGTGAAATTACCAGGCGTATCTTCTGCTCCAACGTAAACAACGTATTCAGTATGTGGCTTTAATGTAACACCTCGAGCATCTACTGTTCCTGATTGACCTTTTCCTGTTTTTTGAACAGATGGACTAGCTTTTAATTTAGTTTCTAAATATTTTTCATCTGCTGGCGCTGTTAAATTCGCATCTGGGTTATCGATTAAAATGCCCGATTGAACAATTTTCTTTTCTACAAACCAGTAATGAACTTTTGCTGTTTCATTTGTTTCAAAGCTAATAGTTGCTTTCGTATCATCGTTTTCCTTTGGTTTAACTACTAAATCTCGAATTAACGGTGCCTTAGTATCTTCAAATAAAGTTTTAGGACCAGCGATTTTAGAAAGTTCGCCACCACGATCTCTTAATACCATGTAAATCGAGTAGTTACTAAATGGATCTAATTTATTTTTTTCAACAGAGACAGGGAATTTCTGTGTAGCTGTTTCTAAATCTGCAGTACCTGAACCACTTTGAATAAAGATATCCTTACCACCAATTTGGAAATGACCAGATTTATTAGCATCACTTGCAAATTCATTAATAAAATCTCGTTCTGTAATTTTATGTTCTGTTAAATATTGTTGGAAAGTCTTCGTCTCGCCGTTTTCTACAACAGTATCCGGTAGAATCATATAGTAATAAGTACCAGCTTTATTTGGCTTGAATTCGACTTCTGCACGTCGGTAACCGTCCGATTCATCCGCTTTATTTACTGTATTTTCGATTGTGATAACAGGCATCACGGAATCGTCGTGTTTGTATTCAGCAAAGTTACGAATAGGATCGCCTGGCTTTACTGTATTCGTATTTTCAAATGCATTATCCGCTAAATCTTTCACACCAGGTAACACGGTAACACGTAATGTATCACCATTAACGAACCCTGTATCAGACGGAATCGTTAAAATAACTTTCTTATCACCTGGTTTATACTCTACAGCCGCTGGTTTAATCCCTTTTCCACCTGTTACATTGACAATTACTGTACCCGTTAGTAAATAATTATCTACATTGCGAGCACTTTCAGGATCTAACGCTTCGTTTACTGTTAATTCAAACTGATTATTACTTTTCCTTACGAGTTTTCCTTGCTCAACAAACGGATGAATGTTATCAAGTTCACTCGTTTTAAATTCTTTTACTGCAGCAGGATCGACCGAGTTATTCCCCGACTCATCCTTCATCACTACGTAAAGTTGATACGTTTCTTCAGGATCTAAACCTGACAGTATTTCAGTAATCCCTAGTTTACCAGCAACCGCTTTCCCCTTAATTGTTTTAGGGTCGGCAATAATATCTGCTGTTGTCGGATCTGCAGCAGTTGTTTTTTTACGCACATAGTAGTAGTATTCCCCTGGTTCACTCGCTGTAAAGGTAAATTCTGCTCGTGTCCCACCGTGGAGTGCCTCTACTTTTAGACCATTTACGACTGGTGGTGATGAATCTTTCATTTGGAATGATTGGGATTTAATATCGGAAGCGTTTTTCGCTCCGTCCACGACCATGACATAGACAACGTATTCTTTTTTCTCACCTAAACTATTAATTTTAATAGTATTTTTACCATTAACCGCTGCACCCGTGCCATTTGCGACGTTATCAGTAGAAATGCGATTCACCATTTCTCGTTTCGTTGGTGCTTCAACGCCCTTTTCGCGCACGATGTAGTAATACGTGCCTACTTTATCTGACGTAAATTCAACTTCTACATCACTACCATTTAAGACAGTTACTTTCGTAATATCGATAACTGGTTTCGTTTTATCCGCCGGCTTCTGATTGTCGATATCATCTTTATCGACCGGTTTACCATCTGGGTCTGTAATATTCCCTACATTATCTTTATCATTTAAGAAGTCATCAAAAATATTGTTTGGCCCTTCATCTTTTGGAAGGATGACTTTGTCGATATACGTGTAATCACCAATATCAATCCAGCCATATGCATTATCTACATAAAGCGTGCCAACACGGCCATCAATATATAGCTCTAAATCAGTATAACTATTGTAATTAATCCAATCGATATTGCTTGTTCCGTAAATCGTAAGCTTTGTTTCTGTATCTAAATTCAGCGTACCAATATCACCTTGAATTTCAAATTCACGGACATTACCGATAATATCTACACGTGGTAGCTTCGTATTTGTTTCGATTTTCGTACCATTTTGCGACACGACCAATCGTGATACCGTACTATTGTAAAATTCAATATGCTTTTCAACATTTTTCATTGTGACAGGATCTTTTGTCCAGTTTTCAAAAGGCTTGTTTTTATCTGGATTTTGATTGGAATCGGTCCAATTATCCAGGTCACTTGATGAATTACTATTTGATGAGCTATCCCCTTCTGGCTTATTCGGATTAGACCAGTCGATAAATGAAAAATTACTGCTAGCTACGCGGCCAATATTTAATGGCTTAAAGTAGGAAACATTCAAATGTAACGGTGGTCGAACTGTTTCATTGATTAACATTGTGCCCGTTAATGTTACATTCGCAAATTCAATATAGTTTCCATTTACAACAATTGTGCCGCCGAAGGATTTATGATCCCCATCAAACTGTAAAAACCGCGAGCTTGTCCCACTAGCATTTAACGTTAACTTTGCGACTGAATAAAGTGTTTTCCCTGAAATATCGCCTTCAATAAAAGCACCCTTTAAGACATCTGCATTATATTCATTAAAAATATGTGAAAGGTTTTCAGGTACTGTATATGGTTCAGCATTTATGTAAACAATATCATCTTCAACGCCCGTAATTTTATAAGTTGATGCATTGCTTTTTTTCTCTTGCGAACGAACAATAAAGGAAGCAATTTGTCCACGAGTTACGGCATTAAATGGAGAGAATGTAACAGGTGTAGTGCCTTCTGTAATCTGTAAATCTACCAATGATTGAATATAATAAGCATTACTTGTTTGGCTATTCACATCTTTGAAGCTATGATTAAATTTCGTAGCTACTTCGAATTTAAAGCCAAGAACTAAAATTTTCGCTAATTGCCCACGTGTAATCACTTCATTAGGCATAAATGAACCGCTTGCGTAACCAGACATAATGCCTGCATTTTGTAATGCGGCTACGTATTTATAATATTCATTGCTCTTTGGTACGTCTTTAAAATAAGGATCTTCGACATTTTTTAAATCTAACTTTAAAACCGTTGCTAGCATTTTGGCTGCTTGGCCACGTGTTACATTTTGATTAGGTCGAAATGTTTTATCTGCAAACCCACTAATCGCACCTTGAGAGTACAATTTTAAAATATTATCATAGTGACTTGAATATTGGTTAATATCTATAAATGGTGAAGTTGCTGCTGCTACCTTTTGTGGTGGTGGCACAACAACTGCAATCCCGCTAGTAGCAAAAACAGTTGCAATAAGTGCTTTGTTCACTTTTTGGATTTTTGTTTTATCCATCTCACTCTTCCTTTCACATAAAATTAAAACGCACAAACATTATTTTCATCATACCCTTTATATCGACAAGTAGATAGTGAACCTTCATATGTATTTCTAAAATAATGGAAGAAAGTCATGAACAATAAAAAAGCCAAGAAGCATCGGTGCTTTCTTGACTTTCACAAAATATAGGCATACATCCTATCATACTTGTTCTGTCATAAGGGAAAGGGGGATAACCTTAAGTCCTGCCAAGTCGATCGAGAGATGTGTCCCGAGTTTACGTATTTATTTACAACAATAGCCTGCCCAAATAATTGGTGCATTAATCAAGTACCCTAAAAATTAATAAGCTAAACATTTTATGAAGGCGGTTCTATCGGCGATTTCTTCGTGGTTACCGGCGATTTATGCTCTTTTATCGGCGATTTTCCAGCTTCTATCGGCGATTCCCCTTATTTTATCAGCGATTGTGACAAAAACCCATTTATCAACCATCTAAATTCTAAATTTTTTTACTTTTATTGTTATTGCAACATATAATTTTCTGACAAATTAATTTATAATAAAAATTAACGTAGTCAATGTTATTGTCAATCTGTTATAATACTGTATAAAATAAACATAATCTGTATTAATACAGATTGGTATAAATGCTTTTCGCAATATGGGGATATGAGAAAAGCGCTACGAATGCGTCTTAACAGACTGCATCGTAGCCTACACAAAAAGGGGTTGGAAGATTTGGGTATTTTAAAGGGGTTAAAAATTCTCGATTTTTCTGCATTACTACCGGGACCAATGGCGACCATGATTTTTGCTGACCTAGGTGCGGAGGTCATTCATGTAGAATCCTCCAAACGCGTAGATTTAACACGCATTATGCCTCCTTATGATGAAGATCATGAGGCATATATTCATCAGCATTTGAATCGTTCCAAAAAATCACTTACTTTAAATTTGAAAGCACCTGAAGCTGTAGAGATAGTAAAGTCACTTATACAAGAATATGACGTAATTATTGAAGGTTTTCGACCAGGTGTTATGGAACGACTCGGTATTGGCTACGAAGCATTAAAAGAAGTAAATCCAAAATTGATTTATTGTGCGATTACAGGTTATGGGCAAACGGGGCCATATAGTAACCGACCTGGTCATGATAATAACTATTTAGCATTGGCAGGTGTGCTCGACTATTCTCGTCATCAGGACAAAAAGCCTGTTTCGATGGGAATTCAGCTGGCGGATATTGCAGGTGGTACGATGCACGCTGCCATCGGGGTACTTGCTGCAGCATTACATCGCGAAAAAACTGGGGAAGGTCAATATGTCGACATTAGCATGACGGATGCTGTGTTCTCACTTAATGCAATGTATGGCTCTGCCTACATTGGCGGTGGTCGTGTCCCTCAGCCTGAACAAGAAATATTGAACGGCGGTAGCTATTATGATTTTTATAAAACAAAGGATGGGCGATTTTTCTCCGTTGGAAGCCTAGAGCCACAATTTCGGAGGCTGCTATGTGAAGCACTGGATATTCCGGAACTTATTGATAATACATTCAATGATTCGTACTATACACAGATTCGTTTTAAAGAGGCCGTACACGATGCCTTTTTATCGAAGACCTACAATGAATGGCTTGAAGTCTTTAACGAAAATTTTGAAGGTTGCGTCGAACCTGTGTTAACTTTTCCAGAAGCATGTGAGCATCCGCAGTTACAAGCTCGTGGTATGATTGTAGAAATTCCAAAACACGATGGTACAACACAAAAGCAAATTGCATCTGCCTTTAAGTTTGATGGGGCCAATCCTACGTACAAGCATATTGGTGCCAAGCTAGGCGAACATAACGAAGAAGTACTATCGTCAATCGGCTATAGTGATGAACAAATTATTGCACTTCAAGAAAATGGGGTTTTAGAATAAAAAAAGTGCCAGGCACTCAAACAATTCTCACACAATTTCAGAACCCATAACGGCTATTAACGTAAGCTAATATATATAAATAAAAAGAGTATCCAATCAAGTCATTTTTCGACTTCAGTGGACACTCTTTTTTAGTTACACATACGCTCGAATAAATACTCGTAGCTTTTCGAAATGGTCTTCCACGAGTAAATATTTTTTATAAACTTCTATTAATTTCTCAAATAGCTCGTACTGCTCCGTAACAAATAGGATTTTTAAAATATTAATCATATGCAAAGAAGCGCTCTGTGCTACTGAAAAATACGGGGCATCCGGCTGGCGATAATGTTGGCGCCACTCTTCCACTGACAGGCCAATATGTTGTAATGAATTATTTACTTGCAATGCTATATCTTGCTGCACCGATGCCTCTATCGCAATAAGTTGCTCGTTACTGAAATTTTGCTGGGCCAATGCGGCATTTATTTTTTTATTGGATGCAAGGCCATGTTCTTTTAACAATGTTAGCCCCTCTTGATAACGTTCTAGTCTGACGTAAGTATCTAATAAGACTGCATACAGATTTTCTAAGTAGTTCAAATTATAATTTTTAATGATTGCAGGGGGTGTTGGTTTGCGATTTGGTAGTAAATCTTTGTACTCCAGTAAAATCTCTATTGCATAATTATTAAGCCGTTCATCTTCTAATAAATATTCGCCATAGCGCAGGACATGTTCATAATCGCGTTCTTGATGAGCTATGCGCAATAAAATATAAGCAATTAAAACCTTTTCTTTTTCTGTTAATGCATACATAGAATAACGCCAATCCGCCTCAAAGGAAGCAATTAACTCTTTAATGCATTGATAATGCCCCTCTGATAAGCGATAGTGCGTAACAATTTGATAAAGACGCAACTGCTTTTTTGCTAAACATGATAAATTACAGTTATCCACATAGGTTATACACTTATCCAGAATGTTTTTATAATTATACACAGAGTTATCCACATGTTCACAAACAATTGTTGAAGATTGTTCAAAATGACCCATTATTTCATGGATAAATGTGAATTGTTCCAAAGGTTTGTGGATAAGCAGTGAATAAACTTTTTTCATAAACAGCCAATGCCAAAACATCGCTTCTTCTTGATAGATCATATGCACAAAATAGTCATTTTTAAATTTATATAAAAAGATTGTTTGTAACTCATTTACAGGTAATTTGACTTGCCAGCGCTTTCCAAATACAAGCCATACTAACCGTTCTAAGTCCATTGTATGCTGGGCAAAAAGTTGCTCAAAAAAGACTTGCTTCCCTTTTTGGGTATAAAAAAAAGCATTGAGACGATCATTCACAAATTTTGCATCCATACCGTGCTTATCGAAAAATTGTTGTAGCTCTATCGTTACACGTCCCCAATATTTTCGTGCTGTCGAGAAGGCAATGTTCATCGCCGCTTCTTCATTTACTAAAAATAATTGCGGTGACAATGCAGTACCTAGTATTTTGGGATCTGCATGTGGAGTGACCTCAGCCTCCGCCCATTTTGAAAGTAATTTTTCAGCGCCATTTTCACCACTTTGTCTATACGTTATGAATAATTGCTCATCACAATCCAACAGCATACTACCGGAGCCCCCCATCAAATTCACGCAATAAAAATATTTCCTTATCATACGAAAATATATTTCTCAAATATTTCATCACTCTTTCTCCAATATATCAAATCCTATCCAACATATGCTAAAAATTTATATATATGCACAAGAAAAGAGCTAAAGTGTTCGTCTACACAAACACTTTAGCTCGACTTAGAGCAACATTAAAACACTCACGAAGCTCATTCAATTTTATAAGAAGGCACAATGAGCGCATCTGATAATTGCGCTTAAGTTGGTAGCCCAGTGCATTATCTCAGATGGCTCATTGCCTGACGCTCTATTTAAGCGCCATCCTATTTACATACTTAAGTGTTCACTAATTCTAAGAAAAGTTAACACTCCCAATGCAGTAGACGGATAACAAAAAATATAGTTACACAAATTTAATGAAAAATTTAATTTTTTATATTACAGCCAACTGCTTACCAATATTGTGGGTATTTCCTTGTCTGTCGTAAATTATTAATCAGTAAGCCAAAGAGCACAATAATTACTGCGCCTATTAAGACTGGCATCAATAAATAGCTCCAGCCGTATCCTCCTAAAATAATGATAATCGGATTCGCTCCGGCTGGCGGATGTATAACGCCCGAAAGTGCCATAAAAAAAATCGTTAATCCAACACCAAGGCTAATGGATACGATATTTGATCCTAATAAGGAATACATCGCCAATCCGATAAAGGCTGAAATTAAATGTCCTCCAATAATATTACGTGGTTGCGACAATGGCGCATTCCATACAACAAATACGAGTACACAGCTACCTCCAAGGGATGCCATTAACCATGTTGCCCCTGTATAGTTTGTTAAACAAAGTAATACAAAAATACAAAGTAAACCACCCACTGCACCTGTTAATGCATCAGCAAAATTAGTTCTTGAAGGAGCATGTCCACCGCCACTCATCTTAGCCATGTATGCTTTTAATCGATGATTTTTTGTTTCCTTTTCTTGCAAACGTACGAAATCTGCCATAGTCACCATCCTTGAAAATAAAACTCAAATTTATATTAAAATAATTAAAAATATAGATTTAGAAGCTTTTATTATTATATCAGTTAAAAAAGAGATTACAATTTGACATTTAAATTCTAATAATGTGAAAGTTGCAATAGTACAAAAAAGCAAAATAATCCCACAGCAATGCCGATTTAAGTCAGCTTAGCTGTGGGATTTTTTGTTGATTAACGACTAAAGCTTAATCGTACTGCTTTTTAATCGGTTTAAAAATTCTCGCTTTTTTTAGCACAGTTTTCGGAACTTGGAATGTTGCAGTCACAACACCTGGATGGCGGCCTATTTCAATAGAGCCCGTTATCGTTGCACGATTCATCACTTCTGGCTCAGTCATCTCAAATAGTTTTGCTGCTCGACTAATCGCATTCGATGTCGCCTCGTTTAATGTTGTCCCTGTACCGACTATAGATACTGGGAAAGCTTCTTCCACTTGCTTCACACCAAACTCCTCCGCTAATTCGCGAGCTCGCCGTTTTTCCTCTTTAGAAAAAGGTTTCGCTGTATATGGAAGATCTTCCTCATTTGGTAATAATATAGGACCTTCAAGCGCTACTTTTTTCAAAACACTTACCTGCAATTGGACAATTCCCGCAACATCTGTAGTATGGCCGGCAATTTCCCCATCTCCTTGCATGGCATGCATATCGCCAATGTAGACACCACCACCAGGTACTTTTACAGGACAAATAATAGTCGCACCTTCACGAACACGGCTAATATCCATATGGCCATCTGTTCGGTGTGCATCTAATTCCGCTTGCGTAAAGGCATATTCATGTGGAGCTCCTATTAAAAACGAACCAAAATCACCCGCATTATGTGAATCTGGCATTGCCTTTGAAGGCGTCGTTCCGAGCTGACCTAAAAATGGTCGCATTCTTGCCATCACGCCTATTAAATCGCTAGGTGCCAAAGCAACAACTGGATTTTGCACCGATTTTTCAGGTGTACGCATATAATTTTTGGCATCTAATGCAATACGCCGAGCCCCTTCTCGTCCGACTGTTAAACCAATATTCCCTTTTTGGTCGAGTGCCATTGTATAACCATTTGTCATTTTAAATGGTGCCGTTTCCGTATCACAAGTCGAACAACGGATAGCTTGCGAACCAATTCCATTCACCACTGTACTTGGATGCAGTTTGCCGCAGCCAGGACATTTTACCGATACAAACGGATCTCCGATAAAACGGTCGACAATTGCCTCATCATGCCCAGATGCTGTCGCAAGGGATGTTACTTGGATAGATTTGATGGTAATCACAATGGCATCCCCAACCTCAGCACCTTCTACAAAAACAGGCTTCGTTACTTCGTGCCCGCCGCGAATGGTCGGCGTTAACATCGGACCCCAGCAGCCAGGCGTCGTATTGGCAATGATCGTACCTCCATTTTTCACAGGGCCAAGCATTGTGTGCTGTGGATCTAAAATGCCGTCTATAAACTCATTGACAAACAATGTTTCCACTGCCTCCACCTGCTGTACACTTTCATCATTTTCTGGTTGTGTAGCTTTTTCATGCGTTTCTGTAATCATGTTTATCCACTCTCCCAATCCAAAAAATCGTTATGTAAAAAGACAACTCTCCACTTCTAAGTAGAGAGCTTTATTATATGCAAAGCATAGCATTACTTATGATTTTTATTTCGACATCGTAAGCGATAGTTCCTGCTATTTCGAGTAAATCCTTTGTAAATTAACACTGGGGGGTTTTTTAGTCAGCATCCTACATTTCTCTGCTATTTCATCGCACTTCGTCTTTCCATCACTTTCATTTATAATAAGGCTTACGAAAGATTTGACTAACACCCGAACCTATAAGAAAGGGCGTATGAACTTTGCCAGAACCAACTATTTTAATTGTAGAAGATGAAGCTGATTTAGCTAATCTGCTTCAGGTTAGTCTTCATAAAGAAGGCTATAAACAAATCCATATAGCTGACTCCATTGCACAAGCTTGGACGAGCTTTCAACAAATACAGCCCGATATCGTGCTACTTGATGTAATGCTTCCAGACGGTGAAGGCTATGATTTATGCCGCCGCATTCGTGAAGTATCCCATATTCCAGTGCTTTTTTTGTCAGCCAAAAATGAAGAAATCGATAAAATTTTAGGTCTCGCCATTGGTGGGGATGATTATATTACAAAACCCTTTAGCCCTAAAGAAGTTGCTTATCGCGTTAAGGCACAACTGCGTCGAGCAGGTTATCAAATCCAGGAAACACCGCCCACTACTACAGCACAGGCTATTCAGGTAGGACCCTTTGTACTGAATAACGATGAAACGGAAGTACATAAGGATGGTACTTTATTAGAGTTAACAGCTAAAGAAATCGGATTAATGGCTTGCTTTATGCATAATCCAAATCGCATTTTAAGTAAGGAAACATTATTTGAACGTGTATGGGGCGAGGACTTTTTTGGCTCTGACAATACGGTTATGGTACACATTCGCCGTTTGCGTGAAAAAATTGAACAGGATCCATCTAAACCGCTATATCTTACAACAATCAAAGGGCTTGGCTATAAATTGGTCGTGCCAAAAGAGCAGCAAATATGAAATGGCGATTAACGGCTCGCTTTCTACTATCTATTTTGTCTATTGTTATCATTGTTATTTTCGTCAATACCGCCATTTTAATTGGGCTACTTATATATCAGCAGCTAAACAAATTTGAAAGCGCTACTGCCGATACCGAGGAAATCTTTGTGCGCAGTTTTCAGCAATATATTGATATAAGTAGTGGTCAACCTACTGTAAGTGAAGAAGGGCTACAACAATTACATCAAAGAAATGCTTGGATTCAATTACTTGATGCAAATGGGCAAGTGATCGGTGCTTATTTTGCACCTCAAAAGGCACTTGCTCATTATACGCCTGTCGATTTAATTCAAGTATACAAATATAAGGAATTCGATGTTGATACAACGGTTTATGTAGGTAGTAAAGATAACATTAGCTATTTAATTGGCATACAAGGTAGTGGTGTTTCGAGGTTGGTTGTTCATCTTTCGGGGGCATCTATACTACAACTTATCGGCAAGTATGGATTGCTAATTGTTATCGCTGATTTACTAGTCGCAACACTTGTCGGTTGGATTTTTGGCCGTACATTAACGAAGCCTCTTTATGCCATGATAGAACGTATTCAGCATTTAAAAAATCGCAAACATCTGCCAATAAAAGTGCCAAAAGGTCTCTACCGACCAGTATTCGAAAATTTAAGTGAAGTATCGAGTGAGTTGGCTGCTCATGAGCAAGAACGTAAGCGCTTAGAGATGATGCGTGAGGAGTGGATTAGTAATGTCTCACACGATATGAAAACGCCGCTTGCCTCCATTCGTGGTTATGCAGAGTTATTAAGTGATGGACATTTATCACCAAAAGAGCACAACGAATACGTACGAATTATTGAAAAACAGTCATTGCATATGCAGGACTTACTTGATGATTTAAATTTAACGATGCGCCTAAGACACCAGCAGCTTCCACTAACTTTAACCGAGGTTAATATCGTTCAATTTATGCGTGAAATTGTCATCGACACTTTAAATACGCCACCTTATGAACAAGCAAATATTGAATTTGATGCAACAGCAGAAATCATTGTTTATTCGATTGATGAACATTTTATGCGACGGGCTGTTATCAATTTTTTATACAATGCAATACTTCATAATTCCCCTGAAGTATGTGTTCGCGTGTTAGTAGATGCTAACACCATTACACTTGCTGATAATGGACATGGCATCAGTGCTGAAGACCTTACTCATATATTTGAGCGTTACTACCGTGGGACAAATACTGAGCAAAAACAAGGGACTGGACTTGGCACTGCTATTGCACGAGATATTATTGAAGCGCATGGAGGAACGGTGTCTATTACATCTGAGGATCAAAAAGGGACAACTGTAACAATCCATTTGCATAAAGGGTTAGAAAAATAAAAAGTGGGGCAGTCCGATTACCTTGGACTGCCCCGCTTTTTTATTTTATTTGTGCCTGTACTTTAGCCGGCATATCATCAAATTGTACTTCATCATAAGATGTTACTTCATTTCCCTTTTTCACATAAAGCTTTAAATACGCATCAAGACGTAAATTTTTTTGTGCAGAAAATTTCAAGGTCATTTCTTCCCCGTTTTCTTTAAAAGCCGGTAGCTCGTACCAATATGTTTGAATAATTTGCCCGTCATTTGCCTTATATTCCTCTACTTCCCCATCGGTAGTTATATGCACATAGAAAGTATCTTTATTTAAACGGTTAAAATCTACCGTCATAAGGACACTTAGACCTGCCACAAACAAAATAAAAAGTGCTCCAATACTAATAAACATCTTTTTCATATTAATTCCCCTGTCTCACAATTTTATAAAACGACCGTACAGTAAAGAGATAATACAAGCCGTAAATGACTGAATAGGCAATCATCCATAATAACACTGGCTTTGTTATATCCATATTAAACAATTGTGAAAATGCTAGAAGCGCGAAAGCACTGTGTACGATGCCAACAATCAGCGGTGCACTAAATATAACAGCAACCTGCCCTGCAACCGTTTTTAAGATTTGTTTACTATTTACACCGATTTTATTTAACACTGCATACTTCGCCTGATCTTCTTCTGCCTCTGTAAGCACTTTAAAATAAATAATACTGCCTGTAGCCGCTAAAAATACTAGCCCTAAAAAGCTTCCAACAAACAATAATGAACCAACCGTCCCTAGACTATCCTCATAGCTTTGAGGTACACTTGAAAACCACTCTTGTTGCTCAGTAGAAAGCTGTCCAAAAATTTCTTTCGACACACTTTGTTGCTTCAAATCATTGTCCATGCCAACAACCTGCATCGTTACCCCTTCGGCATTCGTCGTATCAAAAGCATGATCATTTACGACAAGTACGGTGCCAGCTGGCATAAAGTTTAGCACACTATCTGTATACATTTTGTCGATATGAAACGATTCCCCACTTTGCAATTTAAAGTTTTCACCCGTAAAGTCATGTGAAAAACGTTCATCATAGTTAACGTCTAGTAGTACAGCTGAACCATCTGTAATATGAAGCTCACGATCTTTCTCCTGCAATGAGGCTAAACGGTTGTAATCCGATTCCTTCAATAATGTATATTCAAAAAAAGCAAATTCATTATCGACACGTAAATTTTTTGCGTGAATTGATTCATTGTACAACACGTTTTGTTGGTCAAATTCAACAGCTTCACCTTTCCACATAAATGTGTTTGGCAGCATGAGACGTACTGATGCTTCGGTATTGTAGTACATCCCAAATACGCCCCCGCCTGCTGTTATGGTTGTCGCACTTAAAATCGCGATAATAGACAATGACTTAGCGTTTGCCCGTATACGATAGAGTAATTGCGAAACACCTATTAAATTCAAGCCTCTCCAAGACCAAGAAGTTGCCTTTTTCAATGCAGTCAGTACAAACACACTTACACTATGGAACAATAAATATGTCCCCACAATTGTGACGAATATTACTACCAGTGGTGTGCCGAGAATAGTGAATACTTTCCAAATAGGACTTGTAAAAATATCCGAAGAGGCCGTGTAATAGCCAAATGCAATCAGTACTGTCCCTAGTATTGCCGCTAACAGTGATGCACGTGGAATTTTTTCGCCTTGCTTCTCTGCATGGAACAAATCAATTAGTTTAAATTGATAAATCACGCGGTAACCTTGTAAAGAAGTAAATAAGAATAATACTGCAAAGATCCCTGCTGTTTGAAGCACCGCTTCAGGTGTGAATGTTAAATTTGCTACGACTTGATAGCCCATTAGTCGAACTAAAATTGTTAATAACACCTTTGACATAAAAAAGCCGATGATAATGCCTAAAATTAATGATACGAGCCCAATCACTAAATTCTCGAAAAAGAGCATAAGGCCGATTTTTTGTTTACGCACACCGAGTAGCGAATAGAGTGCCACTTCTTTTTTCCGTTTTTTCATAAAAAATGAATTGGAATACGCGATAAAAATCACAATGAAAAATAAAAGTACAATAGACGATGCACTCATTAACCCTTTAATTTGGTGCGACATCCCTGTGGAACTTGCAAGATCGTCACTGTATTTTAGCGTGACAAACGTAAAGTAAATGACGATGCTAAATACCATTGAGGCGATATATAAAAAATAATTGGATAAATTACGCTGAATATTTTTACGTGCCAAGCTAAATAACGTCATTTACCCCACCCCCGATGCCTGCAAGCACCTGTAAAATCTCCTGGAAAAACTGCTTTCTCGTTTGGACCCCACGATGAATCTCCTTGGAAAGCTTGCCGTCCTGAATAAAGAGAATACGCTGGCAGAAGCTTGCTGCAAATGCATCATGTGTAACCATCATAATTGTTGCTGCATGAGATTGATTTAAATCACTTAAGCTTTCCAGTAAATCTGTTGCTGATTTTGAATCAAGTGCACCTGTTGGCTCATCAGCAAAAATAAGTTTTGGTGCGGTTACTAATGCACGGGATGATGCTGTTCTTTGCTTTTGACCACCTGAAATTTGGTAAGGGTATTTATCTAGCAGGTCACGAATGCCAAATAACTGTGCAATACGCTCTACTCTCGCTGCAATTTCCTTTTGTGGCACCTTTGCAATGGCAAGCGGTAGCACAATATTTTCGCGAACGGTTAAGGAATCGAGCAAATTATAATCCTGGAAGATAAAGCCTAAATTATCACGACGAAAATCTGCTAATTGCGTATCTTTCATCTGTGCTAAATTTGTATTATTGATGACAATATCGCCCGTTGTTGGCGTATCAATTGTTGCTAGAACATTTAAAAGTGTCGATTTCCCTGCCCCGGAAGGCCCCATTACACCGACAAACTCACCTTGCTCTACCTCGAATGTTATATGTTCAAGCGCTGTAAAAGTATTTGCGCCTTTGCCGTATGTTTTTCCTACATTTTGTACTTTTAATAATGGCGTCATATACGCTCACCTCTTTCTGTTTACAGTATACGACCCCAAACTTACAGCAAAATTGTCGCAAGCTTACAACAACCTTAAATCAAAAAAGCATGCACTTAATGTGCATGCTTATACTAGGCAAAAGGCAACGAGAAGTTTTACTTCATTCCTTTTGGTGGTCATATAACGAGAAATTTGTACGATTATATATAGTTGATTGGAGCGGAGGGCGGGCGACTCCTGCGGGAACAGCACAGAACGTAAGACGCAACAAGCCGCGCGATAGCGAGGGTTGCGGCTTACGATGTGCCCGCGGAAAGCGCCCGTCCGTAGCGGAAATCAACAGCTTAATCCAATACTTCTTTAATTTCATCCTCAAAACTACTCGGTTTATCAGCAGAGCCGTAGCGCTTAATAATTTCTCCGTTGCGATCTACTAAAAACTTTGTAAAGTTCCACTTAACACTACTACCAAGGAAACCTTTAGTATGGGACGTCAAATAGTCAAAAATCGGGTGTGCGTCTTTGCCATTGACCTTCACCATTTCATGCATCGGGAACGTTACACCATACGTTAAACGACATTGTGATGCCGCTTCTTCGGCAGTAGCAACTTCCTGTTTAAACTGATTAGAAGGGAAACCAAGCACAACGAGTCCCTCATCCTGATATTTTTTATATAGCTCTTCTAAGTCCTCAAACTGCGGTGTAAAACCACATTTCGTTGCTGTATTAACAATTAGCATTGCCTTCCCTTTATAACGTTCTAAGCTATATTCTGACCCATCTTCTAAAGCTACTTTAATATCGTAAATACTCATTGTTAAGTCCCCCTTTTTATAAACGTCCATTCATTCTAGCAACCTGCTGTAACGGATCCCACACACCATTAAAAGGAGGTGCATAGGCTAAATCTAAATCAAGTAAATCCGGTAATGTCATTTTATTGTATAAGGCTGTGGCAAAGACATCGATTCGTTTATCCACACCGGCAGGTCCAACAATTTGTGCACCTAATAGTTGCTGATCTCTTTTGCGCACAACGATTTTAATAAACATTCGTTGGGCTCCTGGGTAATAACCTGCAATATGACGTGCAGACAATTTATATGCCTCATAGTCAAAACCAAGCTCCTTTGCAGTCCGCTCATTAATACCTGTTGTGGCGATTGTTAAGTCAAAAAACTTCAGTATAGAGGTACCGACAATGCCTCGAAACGGTGCAAATTTCCCTGACATATTAAGCCCTGCTAAACGCCCTTGTTTATTGGCTGTCGTGCCAAGCGGTACATAATCTAATCGTTCTTTTACAATATGAAAATGCGTCGCACAATCTCCTGCTGCATAGATATTTTTCACCGATGTCTCTAAATGGCGGTTCACAATAATTGCCCCATTTTCCGCAAGCACAATATCTGTTCCATTTAAAAATTGTGTGTTCGGTTTAATGCCTGCAGCGACAATGACTAAATCTGTATCTAGCGTTCCTTGATCTGTCACGATGCGCTCAACACGAGAAGTGCCCTCAAACCCTTCGACATTTGTATTTAATAAAAGCTCAATACCTTGCTTTTTGGCTTCCTCATGAACATGCTTTGCTAGCTCTTCATCTAAAATATTGGCAACTTGATTGCCTCGCTGAATAAGTCGCACTTTCTTATGACACGCATGAATCGTTTCTGCCATTTCCAGCCCAATATAGCCTCCGCCAAGAATCGTTACATGCTCTATATTTGGCGTTAAATCGGCAAGTAAATCTTCCAACTCGGGTATCGTTTTCACTTTGTGAATACCTGCTAAATCAGCACCTTTTTGCACTGGAATAATCGGATCAGCGCCAGTAGCGATAAGCAGTTTATCATAAGCAATTTGGAAAGGTTCGCCTGAAGCTTGTGTTCCCGACACTAACTGATTTTCCACATCGATATGTTCAACTTCATGTCCAACGCGCGCATCAATACCATATTTATCACGGAACGTTTCAACATCTCGCGCAATGAGACGCTTTGTTGATGAAATCCGCCCATCAACTACATACGGCAATCCACATTGTCCATATGAATAAATAAATCCCCGCTCTAAAGAAGTAATTTCTGCCCCAGGTACATTTCTGTAAATTTCCATAGCGGCTGACATACCTGCCGCATCTCCCCCAATGATTACGAATTTCACCCTTCAAGCCCCCTTGTCATTACACCTAGTTTTTTCATATATAGAGTTGACGTCTCCCGTCACTCATAGCATATGAGGCACTAAAACCTTAGACACTTTTTTATATAAACGAATTCATACCAACTTTTGATATGTATAATAAATTCTAATATTTGCCTCATAAATCAATGTTAACAAAAAGCGAATTACTAATGCACGTTTCCACTACTACCTTTTTAAAATAAAATGACAAACCTACAAACGGGTTATCTGACTACAAAAAAAAAACAGGTAAAGAAAACGAATTGTTTTCCTTACCTGAAGTACTTATGCTTTTGCGATTTCTTCTTTGCAGAATGTTAAAATTTCTTCTAATTCCTCATCTTCCAGTGCAAAGTCTAAATACTCTCCCTCTGCCTTTTCCATAATGAAATAATTTAAAATAAATGGCGCACCATCTTTTTCACCGATTAAAACACGAAGTTCAATACCCGCTTCATGGTATAGTTCGTCCTCTTCGTCAATATCCACATCTAAAATAAATTCAAAACGCTTACCCTCAATAATATTCGTCGGATCTAAAATTTCTTCCATTGAGAATTGTGTAATATCCATTTTTACTAGCTCCTTTATCTTTACCTATTCTTATCTATAATAAATCAATTTCAGCATGGGTCAACTAGAAAACCTATATACACCTACAAGCAATTATGCCACAATAAAATAAAACTTTTAGTAGGAGGCTTTTTATGAAAGAGCTACTATATTATCAAGACGCTATGTTACGTGAATTTACAGCAACGATTGTACATACTGGTATAGAGACGGATGGTCGCCACTATGTAGTGCTTTCTAATACGGCATTTTATCCAACAGGTGGTGGTCAACCACATGATACAGGAACATTAAATAATACGAACGTAATCGATGTTGAAAAAGTTGATGAGGAAATCCGACATTATATCGAGGGCGATGCTTCCGCTTTAAGTGGTGAAGTGCATGGCAAATTGAACTGGAAGCGTCGATTCGACCATATGCAGCAGCACGCTGGTCAGCACATATTAACTGCGGCATTTGTTGAACTTTTTGACGCGCCAACAGTAAGCTTTCACCTCGGCAGCGAACAAGTTACGATTGATATTGCAGTCGATTCATTATCAAACGAACAGCTTGCGGCGGCTGAGGCTCGGGCAAATGCCATTATTTTAGAAAACCGCCCCATTGAGACAAAATGGATTACCGAACAAGAGCTAGGGAACTACAATTTACGGAAAGAAGTAGCTGTCACAGGCGATATTCGTTTAGTTATTATTCCTGATTTTGACTACAATGGCTGTGGAGGAACACATCCAACATATACAGGGCAAGTGAATGCCATTAAAATTCTAGGCACAGAAAAAATGAAAGGCAATGTGCGCGTGTCCTTTGTATGCGGTGGGCGAGTTTTAACGGCGTTAGCAATGCGAAAAACCGTCTTAGCCGATGTTGCAAAACAATTAAGTGTGCCTGAAGCCGAAGCAGCTACGGCACTTGCAAAGTTACTCGCTACGCAAAAAACGACCGAAAAGGCACTTGTAGCAGCAAAAGAAGAATTGCTGTCCTTTGAAGCGAAAGCATTGGCTTCAAGCGACCACCCTATTATAGCTACTTCCTTTCATGATCGCTCGATACAAGAGCTTCAAAAATTGGCTCGCTTTATCGTTGCTGAACGTCCTGATATCATTGCACTTCTTGTGTCAGAAAATGAAGATAAGCTACAGTTTGTCGCAGCTCGTGGCGCACAAGTAAAGGCAAGTATGAAAGAGCTTGCTGCACAAGTTTTACCATTCATTAATGGTAAAGGTGGCGGTAGCGAGCAAATGGTACAAGGCGGTGGCGAACGCATTATTGCTCGTGAGCAACTGCTTGCTGCTATGCAAGATGCGTTAAATTAACAATAATACAACGAGCCTCGCAAGCAATTATGCTTTGCGAGGCTCGTTTGTTGTTCGTTCATTTCATGGATGTTGCTTCAATCACAAAATTAATCAATTAACTTTGATGTTTTCAGGAAACGCTCGATAACGACCGCAACCTCTGCACGAGTAATATTATCTGCTGGAGCTATCATTTGATTGGCCCTTCCTGTTACTAAACCTGTTTTCACCGAAAGTGCAATATAGCGTTTGGCAGAGTCGGCGATTTTTTGGTTGTCGCTAAACGGAGCTAAAATCGAATCAATTTCTTCCTCTGTGATATCTGTATGGATATCCGTTAATGACAATGCGCGGGCTAAAATAGTCATCGCTTGCTGACGTGTAATTTTATCGTTTGGCCCAAATTTTCCATTACTATAGCCTTGAATTAAGTTAAATTGTGTTGCGGTCGTTAAATAGTTTGCGTACCAAGCGTTTTCGGCAACGTCGCTATATTTTTTCGCCCCTTCACTTGGCTTCAATCCTAAACCGCGTACCATTATTGCTACAAACTGTGAACGAGTAATATCTTTATTTGGTTCAAAGACACCTTTACTCGTCCCTTCAATTACAAAGCGAGAGCCAAGGTTATTAATGGCCGTCTTCGCCCAATGTGTTTGTACATCCTTAAATTCAACTGGATGCCATACAACAGCATACATACTATTCGTTAAACTGTTTATAACAGCAAAATATTTTCCTTCTTTTTGTATAACTTTAGTTGGGACGTGGTAAGTTGTACCATCTGGTCTTACAACAATCCCCGTTGTAATTTTGTCTACAGCCGTCCCATCTGGAAGTGCAATAGTCCGTTCTACATATGCATTGAACTGACTAATGTCGCCCGTAGTGTTGCCAAATGTATAGCTAACTTTAAAATCAACCGGCTTCGTTACTAAAGAGAAATTTTGTTCATTTGCTGAATGCTCTACTACTTGTGCCGCTTCTGCAGTTACTTTAGCAATCTCTATATGAATTTTAATATCTTTTAAAGCAACTGTTTCCCCTAATTGTTGCGAGATTGCATCGATATTAATTTGTTGCGCAGGTAATTCATAAGAGGCATTCGGCGTTTGGACAACAATCGTTGCCTGCTTATTTTCCATATTTTTCACGAGTTCCCCATCTAACTCACCTATAATAATATCTGCACTTGTGTCAGTTATAGGAATGGTTACGACAGCATTATCACCTACAGTTGCAAGTTTCTCCTGAAGCTTCACTGAGTCGGCCATCAATGTAAGAACCTTTTGATTATTAACTGTCGTATTTACAACTTTACCAATAGACGCTTCTTCGCCATTTACAATAATAATCGCATCATCTTTTGGTATAGGATCTGGTGTCGGCGTTGGGTTTGCTGTATTAGAGTTGTCACCATTATTTCCTGTAGAAGGCGCTTCCTTTGATACCACTATCGTATATTGTTGAACCGAGCCATCTATCGCTGTCACCATCACAAGAATAGTGTTAAGACCTGTAGCAAGTTTTACCGGCTGTGTAGCTAATGTACCGTTAACAGTAACTGTTGAAGTGCTTTCTTCTACAATCGGCGTAATAATGACACTATCTACTACAGAAGAAACGCTTGCTGTATAGGATGTGATATTTTTGTTAAAAGCAGGGCTTAATGTGCCACTTGATATCGTTAAATTTTTCAAATTGGCATGACTAGCATTTGCTAAAGCTTTGACAATAATCGTGAACGTTTTCGTATCCGTTACACTGCCTTTTGTAATTGTAGCTGTTAATTTTACAGTTTGATTCCCTTGCAATGAAGATGGGCGAGTAACCGTGCCATTATTAGCAATAACATCCGGTTTACTTGATGACCAACTAATGGTTGTTTCATTCATACCTTCCGTCGGTAATGTAAGTTTTTGTGTAACGGATGCTGCTGAATCCCCTCCACTATATATTACTGCCAAGGAGCTTTTATCGTTTTGGACTTTATTTGAAAGTACTTGATAAAGTATTGTATTCATTTCAGATTGAAGCATTTCTACCTTATTAAACCCTTCACTAGGTCGAACTTGCAGCAATTGTTTACATACTTCGTCTTGTTCTGCTGTTGTTAACAATTTGTAGTCACTATAGTTAAGTTGTGTATCTTCTTCAAACACCGTCCATAGCTCAAAAGAATCGACAGCACTATTTACATTTATTAAAAATGAGCGGTCTCCTAATGCATTTAAATAAGTTTGTCGAACTATAGAAGTTGAATTATAGCCACCTTGTGGGCGATTTTCTATCATCCAATTGGCTAATTCGTTTTGATCTGCTACTTTGAAATTCAAAAACATTTCATGTGCGCTAGCTGAATAATGTAATACAGTCCACTCACTAATCATAGCCGACTTCATGTCATCAATATTGTTAGCATTATTAAATAAACCGTAATCATATTTGGCTGCTGAGGCATCAGATAATGGTAATATACATAATGCTACAGCCAATATAATTAAAAATATGCTTGATATCTTATTTTTTTTGTATCGAATATGACTCATCCTTTACCTATCAAAATATAAAACACTTAAAAGTTCGCTCGAATAGTAGAATAATCACCAGGCCTTAATTGTCCCCATTCAGAGCTTTCAAACATAGAAGACCCTGATTGAAATCTGTTATGTCTTTTCAAGCCACCATTATTCGGTAAAAGGGCAGTTGTTGCAGTTGGATCTCCTATTAAATCTACTATTTGACCATTACGCTCTAACGCTATCGCTACAATCGTACTACCAGTTGTAGCATGGTATTCAGAATTATAATATTGAGCATTTGTTATATCAAAAAAATCATAAAATACTTCATTAATTACGACGTAATAAGCAATATTTGAACTAAAGACATCGACTCTTTCCACATCGCGAGTGCCTTTTAGTGGGTTATACTGATGGATGACAATTTCATATCCAACAGGTGCTTCTACCTGATTAGGGTTAAATAATTGGATGACATCTCTACCACCCCCACCTTGCACAAAATCAGATATAAATATCATTGGGGCATCTACAGTCACTGTAAAGCTCGTAGAAGCTTGTCCCCCATTGCCATCATCCGCAGTTACTGTAATCGTACTAGTCCCTACTTCTTTTGGTGTAAGTGTCAGGGTAGTCCCGCCATTTGAAGTGGCAGAAGCAATCGCTCCATTACTTGAACTAGCACTGAATGTTAAAACATCTTGATCTTCATCGGTAAATACATCTTGTAGTTCCACATTCCAATTAAGCCCGTTTTTATTTCCTCGTTGATTTTTAATTGTTTTTGCTACGATTGGCGTGTGATTAGCCGAAGCAGCTGTAACCGTTACGGTAAAGGTTGTTGAAATAATACCTCCATTACCATCAGAAGCTGTTAAAGTAATGGTAGCTGTACCAACTTCTATCGGTGAAACACTCAAAGTCGTGCCATTCAAACTCACTGTCGCTATTCCTGTATTATCAGACACTGCACTAAATGTTAAAACATCGTTATCTGCATCTGTAAATACGTTGCTAATATCAAATGTGCTATCGGCGCTATTGACAACTAATGTTTGATTTGTAAGAGCTTCTGCTACTTCTGGTGAGGAATTGGTATAAAGTAAACCTTCCACTTCAAAGCTACTCATAGCTCTTCCTAATTTCCCATCATCTGCAGTTACTTTTATTCTCGTATTTCCAGGTGCTAACCCTTCGATTGTCAGCTGATTGCCATTTACTTTCGTAGTAACAATTCCGACAGGAGTCGTAACTACCGCATAAGTTAATGTATCACCATCTGCATCATAGAATAACTTACTTAAGTCAATCACCTTCGTTTGACCAAGAGCTATTGTTTGTTTTGGAATTCTCTCAGATGCAACGACAACAGGTGGTTTATTGTTAGAAGCCGCATAGGTTAGTTGTCCCGGTGTAGTGAAACTAAAAATAGTTGAAAAGAGCAACAACAAACAAACGCTTACTGCCAATTTTCTCTTGTTTATTTTGTAGTGCAAAACAGTACCTCCTTCAATTATTTAAAAATTTTTAAGTAGTATGTAAACCTCAAATCCCCTTTTAAGCATCTAAATACCCCGACTGATTATAACAATTGAAAACTCTCAAAATTCTCTCAAACCGAGTGCCAGGCACCCAAACAATTCTGAATTTTCGAGACAATTTAATTCGAACGGCTGGAGTAGTTATTTAACGGCATAGAAAAAAGTGTTAGATTGATTGCATCAATCTAACACTTTGCTCATTTTACAATTTAAATTTTTGGATGGCTCCTTGTAGACGATTTGCCATTTCCGACATTTTCACAGTTTGATCGTTCATCGTCTCTACAGTGTTCATTTGCTCAGATGTTGCCTGTTTCACTTCAGAAACATAATCACTTGCAGCGTGTGCTGTTGCCGCCATTTCTTCCATTGAAGCTGAAACTTCTTCTGTATTAGCTGACATTTGCTCCGCTGAAGCATTCATTTCCTCAATTTGACCTGCAATTTTACCAACAGCTTGAACGATTTCTTCAAAGCGCTCCCCTACTGCCTCTATAGCGACTAAACCTCGGGCTACATTTTCTTCGCCACTTTCAGCTGCTTTCACAACCTCTAATGTGTGCGCCTGCACTCGATCAATTAATACATTAATCTGGGCAGCCGAACCAGCAGTTTGCTCTGAAAGTTTTCTCACTTCCTCTGCTACTACAGCAAAGCCTTTACCTGCATCTCCTGCACGTGCGGCTTCAATCGATGCATTCAGAGCCAGTAAGTTTGTTTGATCCGAAATATCCGTAATCATTTTCGAAATAAGCTCTATTTCTTTTGACTCTTGTTCTAGCCTACGAATAATATCAAGCTCTACAGCCGTTCCACGCTGAATGTCATCCATACGGTCAATGGATTGTTTCACCGCTCCATTACTTTCACTTATTTTCTCGGAAATAAAATCGGTATTCGTTGCGATTGTGGAAGCTACCTCTGCTATATTTTGAATACCTAGTGCCATTTGCTCCATAGCCGACGCACTTTCTTCAGCCATCGCTGTTTGACTTTGCGCACCACGCTCTACCTCACCTATAGCACCTGCAATTTGCTCGGAATGTTTTGTTACAGCAAGTACATCCCCCATTAAGTCACAAGAAGTTGAATTGACCATTGTGGCTTCATGACCAACCCGTGATATCATATCGCGCATATTATCTGCCATTTTATCTAACGCTCGCGCCATTGTGCCCATTTCATCAATACGCTTCAAATATTTGTCCGGAATTTCTTGTGTAAAATCACCTTCAGATAATCCTTCACTTATACGAAGCACATGACGCAATGGTCTACTTACAGAACGTGAAATCGCAAAAGAAATCAACAATCCTAAAATAGAAACGATAATCGTCATAATAATGAAATTCGTCTTTAATTGTGAAAGCCCTGCCAGCATTTCGTCCTCTAATGCGACAACACCCATTTTCCACCCATTATTTAATGTGTGGTAACCCATCAAATTCGTACCATTTTCCTTCGTATTAAAAGAAAAGTAACCGCTTGAATTTGAAATCATTTCTTGCGCAGCTAAAGATTCTCCTGTTATTTCGCCTGATGCATCAGCGGCAGAAATCGCATTGACCTGCTCCTTCACAAGTGCATGATCTTTATGACCAATCACAGTACCTTTAGCATCTAGCATTAGGGCATAACCATTTTCACCCACTTTTATATCTTCAACAATGTTGGATAAATAGTAGCCATCTATACGCGCTAAAAGTAATGCTTTTTCACCTGTTACGGTATCAATCGGTGCGACGATTAAAATAACTGGCTCATTCGTTACACGACTAATCGTAATTTCCGACATTACCGTTTTGCCCGAAAATCCTTCCTTTACATAGGCGCGATCACTTAAATCTGCCGTTGTATCGTCTAAATAATGGGCTATGCCATCGGATGTAATAATGCCAAATCCTAAATAGTTTTTCGTATCGTTAAAGCGTTTCGTTAAGTATGTTTTTTGCTCTTCAAAGTCCATACTGCGGATAGCTGCTTGCTCCGCAATGGCCTCCACTTCCACTAATGCTAGTTGGAAATGCTCTTCTATGTATTTCGATACATCTTCTGCCCTCGATATTATATTCGATTGCACCTGATCCTCAACTGCTTTTGTACTATTCCACCATGTCGAAAAACCGAGTGTCCCGCATGTCACAAATACTAAAGCGATAATTGCTACAACTAATTTACCACCAATTCCTTTAATCCACATAATCTCTTTACTCATTTCTCCAATTCTTAGTTTATTTTTTTGTGATTTTTTGCCCATCTTCAGAGTAAGGTCACCAAAACTAGAAGTCAATAAAACTTTTCCAATAAGGATAAAAAATGTTTAAAATTGTATTTTTCATTATAGTCATAGTGTTTATAGTCCAATACATTTTATCCATTCACTATCTAAACTGTTATTTTATAGTCTATTTATTTGGCTGAAATTAAAAATTTTCCCATGGTAATTTGATTATAATTTGCTTTTTTTGCTGATTATAAAAGATAGAACACAATCTACATTTACTTTTGAGGGGAGGATTTTTATGAGTACAGATAATAATGTCTCACGTCGTGATTTTTTAAAAACAACTGGTATTGCAGCTGGAACTTTAGTCGGTGGTGGATTAATAGGTGGTCTTGTTGGCTATAACATGAACGGCAAAGGGACTTCAACTTTAGAGCATGGTGGAACAACAAATGAAGCAGCAGGTTCTCCTAAAGCTAGAATGTTTTTCATGAACGATCGCGATTTTAAAATTTTATCGAATGCAACTGATCGTATTTTCCCTGAAGATGATTTAGGTCCAGGTGCCATCAATTTAGATGTTCCTTACTTTATTGATCATCAGTTAGCTGGACAATACGGTAGTAATTCCAAGGAGTATATGCATGGTCCTTTTGCTGAAGGTGCCCCAACACAAGGCTATCAAAGCCGCTTAACACGAGCCGAAATTTTCAAGCAAGGCGTTGAAAAAATGGAGACGGAAGCGCAAAGTCGCTTTAAAAAAGGCTTTAATGATTTAGAAGGCAAACAAATGGATGAAATATTAACCGCATTCCAAAAAGGTGACATCCAAATGAGCGGTGTAACATCGGCGTTCTTCTTCACTTTATTACGAGCTGCTACTTTAGAGGGAGCGTATTCCGATCCTCTATATGGTGGAAACCGTAATATGGAAGGTTGGCGTATGAAAGGTTTCCCTGGTCATCAAATGGCTTATGTCTCCATGATTGAAGATCCTAAGTTCCAAAAAATTGAACCAAATCAATTAGGCAATCACTAATTTAAGGGGGGTTTTATAAATGGCAAAAACATTACCAAGTGTAGACGTTGTAACAGTAGGTGTCGGCTGGACAGGCGGTATTATCGCTGCTGAGTGCTCGAAAGCCGGATTAAAGGTCGTTGGTTTAGAACGTGGACAAAAACGTGGCACAGAGGATTTTTTAAATATCCATGACGAATACCGCTATGCTATTCGCTATGATTTAATGCAAAATCTTTCAAAGGAAACAGTTACTTTCCGTAATAATCGAAAGATGCAAGCTTTGCCAATGCGTCAGCTCGGTTCCTTTTTATTAGGCGAAGGACTTGGCGGCTCTGGTACACACTGGAATGGTATGACATTCCGCTTCTTGCCGTATGATTTCCAGATTAAAACGATGACAGACGAACGTTATGGGGCAAATAAATTAGGACCCGACTATTTAATTCAAGATTGGGCTTTAAATTACGATCAATTAGAACCTTATTTTGATAAATTCGAAAAAACAACGGGTATTTCAGGCGATGATAAAAATCCTTTTGCGGGTAAACGCTCAAGTGCTTATCCAACGCCTCCTATGAAAATGACACCTATGCTTCAACAATTTGAGAAAGCAACAAAAAATCTAAAATTGTCACCTTATATGGTGCCTTCTGCTAACTTATCAGAAGTTTATAAAAACCCTGACGGTGAAACAATTAATGCTTGTCAATATTGTGGCTTCTGTGAGCGTTTCGGCTGTGAATATGGAGCGAAATCTTCTGCAGAAATTACCGTTGTTCCGACTGCTTTAAAAACGGGTAATTTTGATTTGCGTTATAACTCTAACGTAGTGGAAATTTTAAAACAGGGCAATAAGGCAACAGGCGTAAGATATATCGACACGATTTCGGGAGAGGAATATATTCAACCTGCGAATATTGTCGTATTAACAAGCTATGTCTTTAACAATGCGAAATTGCTCATGGTATCGAACATTGGTCAACTTTATGATCCAACAACTGGCAAGGGCACATTAGGTCGAAATTATTGTTATCAAATTTTACCTGGAGCAACTGGATTCTTTGATGAACAATACAACACCTTTATGGGAGCAGGTTCGCTCGGTATGAGTATCGATGATTACAATGGAGATAACTTTGACCATAGTGAATTAGATTTTATTCATGGTGGCAATATCGCCCTTACGCAAACAGGTGCACGCCCTATTGGTTCAAACCCAACACCTCCGGATACACCTACATGGGGACCGGAATTTAAAAAGCAATCGATTCATTACTATACACGTTCGTTCGGTGTTGGTGCACAGGGGGCATCTATGCCACATAAGGAAAATTTCCTGTCACTTGATTCCAATTACAGAGATGCGTATGGTACACCACTATTACAATTAACTTACAACTTTACTGATCAAGACCGTGCGCTCCACAAATTTGTTTCGGCTCGCGCTGCTGACATTATGAAAGAAATGGGTGCCAAAACAGTTGTACCAAATGCGGAGATTACAGATTACAACATCGTGCCTTATCAAACAACACATAATACTGGTGGAACAGTGATGAGCACAACACCTGATAAAGGTGTAGTAAACAACTATCTACAGCATTGGGATATGGAGAATCTGTTCGCTTTAAGTTCTGGAAGCTTTGCTCACAATAGTGGTTATAATCCAACGGGTACCCTTGGCGCATTAGCTTATCGCTGTGCAGAAGGTATTTTGAAATATAGCAAATCAGGTGGTTCTTTAGTGTAAGCAGTTATCTTGTATGCACCAAAATAAATTTATAGGAGGTTGAAGCGATGGGCGGTCTTGGAGCAATTGGCGTTCCTGGCTTAATTATTATTTTAGTTATTGTACTAATCGTTTTTGGTCCAAAAAAATTACCGGAAATCGGTGGTGCGGTTGGTAAAACATTTGCAGAGTTCAAAAAGTCAACTAAAGGATTAATAGATGATGATGAAGAGCCTGCAAAAAAAATAGAAAAAAAATCTGACGCTTCGTAGGAGGTTTCCTATGGATCCTTATGAAGAAAAAAATTATTTAAGTCCACTTGATAAAAATGAACAAGAGCCTCCACCGTTACGGGAGGCTCTTGTTGAAATTGCAAACGATGAAGTTGAACAGCCAACACTTGAGGATAAACCAATTTTCCCTTTAGATTCGATAGTCGAGCATGTTGCCGAGCTTCGGAAGCAAATCATTAAGGGACTTGCCGTCTTTCTATTATTTTTTATTGTTGCTTTTTCGACCATTAATATTTGGTTTCCCTATGTTACTCGTGGGCATTCACTTATTATTTTAGGGCCATTAGAGGTCGTTAAATTTTATATGACTATTTCCACTACTTTGGCATTTGGTCTATCTATGCCTTTTCTCGTTCATTTTCTTTGGAGCTTTGTGAAGCCGGGCTTAAAAGAAGAGGAAAGTCGTTTCCTAGGTCTCTATGCGCCTGTTATGTTCGTGCTCTTTTTATTAGGTGTAGCGTTCGGCTATTTTGTGGTCAATCCACTTAGCTATTCATTTTTAGTCAGCTTAGGTGCAGCTAATTTTGATGTCATGGTTTCCGCCAGTGAATATATGCATTTTTTAATCATGACTACGGTGCCACTTGGACTATTATTTGAGCTGCCCATCGTAGCGCTCTTTTTATCGTCCATCGGTGTACTAACTGCTGAATCGATGAAAAAAATACGAGGCTGGTCCTATATTGCAATGGGCGTTGGCTCAGCAGTCATTACCCCACCTGATTTTATTAGCCAATTACTCGTATTAATACCGATGATTATTTTATATGAAATCAGTATTCATCTTGTTAAACGTATGGAGCGAAAACAACTCGAAAGCACAGCATAAAGTAGTTTTTAGAGCGTGGCAAGTTGATTTCCGCTACGTGCGGGCGCTTTCCGCGGGCACACCGTAAGCCGCAACCCTCGCTATTGCGCGGCTTGTTGCGTCTTACGTGCTGTGCGTTCCCACAGGAGTCGCCCGCCCTTCGCTCCAATCAATCAGTCTAATTGTTCGAGAATTGTTTGAGTGCCTGGCACCCAAAAGGCATCAAGAGTGAACTTCAACCTCTTGATGCCTTTTGTTAACATTATTTTTTCTTTAAATCCATTACAATAATTTCTGGTAGGTTAAAAAGTCGTAAAGGTACACTACTATTCCCTAACCCGCGACTAACGACCATTTTGGTGTTTTGTTCTTCGTAAACACCCGCTGTAAACTTAGGAAACAGTCCTTGCCCTGGTGCAACAAGTCCTCCTATGCCAGGAATCCGAACTTGCCCACCATGTGCATGACCTGAAAATACCAAATCTATTGCTTGATTTACATACGTACTAAACACTTCTGGCCGATGTGCAAGCAGCAGCTTTAGCATATCCTCCGGAACATCAGCTGTCGCCATCTCCAGCATTTCTTCTGTCGGTCTACCCATTAACGGATCTTCGATACCAACAATCGCCAAGCGCTCCCCGTCGCGCTCTAACACGGTCGATTCATTGGCCATCACATGTACACCTAACGATGACAGCGCCTCATAAATTTCACTAACCTTATTCGTCGCAACTTCATGGTTTCCTAGTACATAATAGACGTCCGCTATTTCAACTAACCCTCTTACCGCCTGTAAGCTCTGTTCCAAATTATAGCGATTACTATCGATGACATCGCCTGTAATAAATATATAATCTGGATTTTGTGCTTTCACCTTTGCAATAAGTTTTTGTTGGTTGTTACCAAAAAGGGCATCATGTAAATCTGATACTTGTACAATGCGTAGTCCATTGAAGCTAGCCGGCACTTTTTCAGACTCATACACATGCTTACTTACAACCAGCCAGTGATTGTTTACGTACAAAAAAATGACTATAAAAACAAGAAAAAATACTACGTATAATAATTTTTTCAATCGCAATCGCTCACTTTGTAGCTACTTTTTCAGAAAAATATCTTACTCTTCTATTATAAGCAAAAAACAGAACGATTGTAAGTAGATGTGCTTTAAATACATAAAACGCCCAAAATCTAGCCATCCCATTCCCTTTAATAGAGTTCATCTGCCTTGCATCTATTCTTAGCTCACTTTCACATGCTATAATATAGGTATAAATTCACATTAATTTACATATTATCAATATCTCAAAATATGACAAGAATGCGAGAACAAAAATGAGAATGCGAAAGTTCTTACTTATTTTTATGGTCATTATTAGTGTTGTGATGATTGGCATGACATCTCGACTACTTCATAATGACAGCCAAAATGCTCCTAAAGCTGTGGCAGGCGTAATAGATCTTAGACAGTATGATTTGCATCAAAATACTGTTAGTTTAGATGGAGAATGGGATTTCGTCCCTGATAAGTTGTTGAATTATTCAGATTTTGATAGCTATCATTCTTATGCTGTCAATGTCCCTTCCCTATGGTCTAGCTACAAACTGGATAATCAACATTTCACGACACTCGGTAGTGGTACCTATCGTTTAAAAATTTTAATTAACGATACAGATAAAATTTTAGGCATAAAAACGGGTAATATTCGAATGTCGAATGCTATTTACATAAATGAAAAACGAATTGGACAAAGTGGAGAGCCCGCAGAAAATTCAACCTATATACAACAAAATGTACCATATGTTGCGTTTTTCTCCCCTGAAAAAAAGGAACTTGAGCTCATCATTCATGTTGCTAATTTCGATTATGCATCAGGAGGAGGAATTATTGGTTCTATTTTTATTGGCGATCAAGAGAGTATTGGTAAATTAAGAGAAGGTTCACTTTTCTATGATTTAATAACTATTGCTGCCTTTTTTACAATGTTTATTTATTTTGCTGGTTCCTACCTATATGCCAAACTGGAGATTGAGCAACTCTACTTTTCTTTATTTTGCTTTATGGTTGGTTTATACAGTACATCTCATGGGGAAAAAATATTAATGTTGTTACTCCCTATCAGTTATGAATCCCTAATAAGAGTCCAAATTATTTCAAGTATTGGCTCAGGTATCTTTATGCTGCTGTATTTTAACCATGTCCTACAGCAATTTTCACATAAAAAGTTCGTCAAAGCATTATATATTATTGGCGCTTTATTATTAGCTACGGTGATGCTCCCAATATCCATTAGCTCATATTTACAAGCTGCGCACTCTATATATATTTTAATCAATATTTTCTATTTGCTTTACATTCAAACGATTGCAATCTTTAAACGTTTAGTAGGTGCGATTTATTTATGGCTTAGTACGATGGCGATACTGATTTATATGGTTGTAGCTACTTTAAATCTCAATATTAATCTAGAAATTTACGCTTTACCGCCATTGCTTCCTTTTATTTGTTTAACGATGCTGTCTCTTTATATTTCTCATCGTTTTACCGATTCTTATTTAGAAAAAGGGAGATTAACAAACGCTTTACTTCGAGTAGATAAATTAAAAGATGAATTTCTTGCAAAAACGTCCCATGAATTTCGCACGCCATTACATGGTGTAATTGCTATATCGCAGTCCATGTTAGAACCGAAGGAAAGCGCTTCATTAACGGTAGAGCAAAAAGAAAAAATTTCGCTTATATTTAATATTACAGAAAAATTATCACATCTTGTAAATGATATTCTCGATTTCTCTAAGTTAAAAGAAGGTGAGTTAAAGCTTCGTCTTACTACCGTTGATCTTTACTCTGTGACCCATGTTCTCGTCGATATATTGTCTTACATCGGCAGTAAAGACGTAAAGATTTACAATTACATCGAACGCGGGAAATTGATAGTAGCCGACGAGGATAGGCTGCGCCAAATTTTATATAACATTATCGAAAATGCTGTTAAATATACTAAACAAGGACAAGTGGAGATTTCATGTTATGAAGAACAGGAATACCTTACGATTGAAGTACGTGATACCGGTCGCGGCATTGCACCAGAACATTTAGAGTCGATATTTGAACCATTCCGCCAGTTAGAAGATGCAAGTAAAGGTACTGGTCTAGGTTTAAATGTGACGAAGGAGCTTGTGAAGTTGCATGGTGGTGAAATCACCGTTCATTCAGTTGTCGATCAAGGAACAACTTTCTGTGTCAAACTTCCCGTAGAGCCTATAAAGAAAGACCTGCAACAGAAGCAACAACAAAATAAAATCGTCTTAACGAAAGATTATTTGCCAATAGCCTTTCCTTATTTCACCGAAAAAAGTATGGGCAAAAAAATACTGATTGCTGATGATGATCACATTAATCTCAAAGTACTTATCGATATTTTGGCAAAGGAAAACTATTCGGTCATTGCAGTGGATGATAGTCGCCAAGTGTTTGAACAATTACAATTGCATCCTGATGTCGACTTATTAATTTTAGATATTATGATGCCCCACCTTTCGGGCTATGAGGTGTGCCAACAAATTAGAAAAAGCTATACTTCGGCAGAATTACCGATATTAATGCTGACAGCAGCGATTCGACCTGAGGATTTGCTAGCAGCATTCCAATCAGGAGCCAATGATTTTCTACATAAACCATTAGATACTGCTGAACTGAAGACAAGAGTCAGAAATCTTATTTTACTAAAGGAATCTACTGAAATTGCCATTAAAATGGAAACCGCCTTTTTGCAAGCACAAATTAAGCCACATTTTATTTACAATGTTTTAAATTCTATTTTATCGCTAAGCTATTTAGACTTGGATAAAGCGCGTATTATGATAACGGATTTCGCGTCATTTTTAAGAAGTAGCTTCTCGTTTGAAAATACAAATAGCCTTATTCCACTTGAACAGGAGCTTACCTTGATTCAAGCTTACGTCAATATTCACCAAACAAGATATCCCGATCAACTTGAATGGGAAATTCAGATGGATGAGCCTTTAAATATATTAATTCCGCCTCTTTTGCTTCAGCCATTAGTAGAGAATGCTCTTTTCCACGGCTTAAAAAACAAGAATGGAAAAGTAATCATGACGATAAAAAAAGAGCAATTAATGATTGAGATTAAAATTGAAGATAATGGTAGAGGAATGACGCAAGAAATACTCGAAAAGGTTTTATCGGAAGAGCCATCTGTTCATCAAAGTGTCGGCATCCGTAATATTACTAAACGTATAAAAAAATACGAGAATTCTACTTTCCATATCGCAAGTATTGTAGGTGAAGGCACAACTGTCACATTGAGATTTCCGCTAATTTTGGATAAAAAGAGGTGATAGCATGTTAAAAGCAATCATTGTTGATGATGAAATTTTAGCCATTAATTTATTAGAGACTATGTTAAAGGATAATCCGGCTATCGAAGTTATCGAAAAATTTCTAAACCCTTTAGACGCTATAGTAAACATTCCTACACTCCAACCAGATATTTTGTTTTTAGATATTGAAATGGCAGAGATGAATGGCATCGATTTCGCTAGCCAATTAGGAGACCTAGCACAAAAATTAGATATTGTTTTTGTTACGGCCTACGAACGTTATGCCATTGATGCCTTTTCTGTTCAAGCGATGGACTATATTTTGAAGCCCATTGACAAAGCTCGCTTAATGAAAACAATTGATAGAATTACTCTACGAAAAGAGAAAATTCAACAAACAGATGTCCCTATACGAAATGAAGACATTCATGCTATTGATAATCTTCAATTTCATGTGCATTCAGGAAAGGTTTACATTAATGGAGTAGCTTTAATCTTATCTACGAAAGAGTTTCATATTCTGTACTTCTTAGCGCAACGACCTGGGGAAATTTTTCACCCCTCTGACTTATATAAGCTCATTTGGGCGGAAGATAGTATCGGCCAAACACAGGCATTAAAAGTTCATATTAGTAATTTACGAAAAAAACTGGAGTCCATCTCTGGCCACCGAGCGAAAATTGTAACAGTCAGAGGATCAGGCTATCAGTTCCTCTTTGACTAATGGCGACGGTGACACTAGCGAATTCCTGATTGAAGGCTGTGAATCGCCACTAAAACGTCAGCCGCTCTTACGGTAGCAAAAAAGTGTTAGATTGATTGCCTCAATCTAACACTTTTTCTCTTTTGGCTTAGGTTATTTTTTTGCCGCTTCTTGAATCTCATAAAATGCCCAATGTTTACTTGAGACATCTTTGAATATTGGATCTTGATGTTCTGTTGTAACTTGACGTTCAAACAAGCGATTTAGTACCTTCACCGCTTGGGCACGTGTTAAATAACCTTCTGGATTAAATGTATCGTCCGTCACGCCTGTCATTATGCCCAATGCATTGACAGCACTAATTTCTTTAACAGCCCAATGATGGACACTTACATCTTTGAACATATTACCTTCTAATGTTGGTTTACAGAAATCTGCATTTGCATCGTCCGAGCACTGCTTCTCAATCCATCGAGCTGCTACCGCGGCCATTTGTGCACGTGTAATCGAACCATTTGGATGAAAGCTTGTCTCCGTAACCCCTTTAAACAAGCCTGTCTCTTTGACAAATTCTATTGCATCTTTGGCGTCATGTTGCGCAGTATCTATAAATGTCGCCTGCGATGTTGGAATGGCATTCCCAGTTAGCTGTCGCGCAAACATACTTGCCATCTGTGCACGAGTGACAAAAGCATTTGGTCGGAATGTACCGTCTGCGTAGCCTTGAATATATGGAGAATGTTTCACTTCATCAGCCTGCTCTGGCAAATAAATCATAGAGAAGGTAGAGAATTTCTGCACTTCAAATTGCAAACCTTGCATATCTTTTTGATAATCTACAATTTTCCCACGTAATAACTCTTTTGTACCATCGCTATGCTCGATAAAAATAGCCAAATGATCAAGTTGTTCTTGTGTTACATTTTTCGGTAATGGCATTGTTAATGTCACAGGGCGATTTTGCATATTCGTTTCAATCGTCATTGGACGGCCAATTAATTGCACTTTTTCACTTTGCAATGTCTCTTTAATCAGCTCTTCTTTTTGTATTCTTTCTTCCACTTGATGTTGCTGTTCTGAAGTCTTAATAGGCACCAATCGGAAATATAAATCATCATTGAAAGATACCATCGAGCTCTTTGGAATCGCAATTTTAGCATTTAACGTGTCGATTTCTAAATGAACAGCGCTTTGTTCTAGAATGGATACAATATTACTTGGTATCGATACATGAATTTGCTTCGTTTTATCCTGCAAATCTGGAATGATAATATGTGCCTTATCTGTACCCTGCTCTTTTAACTTAGCAATTGTTTCTCTTGCGCTCTTTTCAGTAAATACCACTTCATCATTAAACGTACCATCTGCATTTTTTGTGCGTTTAATCGTCGTTTTTGAAACAGTCATGCCATCGCCTGATGCTACATCTACTACAATATTTTCAACGTCAGATGATGGTGGTGTTGACTCCGAGTCTGAATTATTTGCTGGAGGATTCGTGTTGCCGCCACTTGTAGGAATGAGACCCCATTTAGCATACAACGTAATATCCTCTGTAATAACATCTGAAACAAAGTTCCATGCTGTTGTGAAAGTGGCGTCTTTATACCAACCTTCAAATACATAGCCAGACTTCACTGGCTGTTCCGCTGTGATTTTGGCGTTATATTGAACTTGTTTTGGATTAATCGTTGTTCCGCCATTTGACACAAAGCGCACTGTAAACTGTTTTATTACCCATTGTGCAAAAAGTGTTACATTCTCTGTTCCCATTTTAAATGACTCATTTGGTGAATAATTCGTACCTGTACCGTCAACTTTTGTATTCCACCCTGTAAATAGATGTCCCGTTTTAACAAGCTGCCCATCATTAGCAGACACGACAACATCATCATACTGACTGTATTCTGTACTATCTATTGGCGCCGTTCCACCTGTACTACCGTTTCCATTGTACATAACCGTATACGTCACAGGGGAAATAATGATAGGCCCAGATGCAGTCCCTTGGTCTCCATCTAAAATAAGCCCCCCAGCTCCTTTTGCTTGAACTGTAAAAGTATAGCCCCCTACTCCGTTTGATTGGAGCTCTGCAGCAAAATTTACACCATCTTGAATATTTTCTGCTAGTATATTTCTCACCGTTCCGACAACCGTACTATCCTTATACAGCATTACATCGTAGCTAACTGCATTGGGAACAGCTTGCCACTTGGCGGTGCTTCCATCCCAGCTTAACCCATCCGATACAGTAGCTAATTTTATTATCGTTTGGCTATTGGAAGATGCTGACGCCTCACCGTCTAAATAGTCTAGCCCATCGCCTTTAGCTGTTATTTTTACTGTATACACCCCAGTTCCAGCAGCTCGCATGGTTGCTAAGAAATTATAAGATGTTTTATTAGTCATTACACTAATGGCACTACCAATTGGCTGGTTATTTTTATAGAGCTGTACATCATAAAAAAATTCATCCTCTACATCTGACCAGGTTGCTATGCCAACTGGGCTTAAGCTCACATTTGTCACTTGTTCAAGTGTAGGCAATGCACGTATGACATCGATAGTATAGGTTTTAGTAAATCCATTTTCAGCCGTCACAATAATAGATATCACGTTATGACCGGCATTGAGAGATACTGTCTTCCCTACTGCATTTGTGACTGTTTCCCCATTTAACGTAATTGTTGCATTCCCATCTGCCGTTGTTGGAACGATATCCACTGTCGGCACATCGTGGGCTACATTAACTTGATAATGGTATTGCCCACTCGAAAAAATTGGATTTAACTGCTGTGTTAAAACGCTTAAATTACTTAAGTCAGCATTATTGCTTGGCAGTAATGTTGTAAAACGCCATTCATTCACTGCAATAGCCGCCACTTCTTGATTGTCTGTATCGACAAATGCTCCATTATCCATTAATACATAATAGGTCATTGCTTTTGTTAAATATTTTGTCAACTGGATAGTAGCAGTAGTGCTATTCATTGTTACATTTGTTGAAGTAGCTTCTATTGATTCTATTAAAGTATTATCTTGATCATAGATATGAAGATATTTTCCTGCAACGCCATTGACATTTTTGCTGAAATTTAACGTTAGCGTTGGTTTCGTAGAAGCATTTACCGCATTGTTAGCCGGTACTGTTGATACGACTGTTGGTATCGGCGCTTCCATGATATCTGTCACCGAAATAGTAAATGGTTTTTCAAAAGATAAGCCACCTTGATCCGTAACCCTAATTCGTACACTGTAGCTATTCTTTATTTCATAATCAAACGGACTATTTGTTTTTAGACTATTCCCAGCTATGCTAAAGCTATTATTATCTGTATCTCCCGCTCCAATTACTAAACTATACATAAAAGTAGAATTTGCATCAGGGTCAATGGCGCTTAATGTCCCAACTAAGGTGCCCGGTGGTTGATTCTCGGACACTTTATTTGAACTTAATATAATATCAGTTGGGCTTTCATTGACATTAGTAATGAGAATAGTAAATACTTTTTCAAAAGTAAATCCACCTTTATCTGTTACATTAATCCGAACACTGTAACTGTTCTTGGCTTCATAATCAAATGAACTATTCGTTCGTAACTCATTTCCTACTATGGCAAAACTATTGTTATTGGTATTTCCATCTACATTTACTAAGCTATACGTAAATGTGTCTCCTGCATCAGGGTCTGCCGTACTTAATGTTCCCACTATAGTTCCCGATGGTTCGTTTTCTGACACTGTGTTTGAATTTAATGTAATATCAGTTGGAAATTCATTTACGTCCGTAACGGAAATCGTTAACGTTTTTTCAAATGATAAGCCCGCTCGATCTGCCACCCTAACTCGAACACTGTAGCTATTCTTTGTTTCGTAATTAAATGGACTATTCGTTCGTAATTCATTTCCTACTATGGTAAAGCTATTATTATCGTTATCCCCCGCTCCGCTTACAAAACTATACGAAAATGTGTCTCCTGCATCGGGGTCAGTGGCACCTAAAGTTCCCACAAAGGTCCCTGCTAATTGATTCTCAGGAACTTTGTTAGAGCTTAATGTAATATCAGTCGGTGCGCTATTTTGTTGGGCTTCATCTTCACCGTAAGTAATTTCTAAAGAGGGCTCCATTAATGCATATTCAGGTGGCAACGAGTTACCAAATTTAACTATAGACATATTCATTGAGTCACTTGTGACTATAAATGTTAGATTATTTCTATTAATCGCCGATAGATTAGAAACTAAATTTGTTACATCAATTTTTTTTGTAAACTTTTCATCACCGTCACCCGTGACTACATTCGTAGTAATTCCTGCTTCCTCATGAATAAAATTCGGAAATACATTCCCAGTAAAATTGCTATCCCAAACATTATTTCCCATCTTAACTGTTAGTTTGGAAGAAGATTCACTATCTTGATTAATTCCATGTAAAGTTAGCTTTGCTGATAAAATAGGTTTAGCTGGATCAATAGCAAATTTGATGGCAGCCAAATCTGTCAGATACATTCCCCTTTTATAATCATAGTTATATGAAACATAAAAAATATCAGGATCAGGATAAGGATCTGCACCATCTGTTAATTCACCACTCGAATCCTTTTGTACATTCAGCTGTTCCACAGGATGGTACGTTTCTTCAGTACTAGTACCTCCTATAGCTCTAGCACTAGCACCTGCAGGCTGTATTCCTAAAGTTGTAAATACCATTGTAGCAATGGTGACCATTACAAATACTTTGTATATTGCTGTTTTCATTAAAGAAGTTAAATCCATGTTTACTCCCTCTTTCTATTGCTTCGGAGGATAAACTCCTTCTAAACAAATAATAAAATTCATGGCAACAAAAGGCTGCATATTATTGTGTGGCTGGTTTCCACCTTGCGACTTTACTATATCCGCTTTCATTGCCACTGGGTCTTTCACATTCACATACGGTTTTGCCGAAAGAGCTGACTCACTTCCCCAAATAGCATCAGTTGGATTGTCAATGCCACCTGCTACTACAGAGGAGCCTTGTGCTCTATGCGTATGAATAGGCATTTGCGTTTCGTTTAGCGTGACTGTACTTGTTCCAATTGTTTGCGCGATTGTCCTTGGCGCTAAATCAGGACTATTCCCGAAGTGCATAGGGGCACGTCCCCTTAAATCAGGTAACTTAAATGTTGTCGTACCATCTCCGCCATAAGTTGCTCCAATAATTGAAAATAAAGCACTATTTTGTGCAACAGACAATGCACGTCCATCACAAAATGCCCAGTTCCTTGGAGCATAGTTTCCTGCGAAAATTCTAATTTCACCTAAGTATGGATCCATACCTATATTCCTCCTTATTCTCTACTTGGGAAAATCCCCAATGTTGCGATACAAAAAGAGACACTTAAATAGGGTTGCATATTAGGATGCGGTGTACTTTGCCCTGTAGTTGATAATGCCGCTGCATTCATTGCTACATTGTCATTTTTTGCATAAATATCCTTACCCTTAACTGCTCCCCATGCGTTGTCTTTTGGTGAGGGCTTATCTGTTGTCGATGCATCTGCTGTTATTTGATGTGTATGAGCAGGCATTTCATTCACTGTCAATGTATGTTCTGCTTCTCCGCCTGTTGTTCCATAGGCAATCTGATTACCTGCATGTAATGGGACTTTGCCTTGTAAATTAGGAAGGGCAAAAGTTGTCCTACCATCACCTCCATAGGTAGCGCCTAACAATGAGTAAAGTGCTGTATTGGTAGCTATTGAAAGCAGTTGACCATTACAAGGAAGCCACCCACTCGGTATTTGATTGAAACTAAAAAGACGTATTTCTCCTAAAAATGGCTCTGCCATTAAACTCACTCCTTCTATTAAAAATCAGGATAAAGACCCTGCGTTGCAATAATAAAATTAATGACAAACGAAGGCATGATGTTACTATGTGCGTGCGTCCCACCTGTATAAGAAACTAACTGGTTGTTCATTTGTACAATCTTACTGGAAGCATCCGTTTGATAGTTTGTGAGATTCGATACACCCCATGTATTATTAGCTGGTGAATTTTCTGTCGTTTCGGCTGATAAATTATTGGCATAAACCCCATGTGTATGTGCAGGTAAATGTTCCTCCGTTAATGTCACTGTCTCGACTCCGCCTTTACTTGCTATCGGATATTGAGAACTGTTATGAATCGGTAATCTTCCTCGTAAATCAGGTACAGCAAAATTTGTTTGACCATCTCCACCGTATAAAATACCTATTAATGAATAAAGTGCCTCATTCCCTGTAATAGGCAACAATTGACCATTGCATAATTCCCACCCTACTGGCGCATATTGACCGCTAAACATGCGAATTTCGCCTACATATTGATCTGACATGATGCACAACCACCCTTACTGTATTTTTTCTAATAAATATACAATCACATTAAGCAACACTTGCTAATACAGCCTGATTTTCTTCTTGTATGGACTCCACTTCTTGCACTTCCATATCTAAAACCTTCGCAATCTCTGATGGTGTATGTTTTGTAAATAACATATACATTGCCTTAATCTTTTTTGCCTGCTCTTTAGGAATGTTTAAAGTGCTCGAAATGCCCGCTAAATCTGTATTGCTTTCAATTAAATATGATCCTAATAAAGTAGTAGCAACTTTTTCTAACTCATGTTGGTCTGCAGCATTTTTACATAATGCTTCAGCCGCAATACTAGCTGCGATGGATAAATTCATTCCTTTTTCCTGCATACGTTTCATGGCATTAAATTGATCAGACCATTTGCGTAAAGTATTGCTTTGCTCCTTCACTAAAAAAACAAGCTCTCGATTATTTACATTTGTATCTTGTAACAGCCCTGCTTCCTTAAACGTTTTGGCAACCTCTTTAAAGAAAGCATTTACTTGATTTTGCCCACTATTAATCTCTTGTTTTGTCTCAGCTAAATCCTGTTTTGCCTTATTTGTCTCGGCTTGGATATTTTCAAAATATTCCTTCCGCATTTCCCCTTGAATAATACCTGTAATAAGGTAAAGAACAGCAGCTATTCCACCAAGCACACCTAGTTTTGCCACTAAGCTATCGAGCACTTTTATTTTTCCAATGCATTGATTTGCAACAAATAAAAAAAGCGCGACGCCTTTATCTAAAGAGATTTTCTTATATGTAGGCACAACGATTGATAAAGAGATTAGCGGCAATGTATTTTTAAAGCATTTTCGCCACTCTAGAAATTCCATTAGCAAACTATTTACATCATCTTGGATATCGTGTTTTAAAATATTTAAGTCAACGGTTGTACCACTCAGCTCACTTTTTAACGCTTTTAACAACCTAATCGCTTCTGCCTTACGCTCTGGATTATCAGTGCGGAAAATATGATCTCCTATCCAAGCACTAATCTCTAAATCTTCGTCTAACAACTTCGAAACAATGCTATCAATGCCTTCTTTACATTCAGCCAACTTGTCTTCTACCTCATAAATATTTTTTAGACAAGGTTGCAATTCTTCTACATAAGTTCCTAATGTCGCTTCTGTAATCGCCATATCTATCCATCCGTTCTAATTTTATTTTTTAGCTAACAATTGCTAGTAAATCGCTATTCGTCTCTTGAATTGTTAAGATTTCGTTTACATCCATATCTAATACTTTTGCAATGTCTTCAGGTGTATGCCTTTTAAATAACATATACGTTGCTTTCACTTTTTTAATTTTTTCTAAAGACATATCTAGCTTTTGAGACACTACACTCGTCGACTCTCCAATTTCAAGAAGATAGGCACCCATTAACATCTGGATACAATTGTTTAATTCCATTTCATCATCTCGATTAGTGACTAAATTGGCGGCAACTACTTCTGCTGAAAATTCAATCGCTAAACCTTTACTAATCATGTGTTTCATTGAGTCATATTGATCTGACCAACGTCTTAAAGTACCTGCCTGCTGTTTAACGAACGATACGAGCTCCTGATGATTGGTAAATGGCTTTGTTAACATGCCTGTTTCTTGAAAGCTCTTTGCCACATCATCAAAAAAGGCATTTACTTGCTCCTGCACAGTTTGAATATCCGATTTTAGCTTTCGAACATTTTCCATCGCTGTTTTTGATTCTTTTTGGATATTTTCAAATAACTCCATTCTTTTTTCGCCTTGAATTAATCCGTCTATTAACACCATTACAACGATCAGACCTACAACACCTAACCCTATCGCTTCAAATATTGGTAATAATATATCTTTCAATACGATCGTTATTACAAGCCCTAACATTAAGCGATGAAAGGGATTAGAAGCCTGGAATTTAGGTATAGCTATAGAAACTGCAATAAATGGTAACCTATTATCAAAATAAGTTTTCCATTCCTCATATTCTTTTAATAAAGTATTTAATTCATCTTGGATATCATGCTTTAAAATATTTAAATCTATTTTTGCATTACTCAGCTCATTATTTAGCTCGTTTAATAGTTGAATAGCCGTTTCTTTCCTTTTCGGATTATCCGTACGAAAAAGATTATCACCAAGCCACGCACCTAAATCGAAGCCTTCATCGTTTAATTTCGATAAAATACTGTCTATATCTCCACCTGTTTTGCCAAGATTATCTTCTAGTTCAATAATATTTCTAATACTCGGTTGCAGTTCTTTCACATACGCCGCTAATTGGTTATCTGTAATTGGCATTGCCATACTCCTTTCAAATTAGGAAATAACGATAGAAAGTAAATCTTTATGTTCTTGATATAATAAATCAATTTCTTGAAATTCCAGCTCCACCTTTTCTGATATTGTTTTTATGTCCATATTAGTTAACAATAGATAAATCGCCATTAAGTGCTTTGCTTGTTGCTCTGTAAGCTTTATATCTTGAGCTATTGTCGAATAGCCTACAGCCGTTTCAAGTAGATAAGCCCCTTGTAAAATTCTTTGATCTTGATATATTTGCGATGGCTCTTCTAAACTTTCACTTAACAATTTTGCGCTTAAATGTACAGCATCTTGAAACTGCATCCCTTTATTCAGTATTGTTTGTAACATTACATAATGATCCATCCATATGTTTATCTGTTGCTTATTGTTTGTAACCCTATCAACGAACTGCTGCAGACTATAAGTGGATGCTGGCAATATATCTCGTTGATATAAACTTGAACTGACATTACCAATTCGCCGAACTAACTCGTTTTCTGTCTCTGTTAGCATGCTTATTAAATTCGCTACACTACGTTTTGCTTCATTTACTTGTTCATGTTTATTGACATCAAGTTTTTCAAGAGTTGTTATTATTTCTTTAGCATAGGTCGATTCAATTGTTGCTGTGAGTAGCGGCAATTTGAATACAATCTCATTTTCTATTAAGGGGAATAGGAACATGCTAAATTGAACATTTGTCGAAAGGCTTGTCTCTAAGGGATTGCTTGATACTGCAAATGGAAGTAATGGGAGCATTTCTTTATAAGCTTGCTTTAATTGTCCAGTAGTTTTTAGCAAAGTGTTCACTTCGTTTATAAGTAACTGCTTGATATGCGCAATCACTATTAAAGACTTTCGTAAATCGGCTTGTACTGCTCCTAATAGTTGGAGCGATTTTTCTTTCTTTTTACTACTTAAAAAAAATCGTTTTTTTCTTTTTTGAACAGTGCTTTTGCGATTATCCTCTAAGCCGACTACAATGCTTTCTATTTGTCCCTCTAAATAAAAAAAGCATTGAATCGTTTGCCTTAACTCTTTTTCATATGTTTGTAAAACAGCATCTGAAATCGGCAATTCTCATTCACCTCACTTTTTAATAATGGACGGAAGACAGCAATAATTTAGAAAAAGAGTGACCTCTTCTTTTATTGCCATCGCATTGTAAGATATAATTCGTTTTCTGTTACAACTTGAAAACCTAATCTTTCATAAAGACGCCTCGCAGGATTTGTATGAAAAACTCGTAATAGTACTGCCTTATTTCCTTCTCGTGCTTTCTGTAAAAGCCCGGCAATTATAGATGATGCTATTCCTTTACTTTGGTAAGTTGGCAATATAGAAATATCGATAAGATGATGGTAATCTACCAATTCTGCAATTAATAATCTCCCTACACACTGTTTATCTACGACAATCATGTAATTGCTTGCTGTAGGAAATTGTCCATTATACGAAGCCTGCTGTGCACGCCATTGCATGGTTAAAAAAATTTGTTTTTGTTCAACAGACCATCCCCATAAATCTACTTCTTGCTTTCTCGTTGAACTGTAGACTTCATAAAGAAATGGCTCATCTGCATTGGTGATAGCTTTAAGCTCTATTGTCATCAAAACTTCACTTTCCTTTGCTAGCGCTAAATCTCAATCCGTATCATGTGAGTCATCCAAAAAAGATTGCCTAGCTCCCTTTACTATTTAACTGAATATTCAGAATAATTTAATCGTATGTATGAATTGACTATTGCTTACTACCTAATTACGGTGTCGAATATTGCGGTTTTTAGGACTCCCTTACTGTTTTTATTATATTATAAATTCCCTCTTTTCCTCTACGCATTTTAAGTTAAGTTTTCTTAACCTTTCTACCTACTATGTTGGATTAGTTCAAAAAAAATCTGCTCACGCTCTTATAAATGAACATAAACAGAAGACAAGGTTTATTTAATTATAACGAGTGAACAACTTCCATATTAATTCATTACGATCTCCCACATTTACCTTTTGAAAGATTAGCTTTAAATGATCTTGTACGGTATAACTTGAAATGCCGAGATTATGTGCAATGACTTTGGTCGGCATCCCTTTCATTATTTCAACAACTATTTCCTTTTCTCTAGGTGTAAGCTGAAAAGCTGTTATTGAAAAAGCTAGCATTTCTTTTGGAGACGCTTCATTTAATATTATCGCTATTTGTTGTTGTAAATCGATTGTTGTAAGAAAGGATGCTTGGATTGTTATATAGCCTTCGTTATGAATTGGCACTAATAACGGCGTTTGCGTGTTCCATCTGTTTGCCTGTAGCTTCGCACAAAATGCCTGTATTGGCTTTGGCAATTGCCAATGTGATAAGCCTTCATTGTTTCTTAAGAGTGCTAACATTTGAGCAGCCTTATTATTTGTAGAGATAATATCCAAATCTTTATTTAAAATAACGATACCACTATGCTCCGAATCCGCTGACAGCCTTTCTTCGATAATCGTATGGTAGAATCCCTTTAAAGCCTCCCCTATAACAGGCATGAGCATTTTAACTTGTTCTAGCTCGGTATCTTGAAAATAAGGCTGTATATTTTCCGCTTTTTTGAAAAGTGTTAAAAAACCATAGCATTGGCCTTGAAACAGTAGCGCAGCTCGAATTTCATCACTAAAACCATGGGGCTCTAGCACCTCTTTATAACGCACACTCCTACTACGCTCATCACTAAGTCTACCTATATATTGACCACTTTCCACAAGCTTTACATAGTTATTAACATCGTTAGTGCCATATTCCAAGGACATTATTTGTTGATGAATATTTTCAATAGATTGCGCTGTAATTGCACCTATTGAATCAAATAGTTGAGGATCAGTCATAGTACAACAATAGGCATCAAAGCTAATAAACTTACGTAGTTCTTCAATCATCATTTGTCGGTATTGCAGTGAATTTTGACTGCCTTTTAAGATGCTTAGTGATTTCCTTTGCCAATAATGAATATTTTGCACGGAATTCCTCCCCCCAGAATTATGGGATAGCTCATTATCCATAATTATTTATAATTGAGAATAGTTCTTAATTACATTGTACAATAAGGAGGATAAAAATGAAAAATCCAAAACTTGATTGGCACAATCCTATTGCCTCTACATACCACGATACTATTCGACAAAAAATTATTGGCTACGATCATATTTATGACATTATGACAGATATTCTTCATAGTTACTCAACTATCGATAGCATATTAATAGTCGGTGCAGGTGGCGGTCAAGAACTATGCACCCTAGGGAAAGCCTTCCCTTTCACCCGCTTTACAGCCGTGGATACTTCAAAAATCATGCTACAGTTGGCACAGAATCTTATGAAAGAAGTGGATTCTTCCCCTTGTATTGAATGGTATGAAGGGGATTTACGTTCATTAGTGTTTAACCATCCGTTTGAAGTTGCTTCCTGTCACTTAGTTTTACATTTTATTGAGGGGCTTGAGCAAAAGAAAGCACTACTACAAAAAACGGCTGATAGCTTAAAGGATAATGGCATGTTATTCATTTCATCCATTAATACAGACATGTCTTCAACAGCATTTCCACTTCAGCTCAAGTATTGGCGAAGCACTATGCTGCAAAATGGGTTATCTGAAGATCAGTGGTTACATTTTGAACAGTCCTTTGGCTCCACTACCTATCCAATTAAACTGCAATTGTTAACTGACTTACTGCATGAAGTTGGCTTTTCAACAGTCATCCCATATTTTAAGTCACATATGGTTGATGCCATAGTTGCGATCAAAGAAGAGACCAGAATATGATAAGAAAAAATATATTAATCGTTGGGGGTTATGGTGAAGTCGGAGGAAAAATTACACAGCTATTATTGAGACATTATGCCAATCGACTATGGGTTGCCGGTAGAAATTTACACAAAGCGGAGCAGTTTTGCCAACAACAAAACCATCTAGTTAGCGCCATGCAACTTGATGTCTCTAAGCCTGTACAGCCACATCAACTTGCAAATTTCGCGCTTGTCATTATGTGTCTAGAACAAAAGGATACGGCGTTTGCCGAGCTATGCTTATCACAGGGAATTATGTACATTGATATTACTGCTAGTTTTTCTTTTTTAAGAAAGCTTGAACTACTTCATCCTATTGCCGTTCATCATCATTCTACGGCTGTAATGAGCGTGGGTATGGCCCCTGGTTTAACGAATTTAATGGTCATGCATGTAGCTCAACAGCTCCCCTTAATAGAAAAGCTTCACATTTCGATTTTACTAGGGGCGGGCGATACACATGGCGATGCCGCAATTATTTGGATATTAGAGCAATTAAATAAGCAATTCACCATTAAAAATCACAATGAGACGAAGATTACTAATTTTACAAATAAACGCATTGTAGATTTTAATGACATTGGAAAGCGAAGTGTCTACCAATTTAATTTTTCCGACCAGCATACATTAAGTAAACACTTTCCTAAAGGGCAAATTGTAACGAGGATGGGATTTGATGTAGAATGGCTTAATCGCTTCGTCTCTTTTCTACAAAAAAGTCGACTTTCTTACATGTTAAAAATAAAAATCATGCAAAATATCTTAACTTCACTTATCCCAAAATTGAAAATTGGATCTGCTGTGTGTGCGATAAAAGTTGAAGCCCTTGGAAAAAATGCAGCCGCATCATTATCCTTTGTTGATAATGATGAATCATTAGTTACAGCGAAAATAACTGCAGCAGTCGCTATGGAGCTTTTAGAAAAAGAGCAACCATCAGGAACTTATCATATCGAGGAATTATGCAAACTGGATACAATAAAAGAGCAATTTGACGATACTTCTTTCATATAAAAAAACACATTTAGTCTCTACTATCTAAAGAGGCTAAATGCGTTTCATATATTATAGAACTTTTTCTAAAAAGTCTTTTGCACGTTGTGTAGAAGGTGCTGAGAAAAATGCTTCTGGTGATGCATCTTCTATCAGCTTACCACCATCAAGGAATAGAATGCGATCTGCCACTTCACGCGCAAAGCCCATTTCATGTGTGACGATTAACATCGTCATCCCTGAGTCTGCTAAGTTTTTCATTACTGCTAACACTTCTTTCACCATTTCAGGGTCAAGTGCCGAAGTAGGCTCATCAAATAGCATCACTTTTGGATCCATCGCAAGTGCTCTAGCTATTGCCACACGTTGCTTTTGCCCACCGGAAAGGCGGTTTGGATACTCATTGCGTTTCTCGAACAGGCCTACTTTTGTTAGTAAACCTTCAGCATTTTTAATAGCGGTTGCCTTGTCCACGCCCTTTACATTGATGGGTGCATAAGTTAAATTTTCTAGCACTGTTTTATGTGGGAAAAGGTGAAAATGCTGAAATACCATACCAACTTCTTCGCGGATTTTCATGATGTTTGTTCCTTTATCAGTAAGGACATCTCCCGCAATTGTAATCTTGCCACTCGTTGGCTCTTCTAATAAATTTAAGCAACGTAAGAAGGTAGACTTACCAGAACCTGATGGGCCGATAATCGCGATTACTTCTTTTTCTTTTATTTCTGTTGAAATACCTTTTAGAACTTCATTTTGACCATACGATTTGTGTAAATCTTCAATTTTAATCACTTTTTCTCATTCCTTTCTCGATTCGTTTACCAAGGAACGTCAAGATAAGCGTCATAATATAGTAGATTACCCCAGCAAATAGTAAAGGTTCAAGATAACGATACGTTGAACCACCGACAATATAGGCACGGCGCATAATATCAAGTGCACTAATAACGGTTACAACAGCTGTTTCCTTATTTAACGTAATAAATTCATTGACTAAAGACGGTAAAATATTTTTTACTGCTTGTGGAATAATAATATCTTTCATCATTTTTGCATACGGTATACCTAATGCTTGAGCAGCTTCCATCTGACCTTTATCAACAGCATTAATACCGGCGCGGATAATTTCTGAAATATAGGCACCTGAGTTTAACCCGAATGCAATAATTGCTGTTGGGATCGGCTCAATTTGAATGTCCAATAATTGTGGAACTGCGTAATAAATAATTAATAATTGGAGTACAAGTGGTGTACCGCGGAAAATAGACGTATAGAAATCCGCAAACCAACGTAAAACTTTTACTTTTCCAATTTTACATAATGCTAATAATATACCAACGATAAAACCGATGATGGATGCACCGATTGCAATTTGAAGTGTAACACCTATTCCTTTTAAAATATAAGGAATAGAGGGAATAATGGCTGTAAAATCTAAATTCACAGCGTCCCCTCCTTTCTCTTTTCCTTTTAGTGAAATGGACAAGCGATAGCCCTAAATAGAGCTATCGCATTTCAATTGAATTATTCAGCTTTTTCTAACCATTTTTCTTCAAGTTGTTGAATTTTGCCTTCATCTGCTAATTCTTTTAACGCTTTATTAATTTTATCTTTTAAATTGCTATCTTTTTGAACAGCGATTGCTTTGTAGTCTTCAGGCTGTTCTTCTACTGGGAACGCCGCTAATTTATCGTTTGTTTTCAGATAGCCTTTCGCTACGCCACCTTCCATAATTGCTCCGTCTAAACGTTTAGACATCATATCTTGGACAATTTCAGGAATACGTGTACGCCCTTCAATCGATACATCTACTTTTTTTGCAATAGCATTACCTAAATTTTCTTGAATAGAAGCAGTTTGTACACCGACTTTTTTACCAGCTAAATCCGCTTCTTTTTTAATACCACTATCTTTTTTAACGACGATTACTTGTTCTGTTTGATTATATTTGTCTGAGAAATCTAAAACTTTTTCTCGCTCTTCATTTGGTGTCATACCAGAAATAATAACGTCGATTTTTCCTGCTTGTAAAGAAGGTACAAGGCTGTTAAAGTCCATATCTTGAACTTGCATTTCTACACCTAATTTTTCACCGACTAGTTTAATTAAATCAATATCAAAACCAATAATTTCTTCACCTTTAGCAGCGTCAACATATTCAAATGGTGCATAGTCTGCTGAAGTACCCACTTTTAATACTTGTTTTCCGGCTGTATCTGAGCCAGTATTTGAATTTGTTGCATTATCATCTTTAGCGCCACATGCCGCAAGTACACCGATTACTAAAACGAGCATCAGCATGAAAAATTTGTTCTTCATATTCTAACATCTCCTTATTGTCATTTTTATTGTCTATGAGACCCATACGTCTCGAAAATGTCGATTGGATATTTATTCATACATAAGAATAAAAAATCTATCTGCTAATTAAGATATACTCTTTCAATATAATTTTCAAGCTATACATGAAATTTTTTAGTAAAATATCTTACACAGAATTTTCTAAAAAATCAATGTTTTTGTATTTTCTTTTCGTGATAATACCGTGTTACTTTACTATTTTCATTCTTCGCTTTATTTATGCCTGTAAAACAAAGGACATCCGTACAAATCAATGCATATGTAGTTGGACAAAATAAAAAAGTGTTAGATTGAATGCCAAGTCAATCTAACACTTTTTGCAATGTTGTTCATGTTCGCTACTTCGATGTTGTTCGCAAAAGCATAGCTAAGTTCTTTTCATAATCAATCGAAAAAAGTTTACGAAAACCTTCGTCCTCATCAATGAAAAATTTATATGTTATTCATTGTCTGAAAATAGCTTTGCTTTTAATTCATCTTCTCCGGAGCCCTCGGCTAAAGGGACGCGGGATCGATAGGCAGCACGACATATTAAATGTCCTGCTACTGGTGCAGTTACAAATACAAAAAGAATTCCTAAAATTAATCGAACACTGACATAACCGTCATGGACCCAAAAATAAATAAATGTACCTAACAAACAGGTAAGTACAGATAAAGTAGAACTTTTCGTTGCCGCATGTGAACGGGTATAAACATCAGGCAAACGAATCATACCTAATGCGCTAATGACACTTACAATAGAACCGACAAGTATAAGGATGACTGCCGTCCACTCAATCATTTGATTTACGTTCAACAATCACACCTCTTTCAATATATTTTGTAAAGGCAATTGTACCGATAAAAGCCAATATACCTAAAATTAAAATGGCCTCAAGATATGCCTTCGTTTTTAATACGATGGATACAATGGCTATCGCCGAAAGTAGATTAATACCAATTGTATCAAGTGCAATTGCACGATCAGGCATGGATGGGCCTTTTATTACTCGATATAGTGACAGTGCAATCGACACACTAAATAACGCAAGTGCTAGTAGTAAAATTTTTTCAACCATTAGCGTGTCACCTCCATAATTGCTTCTTCAAATTTCCCTATGGAGCGAATTACTGCGTCTTTTGATTGCTCAATATCCATCGCATGAATATAAAACATGTCCCCTTCTTCTGAAACTTCCATCACAACGGAACCCGGTGTCAGTGTTAGCAAGAGTGCAAGCGCTGTAATTTCCCAGTCTCCATTCAGCTTTGTTTTATACGTAAAGATACCTGGCGTAATATTCAACTTAGGCGTTGTTATTTGTTTTAGTACATTGTAGCTTGAGAGTAATAGCTCCCAATTAAAAAGCCAAAGTAGTTTAATAATAGAGAACACACGACGCAAATAAAATTGTGTGCCATAAAAGCGGTGCATTGCATACAAAATGCCGATACCAACGACAAATCCCATTAAAAATGTTGTAAACTGTGGCGTAATTTCATCCTGTAATAATAACCACAAAGTCGCAATAAATAAATTTAGTATAAACTGCATTGCCATTACTGATTCACCTCACCTTGCCATTTTTCGCCGTTCAAAACTGCGTCAATATAAACAGAAGGTGTGTGAAGCGTCTCTGCGGCATCCTTTACATATGGCGCCATCCACTCTGCACCAATACCTAAAGCTATTGTACAAACAGCTAATAACGTCAATGGCAGCACAATACGCTTCGGTAGTGGTTTTTCATCCTCAATACTAATAATCGTTTCACCGAAAAAGGAGGAAAGAAAAATGCGAAGTAGCGAATAAAGAACAATTAAGCTAGAGAGGAAGCCTAGTCCTAGTAGTACAAAATTTCCACCTTCTATTGCCCCTTGTCCTATTAACACTTTACCTAGAAATCCACTTAAAGGTGGAATGCCAGCAAGTGAACACATCATGATAAAGAACAGCCACCCGAAAAATGGATAGTTACGAATAAGGCCACTCATTTTATCTATTGTCGTTTCACCAGTCACATAAATCATCATGCCTACTGCTAAAAATAGCATGGCCTTTACGACCATATCATGCATTAAATAATACGTTACACCTTGTAAAGCAGACTCCGTTCCGATTGCAAGTCCTGCAACGATAAAGCCAACACCAATGAGCACATTGTAGGCAGCGATTGCTCTAACATCTCTTCCAGCAAGTGCGCCCATACAACCAGCAATAATCGTTAACCCTGCCATGATTCCGAGCGTCAAATGTGTTACTTCTGGATTCGTTGTAAATAATAATGTAAATGTACGTACTAGTGCATATATGCCAACTTTCGTTAAGAGCGCAGCAAATAATGCAGCAATGGCAGTTGGAGGTACACTATAAGAACCTGGCAACCAGAAGAATAGTAATAAACCTGCCTTTAAGCTAAAGACAATTAGGAACACAAGCCCTACTGTTGTGATAAGTGGATCAACGCCCGCTTCTGTAACACGAAGGGAAATATGCGCCATATTTAATGTTCCTATCGTTCCGTATAAAAAGGCTAATGCCACTAAAAATATCCATGATGCAACAATATTTATAAGCACATATTTTAGCGCTTCACGTAGCTGCACCTTGCCACCGCCTAAGCTAATAAGGGCATAGGAGGCAAGCAACATCACTTCAAAGCAGACAAACAGATTAAATATATCGCCCGTTAAAAACGAACCATTTACCCCTGCTACCATCAAGAGCACAAACGGATAAAAATACATCTTTTCATAATGCTCACCAATTGTAAAAAAGGCGTAAATTACACATATAGTTGCGACAATATTCGCCACTAAAACAAGCAGCATGGCAAAAGAATCGGCAACAAATAGTATCCCAAATGGCGGCAACCAGCCACTAAAGTCAATACGCATGACCCCTTGGGATTGAACCTCTAGCAAAAGAACAGTACTTATGATGACCACGAAGCCTAATGTACAGACGCTCACAATGCGTTGTATTATGATATTTTCTCTTAAAAACACTAGTAAAATGGCCGTTATTACCGGCACAATTAATGGTAAAACAATCATATTACTCATCAGACGTACCTCTCAATTCATCCAATTGCCCGGTGCCATTCGTTTTATAAGCACGATAGCCGAGAACGAGCACAAATGCTGTCACGGCAAAGCTAATGACAATAGCCGTTAAAATTAATGCTTGTGGCAGTGCATCTGTGTAAGGACCTGCCGATTCACCAATAAGTGGCACATCCCCCTTTTTTAAACCACCCATCGTTAAAATAAGTAAATGTGCAGCGTGTGAAAGCACAGCTGTTCCTAGAATGACACGTAATAATTGCTTTGAGAGGATTAGGTACGTCGCCACAGCAACTAACACACCAACTAATATTAGTATTAAAGACTCCATTGGCTATTCATCCTCACTTATACTTAAAATAATGGTTACAACAACACCTACAACCGTTAACGCCACGCCGGCTTCAAAAATAGTAACAGTTGAAAAGCCCATTTTCCCAAAAATCGGCACGTTGATATACGTAGACGTTTGCGTTAAAAACGGCACATCAAAGAACAGTGAACCGATTGCAGTTCCCGTAGCTAGCAATACGCCCAAGGCAGCTACCTTTTTAAAATCAAATGGCATCCCCTTGTGCACTGTTTCTATGTCATAAGCTAAATACAGTAGTACGATTGCCGAGGCAAGTACAAGACCACCGATAAAACCTCCACCCGGCGCATGGTGTCCTGCAAAGAACAAGTAAACGCCAAGAGTTAATATAATAAATACGACAGCCTTTGTAATCGTCCGTAATATAACATCATTAATTTTCATGGTCTGCCTCCTCTTTACGTGGCTTGAGCTTTGTTAGCGTGTAGACGCCTAAGCCAGCAATTAAAAGAACGACAACCTCTAACATCGTATCAAATGCACGGAAATCACCTAAAATGGTGTTTACAATGTTTGAACCACCTGCTAAATCATAGGCATCATTAAAGTACTCAGCAACCGTCTCAAAACGATCATAGTGCACGACAGCTAAACCAACTAATGTCACCGTTGCTCCTACAAAAATGGCAATCACAGCATTAGACCATTTCACTCTCAAGCGTGAAGTTTCAGGCATTAAATCCGGTAAATATTTAAAGCATAATAGGAACAATGCGGTTGTCACGGACTCAACAACTAATTGTGTAAGTGCTAAATCAGGTGCTCTGAAAATAACGAAGAAAAATGCAATGGAGTAGCCAAGTACCCCGTTTAATAGCATTGCTGTAATACGACCTTTTGCAAAAATCATCCATATGGCAGCAAACATCATCACAAACACCAACATGAGCTCATAGGAATCTACTGGTGAATCTTTGGCGAAATTAAATGCAAGTGCATCTGACCATACAAAATATCCTGCGATAAGCGCGATGAAAAATACATAAATATAGACAAAATAGTGCGTTAAATTTCCTGACATATAACGATTTGTAACCTTCATTGAGCCTTTTTCGCTAAACTCAATAAGGCGGTTATAGTAGGTGTTAAACGTATATTTTTGTGAAAAGACACGATATAGTGGCTTCCAGCTTTTCATTGTTTTAAATAAGATGAGTCCGACTATAATGACACCAATGGTCATTAACAATTCTGTATTCACGCCATGCCATGCATAAATATGTGGTGTTAAATCACTAGCCGATGGGTAAGTTGGGTAAATGCTCGCCATTGCTGGCTGTAAAATATAATGTCCAAGGACGTTTGGAAAGATGAAAATAAGGACCACGAGTAGGCAAAGTACGATTGGCGATAAAAGCATGCCAAGTGGTGCTTCATGTGGTTTTTTCTCCAGCTTTGTTGGCTGTAGTTTACCGAAAAATGTACGGCTGATTAAAATCATGCTGTAAACAAACGTAAAAATACTTGCAACCCATGCCACAATAGGGAACAATATCCCCCAACTATCAATAGAAAAGATGTCGACATGACGAATTGCCAAGACAGCTGCAAAAAACATTTCCTTACTTAAAAAGCCATTAAACGGTGGTAATCCTGCCATTGAAAAACCACCTATTACTGCGATTGTAAACGTCACTGGCATCAATGCCATTAAACCACCTAGACGTCGAATATCACGTGTACCCACTTCATGATCGACAATACCGACCATCATAAATAATGCGCCTTTAAAGGTAGAGTGATTAATCAGGTGGAATAATGCGGCAAAGCTGGCCTGTGTATAAATAATTGAACTTTCCGCATAGCCAAAATAATGCGCTACCGAACCAAGCCCAAATAAACTCATAATTAAGCCGAGCTGACTAACTGTAGAAAATGCCAGTAATGCCTTTAAATCTGTTTGACGTACTGCGTTGAATGAGCCCCAGAACAGTGTTATTAGACCAATGCCACTGACTAACCAGAACCAAATAGCCTCTCCTCCAAATACTGGAGAAAAACGCGCAACTAAATAAATCCCAGCCTTCACCATAGTAGCCGAATGGAGGTAGGCACTAACTGGAGTTGGTGCTTCCATTGCATCTGGCAACCAAATATGGAAAGGAAATTGTGCGGATTTCGTAAAAGCACCTACTAAAATTAATAACAGCGCAGGGACGAACAATGAATGCTCACGGATTATCTCTACGTTAGCTACAATATCACGGATGCTAAATGTTCCTGATGCTACATACAGCATTAGAAAACCTGCAAGCATAGAAAGACCACCAAATACAGTAATGGTCATTGCTTTTCGTGCACCAGCACGTGAAGCTTTACGATGATGCCAAAATGCAATTAACAAAAATGATGACACACTTGTTAATTCCCAAAATGTATACAGCACCATTAAATTATCTGAAAAGACGACGCCGAGCATAGCGCCCATGAATAGTAATAAGTAGCAGTAAAAATGATGAAGAGATTCTTTCGTTGATAAATAAAAAATTGAATATAAAATAACTAAACTACCTACGCCTGTAATCAGCAAACCAAAAATAATGCTGAGTCCATCGAGATACGTCGTGAAGTTTATATAAAAAGAGGGAATCCACTCATATGTATGAATAAATGTTTTACCCCCGGCAATTTGAGGAATGTACCGTGCAAGTAAAATAAACAATATGATTGGAACGGATAAAACAAACCAGCCTAAATGTGCAATACGCCTTAGTCGCCTATAAAGAAAAGGGATAAGCGCGGCGCAGACAAATGGTAAAAGTATCGCAATGAGAACTGTGACCAAATGAAAACCTCCTACAATCAAATTCGTGCAGCAAATTTATGCTTAAGATTTTGTATAATGCTTAGGTCTGTATGACACCGGTCTTTTAGCTATTGTACTCCCTAAGCTTTCCTTACAAAATTTATGCCATTCGCCGATGCTTTGACTTTCAACAGCGGTGTTTCGTTACCTGCTGAAAAATTCAAAGCCTTTCTATATCTACCAACAGGGTAGATTGCCAAAAAGTTTAACGTATATCAGAATTCTTTTACCTGTACAAAGAATAGTGCATACAGGAGATTCATCATGCCTAAAGTGCCCGATAAATGTTTCGATACATCAATACTTGACTATCCATTTAACTCACTGCATAATAATGTGGCATATGGAAGCTATTTATTTAAATGCACACTATGCATAAACAAAACACGCTTAGAACATGTATTTAAGCTGAATTTCATAAGCTTTTCCGTATATCGTCATTAACTTTTATTCACTTTTAAGTATACAATATAAATAAGCATAATGCACTGTAACAGCATTAATTTTAGCTGTTTTAGGATATTTTTTTCATCATCTGTAGTACAAATAACAAAATATCAATAGGATAAAGAGGTGTATTTTTTTAATGAAGCATGTTAAAGGGAGATTGGACGAAAGTATTTTAGTTTGTGTCTATTATGGGCTGAATGGGGAACGCTTAATTCGTCGGGGTCATAAAATGGCCATGATGCTCGATTGCCCTCTCTATATTCTTTCGGTCGATTCACAACCTCTCGATGCATTTGATGCAGAGAAATCTGGTTACATTGAACAGTGGAAAGACCTCTCCGAAGAACTTGATGTAGAAAAATTTATTTTATTAGATAATGAAAAACGTCCTATCCAAAAAGTAATTGCTGAGGTAGCAAAAAATTACGGTATTTCACAAATTATCGTAGGTCAGAGTGCACAAAGTCGTTGGGAGGAAATTACAAAGGGCTCATTCCTGAATGTGTTATTAAAAGAAGTACCTTTTGTAGATTTTCACATTGTAGCTGTCCAACGCCCTACTGAAGATGACGCGTATGATACATACGAAAAAGGTGTACGTGCCTATTTAATTAAGGAACAGGAAAACTTTAAAGTAGCCTTTACTTGTCCACAGCATGTTTCTATTGAAGGCATTTTCTTTAAAGAAATTGGTACTGACTTTGACAACGGGGTATTTAAATTCACTTACGATGATAAAATGCATGAGGTGCATATTACTGAGGGCTTGGTGAATGATATAGAAAAGCTACCTACCGAGTTTACAACTCCATTACGACCGTAGTTTGTATGGATTGCTGTATGCACCTAGCTAACACGCCTCGACAATAGAGGCGTGTTTTTCTTTGAAGTTTACATAGAAGCTGCAGGTTTATCTTTCGGTAAGAAAAATGCTACTAGTAATAATAACGGCAGTAATGACACGATTAACATCGTAAAATCAATCCCTTTATGATCCATCAATACGCCAATGACAATTGCTCCAATTGCCCCCATACCAAAAGCAAAGCCAGTCGTTAACCCTGCCATTGTGCCAATTTTAGTCGGCACAAGCTCTTGTGCATAAACGACTGTTACCGAGAAGCTAATCATAATTAATGTTCCGATAATCACTAAAAATATAGTTGCTGCCCATAGTGGAACATAGGGCAATGCTAAACAGAATGGCATTGGTACAACAACGGAAAGTAAAATAACATTTTTTCGGCCGATACGATCTGACAGTGATCCTCCAAAAAAAGTACCAACAACACCAAAAGCCATAAAAGTAAAAATTAAAATTTGACCGATTCGCAAGCTAACATCATAATGATCCATTAAATAAAAAACATAAAAACTTGTAATATTCGTTGTATAAAATGATCGTGCAAAAATAATAGTAAATAATAATGTTAAAGCGACTCCAACTTGTTTCTTAGTCAACGGAGGTAAAGATGACACCAATATCCGCTTATTTTTAGCTAGACGTTCTTGCTCCAATTGCTTCTTATACCAGCCAGCAATCTTGCTTAGTATGAGTATCCCAAAAGTTGTTGCGATTAAAACAAACGCCGCTCCACGCTGTCCAAAAATGTCCAAAATATAAGCACTAATTAATGGTGCAAGTGCTTGTCCTGAGTTCCCACCAACTTGATAAATGGATTGGGCAAGACCTCTTTTAGAACCTGCCGCCATAAATGATACACGTGAACCTTCCGGGTGGAATATTGCCGAACCGAAGCCTAAAAACAATACCGCTATTAGAATTACCCAATATTGTGTTGTAAAAGCTAAAATGGAAATACCTATAAACGAGCTAATCATACCGATCGGTAACGCATAGGGCATTGGCTTTTTATCGCTGACAAAACCGACAATTGGTTGCAGAGCTGAGGCAAACATATTCAATACAAACGAAATAAGCCCGATTTGCGTAAAAGTCAAACCGAGCTCACTTTTTAATATTGGAAACATTGCAGGTATTACAGACTGCATCGTGTCATTGATCAGATGGGCAATGGCAATAGCAATCATTATCGGAAAGACTGGGTTGTTCAAATTCGTCATTTGTTTGTTCATGCTACTACCACACTTCCTTAATAGTTAAAAACTTTATTTATAAATGATTGTCGCATACAATTCCTTTTTTTGCACAAGCTATTTCTCGATAGCAGTTCTAAGGAGTTGAAATTTTATGAATGTAGATGAATTTTTCCACGCCAATGTAGTAGAAATGGTAATTAGGGCAACCCTTTCCTTTTTTGCACTACTCATTGTTACACGATTATTAGGAAAAAAACAGCTAGGACAGCTTACTTTTTTCCACTATACAACAGGTATAGCTTTTGGTTCTATCGCTGCAGAAATTGCTGCACATTCTGAGACGCCTTTTCTAGAAGGACTTATTGCATTAATTTGGTGGAGCGTTTTAACGTATCTCATGACTGTTATAACGATTAAATCTAAAAAAGCGCGTGTGCTTGTGGACGATAAACCAACCATTCTTATTCAAAATGGCCTTATTTTAGAATCTGGACTAAAGAAAAATCGTTTGCACATGGATGAATTAACAATGATGTTACGTGAACAATCCGTATTTTCCGTTCAGGACGTGCAATACGCCCTCTTAGAAACGACCGGTAACTTGAGCGTCTTGTTAAAACCTACAGAGCAACCCTCTACGAAACAAGATATAAAAGCCGATGTTACACCACCAACTTATTTACCAACAGAAGTTATTTCCGATGGACAACTCATAAAAGAAAATATTGTGGAACTTGAGTTAACCGAAGATTGGGTTATGAAAAAGCTGAAAAAACAAAATGTCCAATCTTATGAAGATGTCTATTTTGCACAAGTTCAAACGAATGGCTCCTTATACATTAGCCTCAAAGATAAAGCGAGACGATCAAGCCCTTAACAGCTTGTTTCGTCTTGCTTATTGTATTTGCATAATATCTAATGGTGTAATAATGCCAATTAGTTTTTGATGTGTTTTTCCTTGCTCCGTAATTAACAACGCCTCAAAGCGCCGTCCCCTCTCTACACCTTGCTTAAATATTTCCTCCGCCTCATAAATCGTTATGTATCTACTGACAAATTTGTAATTCACTCTATTTTTTTCGTGCAATAATATATCATGCAATGTTGGAACACGTTTCGGTACATGGTTGCCCCCCATTACGGACGCAAGCCAGTTGGTAATACCAACCGTTGTTACTAGACCTTTAAACTGGTCTTGATGATAGACAGGAAACTGTGTAAATTTCCGTTGGCGAATTACTTTTAATACATGTTTTAATGAATCACTTTCTTGAAAAACAAGCACTTTTTTTCGAAACATTTGCCCGACAAGCGTTGGCTTTGCAAGAGTAGCATCCATATATTCAATGCGCTCAACTACATCTTCGTGAGGTTCTGCGATTACATATTCCATCGACGTTCGATGATGGACAATTGCATTCCGTAAATCTGCATAAGAGCGCAAATCATCCTCATATTTACGGACTAGTACATCCTTTTTCTTCGCCTGGTCGACGAGGCGGTAAAAAGGCATAAAATCCTTCGTACCGATAATATCCCTTAACCGATGATCAATACGGTTAAAGGCCGTAAGAAAACGATCGGAATTTTGTGTAGCCAAATGTATCACCCACTCCATAGCAAGATTTTCTACTTTTCAAGTTATGCGACAACTGCGGAGTTATAGCTACATTATATTCCTAAGTTCTGGATATTCCAAGAAGTTTGGGTGCCTGGCACTCGAGCAATCATGAATATTCAGAATTGTTCGGGTGCCTGGCACTCTGCTGTTACATATAAAAATCCACTTCGCTTTCTCCAGGCTAATAGAAGCCACAAGAATCAAAGTGGATTTTGGGTGACAGGCACTGAAACAATTTTAAATATTCAGAATTGTTTAGGTGTCAGGCACTATATTTTTGTCATGGCCGCATTTTTATTCATTGAAAAGACGCCAATACTTATACAAATAACTATAAGAACTATTGTAATAGCTAGGCTCCACCAATAATGGGGCATTTCCATCGTGCCACGTATTAGCTGGACGCCATACGTTGGTAACTTCCAAGGTGAAATTGTCCAAAATGTCCCTACCAGTCCATCCAGTATTTGACCTACAAAAATAACAATAAATGCGCATGTTGTGGCTACTACCGTGTTAAACATTGCACTCATCATAAGTGTTAAGGCTATAACAAATAATACCCAAATAAAATACGTACAAACACTTGCTAATAGAGTACCTACTTCGAGTTTGCCGTACAGCACGACCGTATAATATACACTTGCAGTAAATCCAGCTACTGTACTTACAAGACCGACTGTACTGATTACTAAAAACTTACTTATAAAAAATGCACCAAATGAAATAGGACGTACATACAATAATGTAGCTAAACCGCTTGAACGCTCCTTACTAATAGAGCCTACAAACGAAGCCATCAGTACTAGTAACCCAATTAATTGAAACTGACTTATAGTTGCTAATATTAAATCTGCCGGTACTAATTCTGGCATCAGCATTTCAAAGCCTTCTGGCATATTGCCAACAGCCTTTAAAATATCCATCATATAATAGTTGGTAAGTGGCTCACTCATACCTATAAGCGCGAAAACAAGCGGAATCCATAAAAACTTCCTACTACGCCACGCTTCACGGAATTCCTTTTGAAGTAGTACATTTAGTCCACTCATGCTCGTTTCGCCACCTTCATGAAAATTTCCTCAAGCGACGCCGTTTGACGTGCTACGTTACGTACTGAATAAGGATAAGCAGTAAGGCGTTCAAGTAATTGCTGCATGCTAGGTTGCTCGTCTTCAATCGCTATATTCACATAGCAACCGTTCACTGTACATGTAAATGTCGATTGACTAACAAAATGTTGTGCCTCTTCCAACGTGCTAAATTCAACGACATAACTCGGTTCATCAAAACGCTGGCGCACTTCTTGTAATGTTCCCTGCTCCACAAGCTGACCATGACGCAAAAATAATAACTGATCAGTCATTTCTTCAGCATCATTCAAAATATGTGTTGAATACAAAATCGTCGTCTCTTGCTGCAAACCTTTTAATAAATCAAGAACTTCTCTTCGACCAACAGGATCTAAAGCAGATACGGGCTCATCTAACAAAAGTAATTTAGGCTTATGCACAATTGCCTGGGAAATACCTAATCGCTGCTTCATACCACCTGAAAACGTTGCGATTTTTTTATGCAAATCATTTCCTAGCCCTACAAATTCTAATGTTTTTTGAGCATCTTGCTTTGCTTTTTTAGCAGGTACGCCACTTAATTTTGCTGCCATTTCTGTAAACTCTAGCGCACTTAGCCAAGGCTGAAACTGTGGGTATTGTGGCAAAAAACCAATATTCTCACGTAAATCCCCACCCGACATTTTCACACTGCCTAAAGTTGGCTTTAATAAGCCTGTTAACATCGATAAAGTCGTTGTCTTTCCTGCCCCGTTTGGTCCAATTAATGCTGTAGAAGTATGTGCATCCAATGAAAAGTCAATGGCATCCACTACCGTTTTATCGGCGAAACGCTTCGTCAAACCTGTAACCTGCAGTAATGTTGTCATGATTGTTTTCTCCCGACGATAAAATATGCAACCGGTCCTAGTAGATTAATAAACAATATAATAAATACCCATAAAATTTTTGGCCCGTTCGTTGCATGTATCTTACGTAAGTCAATGAGCGCAACAATCATTAATATAATTTGTACCCCGATTAGTGGCGCTATAACAGCCCAAGGGATTTTTGCTAATTCCTCCATCATATAAACCACCTCATCTTTTGTTCTAATATAACTATAACAGTTTTGTTCTAATATGTATAGAACAATTTTTTACACTACTGTAGTAATTCCATTGAATTCCCCTATGCTGTTCAATTAAGACGGTCGCGTCTCGGGATATAAAAAAAGCCCACCATTTGAACATGGTAGGCTAAGTTCATACTTATTCATTTGTTTCGTAAAGACTATTTATCCATTAATTTTGTATCAATTACTTGTCATACAACTTCTTTAAAGCAGACGCCATATTTGGGCGTATCGTTACTTGGGAACGTGCCTTTTTAACAGCCGACTCCGCTTCCTCTAAGGAATTCGCTAAGCCAAGTTCCATTAACACAGCCGTTGCCGCTACACCTGCTCGTCCACCGCCACTTCCGCAGTGGAAATAAACCTTTTGTCCAGATTCATAGGCAGAGACAATCTTTTTCGCGACCTTGTCGATAGACGGCGCTACTTCCGCTTCTTCATCAGCGATAGGGATATGGTGGTAGTCATACTGTGCGGCTTGCTGTTGTTGCCCAGTTAATCCATTTACTCGAACATCAATAACTACATCTACCTGCTCATTTGAAAAAGCAGCATCTGCATCTTGCGCACCACCAAAAAATAATCGATCCTTCACTAACACATCATAGTTTTTTTCCATCATATCCACGCTCCAAGCTGTTATTTCTCTAATAAATGTCCAATCGCTTATTTTACACAGGTTCCGCCTCAATCGCTCGTTGTTTAAAGACTTCTAGTTAAAACCTATTTTTTCCATTATATCCATTACTCGTAGTTTCAATGCTTCTAGAGAAAACCAATCTTCTTCGTCAACAACGCTAGCTTGTACTCTGTCGATCGCTCGTTGTTTAAAGACTTCTGGAGTAACCCAATCTTCTTCTTCGAAACTATCAATTGGCGCAACTTCAATACCCTCTAGACCATCTCCCCATGTAACTGTAGCTTTAACTTCCTCTAAAATTTCTAAATATTGTTGATATAATTCTTCTTTTTCTTGTTGACTTAAGTCAGCCACTGGTGCTGCACCATTTTTTGTAATAAAGAAAATCAAGAGAATACAAGCCAAGGCAAAAAGAATCGTGAAAAATTTGTACGTTTTTTTGGACTCCATTCTATCCTACTCCTTATGATAGTTAGATGTCTCATAACGAAATATATTTTTGATTTACGTTATGAAACTACACCAGTTGGGCTGCAATAGAATTTTGTATTTAATGTGTGGTAACTGTAAAGATTAAGGTAATCTAACCTTCCACCGATAGTGAATTCATAAGTTGTACCTCGATTAGTAATACGAGCGTCTACTCCTGTTGGGGTAAAGTTACTTCATTATCATTCGTAGGTATTGTTCCGTCTACCACAGGTGTTGGTTCATTTGATTTCCATTTTGCGAAAACTTCTGTTTTGCTATTAATTGGTTTTCCAAAATCAAAAGTTTGCCCTTGGTCATCCACCCATTCAATAAATTCCCTGTTATCATTAATGATTGGAATAAACGGTTTTTTAACATTTGAACCTCTAGGAACAATTGATTTGAATAACTTTTTCTTATCTCCATCAGTACTCTTATCATAATATGTGACCGTGTGGTAGTTTAAAGTAGCAGGGAAAGCTTGGAGAATACTCTCCAGCACGATAGTTCCGAGTGGTTTTAACATATGATGAGCAGTTGCACCTCGATCGGTATCTGTTATATCATAGATATAATATGGTCCTGTTTCTCTTACTCTAAATACATCCGGTGCAAATCTTGTATAAAATGTATCTATGCTTTCCGGATAAGCTATTCGAATTACTTTGTTTTTCCAGACATTATTGTCACGGATTGTTCTGCCGTCTAAATTCATTCTAATTTGATTGCCAAATACAAAAAGAGCTACCACATTTTGACCTCTACTATTCTTTCCTATAGGTCTTCGAACGAATTCACCCTTGTTCCATTTTTTAATTACCTCTACTGCTTCTTCATTCACTATTAATTCATCTATTACAGGTACAGGTGCTGTTTCACCTACTGGAGATGCCGACTCATCTACCGACCCTTCTGTTGGGGTTGTTTCACTTGCCTTCGGTGTTGATTCCTCTGTTGCTGAATTTGATCCCTCTGTCGCTCCACCTACTGATTCATCTCCCGTTAATGCTGTTGTTGATGCTGTTGTTCCACCCAATCCTGGTTCTATTGAGGATGTATTTGTTGCCGATACTAGTCCATCTGTTAATCCATTTGCCACTGGTGCTGATGTATCTGTTGTTCCACTTTCAGCAGATGTTGATCCATCTCCTGTCGATGCTATTGTTTCACCTGATTCTGGTTCTGTTGGTGTTGTCATCGATGTTGATTCTTCTGTTGTTCCATTTGGTTCTAATTCTTTTGGAGATGTATTTGTTGGTAATCCTTCTGTTGCCGGGGTTGTTTCACTGACTGTCGATTTTGATTCTTCTGTTGTTCCATCCGCCTCTGGTGCTGCCATACCTTTTGCTGATGCCGTTTCACCTGCTGCCGATGTCGATTCATCTGTCATCGTTGCTGATTCATCTGTTGTCGGTGCTACTTCTTCTGATTCTGTTGGAGCGGATACACCTGTTGATTCTACTGTTATCGATGTTGTTTTATCTGCTGATTCTTCTACCCCTGATGCTGATTCCTCAGTTGCCGGTGCTGTTCCACTTGCTGGAGATGTTACTTCATCTGATTCTATCGAAGCTGATCCACTCGTTGATTCTTCCGTCACCAATGTTGACTCACCTGTTACCGGCGTTGTTTCATCTACCATCGATGTTATTTCACCTGTTGCTGATGCTATTTCACCAGCTCGCGAGGCCGACTCATCTATCGATCCATTTGCTGTTGTTTCACCTGCGTCCAATGTTGATTTTTCTTTTGTCAATGTCGTTTCACCTGTTGATCCACTTTCCACTGGTGCTGATGTATCTGTTGTTTCACTGACTGTCGATGTTGATTCTTCTGAAGCTGGTACTGTTCCACTTTCAGCCGATGTTGATCCATCTCCTGTCGGGGCTGTTGTTTCACTTGATTCTGGTTTTGCTGGTGTTGTCATCGGTGTTGATTTTTCTGTTGTCGGTGTTGTTTCACCTGTTTCTGGTTCTGTTGCTGATGCTGATTCATCTGTTGCCATCGTTGTTCCACCCGTTGACGTTACTGTTTCGCTTGCCTCCGATGCTGATTCACCCGTTGATCCACCTGTCGATTCATCCGCCACTTGTGTTGACCCACCTGCTACCGGCGCTGATTCTTCTGCTGTCTGGGCTGTTGTTCCACCTGTTTCTATATCAGTTGACCCACTTGCTGCCTGTGTTGACCCTTCTGTCGATCCGCTTGTCGATTCTTCTGTCATCGATGCTGATTTATCGGTTGTCAGTGCTACTTCTTCTAATTCTGTCTGAGCCGATACACCTGTTGATTCTTCTGACATCGATGTTGTTTTATCTGCTGATTCTTCTACCACCGATGGTGATTCCTCATTTGCCGGTGTTGTTCCACTTGCTTGCGGTGTTACTTCATCGGACTCTTTCGAAGCTGATTTACTTGTTGATTTTTCTGTTGTCAATGTCGTTTCACCTGTTGATCCACTTGCCACTGGTGCTGATGTATCTGTTGTTTCACTGACTGTCGATGTTGATTCTTCTGAGGCTGGTGCTGTTCCACTTTCAGCCGATGTTGATCCATCTCCTGTCAGTAATGTTGTTTCACTTAATTCTGGTTTTGTTGGTGTTGTCATCGATGTTGATTCGTCTTTTGTTCCACTTGTTGATTCTTCTGCCATTGATGCTGATCCTTCAGTTGCCGGGACTTTTCCATCTCCCGCCAATGACGATCCTTCTTTCGTTCCATCTAACACCGATGTTGATTCTTCTGTTGTCGGTGTTGTTTCACCTGATTCTGGTTCTGTTGCTGATGCTGATTTATCTATTGCCATCGTTGTTCCACCCGTTGACGGTACTGTTTCGCTTGCCTCCGATGCTGATTCACCCGTTGACCCGCCTGTCGATTCATCCGCCACGTGTGTTGACTCACCTATTGCTGGTGCTTGTCCACCTGTTTCTCCATCAGTTGACCCACTTGCTGCCTGCGTTGACCCTTCTGTCGATCCACTTGTCGATCCTTCTGCCATAGGTGTTGTTTTATCTGTTGTCAGTGCTACTTCTTCTAATTCTGTCTGAGCCGATACACCTGTTGATTCTTCTGACATCGATGTTGTTTTATCTGCTGATTCTTCTACCACCGATGGTGATTCCTCAGTTGCCGGTGTTGTTCCACTTGCTTGCGGTGTTACTTCATCGGACTCTTTCGAAGCTGATTTACTTGTTGATTCTTCTGTTGTTAATGTCGATTCACCTGTTGATTCATTTGCCACTGGTGCTGATGTATCTGTTGTTTCACTGACTGTCGATGTTGATTCTTCTGAAGCTGGTGCTGTTCCACTTTCAGCCGATGTTGATCCATCTCCTGTCGGTTCTGTTGTTTCACTTAATTCTGGTTTTGTTGGTGTTGTCATCGATGTTGATTCTTCTGTTGTTCCAATTGTCAATTCTTCTTCCATTGATGCTGATCCTTCAGTTGCAGGGACTGTTCCGCCTCCCGCTAATGTCGATCCTTCTTTCGTTCCATCTACCACCGGTGATGATTCTTCTGTTGTCGGTGTTGTTTCACCTGATTCTGGTTCTGATGCTGATTCATCTATTGCCGTCGTTGTTCCACCCGTTGACGGTACTGTTTCGCTTGCCTCCGATGCTGATTCACCCGTTGATTCACCTGTCGATTTATCCACCACTTGTGTTGACTCACTTGTTGCTGATGCTTGTCCACCTGTTTCTCCATCAGTTGACCCACTTACTGCCTGTGTTGATCCTTCTGTCGATCCACTTGTCGATCCTTCTGTCATCGTTGTTAATTTATCTGTTGTCGGTGCTACTTCCTCTGATTCTGTCGGAGCCGATTCACCTGTTGATTCTTCTGTCATTGGTGTTGATTCTGTTGCCAGGGCTGTTGTTCCACCCAATTCTGGTTCTGTTGGTGATTTCTCTGTTGTCGGTGCTGTTCCACTTACCGCCGATGCTGTTTCTTCTGTCGATTCACCTGCTGATTCATCAGTTGATCCACCTGTTGATCCCTCCGCCCCTGGTGTTGCCACACCTGATGCTGGTGCTGTTCCACCTGCCGCCGATGTCGATCCTTCTGTCGATCCTCCTGTCAATCCATCTACCAAAGTTGTTGATTCTGTTGCCGGGGCTGTTGTTCCACCTGTTGCTGATTCTTCTGTTGCTCCACTTATTGATTCTTCTGCTGTCGATGCTGATTCACCCGTTGATCCACCTGTTGATTCGTCCGTCACCTGTGTTGCCACACCTGATGCTGGTGCTGTTCCACCTGCCGCCGATGTCGATCCTTCTGTCGATCCACCTGTCAATCCATCTACCACCGTTGTTGATTCTGTTACCGGGGCTGTTCCGCTTACCACAGATGCTGTTTCTTCTGCTGTCGATGCTGATTCACCCGTTGATTCACCTGTTGATTCGTCCGTCACCTGTGTTGCCACACCCGATGCTGGTGCTGTTCCATCTGTCGATTCATACGCCACTTGTGTTGCCCCACCTGCTACCGGTGCTATTCCCTCCATTGCCAGTGTTGCTCCACTTGTTACTGGTGTTGATTTCTCTGTTGCTGATGTCGATCCACCTGTTGATCCATCCACCACTTGTGTTACCCCACCCATTGCCGGGGCAGTTCCATCTGTTGCTGATGCCGATCCACCTGCCGATTCACCCGTTGATCTACCTGTCGCCAGTGCTGTTCCGCCCGTTGACGGTACTACCGGTGTTGTTGCTTCATCTACTATCGATGCTGATTCACCCGTTAATCCATCTATTATTCCATTTGCTACCGTTGTTGATTCGCTTGTTGCAGGGGCTGTTGAGGATTTCTCTCTACCCGCTTCTGATTTTACTTGTGGTAATTCAGCTCGAGCCGTGTCAACTGAATCATAGTTTGCGTCTGTTAAGTCATTGCTATCAATTTGCTTTACTATTGCTGGTGTTGCGGCGGCAGCTACGGCGGCTGAAACAGCAATAATAATTGCTTTCTTCTTTTTCTTCTTTGTTTCTTCTTTTTTCTTCATTTCAGATAGATTCCTTTCTTTAAATTTTTCTGAGACTCAGCAATTATCCGAAATTCAGGTACTATATACTATTACTCCACCCCTCCCTAAAACTATTAGAATAATTAAATAATAAAATATTGAAATAGTTTCAGTCTAGTAAAAAGGATTGATAGAACCTAGTAAAATAGCAGTTTTTTAATATATTTTATTAAAATATAATTCTAACAAAAGATTTTTTTCAATAAAAATCACTCAATGGTCTTGTACTTGAATAATTTTTTGTATCTTGGTAGCAGTATTCGAAAAGCAATAAAACATCCTTTCAATCCAAGACACTACGCTAATGAACAAAGCTATCAGCTACATAAAAAGAAAATACTTACGTTATCATCCTGTAAGCTACTTGGACAATAGCAATGTTCCACAATAATCTATTGAAATAGTTTTAGCTATGTCAATTTAATTACTTTTTAAAAAGAAAAAAGATGTACTATAATCAGCACATCTTTTCGTTAATATTTATATAGACATTCTTTTGCTTCGGCAGTTACTTCTCTAATAAATGTTTGATATCTTCATAATAAGGTAGCGCTGTTAATGCGCCTGCCTTTGTCGCTGCCATCGCACCTAAACGATTGCCAAAGCTTACACAACGAACTAGCTCTTCTTCCGTTGTCGGTAACCCATTGTAATGCACATCGCGTAATACACCAGCCATAAATGCATCGCCTGCACCAGTAGTATCTACTGGGACAACCTTTTCTGTCGGAACATGGATAACTTCGCCGTTTAATACGGCATACGTACCCTCTTCACCTACTGTTACTAAAATGATTGGCACTAAATAGCTGTTTAATTGTTCAATACCTTCTTCTAACGTAGTTGTCTCTGTTAAGAAAAATAATTCATCGTCCGTTACTTTCAAAATATCTACATTGTCAAAGAAAGACGTGATCGTTTCACGACAAACTTCTTCACTGCTCCATCGTAATGGGCGAATATTGGCATCCATTGCGATAATAGCACCTTTTTCCTTTGCCATTTCAACAGCAGCACTAGTTGTTTCTAGTGCAGTTGGATGAAACATCGTGCCTGAGCACACAATTAGTGCAGATGCATGTTTAAAAGCAGCTTCATTTAATTGTGTTGCCTCAACTTGTAAATCTGGTGTCTCATCGACATAATCTTTAAAAATTCGCTCACATGCTTCTGTTAAATGCACGTACACGCCACTTACACGTTTTGCAGGATTAAATACTGCGAAATCAAGATTCACACCTTCTTGTGCAAGACCATCTCGAACAAATTGTGAACCTTCATCATCGCCAGTAATCGTAATCAATGCAGATGGAGCACCAATACGGCTAATGCCAGCAGCTACATTGACCGTTGCGCCACCCATATATTTAGTAAAAGATGTATTTGTTACATCATCAGCAATATAGTCAATAAAAGCATCTCCATAGACTAAAATAAAATCCTTATCTTCCTTTGTCATTATGGTCCCCCCGAAAGTCTAGTCATTATAGATTAACATGAAAGTTGATTTTCTATAAAGTTTTAAACTTTCGGAAAAATAATGAAATCATTACATTCTTGACGTTATCGCACTACCATATCGCTATTTTCCGACATTATTCGCTAAACTTATTTGAATAATTACTATTCATACCGCCTCATTAAATGGTCATCCTAAGGGAAGAACCCTCTATAAAATAAAGTAGTGAATATTTCAAAAGCTTGAGACATCATCTATCTTTGTTATACTTGCCTATAGAAAGGTAGGGATTTTGACAATGAGTATTACAATTCGACAAGCGCAACCGCAAGATGCCAATGCCGTTGTGCCACTAATTATTGATGCGATTGGTGAGATTGCCAACCGTTTAACAGGTGAACAAACAGCTTCAATGGTTAAACAAGAACTAACAGAGCTTTTTAAACGCGAAGATAATAGACATTCTTATTTAAATACTTTTGTTGCTGTAGAAAATGAACAGATTTTAGGTATTCTTGTTTACTACAACGGCGAACAAGCCATTGCAATGGATGCCAATCTCGTAACATGGCTTAAAGAAAAAAATGCCCCTTCTATTACAATCGATAAAGAAGCTCATGACGATGAATACTATATCGATACAGTTTGTGTGGCGCCAGAGGCTCGTGGTAAAGGAATTGGAACACTATTAATTCAATTTGCCATTGACCAAACGAAAGAACGAGGCTTTACAAAATTATCATTAAATGTAGAAACACAAAAAGAAGATGCTCGTCGCTTATATGAACGTATGGGCTTTGTTATTACAGAACCATGGTCAATCATAGACGAACCCTTCCATCATATGGTGAAACAAATTTAGGATGTGGATTAATTAAGTATGAAAACAAATTTATTATATCCTCTATTGATTGTCATTGCTTCAAGTAGCTATGGTATTTTATCGACCATTGTCAAAGTAGCTATGCAGCATGGCTTTACATCATCAGAGGCGGTATCTAGCCAATACATTATTGGCTTTATGCTCGTTGGAACGATTTTTATCGTTACCCAAAGGCAACTACCGAAACTTTCAAAAAACGGGCTAGTTATTTTAGTTAGCGCGGGTATTTTTACAGGTACTACCGGCATTGTCTACGGTGAATCATTAAAATATTTACCTGCCTCGCTTGCCGTCGTTATGCTCTTCCAATTTACTTGGATTGGCTTATTGTTAGATTGCATTGTTCGTAAGCGTCTACCAAGTCGACCTGAAGTCATTTCGATAGTGATTTTATTTGCAGGAACGATTTTAGCTGCTGGTGTATTAAACGTCGATTTAAGCGGTATCCCTGCACAAGGCTGGTTATTCGGGTTAGCTGCTGCATTTACCTTTGCATGCTTTATCCAATTTAACTCTCGTCCCGTTGAAGGTGTTACAACGACATCAAGAGTTTTAATAGTTTCTTTTGTAGCACTAATTATGATCAGTATTTTCCTAAGTCCTGAAATTGCATGGAACGGAAAATTATTTACTGAGGGCTTATGGAAATACGGATTAGCACTTGGACTTTTCGGTATTATTCTACCGATTTATTTGTTTTCGATTGCTGTCCCTAAAGTTGGTGGCGCACTGGCCTCCATTTTAAGCGCGATTGAGCTACCTGTTGCTGTGACTGTTTCTGTCATTGTATTGCATGAATCACTCACGGTTGTACAAGTTATTGGCATTATTTTGGTTATTTTAGGCATGATGCTTCCTGCTCTGCTTGCCAATCGGAAAACAACAGAGGCTGGGACATTACCTTAATAGTGGTACATTGCTTTTGATAAATTTCCACTTAGAAAAACGTAGATCATTTTGTATATTTTCCTTTTACAATGAATAATAAATTAGAAGGAAAAACTAGCTGTTGGTAGCAAAGGCGGTGACTCCTGCGGCTTACATGTGTGCCCGCGGAAAGCATCTCCGAAGCGAATAACAAAGGCGTAGCAAAAAAGTGTTAGATTGATGGCAGTCAATCTAACACTTTTTCTTTTTTGTTTATATAGTTGAAAATCGTTATTTTTTTCATTTATGATAATATTACGTTAGATTTTTTTTATTATTCTAACATTAATGCTTTGTTTAAGTATTATACTGCACTATGCAAGCAACTCACTATAGGAAGGGGAAGATGATTATGAGAAAAACACGTATTTTCGGATTTTTGCTTGTGTTGATGCTTATTGTTGTAGCTGCTTGTAGCAACAGTGACGATAAGGATTCGACAAAAGAAGCCGCAAATGGCGACACTGCATCTGATGCGAACAAGGCAGAAGACAACACATCTCCATCGGGCAAACTGGTCATTTACACAGGGCGTGATGAAGAAATGGTGCAAGGCGTAATCGATCAGTTTAATGAGAAGTACCCGGACATTCAAGTGGAGTTTTTAACAATGGGAGCTCAGCAAATATTGGAGCGCCTTCGCGGTGAAAAAGCGAATCCTCAGGCAGATTTTTGGTGGGGTGGTACACAATCGGCATTAATGGTCGGTGCTAATGAAGATTTACTACATGCTTGGCAGCCGAGCTTTATCGATACAATCGATACAAACTATAAAGATAACGAAGGTCGCTGGTTCGGTGAAATGCTATTACCTGAAGTTATTATGATTAACAGTGACTTACTAACAAAAGAGACCGGCCCACAAGATTGGGATGATTTATTAGATCCAAAATGGAAAGATCAAATTTTAATTCGAGGTGTCTTAGCCTCTGGAACGATGCGCACTATTTACTCTTCGATGATCGTTCGCCAAGGTGCCGATACACCTGACAAAGGCTACGATTGGCTCTTAAAATTAGATGCCAACACGAAAGAATATACACAAGATCCAAATGCCCTTTATTTAAAGCTTACACGCCAAGAAGGCGCTGTTTCTTTATGGAATTTGCAAGATATTTTATTAAAGAAATATACAACGGATTATCCGTTCGATTACATTTATCCGAAGAGTGGTGCACCTATTTTAGTTGATGGTGTGGCGGTCGTTAACAATGCCAAAAACTTGGAGAATGCTAAATTGTTCGTAGAGTTTTTATTTGAAAAAGACATGGTAACAAAATTAGCGAATGACTATTACCAAATTCCAACACGCTCCGACATTGATCAAGCGTCAATGCCAGAATGGTACCAAGAATTAGACTTAAAAACATTTGATATAGACTGGCAACTTATGGCGGAAAAAGAAGCCGAGTGGATGGAGCACTGGGATACAAATATTAAAGGTAGTGGGAAGAAATAAAGGAAAATATAGTGCCAAATATAGTGCCAGGCACTCAAACAATTCTCAAACAATTCGAAGACGTTTATCTACCTTTTCAGTTGATAAACTGGAGGGCGCCTCCTGCAGGAACGCATGTAACGTAAGCCGCAACGAGCCGCGAGATAGCGTGGCTTGCGGTTTACGTTGTGTCCACAGAAAACGCCACATGCAGTGGAAATTACCATTGTTTATCTATATTTATATCTTTCAAGTTGTCTAATTATAAAATAATTTGTCTTTTTCTGATTTTTCAGTTTATAATAATTGTATATTAAAGTGGATTCTAAAAATAATGCCCTAACTTAGAAGAAGGATATATGAACCCTAAGAAATGGATGTAAAATTTGTATAATATAATATCCTCCTTTAGAACTTATAAAATGTAAATATACATTTATTTTATAAATTCTTTAAGGGGGTTTTTTATTTAACTTTTCGTATAACGGACTTAAACTTCGAATATGTTTAGCAAACACATGCCTAAACGATTTCATTTAATCAAGCACGCTCCTTGTAAGCTTTGTCCAAAGTTTTTTCTGAAATACTGTCTAATTAGGTGAAGAATCATGAATACAATCTACGCTTATTTCAAACTTACCCTAAAAACCTTCCCTCTTTTTTGGGGAGCTTCCAAGTTTTATTCTATTATTTTGTTCATTATTATTCCCTTTCAGGCTATACTACCTTCTCTGACAATATGGTTTTCGAAAGGATTAATAGATGCCATTTCTACTACCGACACGATCGTTTATTCTATCATTATTTTCTTTGTCCTATCTTGGATAGTTGTGTCATTTTTGAATGCCCTATTAGGGCCACTAGAAATGACTTTCCAAGGTTTAATGACAGATAAATTAATTGCCAAGTTAAACAAAAGCTTGATGGATAAATCCTCAGAAATCAAGGGATTATACTACTTTGAAAATCCAGAATTTTACGATGATATACAAGTGCTTGAGCAAGAGGCTGCATGGCGACCCGTAAACCTTATCGTTTTTACATCGGGCATGATTAGTAGTGTGCTAACAGGCATTTCAATGTTGGTGTTATTGACGAACTTTAATATATGGATTGCATGCATTATTTTTATTGCAATCGTTCCGCAGGCTATCGTTACCTATCGATTACAAAAAGAAGCATTTGAAACACTTGTCACGAATAGTCCAGAAGCTCGAAAGATGCAATATTATAGTTCCGTCATGCTATCAAAAGAACACATTAAAGAAGTGAAATTGTATAACACAGCGGCCTTCTTCATTAATAAATACATGATGACATTTTATAAAATTCATGCAGATATTAAAAAAATTAGATATAAACAAGCTTGCTACTCCATCGTATTTATTGGCATTGGCATGGTCGGCATTGGCTTCAGTTTTTGGTGGGTAGTTACCGGTGTACTGAATAACACATTTACTGCCGGAGATATATTAATTTTCGCTTCGTCTATTTTACTTGCCCGTCAAAGTTTGGCGAGTTTTATTGAAAATTCAAGCTTGCTATATGACACGCTACTTTATATGGAAAAATACTTTAAATTTATCTCTTTACCATCGGATATTACATCAGGTGAGAAAATATTATCGCTAGAAAAAAATGAATTTACGATTCGTTTTAACAATGTATCCTTTCATTACCCTAATTCTTCAAAACTAATACTCAAAAATATCAGTTTTACAATTAACAGGGGCGAAAAGATTGCACTTGTCGGTGAAAATGGTGCTGGAAAATCTACCATCGTTAAGCTAATTACAAGATTATACGAGCCAACCGAAGGCATAATCGAATTAAACGGCATTGATATTGCAGCATACGATATTGATATGTACCGCCGAATAATTGGTATTGTCTTTCAAGACTTTTCGCGTTACCAGTTAACGTATAAAGAAAATATTTTGATTAGTAACACGGACAATACTAGTGATACGAATCAGCTTACAAGCGTTACCGAAAAAAGCGGTCTTGGTGAGTTAGTTGCAAATTTCGAGCATGGCTACGAGCAAGTATTAAGTAAAAACTTTGACAATGGAACAGAACTTTCTGGCGGCGAATGGCAGAAGGTAGCCATTGCAAGAGCGTACTTCCGCAATGCAGCATTTCTTATTTTAGATGAACCTTCTGCATCTCTTGACGCTCGAAGCGAGCATCAAATGCTTGAAACATTAACAGACCTTTCAGCAACGAAAACGTTACTATTAATTACGCATAAATTATCGGCTTTAAAAATAGTTGATCGAATCATTGTATTGCAAGAAGGTCACATAACTGAGGAAGGTTCGATGCAAGAGCTATTAACGAATAAAGGTTATTTTGCAGAATTGTATCAATTGCAGGCAAATAAGTATGCTACGTAGCTTGGCGGCAAAGCCATCTTTTCAAAAGAGAAAGGAGCATTTTATTTGAAAAATGTCAAAATCGAAAATGTCTCTAAACAATTTGGGAAAGTACATGGTGTGAAAGATTTAAATCTTACGATTAAAACAGGCGAATTTTTCACTTTCCTTGGGCCTAGTGGCTGCGGGAAAACAACGACATTACGAATGATTGCAGGTTTTTATTATCCTACTGAAGGAAAAATTTTTTTCGATGATCGTGATGTGACATTGCTTCAGCCAAACAAACGCAACATCGGGATGGTGTTTCAAAACTACGCCCTGTTTCCCCATATGACTGTAGACGAAAATATTGCGTTTGGTTTGCAAGTACGAAAGCTGTCTAAACAGGATATAAAACAAAAAGTCGACCGTATTAGAGGACTCGTTCATCTTGCGCAATATGGAGACAGGAAAATCAATGAATTATCGGGTGGTCAGCAGCAACGCGTTGCATTGGCGAGAGCACTGGTTATTGAACCGGATATTTTATTACTTGATGAACCTTTATCAAATTTAGATGCGAAGCTACGTGAAGAAACGCGCGTTGAAATTAAAAGGATTCAATCAGAGTTAGGTGTTACAACCATTTATGTTACACACGATCAGATGGAAGCGATGTCTATGTCGGACCGCATTATGGTGATGGATAATGGCTATGTGCAACAAATTGGCACACCTCAGGAGATTTATAATCGACCATTAAATCGCTTTGTTGCGGATTTTATTGGGGAGACAAATTTAATTGAGGCGACCATTATTGCACTCCAAGATGAGGAAGTACAAGTAAAAACAAAGAACGGACTTGTTTTAACTGGGCGAAAGCAACACAGCTCCCCTACTTTAACGCATATGATTGGAGACAACGTCTTTATTTCGATTCGTCCAGAGTCCGTGAATCAAGGCCCTGGAGAAAATACTTTAACAGGGACCATTACGTTTGTTGAATTTACAGGAATAAGTGTCAATTATATTGTCAATTTTATCGATTTTTCATTGAAAGTCATGATTATTAATAAAAACGCTCGGTTAAAAAATATTGGCGAAGAAATTACATTAAATATAGCTCGTGAATCACTTTATTTTTTAGGAGAATAGGAGGCAGACCACATGGAAAAACCACCTGTATATTCTGATCAAAATAATGCGTGGACACGGCTAACCCAATCAAAATGGTTTGTTTATATATTAATTTCACCTTTGTTTTTAGTATTGTTTGCCTATGTTGTCTACCCTTTCTATCAAACTTTTCTTCAAAGCTTTTCCGGCGATAGTACGCTTACGTATTATCAAAAGTTTTTTAGCCTCGCTAGCCCTGCGAATCTCGAAGCGCTCTGGACTAGTTTATATATTTCGATTATTAGTGTTATTTGCTGTGCATTTGTTGGCGTTACAATGGCCTTTTTGTTGGAGCGTTATGAGTTCCCCGGAAGACGGGTACTGTCGATTTTAGTATTAGTGCCAATGGCTCTTCCACCGCTTGTTGGTGTACTGTCCTTCACATTTCTTTACGGGGAGAGCGGCATTTTCCCACGTGCCATCCAACATTTATTCGGACTTCAACAGGTTCCTTTTTCTTTAAAAGGCATTTGGGGTGTCATCGTCGTCCATACTTTTACGATGTACACATACTTTTACTTAACCGCTTCCGCTGCTATTAAAGGACTCGATCCTTCTTTAGAAGAGGCAGCCACTAGTCTTGGCGCAGGGCGTATTCGTGTATGGACAAAGGTTATATTACCGATGCTGACACCTTCTATCATTGCATCTGCATTGCTCGTCTTTATGATATCGATGGCATCCTATACAGCCCCATTAATGTTTGGTGTAGAACGAACGATGACCATGCAAATATACTTATCGCGTACAAACGGCAATTTAGGTATGGCTGCTACACAGTCTATGATTCTATCTTTTGTGTCGATATCCTTTTTACTGATTATGCGCTGGTACCAAAACCGTAGAAATTATCAAAATTTGAGTAAAGGCATTAGTGTGCACCGCTCAGAAGTATCTTCAAAACTGATGAAAATAATCGCTACCATTGCTTCATTCGGTGGAACACTTATTTTAATTTTACCGATTTTCGTTCTTATTTTAATTTCATTTTCAGTTGATGGTGCCTGGAAAACCCAGATTCTCCCGACCGACTATACACTCGATCATTATATAGCGCTCTTTACGGATGAACGAACGTGGAGACCTATTTGGAACTCTATCCAAATGGGTATTGTCGCAACGTTCGGTAATCTACTTTTCGGTGTTGCCGCCGCCTACGCAATGGTTCGCCTCAACTTTAAAGGGAAAACATTGCTTGATATTTTAATTATGGTTCCTTGGGCATTGCCCGGGACGGTTGTTGCCGTCAATTTAATTGCGGCCTTTAGTACTGAAAATATTTTTGCTTTTAACCAAGTACTCATCGGTACGTTTTGGATTTTACCGTTAGCTTATTTTATACGCCATTTACCGCTTGTTTTCCGTTCCACATCCGCCTCCCTTGTGCAATTAGATCAGTCTATCGAGGAGGCATCACGAAGTTTAGGTGCAAATTGGTGGTATACGTTCCGGCGTATTGTACTTCCGCTTACTTTTTCGGGAATTTTAGCAGGAACTTTGTTAGCACTTGTGCAAAGTTTAGGTGAATTCGTTGCCTCTATTCTGATTTATAGCACTTCTACAATTCCGCTATCTGTAGCTATTTTTCAAAAATTATATGCCTTTAAGTTTGGAACTGCATGTGCTTACGGCGTTTTACAGATTTTCTTAATTTTAATTGTTCTTATTATTTCCGAAAAGCTATCAAAAGGCAGTGCTGGCTCAGCCATTTAACTGTCATTCTATTAGGAGGCCATTACTATGTTTGAAGATTTCCGCAACAAAATTCAGCAAGAGGACGGCATAATTTTTCCTTCGAATATTTATCGTAAAATTGTTTTGCAACCAGCCTACGATGAAGCAAAGAAAAACTTTTTAACGATTATGCTTCAAATTAATATTGCACATTTAAAAATGTTAGAAGAACAAGGACTTGTAAAAAAAGAAGAAGCACAGCAAATTGCGGTCGCGCTAAAAAAACTAGACTTGAACTATTATCGAATAGAAGATTATAGCCCACAATACGAGGATTTATTTTTCCGTATTGAAAATAAATTAATAGAACTTGCTGGTGATGTTGCTGGAAATCTTCATATCGGTAGAAGCCGCAATGATATGGGTATTGCCATTTATCGCATGACATTGCGCAAAAAATTATTAATGCTGATGGGCGAGTTGCTTAAATTACGCGAAGATTTAATCGCAGCAGCTGAAGAACATGTTGATACAATTATGATTGGCTATACACATACACAACAAGCACAGCCAACTACTTTTGCTCATTATTTAAAAGCTGTCATTGATCAGCTCGATCGTGATTTTGAGCGTATGCAACATTGCTATCAAACGGTTAATCGAAGCAGCATGGGGGCAGCTGCCTTAACGACGACTGGTTTTAACATTAGTCGCGAGCGTATGCGAGACTTATTAGCATTCGACGATATTATCGAAAATGCTTGGGATGCAGTTGCTGGTGCGGACTATATCGCGGAAACAGCAAGTATTGTACAGCTGGCAGCCCTTAATCTCGGCCGTACATCACAGGACTTCTTACTTTGGGCTACACAGGAATTCAACGCATTTACACTAGCAAGTCCATATGTTCAAATTAGCTCAATCATGCCCCAAAAGCGCAACCCTGTTTCCATTGAGCATACACGCTCATTACTATCAGCAGTAGTTGGAGATGCAAGTACGGTTCTACAAATGGTACATAATACACCGTTTGGTGATATTGTTGACACTGAGGACGATATGCAACCGTATTTATGGCGCGCTATAGACCGGCTGATTGGCATTTATAAATTATTTGGCTCACTTGTCGTAACAATGGATGTCAATAAGAAAAAGCTCCGAAACCGTGCAGAAAATAGCTTTGCCAACGTTACCGAGCTGGCTGATACATTAGTACGCTCTGAAGGTATTTCATTCCGTCAAGCTCACAGCATTGTAAGCAAATGCATTAAAGTGTTGCTAGCGCATGGAGAAGAATCACTAGCTAGTCTTACATGGGGTCTAGCCAATACTCAAGCCAAATTAGTTACTGGCAAACCTTTACGTATTTCTGAGGAAGATTTCTACCATACGTTAAAACCGGAGTTTTTCGTAAGTGTTAGAACATTATTAGGCGGTCCTTCCCCTGAAACGATGCGCGCTTCCATTGAACGATCAAAGGAACAAGCACACTCCTTATTTGAGTGGATTAAGCAAAAAGAGGCGGCTATTACTGAGGCGGAAAAGCAATTAATTACATTTATAGAGGAATGGGATAATGAATGAATGGCTGCTAATTGTTGACGGTGGTGCAACTAAAACGGCATGTGCTATCGTGCATGCCGAGTCAGGTGAAATTGAATATACAACATCATTAGGCGGCTCTAATTACCAAGCTATTGGTATAGCGTCTGCAACGGAAATATTGCGAGCATTATTAGAAAAAGCTCGTGTATTTTTGCAAGAACAAGCTATCTCTAAAATCGCCGTCGCTACATTTGCTATGGCAGGAATTGATTCTCCTAAGGATCATCAACATGTGACAGCAATGGTCCATGAGGCTATTACAGCGGCACGGCTAGATATCCATACGTTAATCATCGAAAATGATGCACAAGCTACTTTATTAGGTGTGACAGCTGGACAAGCAGGTGGGCTGCTTATCGCAGGCACTGGGGCCATTGCATTCGCATTTGATGGGCGACAAATCATTCGTGCAGGTGGCTGGGGCCATCGTGCAGGCGATGAAGGGAGTGGCTATTGGTTAGGTCAGGAAGTCATCAGGGCTATTTTCCGCATGGAGGATGGACGCGGCGAAGCAACCATCTTAAAGGAGGCCGTTTATCATTATTTACGTATTCAAGATGTTACGGAGTTGGCTGCATGGTTGTTCCGTCCAACTTATACAAATGCGCAATTAGCTAGAATGGGGGCATTTTTAGCTGACGCTGTCGCTAAGAATGATGCATGTGCTATTCGAATCTCCATGCAAGCTGCCCATGAATTAGTAACACTCGCATGTGCAGTACTAAAAAAAATGGGTTATCCAGGCGACGAGCCATTTCATTTTTATTGTAATGGTGGCGCTATCAAACATAACCCACTCATATTAAAAATATTTTCCCAGGAAATGACCTCAATGTACCCGAAAATTCAAGTTTCCTTATGTCAGCATCAGCCAATACACTATATTATTAATCGTACAAAAAGGGCGTATGACAATCGTTAATGTCATACGCCTTTACATTCAACTCCAACACTATAGTTGCATTTTCTTCAGTTCATCCGTCATAAAATATAAATAGCCATCCTTTACCATTAAATCCTTGGTGTCTTCCCGGTTCAACAGTTGTTCACCGCTTCCATCAGGGCGAATTTTCGTTAAATAAGCACCGTGTGAATAATTACTAAAGTAGAGCCATCCATCTGCATAAACAATATATAGTGCACGCGTTTTCGTAACGCGCTGTGCTTTACCTGTCGTTATATCAAGCACATACAATTTATTATCATCACTAATACTGCTATAAAATATTTGGTTTCCTACCTGTGCAGGAAAATCGATATCTTGGTAGTAACTATAAATGGTACTTGTTGCTTTCGGATAATCATTTGCTATCCATGTATGGTCACGTGCCATTGTGCGATCATCAACTAAAAAATATTGATATCTTATTGCACCTTTTCGATCAGGCACAGGATCATTCCACGTTGTATCAAGGTGGTACCATTGACCGTCAAGTTTGATCAAATTCCAAGCATGCCCTTCCTGACCGACATAGCCGACAATATATTGTGTCTCAAAGCCAAGTTTTTGTAATAATGTGTGTGCTAATAACGCATAGCCTTGGCAAACACCACCATGCTCTGCAAGCACTGTATACGCACTATGGGGACTTGACTTTGTTTGCTCTGTATAAGCCGTATTCGCTACGATATAATCATTAACGGCTTTAATTTTTTCTACATCTGTACGCGCATTTTTCTCAATCGTAGCTACTATTTCCTGAGCATTCATCTCGACATAAGCCGCTTGTTCTGGGGTCATTAAATAGCTTTGTTGGCCAATAATTTTGGCTGATTTTGCGCCATATTCATAACGAATGGAATGCTTACTAATATGTCCATATACGTAATCATCTCGTTTTATGGCACTGTCATATGCTTCTTCCACTATCTTCTCGATTCGTTGTGTACTGCCCTTATATTGAATCTCAAAGCTAGGTGAAAAACTACTATAATAGGCGTACATTGCATCCGCCATTTCTTTAGCATTTGTAACAACGAGTTTAGTTTCTGGTTGCTGTGCAGCTCGAGCGGTGACAGCTAACGCCTGTTCCTCAACATCTTCAGGATTGGCTTTTTCGATGGAGGCATCTTCTGAAAATTTAGTGGTAACATCAACAATTTTCTCTTTAGTTGCTAGTAACATTGTTTCAATGTCATCATTATTTGCCCAAGTAACGACTTGTTTGACTGTCGATTTACCAACTGTATAAATTGGTTCAATAAAAATGATCAATATTATAATAATGGCTAGCTTCTTCCACAAAAATCTTCACCTCACACAGTTTCGCTATTATTATTATATACAAAAAAAGCACAAAGAACTCATTTAGGAGCCCTTTTGCGCTTAGAAATAATATATGCAATAAACATGTAATATAGAAGCTTACCGTGCACTTATTAGTTAAGTTTTAGCTTTTGTTCTTTCCCTTTAACTTTATATACTAAATAACCGTTACTAATCATTATATCTGTTACCGATTGCTTTACCACTACGCCTGTTTTTAATGTTTTCAGATTTAGTTTCGTTAAGTAACCGCTATTACTATAATCGCTATAATAAAGATTGTCTCCTACACCTGTAATGTACAGTGCACGACTATTCATAACCTTTGTTTTCTTCCCACTTAGCAAATCAAGTTTATACAATTTATCGTTATCTGCTGTATTGCTAAAAAATAAAGTATTGTTCATTTGGTGGGCAAAATGTACATTTTGCATAAAACTATAGATCGTACTCGTTGCCGCAGGGTAATTTGCAGTAATCCAAGAATGGTCTTTCTTTAGTTGCGCATCTGTGACAAGAAAATAATCATAGGATGATGCCCCTATGCGATTTGGTAATGGATCATTCCACGTTGTATCTAGATGGTACCACTTGCCATCAACCTTGACCATATTCCATGCATGTGCTTCATTGCCATTCACATACCCTACTACATATTTTGTTTCAAGACCTGCCTGCTCTAACATTTTATATGCTGAAAGTGCATAGCCTTGACAGACAGCTTGTCCTTCAAATAATAATGCGTAAGCGCTATGCGGGCTTGCCTTCGTTTTTGTACCATAAGTAGTATTGGACACGATATAATCATTGATTGCTTTTACTTTTTGAAACTGTGTCATGGATGGCTTAATAATCGTTTTTAAGACGCTATCGATTTTCTTTTGAACGGCAGTTTCTTGTGTTGTATTCGTAAAGTATTTCACTTTGTAAGCAATATTACCTGCAGAGTCAGCAGTCATTGAAACGCCTTGAAGATGACCGCTTGCATACGTTGCCTGTTGCTGTGCCTTTTCAAAAGCTTCCATATACTTTTTATCGAAATCAGTCATTGAACCGCTATATGTAATTTTAATTTCTGTAGCGAATTGATTAAGTTGTTTTGCTATTTCATTTGTTAATTGTTCAAAAGTTGCTATCTTTGAGCTCGCCATCACGTTGTATGCTATCGTTGTGTGCGTGTTCATGGGTTGAGTCTGTGTACTTTGTGCATGGGCTACTGTCGGGCTTAACATTAACAATGTTGCACTGCTTAATAACCATTTTTTCAAGATAAACTCACCTTCTCTTTTATAATATACCTTTATCATTATTATAAAAGAAAATATAACGCCAAATCTATCATACAAGTTCACTACATATGACTTTTTTCTATAATTTTCACATTACGCTATTAGGTTTTTACACCTAAACAAGCCGTTTATTTAATAAATTCAAGTAGTTTTTTGCACAATCCTTGAATACACAAGCCCCGCACTTGTTACTTCTATGCGGAGCTCTTTCATTCAATCATTTGGATACTAGCGACTTTTCACAACTAAATTAACAGCCTCTTGAATAACTTCATTCATTTTTTCGCCGTCACCTTCAGCATTTTGTACGCATTCTAACAAATTTGTGCTAACGATTACGCCCACTGTACGATCTACCGCTGAGCGTACTGCCGATAATTGTGTAATGACAGCCTTACAATCCTTCTCTTCTTCCATCATTTTTAAAATACCGCGTAGCTGACCTTCCATGCGCTTTACACGATTTTTCACTTGATCTGAATATTCCACATGCATTACCCCTTCTTTCATACTCGCTACGTCCAGTTGAGTAATTATTATTCTTATCCTAGCACAAAATGTTCAAAATACACCTGTTACGCTTCATTTGCTAAGGCTTCAAATAGTTAATTAGCATCTTGGCCATTACCGTGCCTGCATTCGTTAATTCATCGTATTGAATGATTGAATTCTTTTTTACACGTAGCTGACCAATTTCTACTTCAAAAATTGGACATTTCCTTTTTAGTGCTATGACCAGCATATTGGTATCGTATTCAAAACCATCACCTTGTACTTCTATAAGCCAAGGTATTTCTTTGATTGCGATGTAGCGCAATCCTGTTTGTGTATCCAAGAGCTTTTTATGAAACAACAATTCAAATAACAAACTAGTCGCTCGATTGCCCCAATAGGACAAAAACGTACTATCGGATGAATGGAAATTGCGAATTCCTAAGACAATGCCTTCTGAAAATACTTTTGTCATAGTCAACACTAAATTGATGTCTTTCAACGTATGTTGGCCGTGTGCTCCTACTGTTAGAACGCCCTGAAAATCCCCTTGTTTGGACCAAATATAAGAAAATGCTGTTTTCAAAGCGCCCCCCTTGCCAATGTTTTGGTCATGTTGGAGCACTGTACAGCGGTTTATTTTCATTATCTCTTCAAAAATAGGTGCATATTTTTGATCGCTACCGTCATTTACAATAACAATTTGCGTAATGGAGGTGGCTAATAATTGATGTATAAATGTTACAAATGATTGTTGCGGATTATATGTTGGAATAATTGCTGCAATTTTTTTCATCAACCAATCCCCCCTAAAGACTATAAACTAACTCTTAAATCAAATAGTATCATGTAATAATGACATTTCAACTGCTGAATTCACCTGCAAAGAATCAATAACGGACATAATTTCCCGATATATGATAAAAGACTATTACCGTCTAGATAAGAAGAGGTGAGTACAATGGTCATACATTACGATATTCTACAGGAACAATGTAAAAAATTACGTCTATTCTCGTTTACACATTTAGCAGAAAGCTTACAAGATGCTAGTAGCCATGCTATATCTCAGCCGTCCATTTCCCTACAGAAATCGCGCCTCGTTATCGAGGATATAATTGCTCACTTTTACGAGTTAGAAATGCACGCTAAGCCCAAAATAAAAAGTCGAACGCTATTAAATAATCGAAACTTTATCGCACATATACATCCGCGGCGCATTTATTTATTAATGGAGCTTGTGCTTAAAATGACAAGTACTAGCAATAATGAAGTTGTTGAAGCAAAGGCTGCCAAAATTGTCCTCGATTATGTTAGTGATGTCGTTGAATGGTTTATTCACCGTTATGATCGTAGCCTTCAAACTGCTATGTCATCACGAAAAGCTGTTAAATTTGAAGATATATTACCACCAATTGATACGCAATTGCTTGATCAGTACTCTGCTAAGGACTATGAACACGCTGCTAGTTGGTTTGCATTAGCCGCTAAAAAGGGCAATGCAAGTGCTCAATACAATTTAGGATATCTTTATAATCATGGTCGAGGCGTCCAAAAAGATTATGCTAAGGCGAAGATGTGGTATGAGAAAGCAGCGGCACAACATGATGCTAATGCACTTTATAGTCTAGGAGTGTTTTACCATTTAGGACAAGGTGTTAAACAAAATTATTATGAGGCTGCACATTATTATCAATCTGCCGCAGATTTAGGAAATGCCGACGCGCAGTATAATCTTGGCGTACTTTACAATCAAGGGCTTGGACTTCCTTTAAATTTTGAAGAGGCAGCAAAATGGTATATATCAGCGGCCAATCAAGGCAACACAAGCGCACAAAATAATCTTGGCTTTCTCTATCATCATGGCACTGGTGTTCAGCAAAGCTTTGAAAAGGCTATAGCCTATTTTGAAATGGCGGCACTTGCTGGAGATGCAAGTGCTCAGTATAACCTTGGCTATATGTATTTAAAGGGCCGTGGTATTTCAAAAAATATTGAAGAAGCTGCGAAATGGTTCCATATGGCCGCACTTCAAGACCATACAAATGCAGAATTTCAATTGGCCTTGCTATACAATACAGGACAAGGCATTCAGCACAATCCTGTGGAAGCAATGAAGTGGTTTAAACTTGCGGCACATAAAGGGCATTCTAATGCGCAATATTGTCTCGGACTACTGTACAAAAAAGAAAAAAACAATAGACAAGCGGAAAGATGGTTACAACTTGCCGCTGATAATGGACATATTAGTGCAGGCTACGAGCTTGGTCTACTTTATGTCTATCAGCTTCAGCAACCTGACAAAGCACTACAGTATTTTAGTATGGCCGCTGAAAAGGGCTATGCGGATGCACAATTCGAACTTGGTTTGTTATATGCAAATGGCACTGGCGTTACATTGAATTATGCAAAAGCTGTTCATTGGTGGAGGGCTGCAACTGACCAATCTCATATTAAAGCTGAATATCAGCTAGGGTTATTATATGAGCAGGGATTGGGGGTTTCCCAAGACTTAGATGAAGCTCGACGTTGCTATAGACTTGCCGCTATTCAAGGACATTCAGGAGCGCAATACCAACTTGGCAATTTATTTGATAAGGGCAAAGGTGTGAAGCAAGATTTTACGGAGGCGGCTAAATGGATAGAACAGGCGTCTACTAAAGGACACGCCAAAGCGCAATACCAATTAGCACAAATGCATAGTCATGGACAAGGGGTACCAAAAGACTTTGCACGAGCAGCACAACTTTATCGACTAGCTGCTAATCAAGGGCATCAAAAAGCTCAATTTCAACTCGGTATGCTTTATAAGAAGGGGCAGGGCGTTGCACAAGATTATAATGAAGCTACACGCTGGCTCAAAAAATCATTAGAACATTTAGTGCATTAGGCGAGCAGGAGCTCTGCAAAACTAAAAAAATATAGGCAAACTCAAATGCTTTGAATTTGCCTACACACGAGCCGCGTCACATATTGGCGCGGTTTACTATTAATTTTTTATGGCCTCTTTAGAATTTACCATAAATGTCACAACGATAAACAATGCAAAACTAATTAACAACGTTGTGCCACCTACGATAAAGAAAATTAAAGTAAATGTATGACTAAAGTTAAAAGGATTAATATTGTAGAACAACATACCAAGTGTTAAGCCGAAGACACCAATAATCGCTGTCCAGCCGTGCAATGCCACTAATTTTTGTGATTTTACTTTAAAGGCACGGTAAAAAATGCCCCATGCAAACATACTTAACCAACCAACAAGTAACACATGTGCGTGAATTGGTCGAAATTCATAACTACCTGACCCTGACATATGTGAACCTAAGTACGTACCCAGCAATCCGAAAATCGCAGCGAGTCGAATAAGACGTAAACTCCATTTTTGCTCCATACGACAACTCCCCCAAGTTTTTAACTTACTTAGAAGTTTATCGATTGAACATGAACTTTACATGAACTCTATATTACAATTTTGGTAGTTGTATACAAACACTTGTCCCTACGTTCATAGCACTTTTCATTTGCACTTGTCCACCGTGCAATTCTATTATTTGTTTAACAATAGCAAGACCGAGTCCTGTCCCCTGTTTCGTTCTAGACTCGTCAGCTCGATAAAAACGGTCATATACTTTTTGCAATTGCCCCTCATTCATACCAATGCCGCTATCCTCTATTAATACTTCTACGACCGTAGCTTGTTCTTGAAGATGGATGTGAATTTCTCCCCCATCCACATTATATTTAATGGCGTTTGTTAATAAATTATCCCAGACATTTTGCAATAACCCGGCATCGCCGTTATATGTTACTGGCTCCATCTGATACGATAATTGCACATTCGCTTCCTCTAGCTGCCAACGATATTTACGTACCGTTTCCTTCAATTGCTCATCTAAAGAATACGGTTCTCTTTTCAGCATTCGAGTAGATTGATCGAGTGATGTCAGTAGCAGTAATTGCTTCGTCAGTGTTGACAGTCGTTTTGTTTCTAGCTCGATAATCGTTGCATATTCTTGCCGTTCAGGTTCTGAAAGCGTAGGATTTTTTAGTAAATCCACATAACCTTGAATATTCAATAATGGTGATTGGAAATCATGGGATACATTGCTTATAAACTGTTTACGTATTCGATCATTTTCTTGTAATTTTTCTGTCATTACATTGAAGCTATCTGCTAGTTGTCCAATTTCATCTGCTCGTTCAATTTCAAGTAACGTATCAAACTTTTCATGTGCCAGTTGATGCGTTGCTTCTGTTAACTGTGTTATCGGTCGAATTAGCGCTTTTGCAAACAGCAGCATGGCCAGTAAACTCAGTACCGCCATGACAAGAATAAGACCGCCTAATAACGTATGTGCTTCAGAGAACAGCAGACGAATATCCGGTCGAATAAACAGTGCATATTGTTGATTATTATAGGTAAATGGTACACCTATCGTATTAATGAGTTCATTTGCAAAAAAGCCTGTCATAAACGTCTCTTTTGGAAAATCCCGCATACCATGATAGACTTCCCCTTCTAAAACACGCTCGATGACATTTGTGGACAATCGTTTATCTCGGTATTCGCCACCAAAAAAGCGATGCTCCTCGCCTGTTGTAACATAAATTTGATAACCAATCTCCCCAAGCGTTGTCAAATAATTATCCAAATCCATCTGCTTCGACGATTCAATATAATTCACAATATCCTCTGCAATCGCAACATTTTTAGCATCATTTTTTTCTTTTGTTACTTGATGATAATACGTATTGGTCATTAAAAATCCAATACATAAACTCCCAATCATAATGAGCATCGTTGTGATAACAAACTTACTATACAACGTCTTCATGTCGCACTTACCTCAAGCTTATAACCGACGCCACGCACCGTTGTAATCTCGACACCTGTATCATAACGGTGCAAACGCTCGCGAATCCGCTTCACATGTGTATTTAACGTTTGCTCGTCCCCTTCATAATCATAGCCCCATACTTGCTCCATAATAATGCTACGTGTAAATACTTGATTTGGACGAGAGGCAAGTAGCGCCAGTAGCTCAAATTCTTTTAGAGGCAAAATGAGTGTGTCTCCATTAACTGTAACCTCAAAGCTACGTCGATCAATTTCGAGCTTGCCTACCTGTATCGTTACTTGATTTTTTTTATCTAGCCTACGTAAAATGGCTGCAATGCGAAACAGCAATTCCTTTGGCTCAAACGGCTTCACAACATAATCATCTGAGCCTGCTAAAAAGCCCCGCTCTTTATCTTCAAGCTCTCCTTTAGCTGTTAATAATAGCACCGGAACATCATAATCTTTACTTAAAATTTCCGTTAGTGTAAAACCATCCATTCCAGGCATCATCACATCGACAACTGCTAAATCGGGCATATTTCCATCAAGCAATTGCAAAGCTTGTTCGCCGTTCTCTGCCTGCATTACCTGATAGCCCTCGCGTGTTAAATAAATATTGACTAACTGCAAAATATGCACATCATCATCGACCACTAAAATTTTCATTCACACTTGCCTCCGTTCAATAAAGTGCTCTAGGAGTTCAGTTCCTAAACTTGCCATAATGTTAAATTTTCAGAATTGTTCGGGTGCCTGGCACTCAAGTGGGCACTAAAGCGAAAATATAGAAACCAGCAGCAATATTAGGAATGGCAAGCCAATGACGATATAACCTCTTGGGTTTGCAAAATTCATTGTCCAGCCTACCCCAAAACGTTTTTCCACAAAAACAGAAGGATCTTGGCGATTAATATAAATAAGACCGCCCTTCCAGTAACGATCCTCATCAACATCCATTATCTCTGATTTTACATTGTCTTTATAATGCAAACGTAACTGTCGCTTTTTCCATGCATAAACAAGCACTGAACCTGTAATTAAAACAATAAAAGCCATAAAGAATGGTAGTAATTTTTTCCCCTCAGCCATCTCAGGGTAAATATTACTTAACTGCAGTATTGTCAATAAGCCTGTTAAACTATAGCTGACTAACGCTATATTCCAACTCATAAATTTTCGTGCTTTTAATTCGCTTTCTAAAGACTCCTGTTGACGATTAACAGACATGCGAATTGCTGAACGCTTTAATGAATCAGCAGTACCCCACATCATACATTGCATCATTAACATGACTAATGGTAGCGCAATTGCCGTAAAATGCGTTTTTTCTTGCCACGCATCTGCCGCTCCGCTTGGTCCCCAATGTACCGCGACAGCATTAGGTATTTGATCATAATGCAACAACGTAAATACGATGAGATAAATGGAGCCTACTATAGGCACAACATAAAATGGCCAAGGTAGTATTTCATCACGGCTACGAGCTGTTAAATCGACTGCTCGCATTTGTTTCAAATTCATGCCCCATTGCTCATGCATTTTCAGCCTCATTATCTTTTGATGGTTAAACCAGTATAACACCATACTGACGGCTAGCATTCCAAATAAGCAGCTAAGTAAAAGAGTGCCTTGTGCACTTTCAGATGGCGCAAGCATCCCGTAAAATACAAACATCATAATTAAAATAAGCACGCCACAAAGGCCTACTATTTGCGCATAGCGCTTTTTTGCAACTGCCAATGCAGAATACTTTACATGTTGTTCAGGTACAGAAACACCAAATACGATTGTCTCACGTACGATAAAAGGGACAAAAATTTGCATAGCTAATGTCATAATATACAAAGTTGTAAAAATACCTAGTAGCATGCTACACCTCTTCTATTGGAAATTGCAAATCTGCAAATACCTTTTTCATCATGTGCTCAATTTGATCTACTGTTGCGCCGAGCACCATGCCTTCTGCCACAACAGGTTTTAGGTTTTTTTCAATTTGCTGCAACTGTTCCGGCGTTAATGCACGTTCCTCAGCTGAACGAATAATTGCACCTGATTTCGCACGAATGGTAATAATGCCTTTCGCCTCAAGCTCATGATAGCTCTTATTAACAGTATGCATATTAACACCTAAATCAGCCGCTAAACTACGCACAGATGGCAATGTATCACCTGGCCTCATATCTCCTCTTGCAATGCCCTCAATAATTTGCCGTGTCACCTGTTCATAGATAGGTACATCCGATAAGGGCTCTATTTGAATTAACATCTATATCAGCTCCATAATTGTTATATAAACAGTATAACAAATAACCGATTTTATGCATAGAAGTAGCTGTATCATACGGCATAGTTTTTTATCGCATCAATGAATTTTCTCACCAGCTCACTATGCTTTTCATTATTCCTTGTGCAGATAGCCACTTTATGTTTACTCTGTATTCCTGCTACATTGACTCTTGCCAATTGCCCAGTATGAACATATTCTTTCACAGCAAGAGATGAGATAAAGATGGCACCATAGCCGGCCATAACAGAGCGAATCGTTTCATTTATCCCACTAAATTGTAGTGCAATTCTTGGCGGCTGTATTTGGTGCGTTTCACAAAGTGAAAAAAGATGATCTCTCATGGAGCTCCCTTCTTCTCGCATAATAAAAGGTTCCTTCATGATATCCGCTATAGAAATCGTTTGATTTGCATAACGATGTTCAGGTGCAACGACAAACCACAACTCATCTTCAAAAAGCTCTTCCCATAATACTTCGTCAGGTCTCTCTGCATATCCCCCTCCATAAATAGCGATATCCGCTTTATAGTGTATTAGTTGTTCAAATGCTTCTTTCGTATTGGCCGTTGTAATAACTAAATTCACCTCTTCATTTGCTCCTTTAAAAGTTGCTGCCCATGTTGGAAGCAAAAAATTGGCAGGTAAATAAGTAGCGACAATATGAATTGTTCCAGTCTTGGCAGTACGATAATCTTCAATAAATGAATCAATATGTTCCTCAAGCGCAACGAGATTTTGTGCCTTTTCAGCTAACGCCTCACCGAATTCAGTCAATACAATGCCTCTGCCTTGCTGTTTAAATAACGGAACACCTATTTCCTGTTCAAACCTTTTAATTTGGCTGGAAACTGCAGGCTGACTAATATGCAAGTATTCAGCAGCCTTTGTAAAACTCCCTGTTTTCGCTACTTGGTAAAATAATTTTAATGCGTGGCTATTCATGCCTACCCCTCTCTTATAACTTTAAGTTATAGATAAGTAATAATTATATATTTTTATTATGGTTTATTTTAGCATACACTTTAGTTGCAAGTGAAATCACTTAGGAAAAGAGGAGTTATCATATGTTAACAAACAATGTTTGGCATGATGTCGATGAATATTTTATTGAAAAGCTAATTCCAGTAGATAAGACGTTGGACAACGTCTTACAAACAAATAAAAATGCTAACATTCCAGAAATTGATGTATCCGCGACACAAGGAAAACTGCTCTACCTACTAGCAAAAATAAAAGGTGCTCAAAATATTTTAGAAATCGATACACTTGGGGGCTATAGTAGTATATGGCTTGCCCGTGCGCTTCCTGAAACAGGAAAAGTCTACACATTGGAGATTGACCCAACGTATGCAGAAATAGCGAAACAAAACATTCTACAAGCAGGCTGTGACAATAAAGTCGAAGTAATGGTTGGCAATGCATTAGATTCATTGCCAATCTTAAAACAGTCAGGACCTTTATTTGACTTCATTTTCATTGATGCTGATAAACCGAATAATCCGCACTATTTAAAGTGGGCGTTAGAATTAGCGAATGCAGGAGCACTGATTATCGCTGATAATGTAGTGCGAAACGGAGAAGTTATCGATGATAAAAGCGAAGATGAACGTGTACAAGGTGTGCGACAATTTATGGAACTATTACAACAGAATCCTCGTATTGAAGCAACAGCCATTCAAACAGTCGGAATTAAAGGCTATGATGGCTTCGTACTAGCAACTGTTAACTAACGAAAAAAAGAGATGCTGGCGAAGTATAAATTTCCGCTAACTACAATGAGGTAGCATCTTACTTTTAAATAGATGACTATTGGAATAGAGCCTAGTTGTTGGGTAGCGAATGGCGCGACACACGTGGGAACAGCATAGAACGTTAGCCGCAAATCAAGATTGCGGCTAACGATGTTCCGTAGAAAGCTTATGTCGTAATGGACAACAACAACGCTTTCAACAATAAAAAATGCCTTACAAGCCCCCATCAAAGCTCGTAAGACATCTTATACCCCATTTTTAAATCTCTTTACTCTATTAGCAAACCCCTTTTATTAAACAGTGTTCATTGTATTTTCAGTGTAAGAAACGGGGGAACAGACCCCGTTTCTTACGTCAGTGGAATTTGTGAGCTGCATTCGAGTTCAGCCCACTAATAATGTAGGAAAGTTCGATATGTTCGTTAGTAGATGCAGATTCATTAATTTAATTTTTCATACCCTGGAAGTGTCAAGAATTCCACGAACTCATCTTGCTCAATTAAAGATTTAAACAGTTCAGCAGCTTCATCATAGCGACCACTGTTATATGCTTGTTCCCCAACAGCCTCTTTAATTTTCACAAGCTCTTCTTCCAAAATTTCTAATACAAATGCTAATGTAATACCACGTCCATCATCTAAAATACCCTTCGGATGACGAATCCATTGCCATACTTGTGTCCGTGAGATTTCTGCTGTGGCTGCATCTTCCATCAAATTATTAATTGGTGCAGCGCCATTGCCTCGTAACCAAGAAGCAATATATTGTACGCCTACACTACAGTTAATTTGAAGACCTTCAAGTGTAATCGTCCCTTCTGGAACTGCTACTAAATCTTCAGCCGTCACGTTAACATCTTCGCGTTTATTATGGATTTGATTTGGTGTCTCCATAATCGCATCAAACTGTTCCATAGCTGTTGCCACCATGCCAGGGTGCGCTACCCAAGTGCCATCATGACCAGCTGTGGCCTCACGGCGTTTATCTTCCGCAACCTTTGCAAATGCGACTGCATTCGCCTCATCATCACCTTTAACAGGGATTTGCGCCGCCATACCACCCATAGCAGGTGCGTTGCGTTTATGACATGTTTGAATACATAAAGACGTATAAGCCTTCATGAATGGCACTGTCATCGTTACTTGACCGCGATCAGGTAAAATCACATCTGGTTGATTACGCAAACGTTTAATATAGCTGAAAATATAATCCCAACGGCCACAGTTCAGACCTGCTGAATGATCGCGAAGTTCATATAAAATTTCATCCATTTCAAAAGCAGCCAATATTGTTTCAATTAAAACCGTAGCTCTAATTGTACCTTGTGGAATACCTATATAATCTTGTGCAAAGACAAATACATCATTCCACAAACGAGCTTCTAAATGGCTTTCTAGCTTTGGTAGGTAGAAGTATGGACCTGTACCTTTTGCTAGTGCATTTTTAGCATTGTGGAATAAATACAGAGCAAAATCAAAGAAACTACCTGAAACAGGCTCCCCATCCACAAGTACATGCTTTTCAAGTAAGTGAAGACCACGAGGACGTACTAATAATACAGCTGTTTCATTGTTTAATTTATACGTTTTACCGTTTGACGCTTGGGTAAATTCAATTGTCTTATTAATAGCATCACGCATATTAAGTTGGCCTGAAATCATGTTTTCCCATGTCGGTGCCGATGCATCTTCAAAGCAAGCCATGAACATTCTCGCACCAGAATTCAATGCATTAATAACCATTTTTCGGTCTACTGGACCTGTAATTTCTACACGTCGATCTTGTAAATCCGCCGGCAGTGGCGCAATTGTCCAATCTCCCTCACGAATATGCTTAGTTTCTGGTAGGAAATCAAGTTTCTCACCAGCATCGAGACGCTTTTGGCGTTCTTGACGAGCCTCTAAAAGCTCTTTACGACGAGCATCGAACTTTTCATGCAGGGCAAGAACAAACTCAAGGGCTTCCGGTGTTAAAATTTCTTTTGTTTGCTCGTTTTGTTCCCCAACAATAGTAAGCTTACCTGTAGTTACCTGTTCCATTAGTAGTTCCCCCACCTCTCGTGATTTAAGTTTCCCCCGCTTAGGAGGTGCGAGGGAAACTTATCTATGATTATGAATTTAGGAATTAACGTAATTGAATTAAACGAATTGTTCTGTTTCTGTTGAACCAGCCATAGCTGTTGTCGAAGAAGTACCACCTGAAATAACTTGTGACACATCATCGAAGTAACCTGTACCTACTTCACGTTGGTGACGAGTAGCAGTATAACCCTTCGATTCAGAAGCAAACTCTGCTTGTTGTAGTTTAGAGTATGCAGCCATGCCATTATCTTTATAGTCATGAGCAAGCTCAAACATAGAATGATTTAATGCATGGAATCCTGCTAACGTTACAAATTGGAATTTGTATCCTAGTTTACCTAGCTCACGTTGATATTCTGCAATTTCTTCTTCTGAAAGATTTGCTTTCCAGTTAAATGAAGGTGAGCAGTTGTAAGCAAGCATTTTACCTGGGAACTCAGCATGAATCGCTGCAGCGAACTCACGTGCTTCTTCAAGTGATGGCTTAGACGTTTCACACCAGATTAAATCTGCATATGGAGCGTAAGCTAAACCGCGCGCAATCGCTTGTTTAATGCCTGGTGTTGTACGGAAGAATCCTTCTGGTGTACGTTCGCCAGTAATAAATTCAGCATCACGTGGATCAATATCTGAAGTTACCATATCTGCTGCATCAGCATCTGTACGTGCGATTAAAATCGTATCTACGCCCATTACATCTGTTGCAAGACGAGCAGCAATTAAGTTACGAACAGCATTTTGTGTAGGAAGTAATACTTTACCACCTAAATGTCCACATTTTTTCTCAGAAGCTAATTGGTCTTCTAAATGAACACCTGCAGCTCCTGCTTCAATCATACCTTTTACAAGTTCAAAAACGTTTAATGGGCCACCAAATCCAGCTTCAGCGTCTGCTACAATCGGTGCAAACCAATCAAAATCATCTACACGGCCTTCAGCATGGTCAATTTGATCAGCACGTTGTAGTGCTTGGTTAATACGCTTTACGACAGCTGGTACAGAGTTAGCTGGGTATAATGATTGGTCAGGGTACATTTGACCAGAAAGGTTAGCATCAGCAGCTACTTGCCAGCCAGATAAGTAGATAGCTTTTAATCCTGCTTTTACTTGTTGAACAGCTTGATTACCAGTTAATGCACCTAATGCATTAATGAACGGTTCTTCATGTAATGAGTTCCAAAGTCGTTTTGCACCTTTAGTTGCTAAAGTTTGTTCTATTACAACAGAACCTTGTAATTTAACTACCTCTTCAGCCGTATAAGCACGTTCAATACCAGCCCAACGTGGGTTTTCCGCCCATTGTTTTTCTAAAGCGTGAATTTTTTCTTGACGTGTTGACATTTTGAAATTCCACCTTCCCCTTTGTATAAAATATACTCTGTTAAAAAACTTTTTAATTTCTGTTCCATAACAGGTTTATTTGTTGTAAATTAATATATAACAGTACATCTGAATTTTCACTATTTTTAGATAAAAGACCAAATTTTAATGATGAAACCACCTTTTTCAGCGACAAAATTTGGTAAACTGTTTACACATAAGGGGGATAATCACAATGAATAATGAGTTCAATTCTTTACAAAAAGATATTTCACAACAATTTATTACGATGTTACAAGACTGGATTCCAGCTAACTCGTCCATCGCCATTGCTGTTCAAAACTCCTATATTTATTTTTACCCTGGAAATTACGGTATTCATTTTGAAGTAGGACGACAAGTCGAACCAGACAGCATTGCCCAACTAGTACTGCAAACAAAAAAACGCACAGATCCAATTTTAGATAACACACTATTTGGCACGCCTATTTACGGTATTGGCTATCCAATACATATACAAGAAACCCCAGCTGCTCTAGTTGTTGTTTTACCTTCGACAGCTACTACTCAGAAATTAGTACCTTATCAATTTTTAACAGGAAAAAGGGATGAAGAGTGGAACCCTGTTGCAATTGATCAAATTTCTTATATTGAAAGCCTTCAGAAAAGAACATGGTTTTATGTAGAAAAAGATCAATTTAAAACAAGTATTACACTCAAGGAATTACAAATGCGTTTACCACCGTTTTTTATTCGCATTCATAGATCCTATATAGTTAATATTCATTTCATAAAAAAGATGGCACGTGATCTCACTTCAAATTTTATTGTTACTTTAAAGGATGGAACAGAATTACCAGTCAGCCAATCCTATCTTAATAATTTGCGAAGTGCCCTTGAATTTTAAACAACAAAATAAAAACAGCTGCATAATACAGCTGTTCTAGATAATGAATTTGGCATTGCACTTTAGATATTTAGACTCCTCTAACGAAAACAATGCCATTTTTCGTTTAATACAAAAAACCCGGAGAATAAAATTCTCCGGGTTTTACTTGCCTAGCGACGTCCTACTCTCACAGGGGGAAGCCCCCAACTACCATCGGCGCTAAAGAGCTTAACTTCCGTGTTCGGTATGGGAACGGGTGTGACCTCTTTGCCATCATCACTAGACTATT